>Ga0129302_1000593_pt1 | contig 26987 bp, 22 predicted proteins | sample BlaSprsedimmetaG_FD_94476 | JGI IMG/M metagenome (GOLD analysis project Ga0129302, IMG submission 94476) | Hot spring sediment bacterial and archeal communities from California, USA to study Microbial Dark Matter (Phase II) - Blank Spring... | ecosystem: Environmental > Aquatic > Thermal springs...
CGGTCAACTTACAAAATCAGAAGATGCATACACACACCCTCAACCTCATGCTTGTTTTATTCAATCCGTTTCAGATGATTTAGTTAATGAAGGCGGGATTATGGATTTATGGGTTCGCGAAGCTAGGCTATTCAAATATGGTTCGGGAACGGGAAGTAACTTCTCTAATTTAAGAGGTGCAGATGAGCCATTGAGCGGTGGCGGGAAATCTTCAGGATTAATGTCTTTCTTAAAAATTGGTGATAGATCAGCTGGTGCTATCAAATCCGGTGGGACAACAAGACGTGCCGCGAAAATGGTAACTCTCGATATTGATCATCCCGATATTGAGGAATATATAAATTGGAAAGTAATTGAAGAGCAGAAAGTTGCTGCATTAGTTGCAGGATCAAAAGCTTGCGGCTACCATCTCAATAAAATTATGAAAGCATGTTATGCGGAACATCCTGAAAACGATAGATTCAGCAAAAAAACAAATAGCAGATTAAGAGAAGCTGTAATTGAAGCACGCAAAAACAATGTACCTGAAAATTATATTGAACGGGTTATTCATCTTGCCAAACTTGGTTTTACATCAATTGAATTTCCTACTTACGATACTGACTGGAATTCGGAAGCATATGCAACTGTATCCGGGCAAAATTCAAATAACTCGATTCGTGTAACAAATGATTTTATGCAAGCTGTAATAAGTGATAGCGATTGGAGTTTATACTGGCGGATTGAGTTAGAAAAGGCAAAAAAAGAAAAAAGAATTCCGAAACCTTACAAAGCCGTTAAAGCATCCAAATTGTGGGATGATATAGCTTACTCGGCTTGGTCATGCGCTGATCCGGGTCTTCAATATCATACGACTATTAATGAATGGCATACGTGCCCGGCTAACGGTGAAATACGCGCATCTAATCCGTGTAGTGAATACATGTTTCTTGATGATACAGCATGTAATCTTGCATCACTTAATTTAGTAAGGTTTTATAGTGATACCGAACATAAATTTGATATTGACGGATTTAAACATGCTGTCAGGCTTTGGACAATTGTTTTGGAAATTAGCGTGCTGATGGCACAATATCCGAGTAAGGAAATTGCGCAGTTAAGCTATGACTTCAGAACGCTTGGTTTGGGTTATGCAAATTTAGGTTCACTTTTAATGAGGCAGGGAATACCATACGAAAGTGAAGAAGCTTATGCAATTGCTGGAGCAATTACATCAATAATGCATATGGGCGCTTATGCCGCATCAGCTGAAATGGCTAAAGAACAAGGTGCTTTCCCAGAATTCAAAAAGAACAAAGATAATATGCTTCGCGTTCTTAGGAATCATAGAAGGGCAGCTTACGATGTTCCAAAAGAAGAATACGAGGGATTATCAATTTATCCGCACGGAATTAATCCAAAATATTGTCCTGCCGATTTGCTCGATGCTGCAAGAGAAGAATCCGATAGAGCGGTGGAACTCGGCACAAAGCATGGTTATAGAAATGCTCAAGTTACGGTTATTGCTCCAACGGGAACTATCGGGTTAGTAATGGATTGTGATACCACAGGTATTGAACCTGATTTTGCTTTAGTGAAATTTAAGAAATTAGCTGGCGGCGGGTATTTCAAAATTATCAATCAATCAATTCCGCCTGCTCTTAAAAAACTTGAATATACAGATGAACAAATTAAAGAGATTGTTAAATATGCAAAAGGTTCAGGCACTTTAACTGGCTGTCCTCATATTAACAAGGAAACGCTAAAGGCAAAAGGATTCACGGAAGAAGTTCTTAAAAAAATAGAAAGTATGCTTCCCTCGGTTTTTGAAATCGGTTTTGCATTTAACAAGTTTACTGTCGGTGAGAACTTTTTAATAGAGAAGCTTGGGCTTTCAAAAGAACAAATAAATGATTTTGATTTCGATCTATTGAAATCATTGGGTTATTCAAAGGAGGAAATTGCTGCAGCTAACGATTATGTCTGCGGTACAATGACGATCGAAGGTGCACCATATTTAAGTCATGAACATTACCCAGTATTTGATTGTGCAAATAAATGCGGTCGTAAAGGTACACGTTATATTCAACCCGAAGCTCATATAAGAATGATGGCTGCTGCACAACCGTTTATTTCCGGTGCAATTTCTAAAACAATAAATCTACCGAATGACGCAACAATCGAAGACATTAAATCGGCTTACCTTGAATCATGGCGGTTAGGTCTTAAAGCAAATGCACTTTATAGAGACGGATCCAAACTTTCGCAGCCTTTAAGCTCAATGTCTGCTGAAGAGATTGAAGAAATAATCGAAGAAAAAGAAGATAACGATCTTGTAAAAGTTGCAGAGAGAATTATTCATCGATACATTGCTAAGAGAAGAAGATTACCGGACCGAAGAACAGGATATACACAAAAAGCAAAAATTAACGGCAACACGGTATACATACGCACTGGCGAATATGAGAACGGTCAAATCGGTGAAATTTTTATTGACATGCATAAAGAAGGTGCCGCATTTAGAAGTTTGCTGAATAATTTTGCAATTGCAATATCACTTGGCTTGCAGCATGGTGTTCCGCTTGAAGAATTTGTTGATGCTTTTGTTTTCACTCGTTTTGAACCCAGCGGAGTTGTAACCGGTAATGAAAGAATAAAAATGTCTACCTCTGTAATTGATTATATTTTCAGAGAACTTGCCGTAACATATCTTGGCAGAAATGATCTTGCACATGTAGATGAAGAAGAAATTCAGCAAAAAGCAAAAAATAAAGTTCATCCCGATTCTGATGACTTTGAAAGTGAAGAAATAATTAGTGAAAGAATGATTGAACTTGATCCTACGTCATACAAATATGATGAGAACAACAACCCAGATAACCCCGGGACCAATGGAAACGGGCGTTCAGAAAGAAGTAAAGTATTTGCAATGCATACACAGATGGTAAAAGCAAAAGAACGCGGTTACACCGGTGATATTTGTCCCGAATGCGGAAGTATGACAATGGTTCGTAACGGTACATGTTTGAAATGTACAACTTGCGGTTCCACAACCGGATGCAGCTAAATAAATTATAAAATCAACCTTCGAGTTATGTGTATTCTGTTTGTGTACAATTTCCTCGAAGGTTACTTTTTACTCTCCATTTATTAAATTCAATTTTGAGTTCTGCGTAAAGGCATTTTTATTTTAATTTTCGTTGACTTTTCCTCTCAAAACTGATAGATTCTCAATCTTAATTAGATGAGATGATTCGAGAAAATCTTAATAGATTACGGCAAAAAATTAAAGAAATTTGCCAAAAATGTGATAGAAAGCCGGAGGAAATTACTCTCGTTGCGGTCTCCAAAAATAACCCGGTTTCCGTAATTGAAGAAGCGTTAAAATACGGTGTTAAGAACTTTGGAGAGAATAAAGCTCAAGAGCTTCGTGATAAGTTTGAAGTTAAATCCGATGGAATTATTTGGCATTTCATTGGGCATTTACAGACCAACAAAGTTAAATATGCCGTTAAAGCAGCCGAGCTTATTCACTCGGTAGATTCCGCAAAAGTATTAGATGAAATAAATAAACGAGCTGCTTCAGAAAATAAAATTCAGAAAATTTTGTTTGAAGTTAATACTTCAGATGAATCCAATAAATACGGTTTGAAAAATTTTGAAGATCTTAAAATGTTGGCTTTTGCCGCAGAGGAATTACCAAACGTGAAAGCTTTAGGTTTGATGACAATGGCACCATATACCGATGATAAAAAAATTATCAGAGATTGTTTTATTCAACTCCGTCAATGGAAAGATGAGCTTAACGGTTTGGGTCTTCAATATTCCGAGCTTTCCATGGGAATGACAAATGATTTTGATATTGCTATTGAAGAAGGTTCAACTATAATTCGAATCGGCACGGCAATATTCGGTGAACGTGATTATTCACAAAAATGGAATGAACAATGAAATTCACACCATTCAGCATCAAGAATCAAGAATTCGGCAGATCGGTTAGGGGATTCGATAAAGAAGAAGTTAAAACATACCTCGAGAAGCTCTCCGATGAAGTAGAAAGAATTCAAAATGAAAACTCAAAATTGAATTCCGAAATTGAAAAAATGAATTCACGGATTGAGCAGTACCAGCGAATCGAAAAGAATCTTCAAACTACTTTATTATCGGCGCAGGAATCATCGACTAAAGCTGTTGAATCGGCAAGAAAACAAACTGCTCTTTTAATAAAAGAATCTGAATTAAAAGCATCGCAGATTATCGAAGAAGCAAAAGAAAAAGCTAATGAAATTCGTGATGCAGTATTAAAATTGAGAGAAGAGAAGAAATTATTAGTTGCCAAATTAAAAGCTATGGTTGAAACACAATCAAGTTTAATAGAAATTAGTTTTAAAGAGAGAATGATTGACGAAAACCATGAGATCGATTTTACTTCAGCAAAAAAAGATCTCGATTCCAAAATAAATGCGGACGAAATATTGGAGAAATTGTTATGAGTAAACTTATTGATATGATCAATGAGACATTGAATGTTATTCGTCAAAAAACTAAAGACGATTTTGAAATTGGAATAATATTAGGAACCGGGTTAGGCGGACTTGTAAACGAAATTAACGTTGAACATGAAATAGATTATGCTGACTTACCGCATTTCCCGTTATCAACAGTTGAATCCCATCACGGTAGGTTGATATTCGGAACAATTGGTAATAAGAAAATTGTGGCTATGCAAGGTCGTTTTCATTACTACGAAGGGTATACGATGAAACAAATAACATACCCGGTAAGAGTGATGAAATTCTTGGGTGTTAAAACTCTCCTTGTCTCTAATGCATGCGGGGGTATGAATCCCTTGTATAAAAAGGGTGATGTTATGCTGATGGTTGATCATATCAATCTATTAGGAGATAACCCGTTGATTGGTCCGAATGAAGATGATCTTGGACCTAGATTCCCCGATATGAGCGAACCGTATGATCTGAAATTAATTGACCTTGCCGAAAAAGTAGCACTCGAAAATAAAATCAAAGTTCAAAAAGGTGTTTATGTTGCAGTCCCGGGTCCAAATCTCGAAACAAAAGCAGAATACCGTTTCTTAAGAGGTATTGGTGCAGATGTTGTCGGAATGTCTACTATTCCGGAAAATATTATTGCTAACCATATGGGTATCCGTGTGTTGGGTTTCAGTATAATCACCGATGAATGCTTCCCTGATTCATTAGTGCCGGCTAAAGTTGAAGATATTATAGCAACAGCAACGCAAGCAGAACCTAAAATGACAATAATAATGAAGGAAGTTATAAAACAGCTATGATGAATAAAATTAATCTTCGTTATGCAACTGTGGTGTTGTTAGGACTGATAATGTTCAGCTCAAACTTTCTCAGTCCGAAGTTATTTACCGGTGAAATTTTAAATTTTGCCGTGTGGTTTATTCTTTCTATTTTTGCGTTTTCTTGCGGTTGGATTATTGACAAAACACTCGGATGGCGTTACGGCGGAAAGCTCGTTTTCGCTGTTATTGTTGCCACTTCTATTATGAGTGTTTTCTTAGTTACCTTCTTTAGAGGTTACTTCGGTATTAATGAATACTTGACTGAAAACTTCATTCTCTTTTCTCTCCGCAATATAATGTTGGGAGTGATGGGGATTTTCGGATTAGCCGTTGCTGAACTTTTAGCTGTTCAGAAAGAAATAGAACAACTTAAACATCAAATGCAATTAAACAGAAAAATTGCCGAAGATGCAGAAAGAGAAGCTGAAATAATAATCCGCGAAGCAAAATCAAAAGCTGATGCGATGTTGGTCGAAGCCGAAAGAGAATCTTTGGAAATGATTAATCGCAAGAAAGAAATTGAGATACAGCTTAAAGAATTTTTAAAAACAGAAAAAGAATTATTAAAAAAATACGAAGCAGATTAAACAACTAACTCAAAACTACGGTAAAATAATGTTCAAGCAGTTCGAAGGAAATATTTCGTACCCCAAAATTGAAGAAGAAATTTTAAAATTCTGGCAAGAGAATCAAATCTTTGAAAAGTCTATCTCAACCCGAGATGAAAACAATCCATTTACTTTCTATGAAGGACCTCCTACGGCAAACGGTAGACCTGGTATTCATCATGTAATGGCACGTGTACTGAAAGACCTTGTTTGCAGATACAAAACGTTAAAGGGCTTCCATGTAAACAGGAAAGCCGGATGGGATACTCACGGCTTACCTGTAGAAATTGAAGTTGAAAAAAGTCTCGGTATAAAAAGTAAAAGTGAAATCCCGGTTTATGGTGTTGAAAAATACAACGCTGCCTGCCGTGAATCTGTTTTTACATATCTTGATCTTTGGGAAAAAATGACAACCCGGATGGGTTATTGGATTAATCTTGATGATGCTTACGTTACTTGTACAAATAATTATATTGAATCTGTTTGGTGGGCACTGAAAACACTTTTCGATAAAGGATTGATTTACAAAGACTATAAAATTGTTCCGCAAGATCCGAAAGCGGAAACACCACTCTCATCTCATGAATTAGCACTCGGATACCGCGAAACAAAAGACCCTTCTGTTTATGTTGTAATGAAACTAAAAGATTCCGAATTGACAAAAGAAGGGGAAACATATTTCTTGGTTTGGACGACAACCCCTTGGACGTTAATTTCAAACGTTGGTCTTGCCGTTGGTCCCGATATCGATTATGTGAAAATTAAAACAGACGACGCTTTTATTATCCTTGCAAAAGAAAGATTAGAAGTTATCCGCAATGAATATGAAATTATTTCCGAATACAAAGGGAAAGAATTAGCCGGTCAAGAGTATGAGCAGTTATTCAACTATGTAAAATATGATAAGAAAGCCTGCTTTGTTGTCGAAGCTGATTTTGTAAGTACAGAAGACGGTTCGGGTATTGTTCATATTGCTCCTGCATTTGGTGCAGATGACTATGAAATTTCTAAAAAATATGATTTACCGTTTGCTCAGCCGGTTGATAGAGGCGGTAGATTTACATCAGAAGTAACTGATTTCGATGGTCAATTTGTTAAAGATGCAGATGAAGGAATAATAAAATTACTTCGTGAAAGAGGGCAGCTTTATAAAAAAGAAACTATTGTCCACTCTTATCCATTCAGTTGGCGTTTCGAAAATGTTCCGATCATATATTATGCACGTGAATCCTGGTTTATACGAACTACTCAAATTGCTGATAGAATGGTTGAATTAAATAAAACAATAGGCTGGCATCCTCCTGAAGTTGGAAGCGGTAGATTTGGTAATTGGCTTGAAGATAATAAAGATTGGGCTTTATCACGCGATAGATTCTGGGCAACCCCTCTCCCGATTTGGGTTACGGAAGATGGTGATATGTTTGCCATTGGCAGTATTGCCGAACTTAAAGAAGGTTTCATCGAACGTGATGGAAAGAGAATTAAAGTTGCCGTTCTAAAAGATGAAGAAATTGATTTGCACAAACCGTTTGTAGATGAAGTCAAGTTTGAAAAAGACGGAAAGATTTACACAAGAACTCCTGAACTGATAGATGTCTGGTTCGATTCCGGTGCAATGCCGTTTGCTCAATATCATTATCCTTTTGAAAACAAAGAATGGTTTGAAAAGAATTTTCCTGCAGATTTTATTTGTGAAGGAATTGATCAAACACGCGGTTGGTTTTATACCATGCATGCTATTGCAACTATGCTCTTCGATAAAGTCGCTTACAAAAATCTTATAGTAAACGAACTGATACTTGATAAGAACGGAATGAAAATGTCCAAGTCAAAAGGAAATACAGTTGATCCTTTTGAACTGTTTGATAAATACGGCGCCGATGCAACAAGATGGTATTTAGTGACAACAAGCCCGCCGTGGAAACCGACTTTATTTGATGAAGAGGGGATTGTTGAAGTACAGAGAAAGTTCTTCGGTACTTTGCTTAATACATATTCATTCTTTGCACTATATGCGAATATTGACAAGTTTGATTTTTCCGAAGAAAAAATTCCTTACGAAAAGAGACCGGAAATTGATAGATGGATAATTTCTAAACTTGGTTCGTTAGTTAAAGACTACGAAGGCTTTATGGAAAACTATGACGTTACCAAAGCTGCCCGAGAAGTTTCGGAATTTACAATTGATCAATTATCAAATTGGTACGTTAGAAGAAGCCGCCGCCGTTTTTGGAAATCCGAAATGAACGAAAACAAACTTTCGGCTTATCAAACATTATTTGAATGTCTTTCAACTGTAGTGAAATTAGCATCACCTTTTGCTCCGTTCTTAACAGAAGAAATATATCAGAATTTGAATAAGACAACAAGCAATGAAAAATATGAATCAGTTCATCTTGTTGATTTCCCGGAAGTCGAGTATCATGATGAGTTACTAGAACGGAAAATGGATATCGCTCAACGTGTTGTTTATTTAACACGTTCGATGAGGGCAAAAAATAATTTGAAAGTTAGACAACCTTTAAAGAAAATTATTGTTTCGGTTAATCCATCGCAAAGAGAAACCGTTGAACAAATGAAAGAAGTTATTCTTGAAGAAGTAAACATTAAAGAACTTCAAGTGCTCGAAGATGATTCCGGGATTGTTAATAAATCGGCAAAAGCTAACTTTAAATCTCTCGGACCAAAATATGGTAAGTTGATGAAAAGTTTGGCTGCAGAAATAGCCAAATTCGGGAAAGAAGAAATTGCAAAACTTGAGAAAGAAAAAGAACTTGAAATTAATATTGATGGAAATGATGTCAAATTAACTTTAGATGATGTTGATATAATCAGCACGGAAATTGAAGGCTGGTTGGTCGAAAGTGAAGAGGGTGTAACTGTTGGCATTGATACTGATTTAACTGATGATTTAATTGCGGAAGGTTATGCTCGGGAATTCGTAAATCGAGTTCAAAATATGCGAAAAGATGCTGATTTTGACGTTATTGATAAAATCCGAATTTTCTATGAATCCGACGAAAAATTCATTAAATATATAATCCAATTTTCGGAATATATAACACGTGAAACACTGGCAAACGAGTTAATTTCCGGAATTTCCGAAAATGGTTTTTCGGAAAGTTGGGACATCGGCGATTACAAGTGTAAGATTTCAATTGTAAAAGCAAAAGAGTAATTTATTGCGGGAGGACTAAAATGGGAATTGCAAAAAAGACCGAAAAAAAAACGAGCTCGAAAACTTCTAAGACTGCTGCAAAGAAGAAAACGGCTCCTAAAAAAACTACAGCAAAACCAAAACCTGTAGCAAAGAAAACAACGGCAAAAAAAGCAACTGAAAAGAAATCAGTTGCAAAAAAATCAGTAAGCACAAAGACTGCTTCAAATAAGACAAAAGTTGTTAAAGAGGTTGAAATATTATCACCCAAAAAAGTAGTCAAAAAAATAAAGGGATACCCTAAAAAGGATCTTGAAGAATTTAAGGATATTATCCTTGTTAAGAGAGATGAAATTATTGAACAACTTCAATCTCTTAAAGAACAAATGATGGACCCGACTACCGGTCAGTATGTAAACGAAAGCTCTCCTTATTCCCTGCATATGGCAGAACAAGGCACCGATGCGATGGAACGCGAGAAATTATACCTCTGGGCACAAAGAGAAAACAAATTCCTCACTTACCTTGAAGAAGCTCTTCAGAGGATTGAAAACGGTTCCTACGGTATTTGTGTTGAATGTATTGATGAGCCGCAGAATCTTTGTCCAACCTGTCCGCTTATTCCAAAGGAAAGATTGAAAGCCGTGCCTCATACACAGCATTGCCTGCAGGTTAAGCAAAAAATGCAAGGAAAGTAAAAGGGGGAAGTTTAAAAGTTTGAGAGTCTTATACGTTTCGCTATCAATAGTTATTATAGATCAGGTTTCAAAACTCTTTGTAAAGGGATTCTCAATTCCGTTCCTTAATATCAAGGTTAATGGAATGAACCTCGGCGAAAGTATTTCAGTTATCGGTGATTTTTTTCGTCTGACATTTGTAGAAAATCCCGGTATGGCTTTCGGTATTAATGTAGGGATAAATTCAAAATTTTTTCTATCCCTTTTCTCTCTTATCGCTTCTATCGGGCTGATCTATTATATTTATAAAATTCGACATGAGTCCCTAATTAACCGTCTTTCTTTAGCTTTAATACTTGGCGGAGCTATCGGTAATTTTATCGATAGAGCTTTCTACGGTGTGTTTTACGGATATGCTCCTCTGATGTACGGTAAAGTTGTAGACTTTTTCCAAGTGGAATTTTGGGATTTTACATTATTTGGTAAAACATACGAAACTTGGCCGATATTTAATGTAGCCGATGCATCTGTTACTATAGGTGTTATATTAATGCTGATATTCCATGGAAAAATATATGATAAATCTAAAGATGAAGACAAGGCTGAAACCGAAAAAGACGAACCAATTGAGACGGTAAAAGATGAGCAAATTGATATCGGAAAAAATATTTAGATACGAAATTACTAACGGTAAGAAAAAAGAACGTATAGACACATACCTCGCAAACTCAATTGAAAATTCCACACGATCGAAAATTCAAAAATTAATTAAAGCTGAACTTGTTACTGTCAACGACAAAACGGTCAAATCCAATTACCTGGTTGTCCCCGGTGATATAATCGAAGTTAAGATACCAGTTTCACCTCGACCGGAACACATCGATCCGGAAAATATTCCTCTCGATATATTATATGAAGATGAATACTTGCTTGTTGTAAACAAACCTCCCGGCATGGTAGCTCACCCTGCACTTGGAAATTATTCCGGTACATTAGTTAATGCGTTACTTCATTACACAAAAAATTTAAGTGAATATAATAGTGGAAACCCGGTTCGTCCCGGCATTATTCATAGGATTGACAAAGAGACCAGTGGTTTATTGCTTATTGCGAAGGATGAAAATGTTCACGCAAAACTAGCCAAGCAGTTTGCCGATCATACTATCGATAGAGAATATTGGGCAATATGCTGGGGCATATTCAAAAATAGTACGGGTGAAGTAATCGCAAACATTGCACGAAGTAAAAGAGATCGTAAAATATTTTCGGTGAGCGATACTGAGGGCAAACATGCACATACCTATTATGAAGTAATAGAAGAATTTGAATTCGCTTCACTTCTTAAGCTAAAATTAAAAACCGGTAGAACTCATCAAATACGTGTTCATATGTCTTACATCAATCATCCTATATTTGGTGACCCGACTTATGGCGGGAGAGTAATTGTCTACGGCAGCAATCTTCCCAAAATGAAATCAAGAATTCATAATTTGTTGGAATTAATGCCGAGACAAGCTTTGCATGCAAAAACATTAGGGTTCTTCCATCCTGTAAAAAAAGAAAAAGTTTTTATTGATTCCGAACTTCCTTTCGATATGCAAACACTAATTGAAAAATTACGTTAGTAAAATAGGGTGTATTTTAAAAATCTTTCCTATATCTTTAACATTATTTACAAACGAGTACAACCATGTTTAATCCTTTTGATGTCTTAAATCCCAACCTGCTTATAGTAATCGGATTGTCTGGAATTCTTATTGGGATAATTTCCGTAATGGTTTTTCTTAAAAGACGAATTATGAAATTAGTCGGTAAAGAAGAAAAGAAAATCCCCGGTCTATTAGGAAGCAGTAGAAATTTAATTACGATGCTGTTGCTTATTGCAATTGGAGGAATGCTGCTTTTCTTAGGTTTCTTTTTTATCGCATATCATAATTTTACTTATGAAGAAAAAGTTGCTGTTGTAGAGATACAACCAATTTCCGAAAAGCGTTGCAATTTATTTTTGGAAGAATTTTTAGAAGATGGTAAATCAAATTATTATAGGTTTGAGATTGCAGGTGATCAATGGATGATTGAAGGAGATATTCTGAAGTGGTCTGATTACATGAACTTTTTGGGTCTGAATAGCCGTTATAGGTTAAACAGAGTTCGCGGCAGATTCATTAAGACTGAGGAAGAAATTTCAACATCGCCAACCGTTCATTCCTTAATTCAAGATGAAGAAGATTTTCTATGGAATATACTTTATGATGTCGGTCATAAAATGCCGTTTGTTAATACTGTATATGGAAACGCGGCATATCAACTTACCGGCAAACCGAAAAAATTTGAAGTCTTTGTAACTACTTCCGGTTTCGGGATAAGGGAAATTGAGATAAACAAGTGATGCTTGATCGGCTGCAATGTTCCAATAATCTTTTCGAAAGTTTTAAATCAAAAAAAAGACCCAACAAAACCGGGTCTCAATAACAAAAACAGAGGATGTTTGAGAAAATTATTTTACAAGAACCATCTTCTTAACTTGAACATTTTCATTGGTTGTAATTCTGTAGAAATATACACCTGAAGCATTATTTGCAGCATTCCACTCAACATTATATCTTCCTGCAGAAATGTGATCATCAACCAATCTTGTAACTTCTTTGCCTAATGCATCATAAATTGTTAATGTTACTTCACCTGCTTTAGGAATCGAGAAACTGATTGTAGTTGATGGGTTAAATGGATTAGGATAGTTCTGAGCTAATTCGAATGATACCGGAATTTGTCCATCTTCAGGAGCAACATCACTGATTTCACCTTTTAATACACCAAGCGTTAATTTCAACAATTCAACGGCAAACTCAGGATTGTGCATACCTCGCGATCTATCCGTATTAATTAACAAATAATTCCAGGCAGCTTGTGCTTAAACCAATGTTACTGAAGAGTCAGTAATCATTAAATGATCCGCACCATCATTGGGTAATAATTCATAAATTTGATGTAAAAGTCCTTCAACTTCAATTTGCAATCCTTCTTCAATTCCATTACCATCGTGATCTGCAATGCCGTTGATATATAATTTTTTCTGGTCAAAATCATCACCAACATCACCATGGCAAGGAGCGCAAACACCCACATTTGCAGTACCGTCAGGAGTTCTCATAGCAAATGTATGCCCACCTGCGTATATGCTTTTTGTGTTTCTTCATCAAGCGGACCAGGTCCCATATGACAGCCGACACAAGCATTATCTATAGCCTGAAGGTGAGGTGAAGTAGGAACATTGTAACCCCATGTCACAGCATTTTTACCAACCAATACATCACCTTGCCCGCTGTAGTGAGGTCCAAAGTGACTGCTTAGATTTCTCAAATAATTATTAGTATAATCAACAGCGTCTCTTCGTGCTTTATGACAGGTAATACACAATCTTCCTTCATTACCTAAATTAACAACATAACCATTAGTAAGTGTTGCAGAAACTAATCTAAGTTGTGCATGGTTTGTAGCGTCATGAGGATCATGGCAAGTAGCACAAGTTATCGGAATTGGGCTAGGTGCTGCTGCAAGCGGCTGTTGACCGCCTTTAATCCATTCTACAAAACCTGAACCACTGTGACGGTTAGCGCAACCAGCTCTTCCGCCTGCATAACCAACATTAGGTCCGGTTGCGTGGACAGAAATATCCCATTGCTGTGGAAATACGTGATGCGAACCTTGATCGTGGCAGTAACCACAAGTTTCGGCATCAAGGTTAGTAACAATTGCATTGTTGCCGGTTTGCCCTAAGTGATTTCCACCTGGTCCATGGCAGCTTTCACATTGAATTCTTGCCATCGCCATTGCTTCGGGGAATTGTTGTACTAATTGATCCCAAACTCCAGGTCCTAATTGAGCAGGGAATTCAAAAGGATAATCGTCAAATCCGCCGTTTACTGCTGTTGGATTTGCATCATACCCGGTAGTATGACATTGCAAACAACTGGCGCGGAAATGTGAACTGAGTTCACCATTAAAAGCTCTTTCCGTATCTGAATAGTGACCTGTTCCTCGCCACTTGTTTCAATAAATCCGTATAGTGAGTTGTTATGACAATTCATACATGAAACCGGGCCGCCATCTACACCTAAATACATTGCTGAATTAAAAGTAATATCGGCTGTCACTCCATTATCACCAAATTCAATTACATACCTGCCTGTTTTATCAGGAGTGAATTTTAAGTAAATAACATTATCGCCTTCAGCTAAAGTATTGTTTAGTGTGGTTTGTGAGCCTGCGGGAGAAACCGGCATAGTCCACACCGGGTTAGTAAAACTTTCTGCTGTTGATACTTTTAAATAGACCATAGTACCAACACCAACACTCGTTAATCCGCTGTAAGGATACTCGAAGAAATCATCAACGAGGTCGTAGGTGATCATACGGGGAGAAACTCCGTATGTTTCCAGTTTTAGAGATTGTGCCATTGTTAGGCTACAAAACAACAGCACAGTACTCAGTAAAATGGTAAGGTTTTTTGACATATAACTGCCTCCTGTTTGGGGAAATGAGTTTATTTATGTTTAGTAAAAATCAAAGATAATACCATCTTATTATTCGTTAAATTCGCATATTTTCTAATCAGAATCAAGGTCAATTTCTAAGTTTCAAGAAATCCTTTTTTGCGATTTATTTGTTCTAAGAAAACATAGGATATTTAGATAATGAGATATAAGTCTCTTATATCCACAAGAATAATATAGTAATTAATTTTGAATAAAGTAAGACCTATTAGTATATTTTAATCAAAAAAAAATGGCTTTATGATTATATATAATACACTTACCAAAACAAAAGAAGAATTCGAACCGATAAACCCGCCAAATGTGACGATGTATGTTTGCGGACCAACTGTATATGATCTATTTCATATTGGAAATGCAAGATCATTTATCATGGCGGATATTATCAGAAAGTATCTAATCTATAAAGGATATAATGTCAAATATGTAATGAACATTACTGATATTGATGATAAAATAATCAAAAAGTCGAATGAGGAAAAAGTCGATTCTAAGTTAATTGCCGAGAAATTTGCTGATGCGTTTCTTCAAGATACAAAATTATTAAATATTGCAAAAGCCGATTTGTTCCCCAGAGCAACCGAACATATAGAAGAAATTATTTCCATGATTGATTCGTTAATAAAGAAAGGTTTTGCTTACAATATTGAAGGCAATGTTTTTTATGATGTAAACAAATTTGATGGTTATGGTAAATTAAGCGGTAAAAAAATTGATGAATTGATTGCCGGTTCTCGAATAGAAATAAATGATCTGAAAAAAAATCCGCTTGATTTTACACTTTGGAAAAAAGCAAAAGAGGGTGAACCGGCTTGGGATAGTCCTTGGGGAAAAGGACGTCCGGGTTGGCATATTGAATGTTCGGCAATGAGTATAAAACATTTGGGTGAAACTATTGATATTCATGCAGGCGGAAATGATTTGATTTTTCCTCATCACGAAAATGAAATTGCACAAAGTGAAGCGGCAACCTCCCATCAATTTGTAAAGTACTGGATTCATTTTGGATTCCTAAATATTCAAAACGAAAAAATGTCTAAATCACTCGGTAACTTTTTTACAGCAAGGGAAATACTAAAAAAATATTCTGCAGAATCAATTCGACTTCTTTTTAGTCAAACACATTATGCGGGTCCGTTAAATTTCAGTGAAGACCTTTTAGAATCTGCAAAAAAAGGATTGGAAAAAATCAACAATCTTGTTGAACATGTTAATGAAAAAATTGCAAAAGATATAGTTGGTGATTTAATCGATTTTGATTTTGATAAATACTATTTCGGATTCGAAAATAGTATGGATGATGATTTTAATTCTCCTCAAGCTGTTGCAGTAATTTTTGATTTTGTCAGATCGGTAAACTCTGTTATTGCTAAGAATGATAACATTGATATTAAGTTTTATGAAGATGTGAAATTATTCCTGGAAAAAACCGCTCAAAATGTTTTGGGAATAATCAAGTTTGATAATGAATCAAAACAAATAAGCGATTCAAAAGAAAATGAACTTGTTGAGCTGCTGATATCAATGCGAACCGATGCTAAGAAAAATAAGAATTATGAACTTGCCGATTTAATACGGAATAAGTTAGCAGACATTGGTTTCCAACTTGTGGATACAAAGAGTGGAACAACATTCAAAAAAAAATAAAGTAATAAAATTGATCATTACATTTTTTGTTACACTCTTAATTTTATTGTTCTTATCTTGGTTCTATATTTTTAATATCTACGAAGTAAAAATAATTTTGAAGGAATTGAGTTCCTCAAATTATGTCTTGGAATTAGTGCCGCTCAATTCATTAGGAAAGAGAGCACCTTGGAGAAGTATTAAATATTCTTATAAAATTGTTGAAGGAAAAGAAAATATTAAAAAAATTTCTGAATCAGAAAATGTCATTAATTTACAGCTTGAGGATGATTCTATTCAGGTTAAGCTGGAGATAAATACTAATAAAACACAAAATATTTTTCTTGTAGAAATACCAAATCACAAAACGGAATGAAGATGAAAAAGATAATTGCACTTGTATTGTTTTTCTTTTTAAGTGTTATTCAATTTGCGCAAGGTACTGCCGGTACCGATGCTAAATATGAATACCGTTCTTTAATTGATCTTCCTTCAGCCGGAATTCTTGAAAAAGGATTTGTCGGTGTAACCGCCGATGTTCTGCCATTCGGTGTTGTAATATCAAAAATCGAAGTTGGTGTTTTTGATAATTTCAGTTTTGGTATTTCTTACGGCGGTGCAAATATTATTGGTACCGGTAAAGTCGATTGGTACAAATTACCCGGTGTCAATGTTCGTGCCCGCTTAATTGACGAGACTGAAGGTATGCCTGCATTCACTTTAGGATTTGATTCTCAAGGCAAAGGATTGTATGATGAAGAACTCAATAGATTTGAAATAAAATCACCCGGTTTTTATCTGGCGGTTGCTAAGAATTTTGAATTTCTCGGTTACCTCAGTTTGCATGGAATAATAAATTATTCATTAGAGCGCGATGATGATGACAAAGACTTAAATCTTGGTGTCGGTTTTGAAAAAACAATTGGACCAAAAATTTCGTTCGTTGGCGAATATAATTTTGCTATTAATGATAATACAATTAAAGCATATGGTGACGGGGCGGGTTATATGAATATCGGTCTTCGATGGTCGGTTGGAGAAGGTTTTACAATAGGGCTTGATTTGAGAGATTTAATTGCAAACAAAAAAATTACAAGCAACAAAGCCGATAGAGCCATCTTTGTCGAATTCATACGTTCTATCTTCTAATACATCCGAATAATTGTGAACTTTTGCAGTTAAAAGGTGTATAAAATATTGTACATTAACGTGCAATATCTTATACAAACAAAAATCAATTCGTAAAATATTCCCGTTTTTTACCCCATTTTATCGGCATAATATTTGTAAAATTACCATTAGTAAATGAAGTTTATAAAATAAAGAGGTGTGAGATGAAATTTTTACTGAAGACAAGTTTGATAGTATTTGCATCTTCTATCTTTCTTTCAGGTTGTTACACACAAATTGCAATGAGAGATTATGATAGAGGTTATGCAAAAGTTGAAAAATCCGAAACTACAGAATATTATGACGAATATGATTCTACTACATATTATGATGAATCATATGCATATGAAGATGGAGAATATTATTACTCAGACCCTGATGTTGTCTTCATAGAAAATTATTACGATCCATTTTATAGACCTGCTTACAGAAGATTCTACAGTGCTTATTATCCTTCTTCATATTTCTACTTTAGTTTTTCCTATTACGATTATTATAGATGGGGTTATTATTATCCAACTTATATTTTCTTCCCGGATCCTTGGTTTTATCCACTAGCATATGCCGGCTGGTGGGGTTATTCCTATTATCATTCACCTTATTATTATGGTTATGGATATAAATATGGTAGTAATTATCCGTACAGTCAATACAAAGAAAGAACTAATCGTTATACGAATTTACGAAACAGCGGAAGAGGAAGAGGTATAGATGACGGTCGTGGTACAATTACTCTCGGCAGTACACGAGACGGAGGAGCAGGTGATGGCAGAACCGCACAAACAGGAAGAACAACTGGTAACGATAGAGGAACTGTAACTGCTGCATCGAGAAATGCTGATGAAAGTGGTACAACGAGACAAGATCCCAGAACCGGTAGAAGTATTGATAAGCCAAAGACTCCAGCCCCAGCTACCGGCAGAACAACGGATACAAATAGAAGGGTAGTTCCGCAAACAGGAAGAAAAGTTGGCGAAGTTGAAAGTAAAGATGCAAGAAGATATCAAGTTGATGCTAATCGTGAGGCTACACCAAACAGAGCACAGCCCTCAACTCGTTCTACTACTCCGAAAAAAGACAATAGCTCAACACGTTCATATGCACCGCAAAAAGTAAAGACTCCCGAACGTACAACAACGCCGAGCAGAAGTTATAAAAATCCTAGAAGTCGTAGTAATTCAAGCACTTCAGCGCCGCGCTCAAGTTCTCCGAGTAGAAGTACATATTCTCGTCCTTCTACAAGCAGCAGCAATAATTCAAGTTATTCAAGACCAAGTAGTTCTTCATCCTCAAGATCGAGCGGATCAAGTTCATCGTCAAGTAGAGGCAGTAGTTCTTCCTCAAGCAGAGGAGAGCGGAAATAATTATTCTTAATTGCGGAGTTGTTATGAAAAAAATCTCAATTTACTTATTAATGTTATTATTGATAGTTGTAACAACAAACTATTCCCAAAATATTAATGATGCTTTACGATTATCTTTCCCCGGTATAGGGGCTAATGCAAAAGCATTGGGTATGGGTAATGCGTATAATGCTTTGAGTTATGATTACAGTGGAACATTCTTTAATCCTGCCGGGCTTGGTACGGCAACACGACCTGAATTCAGTGGTTCTTTTCTCTACAATTCATTTGATAACAGCACGGAATTTTTCGGGAATAAAACCGATTTCTCGAATAGTACAACAAATTTAAGCCAGGCAGGTTTAGTTCTTCCTATGCCGACAGTGCAGGGAAGTTTAGTTTTCGGGTTTGGTTTTAATCAATCCAAAAATTTTAATTCCGCATTAGAATTTAATGGATTTAATAGCGGTAACACTTCGATGATTCAATCATTACTTGGATTTGGCGATATCTCTTATGAACTATATTTAACAGATACAACAGGAACACAAACTCCTATAAATGGTAAATTAAACCAAAGTGGAGATATTATTGAAGAGGGGAAAATTAATAGCTGGTCATTAGCCGGCGCTATTGAAGTTGCCAAAGATGTTTTTTTCGGTGGAACATTAAATATTATCTCCGGTTCTTATAAAAGTGACAGAAGATACTACGAAGATGATACTCGTAATGTTTATGATGCTTCAGTTCGTACAGACCCATCCGAACCGTTTACTGCCGACTTCCAAACTTTTTATTTTAATGATATAATCGACTGGGATATTTCCGGTTGGGATTTCAAAATTGGTTTCCTATATAAACTGCCGAGTTTTATGAAAATAGGTGCAACTGTTAAATTTCCTACTCAATATACAATTAAAGAGAATTACTTTGTTGAAGCAACGAGCGAGTTTGGCGATGGGACAATGGTTGAAATTGATCCGATAAGAAACAATGTTGAGTATGATATTACTTCACCCTATGAATTCACCGGTGCATTTGCTTATGAATTAGCCGATTTAACTATATCGGCAGAGGCTACTTTTATTGATTATACACAAATGAAATTCGGTGATGGATTGGATCAAGGTTTGGTTAGTTCAAATAACAGAGATATAAAAGATGCTTTCAAAGAAGTTCTAAATTATAATTTTGGTTTCGAGTATAGATTACCTGATCCTTTCATTTCTATTCGAGGCGGTTTCATAATGCAGCCATCTGCTTTTAAAAATGATCCGTCTGAATTTAACAGAAAATTCATTACAGCCGGTTTGGGAATTATGCCGAATAAAGTTTTGTCATTGGATGTTGCTTATGTTCACGGATGGTGGAAAAATATTGGCGATAACTACGGATTTGATGATTCCCGTACTTACCAGGATATCACATCAACAAACGTTTTATTAACAGTACGTTATTTATTTTAGTCAACCTCAATAGATTGACTTCATTTACTAAGCGCCTTATTTTTTCTGAGGCGCTTTTTTTTATGTGGAGAAAATTATAAAAGGAAGAATACTAAGAATTGAGAGCAAAGATTACTATGTTCTTACCGAAAAAGAAAATGTAATCCGTTGTTCGCTAAGAGGAAAATTTCAAAAAGAGTTTGAGTTAAAAAAAGACAAACTCTATACCCTGGATATTGCCGCTGTCGGTGATTTCGTTCAATATAAAATTAACGATGACGGCACAGGTGTAATTGAGAAAATTTTAAAAAGAAAAAATCATATTTCCAGGAAAGCACCGAAGATAAAAGGCGCAAGTTACCGGGGAGAAAGACTTGAGCAAATCGTAAGTGCAAACGTTGATAATTTTTTTATTGTTACAAGTATCAAAAAACCGCAATTCAATAACCGTTCTGTCGATAGATTATTTGTAATCGCAGAAAGCTCAAACGTTAAGCCATATCTTATTATTAATAAAATTGATTTGGATAAAAATGATATTTCTAAAAAGTATGCTGAAATGTATCGGTCAATTGGGTATGGTGTGTTTTTGACTTCAATAATTTATAAGGATTCTTCTTTTGATAAATTATTAAGTGTAATGGAATCGAAAGTAAATATGTTTTGGGGGCATTCCGGAGTAGGGAAGTCTTCAATTTATAATATCCTTTTTCCAAGTTTGAATTTTAAAGTAAAAGAAATAAGTGATTATTCCGGGAAAGGTAAACATACCACTGTAACGGTAAGAATGGAAAAGGTTGAAAAGGATACTTTTATAATCGATACCCCGGGAATTCGAGAAGTTGACCCTTACGGAATAACCAAAGAAAATTTATCACATTATTTTATTGAGTTTCTGCCATTTGTAAATGAATGCAAATTCAACACTTGTACACATCATCATGAACCGGGTTGTGCCGTAATAAAAGCCGTAAAAAATAATAAAATAGATGCAGAGAGATACCAAAGTTATCTGAACATATTGGATTCTATTGAAGATGATCTATATTTCTAAAGTGATTTAACAAATCGTATCATTTCATTAATAAATTCTATTACAATTTTATTTGGAACCCCATCGGGGTGTTTGGATTTTAATCTCATATCACACTGATCATTCACGTAATCGATCAAGTATAACTCACCGGTTTTAGTTAACGCAAACTCACTTGAAAAATAATCAAGTCCGGCAACCTTATAAATTGTATTCATCTTATCAACAATATCATTACAAACTTCTGGGTGTTCGGAATTAACATCAAGTTCGGAATAAACCAAAGTCTCATCGTCCCACAATAAAGGAATGACTTTACCGAATGCCCATAAAACTCTAAACCACGAGCGGTGATTATTAATTACAACCGGATAAATTTTCTTTTGAATTAAATAACTATCATCTTTGTTGGTCATTCGAGCAGCATGAATATCATCGAACGTAAATCCATTTTTTATTACTCCTTCGCTGCCACCGGAATAATATGAGGGCTTAATAATAAAGGGTCTTCCGATTCTTTCTAAATTTCGTTCTGTAATCTTTAACTCTTGTTGTACTTCATAAGGTGGGACGATTATTGTCTCCGGTATTTTCAAACCTGCATTAATCAATTTCGGTTGTACAAGTGCTTTGTCGGTTGACTGTGCAACTTTTTTGTATTGATTAATAATTCTACAAGAAGATTTTTCAAGCAGATCGGCTAATTCTAAAAAATTACTATCTTCATCCGATGCACGATCCAAATAAGCTTTAAAAGAAATTTTCTTATCCTGAATGAATTTAGTTGTTTCATCAATATTATTACGTTTAATTAGAAAAGTTGACAGCCCATTTGCCTGGAACATTTTCTCAATTAATTGAGTAAACTCAATGTCGTAAATCCACGTATATGATATGGCAAGATCGAATTTCATAAAATAAGTTTAATTGTAAAAATAGTTAGATAAGACTTTCTAAGCAAAGAAATCACCTTGTTATTAAACCACTTAAAAAGTATTTTTCTATCAATATTATAAGGGAAATATGCATAAATTCAGTTCATTATTAATCATAATAATTTTTCTATATGGATGTTCGGGTTCTCCTGAAATTACAAAAGAAAGCTCGCCGGAATCAACAAAAAACAAAGAATATGCAAAAGAACTTTTTATTTCAGGTTCGCTTAATGAAATGAAAGGCAATTACACAGAAGCAATTATTGATTACCAGGAAGCATTGAGATTAGACCCATCACCGGGAATTCATTTTGCTCTTGCAAAAAATTTCATGAGAATAAAAAAACTTCCTGCTGCATTAATACATGCAAAAGATGCAGTTAAAGGTGATGCCGATAATTTTGAATATAATTATTTACTCGCCTCAATTTATCAATTAGGCAACCAGCCCGATTCTGCTGCAAAAGTTTACGAAAGTATAATTAGCAAAGATTCCTCTGATGAAAGAGCATATTATTCATTAGCTCAAATTTATGAATCATCTAAACCGTTGAAAGCACTTGAACTTTATCATAAACTAATTGAGTTAATTGGTCCGGAATGGAATGTGCTTATTAATATTGCAAACATTAATGAACGTACGGGAAATGTTGAAGGAACAATTTCAACAATTGAAGAACTGATTCAAATCGATCCCGATAATCTTCGAATGAGAAAATTATTAGTCGAGTCGTATTTAAAAACTGAAAAGTATGATAAAGCACTAGAAATAGTAGAAGAGTTGTTGATTCAATTTCCTGAGGATATTAATCTTATTGAGTACAAAGCAAATGCATTGATACAATCCGATAGATGGGCGGAAGGATCCGAAGTATACGTAAAATTAAGTGAACGGGCTGATATGCCTTTAGAATCGAGAATTAAAATTGGCGCAGCCTTTTTTAACCATGCTGACAAAGATACTCTTTCACTTCCAAGAGCAAAAAAGATATTTAATGATATCGATGCTGATACTACACATTGGCAGGTTAAACTTTACTTAGCTCAAATAGCATTGTATGAAAATGAAGATTCAACAGCCGTAGAACATTTCAAATCTGCGGGTGAACTTGCTCCTTGGAATCCGCAAATTTTCATGTCACTTGGCGGACTTCTGTTCGATTCCGGCAGGTATGAAGAAGCGATAGAAATATTAGAGCCGGTAATTGAACGATTCCCTGATGAGTTTGCATTAAATTTAATACTTGGTATTTCTTATACACAATCTGCAGAGTATGAAAAATCGGAATCCTATCTCAAAAAATCTTTACTGCTGAACCCGGATGATTTTACAAGTTTATACGCTTACGGAATTACTCTGAATCAACTAAAGAAGGAAGAAGAAGCATTAATTTATCTTAACCGTGCTTTGGAAAAGGAACCGATGAACGTTTCATTAATCGGTACAATCGGTTTGATAGAAGAAAATCTCGGTAATCATGATAAATCAGAGGAACTTTATGAATATGCACTATCCATTGATTCAGAGAATGCACTTGTATTAAATAATTATGCATACGCATTGGCTGAACGTGATATCGAATTAGAAAAAGCTTTACAGATGGTAGAGAAAGCTCTTGAAATTGATCCATATAATTCTTCTTATTTAGATACGATCGGATGGGTATATTTTAAGTTAGGTGATTATGAAAAAGCAAAGGATTATATTTATCAATCATTAGAGAAAAACAAAGATAACGCTGAAGTAACAGACCATCTGGGTGATGTATACTTCAAATTAGATAATAAAATAAAAGCTTTGGAATATTGGAAGAAAGCTTTTGAACTTGATCCCGATAGAGAAGGTTTACAAGAAAAAATTCAAAAAGGTGAATTGTGAAAAGAACTTTTATTCATGCAGTAATACATTTATTAATTTTTATTTCGATCTCATTTTTATTTTCCTCATGTGTACCGTCAAAACCGGTTGATGAAGAACGTATTTTACCGGCTGATCGATTAATGAAAAAATTAGAAGCAAATAGACGGAAAATAAAAACTTTTAGCGGAAGCGGTACAATAAATCTTAGTAGTCCTCAATTAACAGCGAAGGCAAGTTTTCAAGTATCGTTAAAGAAACCCGATTCATTGAAGATATCTTTTTACGGACCTTTCGGAATTGATCTTGCACAATCTGTTGCTACGAAAAGAGATTTTGTTTTTTTTGATGTTATAAATAATAGAGTTTATAGAGGAGTAACAAGAGATTTATCACTAAAAAATATCTTTAAAGTAGACCTTACTTTTGATGAATTAATGGATGCATTTGCCGGTGCAGTTGACTTAACAGATAAACTTAGACGTGAACCTGATGAATTATTGATCAGAAATGATTCATATCTTTTATCTTACTCCGAACAAATTACCGGCAGGAATAGTCTCTATGAGATTTTAATAGATGACTTAGCAATTACTAAATTCAGCATTATTGAACAACCAAGGAATTTAGTTTTAGAGGGATCATATAAGGATTTCGAACTGTTTGATGAAGTTCCGCTGCCATATAAAATTAATATCAATTATAAGTTGATGAATCAAAATATTGATATAGATTATCGAAGCATTAGAGTAAACAGAGAACTTGGCAGCTTGAGTTTTAATATACCCGAAGATGCAGAAATAATTGAATGGTAAAAACAATCAAGTATTTCATAATTGTTTTATTTGCGGTTTACTTTACCGTAAATGCGCAAAGCAATAATAAGATTGAAGAACATAATGTTGTTCTGCAGAATCTTCGTTCGGAAATCTCTTCATTGCAATCCAAGCTAAATGATTTATCGGACCAAGAAAAAAAATCCCTACAAGCGCTGCAAAATATTAATCGACAGAATTTGTTGATAAGTCAAATCATTACAAAACTAAAGCAAGAAGAAAATCAGAAAGAAAGAGAAATTCATAGACTAAATTACGAGATCGCTGAATTAGAAAGTGAAATTGAAAAACTTAGAGATGATTATTCAAATTACTTGGTTTGGCTTTACAAACATCGGAAAGGTTCTTTTCTAAAATTTCTATTAAGTGCCGAGTCTATTAATCAAGCAGTAATTCGTTACAAGTACTTAAACTACATAACTTCGGAAAAGCAAGATATTTTGAATCAACTTAAAGATAAGAAGAAACGAATTACAAATTTGATTGAAGTAAGAGAAAATGAAAAACGTGAGAAAGAAAGACTCGTTGTTGAAAAAGAAACAGAACAACAAGCTTTAATCGATAAGAAAATTGTTAGTGAATTAATTATTACGTCATTACAAGAAGACCAAAACGCTTTGCTTCAGGAAACTGACGAAAAAAGAAAAGCCGAAATTCAAATAAAAAATTTAATTGCCAAATTGATCGAAGACGAAAGGCGCAGACAAGAAGAAATGCGTCTTGCACGACTCAAAAATGAAGAAGTCAAATTTGACTACAACTATGATAACTTTGAAAACTTCTCCAATCTTCAAGGTGTACTTAATTGGCCCGTTAAATCGGGTAAGATAATCCGTAACTTTGGTGAAAATAGAAATATAAAATTAAATACAGTTACGTTGAACTACGGTGTAGATATCCAAACAGAAAAAGGGGAAGAAGTCTTCGCAGTTGCCGAAGGTATTATTTCCGCAATTGAATGGATACCCGGTTATGGAAGTGTTGTAATTATTACTCATAAAAATAATTACCGCACGGTGTATGGACACATTTCCGAAATAAGTGTAATTGAAGGTGACAAAGTAAACGGCGGCACGCTGCTCGGCAAAGTAAACCAAAGTTTGGAAGGCAACATTTTACATTTTGAGATATGGAATGAAAGAAATTACCAAAACCCGGAAGTTTGGTTGGTTAGGAAATAATTGAAAAGATTATTTTGATAAAAAAACTTGCCATAAATTTTTCTTCTTTAACCGCGTTACAAATCAGTAATTATATCATCCCGCTAATTACGTTCCCTTATTTAGTCCGTGTTTTGGGACCAACAAATTTTGGATTAGCAAACTTTGCATTTGCCTTTTTAGTTTACTTCAATACTGTTATTGAATTTGGTTTTAATTTTTCATCAACACGAGAAATTGCTCAATCAAAAGGCGATAAAGATAAAATCAATCATCTTTTTAATTTGACCTTCTTCAGTAAAATCATTTTGCTTATTCCAATTTCGATTCTGTATTTTATTCTTATCTCAGTATTTTCATTCTTCAGTGAAAACTTTTTGATTTATACAATTGCTTATTTCTCAATAATCGGCAATTTATTATTCCCGGTTTGGTTCTTTCAAGGCATTGAGAAAATGTATTATATAACAATCTTTAATATTGTCTTTAGAGTTATTGGTGTTGTGTTTATTTTTTTATTTGTAGTTAAGGAAGAAGATTTGATAATATATTTAGTAATTACTTCAGGTGTTCTTTTATTAACCGGTGTCTCATCTATTTACTATATACTTAGACAGAAATTAGTTGATTTAACACTTCCGAAGTATGAATCAATAAAACAACATTTGAGAGAAGGATTTAATTTATTTTCATCACAATACTTGATCATGCTATACACTACATCAAACACATTTATACTGGGATTGATAAGTGGTAGCGCAGCAGTCGGATTTTTTACCGGCGCAGATAAAATTCGTTCCGCAGTTCAGAATGTCGGAGGAATTGCCGGGCAAACAATTTTTCCGCATATATCTAATTTGTTCCGGGATCAAAAAGCATTGGCAATAAAATTTCTTAATAAGTATATAATAGTTATTGGAATACCAGCATTTTTATTAAGCACATCTCTTTTTTTATTTAGCGAAGAATTAATACTTCTTATATTGGGTAAACAATATTTAAACTCGGTTCAAATATTAAAATGGCTTGCTTATCTTCCGTTCATTATATTCTTAAGCAATATTTTTGGAATACAATACATGCTCGGACAAGGATTTGATAGCGAGTTCAGAAAAATTATCTCTGTTGGTGCAATAATGAATTTAATTTTACTAATAATACTTGTTCCACTATATGGAGCAGAAGGAACAGCAGCAAGTATGTTTAGTACTGAGATAGTAATTACATTATTAACATTTATCTTTTTTATCCGGCATAAAAATGAAATATGATTAC
>Ga0129302_1000602_pt1 | contig 26753 bp, 23 predicted proteins | sample BlaSprsedimmetaG_FD_94476 | JGI IMG/M metagenome (GOLD analysis project Ga0129302, IMG submission 94476) | Hot spring sediment bacterial and archeal communities from California, USA to study Microbial Dark Matter (Phase II) - Blank Spring... | ecosystem: Environmental > Aquatic > Thermal springs...
CCCTGTTCCTGTGCCAACTCAAATGACAGAGCAGTAAAATTTGTAGTGCCCATAAATATGCCCATTATTAGCTTAACATATTGGTTTTCCTAAACTTTTAACTATGACTGTGGTAAACTTGGGGTAAGTATCCGAATTATCTACCCTATAGAACTTTTCGAAGATATGTGGAATCTCTTTCTTGGCCATCCCAAGCCCTTGGTCGGAGATATCACACTTTATCATTTTCCCTTCCATTCGAGCTCTTATAGCTATCTCGCCCCCCTCAGGTGAAAACTTGATGGCATTGTCCGTCAAATTCAGGAATAGCTGGATCATCTTGTCCGTGTCTGCCCATAAATTCGGCAGGTCCGAAGGGATATCAACCACTACTTTATGCTTGGCAGTCCTGGATTCCAAATCCCTCAGTACGGCATCAATAATGCCCGAGAGGGCAACAGCCCTCAACTCTATTTCAAATCTACCCGATTCAATCCTAGAAATATCCAAAAGGTCGTTTATCAAGGCGGCCAGTCTATCGGTTTCGCGATCAACCACGGTAAGAAATTCTCGCTGGGTCCGGGTATCATCGGGATCGACCTGCTCAAGGAGGGCCTCAACATACGATTTAATGCCGGTTAGTGGAGACCGCAGTTCATGAGAGACATTGGAAACAAATTCACTTTTCATGGCATCCAGCTCTCTTAGTCTTTCGAGCTCTTGTGAGGCTGACATGTCCCTGAGGACAATAATTGCGCCTACATGATGGCCCTCGTGGTCAATGAAGGGGGAAAAGGCCATGGCCAGCGGAATCGGGTCATCACCGACCACAACGTGTTCGAATTGAGTTTCAAACGCACAGCCGTTCCTTGCAGTTTTTCTCTTGGCGCTGTCAATCACCTTGGCCACGTCCGGGGGCAGGGCTTTCTTGTAGGTCAGTCCAATAATATCGGCAGACGGAAGCCCCAGCATGGCGGTAGCATTCTTATTTACATGAGTAATCCTGTCTGCCGTATCTACAGCAATGATCCCGTTGCTTATACCTTCCAAAATGTTATGGACATACTCTCTTGACCGATTCAACTTTGAATATAGATCCTGATTCTCAAGGGCTACACCCGTCTGACCGGCCAGAAAGGAAAGGTGTTTGGTGTTTGCCTGATAAAGACTTATGGCCGGATCGGAGAATACCAGCAAAAACCCCAAATCCCTTTTAACCCCTTGCAACGGAGCTATAGTAACAAAATCATTCTCTCCTTTGTTTGGACATTTTGGAGAGGACTTATTGAGAAATATATTTGTACATCGTCCCTCTTTCAAAACCCACTCAATAATCTCATCTTCCAGTTTTAGATTTTTTAAATCCTTCCCTGAGATGCCCTGAAATCTCACTGGCTGGTATGAGCTCAAATTTTCATCCCAGAGATATAGGGCACAGGAGTTGTACTCGGTGGTTTGCTGAACCATCTCAAGAAACATATTTACGATCTGGTCGAAATCGTAGATCGAGATTATCTGTCTGCTCATATCTTGCAGTACCGACAACTGCTCGACTTCTTCCCGCAGATCGGAAATCGTTTTTTGCAGGAAAAAGACATCTTCTTCGACGGGCTTGATCCTCATTACAAATCACCAATATCTATTTCGCAGACGTCAAGAGTTCACAAGCGACTGCCAACTCTATTTCCACCTCTGAGAACAGCTTCACTAGCAGCCGTTTGTTAAGGCTCACCAGCTTCCATGATTGTTCATTTACACAAGGAACCTTGCAGTCACCCCCATTGCCGATGCCTGCCGCGCGACAAAGTACGTCTGCCACATGCACTATGGCCACCACCCTCATTGATTCCCCAGCCTGAGGGGGGTTGTGATGAAAACGAATGACTTTTAATAACTGCGGCGGCAGGTTCCATTTATTTGCCAAAATGCCTCCTACGGCAGCATGGTCCAAGCCGAGTAACTCTTGCTCCGCCTCTCTAATTGGAATTCCTTTTACCTTTACCAGGTCTATAACTCTGGTAAACTCCTCTCCAAAATACGCGTCCAGAACCAATTTTCCCAGGTCATGAATCAAACCGGAGATAAAAATCTCTTCAAAATTATTTATCCCCAACCTCTTGGCGATCAGTTTTGCGGTAACACCGCAAGCCAGAGAGTGTTTCCAAAATCCTCCCCGATCAAAATTTCCACTTCGTTTTGAAAACATGTCGAATACGGACACGGCCAAGACCAGATTCCTAATACTGGCAAAACCAAGTATAACTATGGCATGATTGATAGTGGTTATTTTCTGAGGGAATCCGTAGTATGCGGAATTTGCCATTCTCAAGACCTTTGAGGTTAGTGCCTGATCTTGAGAAATGGCTTTCCCCACCTCCAGAGCAGAAGACTTCGGATTCTGGGTGATTTGGATAATGTTATTGGCTACCACGGGAAGGGTAGGAAGGTCTCTTATATTCTCGCCAAGCTTTGTAAGCTTCGTCCTTAAGTCAATCTGCACCATGAGCGGATCCTTTTTCGGCAGCATATTCCCTCACCGCAGCCATAATCTCTTCCATAATGGCATTACCCCTCACGTCGGAAAACCTGCTCTCAAGTCCTTCCATTCCTATGCCTTTTGATATCGCAGGGGTATTTTCCTGGCCGTCGCCCTCCACGCATAATTCCGAAACTCCCCACAAATTCAATTTCTTAATCAAATCATCTGTTAGCACAGTCCCTTTCTTAAGGATCAGGCTTCCCCGGCTATTCAGAGTGTCCTCAGCGATAACCATGCCTGATTCTGCATTGTTCAGATCAATGTTCATGAGTCGCTCCCAGATTTGGCAGTACCAGCTTGGCCAGCTCACCTTAGCCGCTTTATCCGTATATCGGTTATGTATGGAAGAATCTTAAGAGATTTTTTTCTCTTACAACCCGTTAGTACGCTCACGCGTTTCGAAAGCAGGAAGATAGACATAGAAAGCGGGAACCGCGTTGCCAGGCTTGCCAATGACTTTGGCCTTTCCCAGCCAGCAATCAGTATCTCCTGTTTTCCTTCCCGGTTTTCAAATCTTCGTATCCGTTCACCGTTATCCGTAAGAACCGGAAAAGTGCTTTTTTCGGTGAACAGTCAACGGTGAACGGTTACAAATCTTCCATATCTCACAATCCAATCTTCCGATTTTCGATGTTCCTCATTTGAAGTTTTGTTTCTACACTTCCTTGTCCACCAGGGCGAGTAAAGATTATCCATGGGTAAAAGGAGGACGTGGTTTTTACCTTGCTTCTCTGGCCAATCTCTGGGAAAGTCTGGCTGCCTTCTCTGTATCTACAAAGCTCAGTATGGCGCCTACATCCTTGCTCTTCATGGCCGAAAGTATCTGCAACGCCACATCATCATTTAACTTTTCAATAAGGCCGGCCGCCTTATCAGGCTTCATGGCGCTGTAAGCCCCGACCAGATGTTTTAAACGCTTCTCCTGAGACTGATTGGCGGCATCGACATTTTTCTGAAGCTGGCCCTGTAATTCTGTTTGTAACTGGGAGAGCTTGGCTAGTTTGTTTTCTATATCCTTCTTCAGGATCAAAAGTTCCTCTTCCTTTTTTCTTAGTTCTTCTTCTCTGACTGCCAGTTCGCGGCGTTTATTTTCCAGCTCTTCGAACAGCTTAAGATCATCTAAGACGATAGCCTGCTTGTCTTTTACTTTATCCTCGGCTATAGCCTGATTATGGCCTAGTGGTTGCCAGCGAAATCCACGTTCATAAAAATAAAACCCGAGCACGCCCAGCTTGATACAGATAATCAGTAAAAAGAAAAACATTATGTGCCTGAGGGTATTAAATCTACGCATGTCCCGTTCCTTCTGAAAACACATCCTTAGCCCGACGCCTTATAAGAACCAATTCATCGTTTTCTTTCTGTTCCAGGCGTATCATCTCCTGCGTAAAAGCGTCAAAATCTTTTTTCTTTAATTTCTCGATCATCTTCTTTTCCCTGGATAACTTGATAAGCTTCTGCCTGGCCTCTTCAACCGCCCGGGTTAATGACTGTACCACTTCTTCCTGTATGGCAATGTCCTTAGCCAATAGGTTAAGATAGTTTATATAAAGTAAATGCTGCGCTGCCGGAATGCCTTTTGTCCTTTTTTCTATCAAATCAAACAAACATTCCTCTTCCTGGGTTCTTAGCCGATTCAGCTTCTGTTCCGCCTCTGCCCGTTCGGTCATCTTTTGAGCCAGGAACTGCTGGGCGACCTCCTCCAGGCGTTTCTTGTAATTTAGTAAGGTATCAAATTTAAAAGAATAGCGCATAGCAAACCCGACTTATCCCGCAAACAAAGCCGCCAGTTGGGCGGCGCTTTCGCCATAACTTACCCGTTCCTCTACTTCCTGTTGCAGATAGGCGTTGACCTTATCGATCATATTGATGGCATAGTCTATTTTGGGGTTGCTTCCTTTGACATAGGCCCCGATATTAATGAGGTCCTCAGCCTTCCGATATGTGGCCAGGATGTTGATGAGTTTTTTGGCGTTCTTTCGCTGATTCTCCCCTGTAATATCCCGCATCACCCGGCTGATGCTGCCTAGAACATCTATAGCCGGATAGTGATTCTCATTGGCCAGATCACGAGATAAGACAATATGCCCATCTATGATGGAGCGTGAGGCATCGGCAATGGGCTCATTCATATCATCTCCCTCGACCAGCACGGTATAAATACCCGTAATACTCCCGCCGCCACGCTTGGTCCCGGCCCGTTCCAGCAATTTAGGCAGTTGAGCGAAGACAGAGGGCGTATATCCGCGCGAGGTCGGCGGTTCACCAATAGCCAGCCCCACTTCCCGGTAGGACATGGCGAAACGGGTTATCGAATCCATCATCAGGATAACGTCTTTGCCTTTGTCCCGGAAATATTCAGCTATGGCTGTGGCCAGATAAGCTCCCCGCATCCTTATAAGCGGCGGCTGGTCTGAAGTGGCCACTACCACTACCGAACGCCTTAGACCTGCCTCTCCCAGATCCCGTTCGATAAATTCTCTTACCTCCCGGCCCCTTTCCCCGATAAGGGCTATGACGCTGATATCGGCGGCGGTGTGCCGGGCGATCATCCCCATGAGCACACTCTTTCCTACCCCCGAACCAGACATAATACCAATTCGTTGCCCCTTGCCTATAGTAATAAGGCCGTTTATGGTCCGTATGCCCACATCCACCGGTTCGCTTATACGCTCACGCAGTAAAGGGTTCAAAGGCTCGGCATAGAGAGGATATTCTGTTTCATATTCTATGCGATCCTTTTGATCAATCTGATTCCCGAGTCCGTCTATAACCCGCCCCAGGAGTTTTTGGCCTACCTTGATATCGGGACTCTGCTGTTTAAGCCTTATTCTACTGCCTGGCTCTATGCCCCTCATCTCACCCAAAGGCATAAGCAGCACCCGGTCATTTCGAAAACCGACTACCTCCGCTGGAATGCTGCTTCCGTTATTTTTAAGATCAATCTCACATATCCCACCCACAGCCATACCTGGTCCCCGGCCTTCGATGACCATACCGATTACCTGGGTTACTACACCCTGCACACTGATGGTCTTTGCCTCTTCAACGGACCGCCTATAGGCCTCCCAGTTAATGGACGGGTTACTGGCTGTCATTCGTTATCCCTTTACCGGTTTTCAGAATCTTCTCTATAGCAGTCTCAACAGCCGCCAACTGTCCGTCTAAAGTAACATCTATATCACCAAATTCCGTTTCCAGCAGGCAGCCGCCCCGGGTAATATTTTTGTCCTCTACTATCTCTACATGCTTTAGTCCGGCAATACCCTTTAAAAAATCTTCCTTAATCTCATCGACAAACGCAAAATCATACGGATGAGCCCTGATCCTTACTTTTGAATTTTCCACCACGTAATTCAGCGCCTCCCTAATGGCGTATCTTATCAATTCCGCTGAGGTGGCGACCTCGTGATGGATAACCTTTTTAGCAATCGCAAGGGTCAGAGTTAATATCTCTTCCTCCCATTTCTTGTAGAGCAAGGACTTAAGGTCGTTGATTTCACGCATTATCCTGGTAAAATTCTGCAGCTCAATTATGAGCTTTTCTTTGCCGAATTCAAAACCGTCCTTTTCTCCCTGGGCGTATCCTTTCTCGTAGGCCTCGTGTTCAATGAAAACGGATTTCTCTCTGGCCTGGCGAATGATTTTTTCGGCCTCCCTCCCGGCGCTATATTCATCATCCCCCGGTCCCTTGCCTGTCCCCCGGCCATCTCCCGGATTACCCTGGAGGAAGGCCTCCAGTCTTTCGAAAGAAAAGTCCGTCTTCCTTTTAGTACCTACTTTTTGTCTCATAAGCCTTGACGTAAACAGTCCTTAGCCGATTGGTACGTATGACGCACTCTACTACTCAGCTTTCAACGATCAGCATTAGCTGGCGTTCGAATTGTTCGAGACGTTCGAGCTGTTTGAATCATTCAGTCGTTCGAACGTCGAACGTTCTAACGACTCCTATCCCCTGTCTTCTGATCGCTCCCAAACTATACAAAAACATCCTCTCCGCTTTTACCGCCCAGCATAATTTTGCCTTCGCTTTCCAGCCTCTTGGCCACCTTTATGATCGCCTGCTGGGCCAGTTCTACATCCCTTAATCTTGCCGGCCCGGCAATCTCCATGTCTTCCTTAAGCATCTCGGCCGCACGCGAAGACATATTACGGAATATTTTATCTTTAAGCTCCTCCGAGGCAGTCTTTAAAGCCATCTTAAGTTCATCACTGCTGACCTCTTTAAGTATGGCCATTATGCTGCGATCGTCCACCTGCAGGAGGTCTTCGAAGATAAACATTCTCTTGCGAATCTCATCGGCCAGGTCCTGTTTCTGTTCTTCGATCTGTTCCATGATGGCTGCTTCCGTGGCCCGGTCCGTCTGATTCAATATCTCCGCGGCCGTTTGAATACCGCCGATAGTATGCGTTCCCTCTGTGCCGCCGATAACCGTCAGCTCTTCCTGAATAGCCTTGTCAATCTCTTCAATAACCTCAGGGCTGACTTTTTCCAGCATGGCAATGCGCATCAATACATCGGCCTGTATATTTTGCGGGAGCTCCATAATGATACTGGCGGCCTGCGCTTGTTCCAGGTGCGCAAGAATCAGGGCGATAGTCTGGGGATGCTCGCTCTTAATAAAATTACCAACCGTTTTACTATCCAGGTGCCTTATCTTCTGAAAGAAGTTAAGTTTCCATTCCTGTTCAATCTCGCTCAGAATACTCTGCGCCTGTTCGCCCTTAAAAGCATGGCCTACCGCCTTCTTGAAAAACTCATTGCCATCTACCGCTAGCCCTCTGATCGATCCGGAAGAGACAAAACCCTGGAATTCCGTGACTAGGTTTTCAACAATATTCCCCGAGACAGGTTCAATCTTGGTCATCTGCCTGGCCAACTCTTTGATCTCATCTTCTTTTAGTCTCTTAAAGACTTCAGCTGTGAATTCTTCTCCCATGGCCAGGAGAAGAATAGCGGCCTTTTGCGGGCCAGGAAGCTGCTTCTCACTCTTCTCAGCCATTTATTTTTCCTTCAACCACTTTTTTACCAATTCTGCCGCCCGGTCAGGCTGGCCTTGCACCAGTTGCATTGTATGATCTCTTTCCGCTTCTTTAAAGTCAACTAACGCTCCTTTTTCCAAGTCCCTGATTGATGTCGGCAGACCCGTTAAAACCGTTTTTTCCGGCCTGCTTGTAAGCAACCACTTCAATAGCGGCTTAGCCACAAAGAAGATAAATATTAGAACCAGAGCAATATTAAATAACGGCCTGGCTATCTTCGAGAAATACTCCTGCCATGGGATAGATACCGATGTCTCTTCTTCCGGTGCACCCCAGGCAAATGGTATGTTTACAACTTCTACCTGATCACCTCTTGCCTCATCGAAGCCGACCGCCTTTTTAACTATGTTCTCAAACTGGCTGATTTCAGCTTGCGTGCGCGCTACATACTGTCGGGCGCTTTTTCCTTCCTTGGCCGCCGTCTCTTTGTAGGCGCCGTCTATCATTACTGCCACAGAGAGTCTTTTAATGGAACCGGCCGGTCCCAGCACCTGTCTGTTTATTTTATTTATCTCATAATTTCTGATCTCGCTTTCCTTTTGATAAAGGGACTTATTGCCCGGATTGGCGCTTCCTTCTAACTTACTGGCCAGGCTCCCTTTTACCCCCGGGATACCGGCCGGAATGTTGCTCCCGCCTTCTGATTTTTCTTCTGCGCGCTGTTCGCTTCTTACAACCGCACTATCCGGGTCGTATTTTTCTTCGGTTATATTTATCTGCTGGAAATCGATGTCCGCTGAAACACGGGCGATGGCCTTGTTGGGCCCTAACACCTCTCCCAGCATGCCTTCTACCTTTTTTCTTAGACCATCTTCCATGCCTTTCTGGTATTCGAGTTGTGCCGTGGAAAGAGGTCCGGTTATATCAGAGCTACTTTTTTTGTAGAATAACTTACCTCCAACATCAGCTATAGTTACATCTTCAGGAGCCAGTCCCTGCACCGCACTGGCTACCAGATGAACAATGCTTTCTACCTGATTATTATTGAGCTTCATACCACCCCTTAACTTCAGGATAACCGAGGCAGTGGGTTTCTTTTCTTCCTCTACAAAAAGAGACTCCCGGGGGATGGCAATATGCACCCTGGCCTGCTCCACCTCCCGAAATTGGCTGATGGTACGGGCCAATTCTCCTTGTACCGCACGTTGATAATTGAGTTTCTGGACGAAATCCGTAGTCCCCAGGCTGGTCTTGTCAAAGATTTCAAAACCTACGCCACCGCCTCGGGGTAACCCTTCGCCTGCTAAAGTCAGGCGCATCTCATGTACATTTTCCCGGGCAACGGTTATAACCGTGCCGTTTTGTTCCAACTGATAAGGTGTTTTTCTCTCTTTAAGTTTGGCTATTATACTGGCGGCGTCGTCTTGATTCAGGTTGGTATATAAGACTTCGTAATCAGGGCGGTTTGCCCAGGTCATAAGCAAAACGAAGCCTGAGACTACCGCGCCAATAACGAACAGGGTCATAATCTTCTGTTTTATGCTGAGCGACTGGACAAATTCCAAAAGCTGCTGAAATTGCGGCATTTCTTACCCCTTATAGCCTGGCAAATTAATCAGACCTATCCGTCTGCGGCGGATCGTAGACAAGACGCCTGCCCCGGACGGGCCGATACCCGCAGATGTCATTCCTGCCCCTTTTGTCAGAAGTTTATATTTAAAATCTTGGAAATCTGCGTTCATCTGCGTCCAAAATGAAAGATTAGAACTGCATACGCATGACTTCTTCATAGGCTGAAATAATTTTATTCCGAATCTGCATCATCATGCGGAACGAAATACCAGCCTTTTCCACAGCGATCAGCGTTTCATGCAGGTTAGCATTCTGGCCGGAGGCCAGCTCCTCGACATTTTTATCAGCAACCTGCTGTAATTCGTTTACTTCGGAGAGATATTTCTTAAGCTGATCTCCGAAGCTGGCTCCGGATACCTTTTTTATATCTTTGAATCCAGCCCCCGTGTTTTTAAGAGGTGCAGCAATATCCGAGGTTATACTCTTAGGACTCATGGAAGTAACCTCCTATAGTGCGTGAATGTCATTAGTCAATAGTCATTTGTCACTGGTAAAAGTGATCAATCTCCCCCGCTTAACCAATGGCCGATGACTAATGACCAGTGGTGTTGCCTATAGTAAATAAGCTATCAGCGGTCAGCATTCAGCTTTTCACTGATAGCTGTTCGCTTAAAATTACTTCCCTATCTCCAGCGACTTCAATGCCATGCTCTTGGCGGCGTTGATAGCAGTTACATTGGCCTCATAGGCACGGGTTGCCGAAAGCATATCCACCATTTCTTCCATGACATTAACGTTTGGCATGAGGACAACGCCACGTTCATCGGCATCCGGATGGCTCGGATCATACACCTCTTTGAAATCTTCCTTATCCTCAATCACACCTAAAACCTCTACGCCCCGCATGCCTTCATTCAATTTACCGGCCAGGGCGGCTTTAAAATCTTCCTGTACTGGTTTGGCCATAAAGACTATAGACCTGGCCCGGTACGGCCCCCCCTCCGGCGTCTGCGTCGTCTGAACATTAGCCAGGTTGCTGGAAACTACGTTCATACGGGCGCGCTGTGCCGTTAGCCCTGAAGCACTGATGCTCATCGCCGTTAAAAGATCCATAATCATTTACCCCCTTCAGTTATGGCCATCTTTATTCCTTCAAACTTTTTTGCTAAAAGTTGTATGGAGGCCTGATACATCAGGTTATTCTCCGCCAGCCCAGCCATTTCCTGGTCTATATCCACCCCCTGGTAAGGGGATTCGACGACGCGGGCTGATAAATTATCATCATCTCCGACAGGCATATGGCGGCGGCTGGTTCTGACCAGTTGCAGCTCAGACCCTTCTACGGCCGTGCGCATAGCATCTTTAAAGGATATGTCCTTTGGTTTAAAACCGGGGACCTCGGCATTGGCCACATTGCTCGTAGTCAGGCCATGCTTCAGGAGACGGACATCCAGCGACCGTTTAAGAACCTGCATGGTATGCGTAAATAGCTTTCCACCACCCATATATCCCCTCCCTATTTATGCTGTTTCTTCTTACCTTTTCCGTTTTTAATACTATCTGTTATTTCTCTGTGCGCTCTGTGGTTAAATCTTGCCTTTTAATTAAGCAAATTCCATACCATATATTACTTAACCCACCCCTGCAGACGATATTCCTGTAATTTGTTACGCAGCGTGCGCACACTAATACCCAGGATTTTAGCCGCATACGTACGATTACCGTCGGTTTCGTCCAGGGCCTTTAAAATCTGCTCTCTTTCTACGTCCTTGAGTGGGGCCGTACCGGTCAGGGACGCGGGATTTTCTCCGGGAGGCTTTACGACTATATCATCAAGCAGAAGACCCTGCCTGGTTACCTCTTTACCAGCACAGAGCAGTACCGCTCTTTCAATGGTGTTTTCTAATTCGCGTACATTACCTTTCCACGGCAGGGTTATGAGATACTCAGAGGCCTCAGGCGATACGCCTTGCACCGGCCTTCCATACAACTGACTATACTTTTTTACAAAGTAGTCACAAAGGGCACGGATGTCTTCTTTCCTCTCTCTTAAGGGCGGTATTTTGAGGGGAATTACGTTCAGGCGGTAGTACAAATCCTCACGAAACTCTCCTTTTTTAACCATGGCTTCTATATCCCGATTTGTGGTAGCAATAACCCGCACATCTATAGCTATAGGAACCTTACCCCCGACACGGTCTATTTCATTTTCTTGAAGGACCCTCAACAACTTGGCCTGTAACTGGATCTGCATCTCGCTGATCTCATCCAGCAGGATGGTACCGGCCTGGGCCAGCTCAAATTTTCCTATCTTACGGATTACGGCCCCGGTAAAGGCACCTTTTTCATGTCCGAAGAGTTCACTCTCCAGCAAGCCTTCGGGCAGGGCGGCACAATTAACAGCCACAAATGGCTTATCCTTTCGTTCGCTTTCCGCATGAATAAACCGGGCCAGGAGTTCCTTCCCGGTACCGCTTTCCCCCTGGATAAAGACCGTAGCGCGGCTGGAGGCCACGTTTCTGGCAATATCCAGAAGTCCCTGCATTCGTGCGTTGCGCGTCACCAGTGTAGGAATAAGCGGCATACTACTTTCAGAGGCGGGTTGTCCTTTCAGAATATGCGCCCCCCGCCTTGTTCCCAGGGCGCGCTCTACCACGTGCTCCAGGACTTCGACCGAACAGGGCTTAAGGATATAATCGAAGGCCCCTTTTTTCATGGTTTCCACGGCATTCTCTATAGTTCCATAGCCGGTAAGCATAACCACCGGCAGATCCGGGAATCTCTTCTTGGCCTCTAACAAGACACCCATCCCGTCCAACTTTGGCATCTTAAGGTCAGTAATAATGAGATCCAGTGGCGTCTTATCTATCACCTTGACCGCGGCCTGACCATCCTCAGCCAGCACAATCTTATGGTTATTACGCGCCAACGCCTCAAATAGCGCCAGGCGCATATTAGGATCATCATCTACGATCAGGATGGATGCCGCGGTCATTATCTGAGCCCCTGTACCTCTTCGTAAAAAGGCCTTTTCACCGCTGAGTACGCAGAGCCCGCAGAGAAAAACTTTAAACTGTTTAATATGTTATCTCGCTGACCCTGCGGTAAAATTTTACTTTTTACGAAATCATCACTTTTCATTTTTCACTTTGCACTTTGCATTTTTTATTGCGCCATGGCCTACTACATCGCCTGTGCACGTACCCCGGGAATTGCCTGTGATTGGTAAATAGATGGAAAAACTGGTTCCTTTGCCTGTTGCACTGTTAACCTCGATCATACCTCCGTGCGCCCGAACGATATTGTTCACTATGGCCAATCCCAGACCACTGCCGCCCTCTTTTGTGGTGAAAAATGGGTTGAATATCTTCTCCAGGTGTTCGGCCGCAATTCCCGTACCGGTATCGGCAAACCGTATAGCCACCCCTTCTTTTCTCTTTCTAATCCCCGTCGAACCTTTCCGCGTGGGGTTATCTTTTTCATCTCCGGTCTCGATAACAAACTTACCCCCGGCCGGCATGGCCTGGATAGCGTTGAGCATAAGGTTGAGCGCCACCTGCTTCAGTAGCTCACGGTCCCCCATGATCCATGGCTGGCGGGCATGGTACTTTTTAATAATCTCCAGCGGTTTTGCCCGGGGCAGGAGACCGACAAAGTTTGCCGCTTCATCGAGCCATGCGGCCACCGGGATCTTCTGCAGCTTCGGCTTTGGCGACTGAGTAAAGATCAGGTAATTAGCCAGTAGATTGTCCAGGCTACGCACCGCCTGAATAATATGTCCTACTATTCGATGTCTTTCGACATCACCGGCCAATTCTCTCTGCAAGATGGAAGCAAAAATCTCTATGCTGCCGAGTGGGTTACGCACCTCGCTAACCATCTTGGCGGTCAGCTCACCCATGGCAATAAGGCGTTTATCCCGTTCTGCCTGGTCTTCCAGCCTCTTCCACCTGGTGATGTCTTGCAGGATGGCAATGCAACCGGCTTCATCAAAGGTAGTGCTGCCTTTTAAAAGGGTCAGGGTGTACAAGATAGAAACAAAATCATTTCCGTGCCTGAATCTGAGCACACGCTCTTTTCCATACCCTAACGCCTTTATTTCTTTTATAGTGCAATCTTCCAGCAGGGAATGTTTACTCAGAACCTGGTAAAAATTTCTTCCCTTATACCGGCTGAAGTTGATACCTGTAATGGCGCAGGCGGCGCTATTCCATACCGCTATTCGCTCACCTTTATTCAATACCACAATGCCGGGTTGCAGGCTCTCCAGGATATGGTGAAGGAAGTCCCGGACCTTCTTGTTTTCAGCCAAACTGTCCGCCAGTTTTCTGTTTTTAGACTCAAGCTCAAGGTCCAATTCCTTTATTTTAGACTCAAGCTGAATAAAAGACTTTTGTAAGTCCATGGCAGCATGATTAAAAGCGGTAAACGCCTTGCCAAGTAGTCTTAATTGTGCTGATTCGGCCACGGTCATTAGAATATCCTTCTTAACTCCGGGGTACTGCTGAACCCTTAACCACAGAGAAAACATTATGCAGTCAATTGGTTGAGTAGATGAGTGGTAAAAACAGTTGAGTCGCTGAGTAACCACTCAACTACTTAACCACTCAACTACTTAACTAATTAACTACTCCCCTCGGTGGTTTCATTGGAATCACCTTACCAAACTAAGTTTGATCCCCTGTAATCTGTCTTGAGCTACTTTTTTCCAGAATTCATCACCGGTTTTAGTAATAGCCGTGAGCTCGGCCTCGGCCTCGGCCCTCTTCCCCAAGGCCTCATAACAACCGGCCAACTTGTAGTGAATCCCGTGTCTTTTTTCCGGCGGCACGGCAAGCGCCAGCGCCGCCAGGTAATCCTTTATGGCTGCCTCAAATTGTCTTTTCTCCTTTTGTCTATCTCCCAGATCAACCCACCGTTCGGCAATCCTGGTCTTCAACGAGCCGCTATCGTTTTTTTCACCCAGCAAAGGGGTCAACCTATTCAGTATGTTACGTGTCTCTGCCTCTGCTCCGATGCGCTGTGTACAGTAGGCCCAGCTATACAGCAAAGAAGGGTTCCTATCTCCCGGGTTCTTTTTAACCAGCCAAGCCAAGTAATGCGCCCCCTCGCGCCATTCACTGGCCAGGACATAGTTTTGTCCCAGTTTATCTCGTGCCTCTTCTAAAATAGATTTGTTGCCGGAGCTGGAGATCAAACGCTTCAACAGTATGCCGGCTGTACGATAATCGCGCTTTCTTTGCGCAGTGTCCGCCCAATCCAGCAGAACACGCAGACCTTCCTCTCCCTTGACGCCCAGTTTATTGGCCTGGTAATAAAAATGAGCGGCCGAATCATAAATACCTAACGCCCGAAAGGCGCTGGCTAAATAATAGAAAAAAGTGCCGTCCTTTAACCTGGTTATTACTTCATCGTTCTTACGATAGGCGTTAATGATCTCTACATATTGCCTGCCGGAAAGAAAGTCTCTGGCCTGGCTGGAAAGCGCTTCCTGGCCTACGTCCAGGACGGAAGCCAGATATTCAGACTGAGGGTATCTTTCTATGAAACGCTGCACCCAACTTATACTCTCTGCCGCATGCCCGGCTTCATAGTACCTTAACGCCAGCCGGGCCATGGCCTCTTCCGCTAACGGGTATTTCCGAAGTTTTTCTGTCAAATCAAGATAAGGACGGGCATCAAACGACACCCTCCCTCCTTGCATTGTTTTATCCGGCCATTTTATCCGTTCGATCAGCCGGTAGCGGGCCAGGACAGCGCCCTCACTCTGAGGATAGAAGTTGGTCAAAAAGGTATAAAGCTTTATGGCTTCCTGAATTTTCCCCTCTATTTCATAGACCTCGGCTATCTTATAAATGGCCAGATCGTCTTTATCGTCATTCGGAGTTATATTTATATAACGGAGAAAATCGGCACGGGCCGGGGCGTACTGTCTTGCTGCCATTTCAACCTCTCCCCTGAAGAATAAAACCAGCGGCCAGCGCTGATGGGCATCAGGCCAAAACTTCAGTAGCTTCTCTAAATTCTGTGCCGCCTGTTCATAAGACTTTCTGTGGATATAGACCTCAATTAGTCCTAAATATGCCTCGCCTATTATCTTGCTCTGGGGGAATTTTGATATAACTTTCTGGAACTCTCCTTCAGCCTTGTCCAACTGCCGGGCTGAGAGGCATAACTTTCCCTGGTAAAAATGGGCATAAGGGATATAGGGCGTGTTCTTATAGTTTTTGCCGACCAGGCCGAAATAAGCTAATGCCTCATAATCATAACCCATTTCCTGATAAAGCAGGCCTAGTTGGAGATAGGCCCTGGGAACTTCGGCAGAGGACGGATACTTGTGTATAGCCGTCTGGTAAGCCTCGACAATAGAGAGAAAGTGGGAAGCCCGACCCGGTTTATACTTGTAGAAATAGCAATCTGCGAGGAGAAAATAAGCCTTTTCTGCCAAATCGCCGTCTTCGCCGGTCTCAATAACCTTCTCACAAGCGGCTATGGCCTCATCATAGTAGCCTTGCTGAAAATTGACTGCCGCCTTTTCCCATATGGCCGTCAGATGTGACGGAACCTTTTCTTTTCCCTGGGCCAGGGCCTGTCCGACAGGCCCGCCGGCTATGGATAACCAGGCCACCAAAAGAAAAACAAAAACCGAACTTTTTACCCTTTTGGGTTTCATGCAGATTATCAGTTCTCTAAAAAATAAATAGACTAGACACCCTGCCCAAGGAAGGAGCAAGGAGTATGCCACAAGTGGTCAAGGCGGGACTTATCTCGTATATACAGATAGTTACGTATGTAGAGATTATCAGCCGTCTATCCTCAGCGGGTAAGGCAAGGGGAGGTTAAGGACTATATGGTCAATTTTTTGACAAATGCTCAATTATCCATGGGATTGGCAGGCTTCATTAGTTTTTGCTTTTTCATCTTCTCAATAAGGGTCGTCCGGTTGAGATTGAGCAATTGCGCGGCCTTATTTTTTACCCAGCCGGCCTTGTCTAATGCCTGCAGTATCAGATTCCTTTCAAACTCGTTAACGGCGGCATGCAGGTAAAGACCCTCTTCAGGAAGGGCATTATGTTGGTGTGGTTGGGTGGTATCCTTCTTACGATGGGCCAGCAATCTTTCCGGCAAGTCGCGTACGGTGATCTTATCATCATTGGCCAGTATGATCAGCCGCTCGATCATATTTTCCAGCTCCCGGACATTACCCGGCCATTCATAAGACATGAAGCATTGCATGACCTCTTTAGAAATAGATTTTATATTTTTCTTCTTACTCTTGTTAAATTTTTCCAGGAAATGATGTGCCAGAAGAGGAATATCACCGGCGCGTTCTCTCAACGGCGGGACATGGATAGGGATAACATTAAGCCGGTAATAAAGATCTTCCCTGAATCGCCCGGTTTCCACGGCCTCTTCCAGATTTTTATTGGTGGCGGCGATGACCCGGATATCTGTTTTAATGGTTTTGGTCCCTCCGATACGTTCAAACTGGTGGCCTTGCAGGACGCGTAAGATTTTTACCTGGAGGTTGGGGCTCATATCGCCTATTTCGTCCAGGAAAATAGTTCCGTTATGGGCCAGTTCAAAGCGTCCGATACGCGTGCGAATGGCATGTGTAAAAGCGCCTTTTTCATGGCCGAATAACTCGCTTTCCAGCAGCTCTTCCGGAATAGCGCCGCAGTTGACCGGGATAAACGGCTTATCCCGGCGATCGCTTTGATAGTGGATGGCATGCGCGATCAATTCTTTCCCGGTCCCGCTCTCTCCCATTATCAAGACCGTGCTGTCCGTCTGGGCTACCTTATCAATAAGGTGGAAAACTTCGCAGATATTTTCACTGTCTCCAACGATATTTTCGTAAGCGTATCTGGCATTAACTTGTTTTTTTAGAGTGGTATTTTCCCGCTTTAATTCCCGGTAATTGAGAGCTCTTTCAATAACCACCTGTATTTCTTCCGATTTGACCGGCTTGGTCAGATAATCAAAGGCGCCTAATCGAATGGCCTCAACCGCGTTTTTGATGGTGCCGTAACCGGTGATGATAATACACATAGACTCCGGTGAATTTTCAGTAATATATTTCAGCAGTTCCATGCCATCCTTTTTGGGCATAGCCAGATCTGTCAAAATTATGTCATAAAATTTGTCATTAATCTTATCGACGGCTATTGCTCCGTCAGACGCGGTATCCACGGTATAGCCGTTAGACTGCAAAATTTCGGCAATGCTGCTTAAAACAGCCCGGGAATCATCTACAACGAGAATCGTCTCATTTCCCATAATTAACCCTCTTTTTACAATTAGTGTTCATCCGGAAACTAATTAACCGTCAAAAATGCTTATACTCGTCAATCCCCCTGACTTAACCAGCCGGGCTAAGGAGTTATATGTCAAGCAGTTAACGGGTGTCAATTATTTTATCATTCATTGTAGAAAATTATATACTACATACCCTAATTATCATTAAGTGTCAATTATCCGTACATAACATAACGACAGAATATAGACCGTGAGCATCTTTTCACTTGCAGTTAATACCTGTATAAATTAAAGTGCACCGTCAAATGTTTTTCGCATCATCAGGCCATAACCGGATATAAAATTTAAGGGGTATGAGATTGAACTTCGTTGACTTAAGACGCCAATATCTCTCCTACAAAGAAGAAATTGACCGGGCCATAGACAAGGTTTTGAACTCAACCCGGTTCATAATGGGACCGGAAATAAAAGAATTGGAAGAGCAACTTGCCGCCTATGTGGGAGTGAAACACGCCATAGGTGTCAGTTCCGGGACTGATGCCTTGCTTTTAGCCCTTATGGCTTACGATATAAAACCAGGGGACGAAATTATAACTACCCCCTTCAGCTTTATTGCCACAGCCGAGGTCATCTCCCTGTTAAAGGCCAAACCGGTCTTTGCAGACATCGAAGACAGTACCTACAACCTTGACCCCGCGAAAATAGCCGGGATAATAGAACAGAAGAAGAAAGCAGAAGAATTCAGGATTAAAGGTATTATAGCCGTAAGCCTGTATGGTCAATGTGCAGATTTTGACGCTTTAAATTCTATAGCCCAAAAACATAATCTTTTTGTCTTAGAGGACGCCTGTCAATCCTTTGGCGCAACCTATAAAGACAGACGCTCCTGTTCCCTTACTGACGTGGCGGCCACATCATTTTTCCCTTCGAAACCACTGGGCTGCTATGGCGATGGGGGGATGGTGTTTACCGGTGATGATTCCTTAGCCGGGAAGGTGCGTCACCTGCGTGAACACGGCTCTCAGAAAAGATATGAGCACAAGTATGTCGGTTTAAACAGCCGCCTGGACACAATTCAGGCGGCTGTTTTGCTTGCTAAGTTCAGGCACTTTGAAGATGAGCTTATTTTGAGGCAGAAATGCGGGGCGTACTACACGGAAAAATTGAAGGACCTCCAACCAACGGTAATCCCACCCGCCATCTTGTCGCATAATAAAAGCGTCTATGCCCAGTATTCCATCCGGGTAAAAAGACGTGACCATCTGGCTGAGTCGCTCAAGAAAGATGGTATCCCCACCGCTATCCACTATCCAAAACCCCTGCACCTGCAGACAGCTCTTGATTATCTGGGACACCGTCCGGGAGACTTCCCTGTCTCTGAAGCCGTGGCCCAAGAAATACTATCCCTTCCCATACATCCTTTTCTTACGGAAGAGGAGCAATCCTTTATTGTGGACAGGATTGCCTCAGCATTGGCTTAGTTACCTTTCAGCCAGAAACTCTTATATTCCCTCCCCCTTTGACGGGGGAGGGCTAGGGTGGGGGTGAAAAGGTGAGCAAATTAGGTTGTTCCCCCTCCCCTTCATCCCCTCCCGCCAGGGGAGGGGAGGTTTTCGGATAAAAAATAGCTACTTTTTAACGGCCAAGAGGTTCCTAACACAGATATACGCTAATACCCACCATCCGGCGATAACTGCAATCCAAAGTACTAAACCGAGAAACCCCAGTCCACACATGGCCGTATAGTTAAGTTGTCAAGCAGGCGAAACGCCAGCAGCAATCAGCTTGATCGCAATATACGATAGCCGTGCCAAAACAATCAAAATTGCCTTCCGCGCGCTGGATGGCCCTGACGGCGTCTGCAAGCGTGAGGCCTTCAATAGAGATATTCAAACCTTTGGCCCTTTTTATCGCCATGTCCTTAGCCTTCACCGTAACGCCGGCCCCTCCTTTCTTCACTGCCGCTGGAGCCTTTGGTTTTTTGGCCCTGGTCACCGCTGCTGTCTTAGCCTTTGTCGCAGTCTCTTTTTTAATTTTTGCCGCCATAGTTAAATAACCTCCCTGTTTTTAAATGGTCATGAAAAATCATACAATTATTCTTATTCGTTGACAACTGTTTTTTTAATACCCTAAAGTTTAATTAAGTTGAAACAACGATCTAAAATCGCACAATTTTCTTGTCGGATATTTTATAATTAAAAAAGGATGGTTATGACGTACAAAAAAATCTTATCCGCAGTCAATGAACACCTGAATTCAGAAATCTCGGCAAGGTATGCCATGAACCTGGCGCGGGTCTGCGAGGCAAAATTCTACCTGTGTTTTGTGGCGGAAAAGGGGATGTCCAGAGCCGGCCTGGATCGGGCCGGGGATGCCATGAAGAGACTATTTAATGCGGCCCTGGCTATGAACCTTCAGGTGGAGAGCATCACAGAGACCGGAGACCCGGTGCAAGAGATTGACAAAATTGTCCGGCAAGAAAAGATCGACATAGTTTTTGCCTCCACGCGGAGGGAAGATATTAAGAAAAGATTCTATGCCGGCACCATTGCCAGAAGCCTCTCTTTAAAACTCCCCTGCTCCGTGGCCCTGGTGCGGGTGGTGCACATGGGGAAGATACACCCCCGTAAGATACTCGTCCCCCTGAAGGCCAGGATTGACCACATAGCAGAAAGGGCGTACCTCACATCAAAGATAGCTCAGGGTTTTGGTTCAAAGGTGTTCGTCTTTCATGCCACAAAGCCCATGACCAGGTTCTTCCATGGCGAGATACATCTGACCCCGGCCCAATGGGAAAAGAGATTGCCGGGAGACATCTCGGATTTTATAGGGCACATCCAGAAATATAAGATTGAGATTGAAGGCCGGTTTTCGCCCGGTTCCACAGCCCGGAGTATAACCATAGAGGCGGCGGCCAAAAGGCACGACCTGATAATAATGGGAGCCAGCCAAAGGACCTTGTTAAGTGCGGTTCTGAAAGGCAATCCCGTGGAAGATGTCCTGAGAACTACACCATGCGACCTCATAATCCTGAGCCCCCGGCATGAAGATTAATAGCCTCACCAAAGAAGAAGTTTTACGCAATCTGGTCACATCAGAAAGCGGCCTCACCGAAGAAGAGTCCCAAAAGCGGTTTCTGGAATTCGGCCCCAATGAGATCAGAGAGGTAAGGAAGACACCCTTATCCGTCCGTTTCCTGGGACAGTTTACCCATTTTCTGGCCATACTCCTCTGGATAGGGGCCGGGCTGGCTTTTTTATCAGAATATCTGCACCCCGGAGAGGGGATGCTGACCCTTGGCCTGGCCATAGTGGGTGTAATATTCATCAACGCCGTCTTTACATTTATACAGGAATACAAGGCGGAAAAATCTATCGAGAAATTAAGACTTCTCCTCCCTTTTCAGGTGAAAGTAATAAGGGAAGGGAGAGAAAGGGAGCTACCAGCCAGAGAGATAGTACCAGGAGATTTAATTATCCTTTCCGAAGGCGACAAGGTGCCGGCGGATGCCAGGCTCATAGATGCCACCTATCTTATGGTAAACAATGCCCCTCTTACCGGCGAATCTGAGCCCGTGTCTTTGCATTATGAACCCGGTGAGGAGGAACTGATAGTAAGCCGAAATGTCGCCTTCGCCGGAACGACCGTGGTGAGCGGCTCTGGTAAGGCCATAGCCTTTGCCACCGGTATGCGGACCGAGTTTGGCCGTATAGCCCACCTGACCAGCGCCGTGGAGGCCGGGTTAAGCCCCCTCCAGAAAGAGATTATTAAAGTGACCAGAATCATCGCCTTTTTAGCTACAACGACGGGTGTTGTCTTTTTCGTGATTGGGCACCTCATTGGAAGGGGATTCTGGGAAAACTTTATCTTTGCCGTAGGTATAATCGTGGCCAATGTGCCGGAAGGGCTGCTCCCCACGGTCACCCTCTCCCTGGCCATGGGAAGCCAGAGGATGGCCAGGAAAATGGCCCTGATAAAGACCCTTACCTCGGTCGAAACCCTGGGCTCGGTGACCGTTATATGCACAGACAAGACCGGCACCCTTACCCAAAACCGGATGGAGGCAAAAAAAATATGGACGGTCGATGAGCAGCAGTCCACAGTCAACAGACTGATGAGAATAGCCTACTTTTGTAACAATGCCCGGATTATTGATGGAGAATACAAAGGAGATCCCACAGAAATCGCGCTCTTAAAGGCCGCAAGGGAAACCGTCGGGGATTTAAAGGCAGAGCGGGTGTTTGAAATACCCTTTGATTCCGAAAGAAAACGGATGACTACTGTGAATAAAATCCCCCCCAGCCCCCCTTTGCCAAAGGGGGGTGAGGGGGGGTTCGCCTTTACCAAGGGTGCTATGGAAAGCGTACTTCCTTTATGCAGCTACATGCTGACCAATGGCAAAAAAGTCCCCATGGATGAGAATCTCAAGCAAAAGGCCATGGATGCCTACCATTCATTGACGGATATGGGTTTAAGGGTGCTTGCTTTTGCCTACAAAGAGATCGAAAAAAGTTCAAAGTTTAAAGTTCAAAGTTCAAAAAATAAAGACACGGTACTCGAAAAAGATATGATTTTTGTCGGATTAATAGGTCTGGAAGACCCGCCCAGGCCGGAAGTCCCGGAGGCCCTAAAGAGATGCCATGCGGCGGGCATAAAGGTGATAATGATTACCGGCGACGGAAGCCGGACGGCCCTGGCCATTGCCAGAGAAATAGGGCTGGTAAAGGGTAACCCGGTGGTGATAGAGGGGCATGAATTCGAGAGGATGGGTGATAGGGAACTCCAGGAAAAGCTTTCTCAGAAAGAGATAATATTTGCCCGGATGACACCCAGGCACAAGATGAGGGTGGTATCCATCCTAAAAGAAGAGGGGGAAAGGGTGGCCGTGACCGGTGACGGGGTGAACGATGCGCCGGCCTTGAAGAAGGCGGATATTGGTATCGCCATGGGCATCTCTGGAACCGACGTGGCCAAGGAAGCCGCGGATATGATACTACTCGATGACAACTTTGCCACCATCGTGAACGCCGTAGAGGAAGGCCGGGCCGTGTATGAGAACATAAGGAAATTTATAAGTTACATATTCTCATCAAACGTCCCGGAAATTGTGCCTTATCTTGCCTATGTGCTTTTCAGAATCCCTCTACCCCTGACTATCATGCAGATACTGGCGGTTGACCTGGGGACGGACATGCTCCCGGCCCTCGCCCTAGGGGCAGAAAAACCCACCCAGGAAGTCATGAGACAGCCGCCGAGGAGTCCTGAGGAGAGGCTCCTGAATTTAAAACTCTTGAGCCGTGCCTATCTATTCCTTGGTCCCATAGAGGCCGCAGCAGGGCTATTTGGATTTTTTTATGTGTTGAATACCGGCGGCTGGAAATGGGGAGAGATGCTGGCCGCGAACCATTTGCTTTACATGCAGGCCACCACCGCCTGCCTTACGGCGATAATAGTCACTCAGGTGGCCAATATCTTCGCATGCCGCTCCTTCAGGGAATCTGTATTCCGCATCGGCTTTTTCTCTAATAAGTTGATATTTATCGGCATAGCGTCTGAGCTTGTGTTGCAGTTATTTATCGTCTATCACCCCTGGGGGAATGAGATATTTTCCACCTATCCCATTTCAGTAATGGTGTGGCTGATACTGATTCCTTTTGCCTTTATCTTGTTTGCGGCAGAAGAGATAAGGAAATGGGTATCAAGAAAAAATAAGATCGCGGTAACGCCTTAGGTGAGGAATTTTAGGGGGGTGACATAATCATATTGCATTTACAAGGAACACCCGAATCCACCGTCTAATTTGGCTATCAAGCTTAAAATCAGCAGATTATGGAGTATCCCTGAACAGCGGCAAGATATTAGATGCAAGGCGCCGAGGAGCGACGACTGCGTATGGAGCAATACGCCGCAAGGAGGAGCGATCGAAGGCAACGCCGCAGATGATGTCTTGCCGGTGTTCAGGGGTAGATAAATTGCGTTGACAGCCTGTCAAGCAAGAGGTTATATAAACTCAGTGGGCGATTAGCTCAGGTGGATAGAGCGTTGGTCTCCGGAACCAAAGGTCGTGGGTTCGAGTCCCGCATCGCCCACCAAATAACTTCAGCAAGTCAGGCGCAAACCTGATCACGTTTTATTACCCTAAAAATACATCCCCCTTCGTTCTAACCAAATCACACCCCCTGTGTTCTAACAGCTTCTTGGGCTTATAGCCGGTTTTTGTCTTTCCATGTAAGCTTATGCCTTGATATTTGAGCCTCTTGCAAAAGCCCCCATTCTGTCATTCCCGCAGCGATTCTGAGCGGGAATCTGGTTCTAACTGCTTGAAAAACCATATCCCCGATAGAAGCATTCGGGGATGACAAACAGTTTTGCAAGAGCCTCATTTGGTTAATCTTTTGATGTCTTGCGGAAGCCAACGCCCCCGCCTTGACATACCTAATTTGACGTAAGAAAGCGGAATTGACCTGACTGTGCCCCTTTTGCCCGGCCTCTGCCTTGGGATACCGGGCGAAACATTCCTGCTTGACCTGAAGCGATGTTTGTATAAGAATCGTTGCGACCTCAGGCGGGGTCGGCGTCCTCCTTCACTTATGTGCGGGAGCGGACGACACGGCAAATACCACGGGTCGTTCTATGCAGGGGAGTATCGATGAATGAGGGGAATGTTCCGGAAGAGCTGCGAATCCGCGACACCTTGAAGACCGTCTTCGGCTTTCAGTCCTTTCGTCCGAACCAGGAATCAATAATAAAGCGCATCATAAGGCGGCAGGACGTCTTCGCAGTAATGCCCACCGGCGGCGGGAAGTCGCTTTGCTATCAGTTGCCCGCAAAGATTATGCGGGGCACGGTCGTGGTGATCAGTCCTCTGATTTCGCTGATGAAAGACCAAGTCGACGCTGCGCTCGGAAACGGCATATCCGCTGCATTTATCAATAGTTCGCTGGGCGCCCGGCAGATATCGGACACCTATCGGATTCTGAAAGACGGCCGGATAGAGTTACTCTACATTGCGCCGGAACGTTTTGCCATACCCACTTTTCTTGAGACACTCACGACCGTTCCCGTCTCGCTCTTTGCCATAGACGAAGCGCATTGCATTTCCGAATGGGGGCATGATTTCCGTCCGGATTACCTGAACCTGCGTATTATCCGGGAGGCATTTCCTGAAGTTCCGATTGCGGCTTTCACCGCGACGGCCACTCTGAAGGTTCAGGAAGATATTGTCGGGAGGCTTGGCCTGAGATCTCCGTATATTGTTCGTGCCTCGTTCAACCGGCCGAATCTCTTCTATCAGGTGATGAGAAAAAAACGGGTAGAGTCACAGATTCTGCAATTTCTGAAGGAGCACGCCAATGAGCCCGGTATTATCTATCGCACCACGCGAGATTCCGTTATGGAAACGGTGGACTTCCTGAAATCCCGCGGGATCGCTGCTCTGCCCTATCATGCCGGATTGTCGGCCGAGGAACGGAGCAGGAACCAGGAATCGTTCAGCAGGGACGAGGCCTCGGTGATAGTGGCTACCATTGCCTTCGGTATGGGCATAGACAAGTCGAATGTGCGATTCGTCGTTCATGCCGATCTGCCCAAGAATGTGGAAAGCTATTACCAGGAAACGGGGCGTGCCGGTCGTGATGGAGAACCCGCCCGGTGTCTCCTCTTTTTCAGCAGAGGTGACATCCCTAAGATCCGCTACTTCATTGATCAAATATCAAACGATGATGAACGCAGGATCGCGCTGGAGAAACTGAACCAAATGGTGGGTTATGCCTCCCATAACCTCTGTCGGCGAAAACAGCTTCTCGGTTTTTTCGGCGAGGACTATCCCGCCGATGTTTGCGGGGCCTGTGATATCTGTTCCGGCAGTGTCGAAGCAATCGACGTTACCGTAGATGCGCAGATATTCATGTCCGCCGTGGCAAGAACCCAGGAACGCTTTGGGATCGGGCACATCATCGATATAATAACCGGGGCTGATACCAGGCGTATCCGCGAGCTTCGGCACAACCAAATCAAAACCTATGGCGCGGGAACACACAAGGGCAAGAATTACTGGCGATATCTTGCGGATGAACTCCTGGCGCAGGATGCCGTCTGCCAGGAGGGTGGCAAGTATCCGGTGTTAAAGCTGACAACAAAAGGTCTGGACATACTTCACGGTAAAGGACAGGTTGCGGCGCTGAAGAGGGAGGAAAGCGGAGCGAAAGCCCGGCCCATGGCCGGCAGCGCATCCGAGGCGCATGATAATGCGCTTTTTGAAATACTTCGCGGTGTGCGGAAGGGCATTGCCGAAGACGAGCACGTTCCGCCCTTTATCGTATTCTTCGACAAGACCCTCCGTGAGATGGCCAGGTTCTCCCCGGTGACCCCGTCCGATATGAGCAGAATCAGCGGGGTGGGCGCTACCAAGCTCGAACGGTACGGAGAAGCCTTTGTGCGTGCCATAAGAAGATACCTGGATGATAATCCCGGCATTTCCACGCAGGCCGGACAATATAGCGCTTTCGATGACGGGCCCGGCCCGAAAAAGAAAAAGGGCGAAACAGTGGAGGAGACGTATGGACTCTTCAGGAAAGGATTATCACTGGAGGAAATCGCAAAGTCGCGTGGACTTGCGCCGTCCACTATTGCCGCGCACCTGGAACGGCTTATCCACGACGGCCGCGATGTCGATATAGACCGTCTTATTGATCCCGGAAAGCGGGAGAAAATCGAAGCCCTGTTTCTGACGCTCCAGCAGTGGAATCTCAAACCCATAGTAGAGCATTCGGAGGGGACGGTAACCTATGAGGAGGCCAGACTGGTAAGGGCCTGCCTGTTGTCCAAGGCTCCGGCATAGGAATAAGAAAGAGAGAAAAGAGAGAAAGGAGTACGAATCATTATGAAAAAGAAGATCCCAAAATTTACATCGGAAGATGAAGAGCGTAATTTTTGGGCTACTGCTGATTCAACTGAATATGTCGATTGGAAAAAGGCCGGGAGGGTAGTTTTACCCAATCTCAAACCTTCACTTAAAACGATCTCGTTGCGTCTTCCGGAATTCATGATAGAAGAACTTAAACTTTTGGCAAACAAACGAGACATTCCTTATCAGTCCTTGCTTAAAATGTTTCTAAGCGAACGTATAGAGCAAGAATTGAAATCGGAAACATGATGGAAAAGACCGAAGAAAAGCAGAGTTTACAGCCAGACCACCGCGCTTCTCGCCGTCTGGTTGACCCTGTTGTTATGTGGTTTTTTGAAGTTTTTTCTTTAATATTTCAATAGGATATTTGTAGTCGATAGCGCTCAAAATAATACGATTTAATTTATGATGACCTCGTAAAAAGCTAATTTATACCGTTAACGGTATCCTATATGCAACGAACTTGACTATAACACCAAAAAGCAGCAAAGATATTTAAAGGGCGTAGCAGGTAAC
>Ga0129302_1000607_pt1 | contig 26608 bp, 25 predicted proteins | sample BlaSprsedimmetaG_FD_94476 | JGI IMG/M metagenome (GOLD analysis project Ga0129302, IMG submission 94476) | Hot spring sediment bacterial and archeal communities from California, USA to study Microbial Dark Matter (Phase II) - Blank Spring... | ecosystem: Environmental > Aquatic > Thermal springs...
ATCCCGTTCGAAGTGGATGAAGAGGTTATCGAGACACCCAGGGCAGAAATGCCTGAGTTGGCTGCAGATAAAAGGATATCAAGCTTTATCGAAGTAGAGCTTGGTTATACCAAAGAGATTGCCTACAAAGAGGCATGCAGATGTCTGCGGTGTGACGCAGAATTAGATTAAAGACTAGGGGGAAATCCTATGAGCATAACCATTGATGGGAAAGAATTGGAATTCACACCCGGGCAGACCGTCTATGAGGTGGCCAAGGCCAACGGAATCTACATTCCGGTCCTGTGTCATCATGAGCAGTTGAAGCCTGTCGGCGCCTGCAGGGTGTGTGTTGTGGAGGTTGAAAAGGCGCGGTCCCTGATTGCATCGTGTGCCATGCCCGCTGAAAACGCAATGGTGGTCCACACAAACACCGAGAGGGTTCTGCAGGCCCGCAAACTTGCCGTTGAGCTTCTGATGACACAGGGCCACCATAACTGTATCACCTGTGAGAGCAGCGGAGACTGCGTTCTGCAGGATCTGGCATATTCACTCGGGGTTGAGTCTCCGCGGTTCCCGGAACCTGCAGAGGTCAAGGCCTTTGAACAGGCCAACGAGATGATCGTTCGCGACATGAACAAGTGTGTGCTCTGCGGTCTGTGTGTAAGGGCATGCAACGAGATTCAGGTAAACCAGGTGCTCGATTATACCGGCAGAGGCCCGACAGCGGCAGTAGGCCCGGCATTCGGACTGCTTTATGAGAATTCCGAGTGTGTATTCTGCGGCGAGTGTGTCCGTGTATGTCCGGTAGGGGCTCTCTTTGAGAAGCAGGGCCGCTTCCAGGGCAGGGCGAGTGACCTCGAAAAGGTCCGCACCACCTGCGCATACTGCGGCGTGGGCTGTCAGATGGACATAAATGTTAAAAACGGCAAGATCGTCAAGATTACCACCCCCAGAGAGGATGCACCGGCACCAAACTACGGCAGTCTCTGCATCAAGGGACGTTTCGGGTATGACTTCGAAGGTCATGCCGACAGACTTACAACACCGCTTATCAGGAAGAACGGCGAGCTGAAAGAGGCATCATGGGATGAGGCCATCCTCTATATCGCTGACAAACTCAATACCATTAAGCAGGAAAGCGGCCCTGACTCAATCGCAGGTCTTGCTTCCGCCAGGGTTACGAATGAAGAAAACTACCTGTTCCAGAAATTCTTACGGGCAGTGATCGGTACGAACAATGTTGATCACTGCGCGCGTCTTTGACACAGCTCCACCGTGGCCGGTCTGGCCGCAGCATTCGGATCTGGTGCAATGACGAACTCAATAGACGACCTTGGTGAATCTGACTGTTTCCTGATCACAGGTACGAACACAACGGAGAACCATCCGGTGATCGCAACATTTATTAAACGGGCAGTTACGCAGAAAGGCGCCAAGCTCATTCTTGTAGATCCACGGAACATCGATCTCGCCAAGTATGCAACTGTCTGGCTCCGCCAGAAACCGGGAACAGACATTGCCTGGATCAACGGCATGATGAATGTGATTATCACCGAGGGTCTGGCTGATGAAAAATTCATCGCTGAGCGTACGGAGAACTTTGATGCACTCAAAGAGACCGTAAGCAAGTATACACCTGAATATGTTGAAAAGATCTCCGGAATCCCTGCCGAGGACCTGAAGACAGCAGCAAGGCTCTACGCCGGAGCCGGCGCAGCAGCGATCGTCTATGCAATGGGCATCACACAGCATATTACAGGGACAGACAACGTGAAGTCATGCGCCAACCTTGCCATGCTTACCGGGAATATCGGCAGGCCGGGTACCGGCGTGAACCCGCTTCGCGGACAGAACAATGTCCAGGGTGCATGCGACATGGCCTGTCTGCCGGGCAATCTGCCTGCATATAAGAAAGTCGGCGAAGCAGCAGACCGCAAGCCGTTCGAAGACGCATGGGGAGTAACGCTACCGGAGAAGCCGGGCCTCACCATCCCGAAGATTCTCGAAGGTGCGGGTAAGGGGACTGTAAAGGCACTGTATGTGATGGGTGAAAACCCGATGATGTCCGATCCGGACATAACGCATGTGGCAAAGGCATTGAAGAACCTCGACCTTCTCGTTGTGCAGGACATTTTCCTCAATGAAACAACCGAATTCGCCGACGTTGTCCTGCCGACAGCTTCCTGGGCGGAAAAAGATGGAACTTATACGAATACCGAAAGAAGGGTTCAGCTCATCAGAACAGCGGTTGATGCACCCGGCCGGTCAAAGCCCGACTGGGAAGTGATCACCATGCTGGCAAACAAGCTCGGTGCAGGCTGGAAGTATGAAACAGCCTGGGACATACTGACTGAGATAAATAAGGTAACTGCATCCTATGGCGGTATCACCTATGATCGACTTAAAAAGAACTCTCTGCAGTGGCCGTGCCCCAATACCGAACATCCGGGTACGCCGATTCTCCATACTGCGGCATTTACGCGCGGCAAGGGGCTGTTCAGCGTATGCGAACATATACCGGCCGACGAACTGCCTGATGATGAGTATCCATTCCTGATGACGACCGGGCGTATACTGTATCAGTATCACACGGCAACCATGAGCAGACGTTCCAAGGGCCTTGTTTCAAGGACCCCGGAAGCATTTGTAGAGCTGAACCCGGCTGATGCCGCAAAGTTGGGTGTTTCTCAGGGAGACAGGCTTGAGATAGCTTCACGCAGAGGGGCAATAGAAGTTGTTGCTGATGTGAGTGACCGGTGTGACGAGGGTGTTGTCTTTATCCCCTTCCACTATAGTGAGGCTGCAGTCAATCGTCTTACAAATCCGGTTATCGATCCGGTTGCAAATATACCTGAATACAAGGTGAGTGCAGTAAAAATAAAAAGGGTAGCATAACAGAGAAGGTTCTGTTAAAAAAAACGAAAATTATACTAGAGGGAGGTTTCATATGGGATTTAACACACCACTACAGGTTGCGGAAGCCGTTGCGAATGCCGGGAAGACAAAGGCGAACCTGCCGTTTCTGCAGATGCTCATCCTGGGACTCTTTGCAGGGGCCTACATAGCCTTTGGAGCTGAGCTCTGTACAATGATACTCACCGGTACAGCCGACAAGCTAGGTCTGGGAATGGCGAAGTTCATGGGCGGCGCTGTCTTCTCTGTCGGCCTGATGCTCGTTGTAATCGGTGGCGCTGAGCTTTTTACCGGCAACAATCTTATGACCATTGGTCTTTCAAGAGGACAGTTCGGTGTTACCGGAGTGGTATATAACTGGGTGATCGTCTATATCGCCAATTTACTGGGATCTCTTCTGCTGGTCTATATCATGTTTGAGACCAACCTCTGGCAGACTGGCGGAAATGCTGTTGGAACAACCGCTATAAATATTGCTGCAGGAAAGGTTAACTTAAGCTTTTCCGAAGCCTTTTACCGCGCCATAGGCTGTAACTGGCTGGTATGTCTGGCTGTATGGCTTGCATTTGCCGCTCAGGATGTTGTGGGCAAGATCTTCGGTATCTTCTTCCCGATCATGGCGTTTGTCGCCTCAGGCTTCGAGCACTGTGTAGCCAACATGTACTTTATCCCGATGGGCATAGTTCTGAAGGGTGATTCAGCAATGGAAGGCGCAGTCACAGCGCTTGGCGCAAAGGCGGATCTTCTTACCTGGAGCGGATTCTTTGTCAATAACCTCATACCGGTGACTCTCGGTAACATAGTCGGCGGTGCAGTGTTTGTAGGCCTTGCATACTTCATGTGCTATGTGAACCAGATGAGCAAGCCCTCATAGCGTCTAGAGACAGGTTTATTTGAAGAAAAGAAGGCACCATACCCCTGTTAAGGGTTTGGTGCCTTCTTATATGGCAATACCTGGCCCGATTGGAAAACGGGATTTCTTCCGGATGTGTTTCCGGAGAATATTGAACCGGTTAACTCGGCTGGATGGCCGAGATAGAAAGCATGTCCTTCATTGGGATGATACCCCGCTGCTTGAGGCGAGGTATTTCATTGTGATACTATCTCAAATGTTTGCCGCGCGGTAGTTCATTTGACCGCAGAGGCCCCGCGTAATTCATTGACACATATCATGGTGTGTGTTAACCGTTTAGTATATTTGAATGGAGTGAAATAGTGACCCTTGAACAGATAAAGGATCTCTTGGATGCAAAGGTTGTTGTGGGCGATAATAAACTGGATCTGGAGATAACCACCGCTTTCGGCGCCGATCTTATGAGTGATGTCCTTGCCTTTGCACGTTCAGGATGCCTGCTGGTTACCGGACTGTCAAATCCTCAAGCAGTGAGAACAGCATATGCCCTTGATATAGCGGCTATTATGGTATGTCGTGGAAAATCTCTTACAGATAAGTTCATTGAGATTGCAAAAGAACTGGGCATACCCATACTCTGGACAGAGTATATCATGTTCGAGGTATGCGGAATGTTGTATCGGGAAGGCATGAGGGGCTGTATCCGCGAGGTTCTTGTTGAGGATAAAAAACGTGCCAAATGAAGAGTATCTCGAGGGTAAATACTTCATTCAGGGAAGAGACTTTGTCGATGCAGGGATAGTGTCTTCAGAGATGAAGAAATACCTGAAGGAAAAAGGTATTCCCGAAGGCATTATCAGAAAAGTAGCTGTTGTCACCTTTGAGGCGGAAGTCAATATTATCTCCTATGCGGAGCAGGGTACAATCAAGTGCTATATCGAGCCTGACTCCGTAACGATTGAAGCCAGAGATATCGGTGTAGGTATTGAAGATGTAGAACTTGCACAGCAGGAGGGCTATTCCACTGCTGACGATTCCATCCGTGAAATGGGTTTCGGAGCCGGCATGGGCCTGGCAAACATAAAGAATCATTCCGATGAATTCGAAATCTCTTCCGTGCCCAATGAAGGCACATATTTGAAAAGTACCATCTATTTGAATGGAAAATAATCATACAAGGAAGACGCAAGAGATGACACTGCAGACACTTATTGATGAACTGGGTCTGAAATGCAAATGCTGCTGGGAGAAGCTGGGCAACGAAATCGAAGGGGGCTATGCCGGGGATCTGTTAAGCGATGTCATGGGAAACAGCAAAAAGGGAGATATATGGGTGACCAGACAGGTTCACCTCAATATTGTCGCTGTGGCGTCCCTGAAAGAGCATGCCGGAATCGTTATCGTCCAGGGAGCCAGTCCTGACAAGGATACGATCGAGAAGGCCCAGAAAGAAGGCATCCCCATCATGGTAAGCGATCTTCCGGAATTCGAGCTGGTCGGCAAGATCTATCACCTGATGCATCATGCCCAATAATTATCTCTGGGTAATGTATTTGTAAGAAACGAGGTAATGACCAGATTATATACCTGTAACCTTCATGTACACACCTGCCTTTCCCCCTGCGGCGACCTGGATATGCATCCGAGCGCCGTTGTTGAAGAAGCCGTTTTGCAGCACCTTGATATCATTGCTGTGTGCGACCACAACACATCCGGGAATGTCCGCTATGTACAGAAGGCAGCCGAAGGTTCAGGACTTACCGTCATACCGGGCATGGAGGTTACCACGCGGGAAGAGGTGCATGTGATTGCGCTTTTCGAATCTGTCGAACAGCTTGAAAGTCTACAGGAGATTGTCTACGAGCACTTGAGCGGCCTCAATGACGAGAAGGCATTCGGTATGCAGGTTCTCGTCAATGAGATCGGGGAAGTTGAAGGGTTCAATGAACGCCTCCTTATCGGTGCTACGGATATTTCCCTGGAAACCCTGGTGGAGAAGGTTCATGAATCTGGGGGGCTTGCAGTGGCAGCCCATATCGACAGGCCGAGTTTCAGCGTGCTATCTCAGCTTGGTTTTGTCCCCGGCCATGTACCTTTCGATGCCCTCGAGATATCTGCCAGACTTCCTTTTGACCAGGCGCGCAGCAGGTTCCCTGAGCTCGCAGGCTATACCTTCATTACCTCGTCGGATGCCCATTTTGTTCACGATATCGGAAAGACATGCATCAGGATGAACCTCGAGGAGCCTAGCTTCCCGGAGATAAGGCTGGCCTTTGAGAAAAAGAAAGGAAGATATGTTCTGGAGTAAATCATGATAGAGCTGGCACTGCATATCCTCGATATTGCCGAGAACTCATCGCGCGCACAGGCCTCGCTTATCGAGATTGCCCTGGTGGAGGACCTTGAAAAGGACATTTTATCTCTGGAGATAAAGGACAATGGCAGCGGCATGGATGAGGAAACCATGAAAAAGGCCATGGATCCCTTCTATACCAGCAAGAAGGTGCGGCGTGTCGGGCTCGGGCTCCCCATGCTCAAACATGCTGCATTGAGCGCCGGCGGTGATTTCTCCATTGAATCCAAACTGGGGGTCGGGACCAGGATCTGTGCCAGTTTCCAGCATTCTCATATCGACAGGCAGCCCATAGGCGATATCCCTGGAACCGTAATCGCTCTGATTATCGGCAACCCCGAAATCGATATACTCTATACGCACAAGAAGAACAGCCGTGAGTACGTACTGGATACACGGGAGATCCGGACTGCCTTGGGAGATATACCGTTGAATCATATGGAAGTACTCAATGTCATAAAAGACAATGTCATTGAGGGCATCGGTGAACTGAATCTGTAATTCAGCCGCCCTGTTGATAAAAAACTAAAAAAAAGCCCCGGGAATCAGTATGGAAATTCTCGGTTTTCCTGTTTATGCCGAAATATGACTGATGCATCGAAAATGCACAAGAGAATTATGAATTTATTTGAAATCTCTCAATTAATTTTGTAAGGCATTATTTTGCATGTATATCACGTTGAATAAAAGAAAGGTTTTAACTGATGACAAGAAAACACAAGGCAAGAGAACACATCAGGTTTGTTACCGCAACATCGCTCTTTGATGGACATGATGCTTCAATAAATATCATGAGGAGGATTCTGCAGGATGCCGGGGCAGAGGTGATACACCTGGGGCACAACAGGAGCGTATATGAGATTGTCAGTGCGGCCGTGCAGGAGGGTGCACACGGCGTTGCCCTGAGTTCATATCAGGGCGGTCACATGGAGTTCTTCAAATATCTGATAGATCTTTTGAATAAGAAGGGCTGCGGATATGTAAAGGTCTTCGGCGGAGGCGGGGGGGTAATTGTACCCGAAGAGATCAAGGAACTGGAAGAATATGGTGTTGCAAAGATATTCTCTCCTGATGATGGAAAGACCATGGGTCTCAAGGGGATGATAGACTATATGATAGAAGTCGCTTCCGAGGTCCGTTTCCCAGATATCGAGGACGACTATGCCAGGATCCGGATGAAGGATCCTGTGGTTCTCGGAAACCTGATCAATCTTGCCGAGAAAGATATGGCAGGGCTCGATTCGGATTTTGAGAAGATCCGCTCTGATCTGTGCGAGATATCTTCCACGGTCCCTGTTGTGGGCGTTACCGGTACAGGAGGGGCTGGCAAGAGCTCTCTCGTAGATGAGTTCATAGGGAGGTTTGTGAACTGTTATCATGACAAGAGCGTTGCCGTCATCTCGGTAGACCCTTCCCGGACCAAGAGTGGCGGGGCCCTGCTGGGCGACAGGATCAGGATGAATCATGTCAGCAATGAGCGGGTGTACATGAGGTCCATGGCTACCAGAGATTCCAGCGATGAGCTCTCCGAGGCAATACACGATGCCATCGATATCATGAAGGCTGCCGGGTTCGACCTCATTGTTGTCGAGACAAGCGGGATAGGGCAGGGTGATGCGGCAATATCACGGATCAGTGATTTCTCGATCTATGTAATGACATCGGAGTATGGTGCACCATCTCAGCTGGAAAAGATCGATATGCTCGATTTTGCAGATATGGTGGTTATCAACAAGTTCGAGAACAATAAGGCCGAGGATGCCCTCAAACAGGTGAGAAAACAGTATATGCGCAATCATGGTCTGTTTAATGTTGAACCTGAAAAGGTACCTGTTTTTGGAACCGTTGCGAATCACTTCAATGATACCGGTACAAACAAGGCGTTCCTTCATCTCATGGAGCAGCTTGTAGCAAGAGGTCTTGCAGCCTGGGACATGCCGGATCTGGATGCAGAAGACAGCCTCAAACCCTATCAAGGGATCATTCCTGCACAGAGAGAGCACTATCTCCGTGAGATCTCCTCTGCCCTGAGAAAATATCATGAGCATACCGATGAGACAAGCAGGCTTATTAACAGGCTCTATGTCCTCAGGGAGATTGTTGGAGAAATAAGCGATGAGAGCACTGCGGCTGTTTTCAGGGCCAGACTTTCCGAACAGAAGAATTCTCTGTCAAAACAAGATCTTTCCCTGGTGGATAACTGGGAAAAGATTCGGAAAGAGTATATCGCCAAGACATTTACCTATATGGTCAGGGGAAAGAAGATAAATGTGCCGCTTACCAGCGAGTCTCTCTCAGGTCTTGCCATACCCAAGATCGCACTCCCTTCATTCACCGGCAAGGGTGATATCTATACCTGGCTGAGAAAGGAAAATGTCCCGGGGGCGTTCCCCTATACGGCAGGGGTCTTTCCGTTCAAGAGGGGCTGGGAAGATCCCAAGAGACAGTTTGCCGGCGAAGGCGGACCTGACCGTACGAACAAGCGGTTTCACTTTTTAAGCAGGAATGATGATGCAAAAAGACTGAGTACCGCCTTTGACAGCGTTACCCTCTATGGTGAAGACCCGGCAGAAGAGCCGGATGTTTTCGGAAAGATCGGAGAGAGCGGGGTGAGTATATGCACGCTCGACGACATGAAAAAGCTCTATGCAGGGTTTGACCTGTGCTCCGAGAACACCAGCGTCTCAATGACCATCAATGGCCCTGCACCCATCATGACGGCAATGTTTTTCAATACCGCCATAGATCAGCAGCTTGAGATGTTCAGCGAAAAGCATGGAAGACCTCCAACCCAGCAGGAGGCAAGCGATATTCGCTCCTGGGTTCTCAAGAATATCAGAGGAACTGTCCAGGCCGATATCTTGAAGGAGGACCAGGGACAGAACACCTGCATTTTCTCTACCGAGTTTGCGCTGCGGATGATGGGAGATATCCAGGAGTTCTTCATAGATAATAATATCGGGAATTTCTATTCCGTAAGCATCAGCGGCTATCACATTGCAGAGGCAGGTGCCAATCCCATAAGCCAGCTTGCTTTTACCCTTGCCAACGGATTTACCTATGTGGAGTACTATCTCTCACGGGGCATGAACGTGAATGATTTTGCCAAGAACTTCTCGTTCTTCTTCAGCAGTGGCATGGATCCGGAATACAGTGTTATAGGCAGGGTTGCCCGCAGGATCTGGGCCATTGCCATGCGGGATATATACAACGCCGACGATATGTCTCAGAGGCTGAAATACCATATGCAGACATCAGGAAGATCGCTGCATAGCTCGGAGATCCAGTTCAATGATATCAGGACAACCCTTCAGGCGCTGACTGCCCTGGAGGACAACTGCAATTCGTTGCACACCAATTCCTATGACGAGGCCATCACCACTCCAACCGAAGAGTCTGTGAGAAGGGCCATGGCTATCCAGCTTATCATCAACCGCGAGTTCGGTCCTACAAAGAATGAGAACAAGATGCAGGGATCTTTCTTCCTGGAATGGCTCACAGATGCGGTGGAAGAGGCTGTGCTCAAGGAGTTTGAACGTATGAGCGACCGCAAAGGAGTGCTCGGCGCCATGGAAATGCAGTATCAGCGTTCCAAGATACAGGAAGAATCATTATATTACGAGCATCTCAAACATTCGGGAGATCTGCCGATTATCGGGGTCAATACCTACGAAAACCCTCAAGGCGTTGATGCCGTCACTGTCGGTTGTATTCCTCTTACCAGGGCTGACTACGATGAAAAGAATTCTCAGCTGAAAAACCTTCTCGGTTTCAAGAAGATAAACCGGGACAAGGCCCCGCAGGCTATCGAGAGACTCAAGGATGTAGCTCTTGTGGGCGGTAATATTTTTGAAGAACTGATGAATACAGTGCGTGTTGCAAGTCTGGGACAGATTACTCAGGCCCTGTACGAGGTTGGCGGAAAGTACAGGAGGAATATGTGAGAAGACGCAGGGTCTCCGGTGTCAGTACTTGGGGCAAGGCTGTGGCTGGAACTCCGGATTATTTTTTTGCAGGCGTTGATTTGTCCTGCCCCATGACTTTTAGGCATGAATTTTTAAGATAACCGAACGAGGGATAATAAAATGTACCGGGACAAAAAAGTTATCGTTGTGATGCCCGCTTATGAGGCGGAGTTAACGCTCAGGAAGACCTACGAAGAGGTGATGGCGCAAGGCGTAGTCGACCAGGTGATCGTGGTGGATGACGGCAGCAAAGATCAGACCGTGGATATCGCAAGGACGTTGCCGAACACCCTTGTCCGCATACATGAAAAGAACAAAGGTTATGGCGGCAACCAGAAATCATGCTATCAGCTTGCCTTGCAGGAAGGCGGAGATATAGTGATCATGGTACATCCCGACTACCAGTACACCCCCAAGCTTATCCCTGCCATGGTATCCATGATAGGCAGCGGTCTGTATCAGTGTGTTCTCGGGTCAAGGGTCCTTGGAGGGTATGCCTTGAAAGGCGGGATGCCTTTGTGGAGATATGTTTCAAACCGGTTCCTTACACTTGTCGAGAACATGCTTATGGGTGCAAAGCTTTCGGAATATCATACCGGATATCGTGCATTTTCGAAAGAACTGCTCCAGAAAGTGCCGTATGAACGAAATTCCGATGACTTTGTATTCGACAATCAGATGCTTGCCCAGATACTCTGGTATGGATACACCATAGCTGAAGTAAGCTGCCCCACGAAATATTTTGAAGAGGCCTCTTCGATTAATTTCATGCGAAGCGTCAAATACGGATTCGGCTGTCTGAATACCTCGCTTACATATAAGCTGGCCAGGATAGGCCTTGTAAGATCGGATATCTTTCCTGAAAAGTAATAACTTATTTGTTTTGTTCCTCTTGTATGTGTAGAGCTTTCTCACCATTACGGCTCGACTGGAATATGTTGACCCCGGTAATCATTGCAGAGCCGATCCCGATGATAATGACCGGAATGACATGAATGAGATGATAGATAAGGATGAGCCCGGCAGCCTCTTTTGCCGGGATGCCGAATATCAACAGGCCGAACACACCTCCTGCCTCCCACAACCCCCAGTATCCCGGAACTGATGGAAGCATGATAAAGAAGCAGATGATTATTTCAACGGTATAGGCCTCAAAAAACGAGATGCTGATTCCGGGGTAGCCGAATGCAAGTACATATAACGACAGGACGACCAGCCCCCAGATAAGGAATGAGTGCAGAAGGCATAGCACAATATCTTTAGGATTTCTTAATACTTCGAAGCCATGTGCAATATTATTAAGGACGTGTACGATCTTTGCGCAGATCCCTGCCCTGAGCTTTTCCTTGATGTGATTGTCGGCAAAGATCAACATGTCGGGAGATCTCATGATTGTCCTGCTGATCATCGACCGTGATCTTGATATGATAATCGCAAGGATCATGCCTATGAGTATAATGCTTGTCGCAAGGGTTGTTGCCCATATGGTGTTCAGGGTAGATGTGGTCAGATGATATTCTCCAAACGTGATATCGAGATCCCTATTTATATCGATGCACATCAGGATACAGATGAAAGACACAAAAAGGGCGATAAGATCAAAAATCCTTTCTGCCACCACAGTCGCCAATCCTTTTGAGAACTCAATCCCGTCTCTCTTATACAGGATGGCAGGCCGTGCAATCTCTCCCACTCGACCAGGGAATACGCAATTGATCATAAATCCGATCATGAGTGGATGAAATGCCTGCCGGAAACCTGTTTTTCTGACCGGCTTGAGGATCACTTGCCACCTGATTACACGCAGTACTAAACTGATAAGTGCAAAAACCAGCGAGGGAAGAATCCACCAGTGGTTTATCGTTGTTATATATTCTGTGAGACCCTCCAGCGGAATGTTGATGAAAGTGAAGTAAAGAGCGATGCCTGAGAATAAAAGGCCTATGATTAAAGACAGGATGATCTTTGTGTTAAATATTATCATGGATAATCAATCGGAAGATTTTCCACAGCTCTGTTGAGGGACACTTTATATCCTATGCGTACCGACGAGGGAACACATCGCAGGAGTGAACAGATTTTCCAGACCCTGTTAAATATTTCTGCGTAAATACTCAAAAAGCGGCTGAAGCCGCAATTCAACTGTTCCATATTATGGCTGAAGCCGCCCCTGTTAATGTTTTTCATGACACTAGTTGATCTGTGATGATATGTCAACACGGCCCATAAAGAACAGAAGCCAGGCGTAATCTTATTGTGGTTTATGATTGTTGGACAAAGACCAAAAAAACAAGGCTGATCAGGATATCTCTTTCCTGCCCGATATCCCGGCTTCTGCGGGGATGTCGTATCCTTTTTGCTCGATGCTTATGATAACTGTAAATTAAATTAGTGAGATATGAAATGACAATTTAATTTTGAAGTGTTACTATCCGATGAGAATAGCATGGTTCAATGTTCTTGGGAGAATCGAAAATGCAAAGCGCTTTAATAACAGGAATAACCGGCCAGGATGGGGCATATCTTGCTGAATACCTGCTCGGAAAAGGCTACAGGGTCCATGGGATAAAAAGACGTTCTTCCAGCTTTAACACCTACCGGGTAGACCACCTCTACCACGACCCTCATGAGAAGGATGTCAGATTTCTGATGCATTACGGCGATCTGACGGATTCGACAAACATCATCAGGATCATCCAGGATGTGGAACCGGATGAGATATACAATCTCGGTGCCCAGAGCCATGTGCAGGTGTCCTTTGAGACGCCTGAGTATACTGCTCAGACCGATGCATTGGGTACACTCAGGATTCTGGAGGCCCTCAGGATACTGCATATGGAAAAAAAGGTGCGGTTTTACCAGGCATCGACCAGTGAGCTGTTCGGAAAGGTTCAGCAGATCCCGCAGGATGAAAAGACGCCATTCTATCCCAGGAGCCCTTATGGAGTTGCAAAGCTATATGCCTACTGGATAGCCGTCAATTATCGGGAGGCTTACGGCATGTTTGCCTGCAATGGCATATTGTTTAACCATGAATCACCTGTTCGCGGCGAAACATTTATAACCAGGAAGGTTACCCGGGCTGTAAGCCGGATTGCCCTGGGGCTTCAGGACAGACTCTATATAGGTAATCTGGATGCAAAAAGAGACTGGGGGCATGCCAGGGATTTCGTTGTTGCTCAGTGGCTTATCCTTCAGCAGGAAAGGCCGGACGACTATGTGATCGCAACAGGAATACAGCATTCGGTAAGAGATCTTTGTTCTCTCGCCTTCTCAAATGTGGGCATAGATATAGAGTGGAAAGGTTCAGGAGCCGAAGAGCAGGGTGTTGTGAGTAGTATAAGACAGCTCGTTGATGAAATGAAAGTAAAGCCGGGCGATACTGTGGTAAAGGTCGACCCGAGATATTTCAGGCCAACCGAGGTGGAAACACTGCTCGGAAACCCTGAAAAGGCAAAGAGAGAGCTTGGGTGGAAGGCGGAAATATCATTCGAAGACATGATAAGCGAGATGATGGGCCATGATCTTGAAGAGGCCCGCCGCGATATTCTGTGTCTGAACAGCGGGTTTCAGGTGCTGGAGAAGAATGAGTGATTATACGAACAAGGCGCTAGACGCTGGGCGCAGGGGAAAAGGCATGAAGATGTTGCCCGCTGTGACGGAAATGGCCTCTCTTTGAAGTATTGACACAGCCAACGACTGCTCATGAAACAGGGTATCGTGATACCTGAGATTCTGGTCACGTTTGTAATGAAGGCAAAACGAGATACATAGATGTTAAAAGGATTATTTAAGAAAAGAAAGGGGTGATTCATAGCAGATACTTGGCACAATGCACCAGGCATCAGGTTCTTTCATTTCCTGCCTGGCGCCTGAAGACCAGTGCCTGGGGCCTGCTCTCATGATGAACAGATCCGATAAGATTTATATTGCCGGCCACACCGGGCTGGTCGGTTCGGCTGTCAGGCGCAAGCTTGAAGCTCAGGGATTTCAGAATCTCGTATTGCGTTCCCATTCCGGACTCGATCTTATAAGGCAGAACGAGGTTGAGGAATTCTTTTCGCAGGAAAAGCCGGAATATGTCTTTCTCTGCGCTGCCAAGGTCGGCGGGATAATGGCAAACAGCACATATCCTGCGGAGTTTATCTATGAGAACACTATGATTGCCGCCAATGTGATCCATGCAAGTTATCAGTGCGGGGTGAAGAAACTTCTCAATCTCGGTTCCTCCTGTATTTATCCAAAGTTTGCCCCTCAACCCATGAAAGAGGAGTCGCTTCTCACGGGTGAGCTCGAGCCGACAAATGAACCTTATGCTATTGCAAAAATAGCGGCGATAAAGCTTTGCAGGTATTATAACGAGCAGTATGGTACGAATTATCTCTCTGTAATGCCCACCAATCTTTATGGCCCGGATGATAATTTTGATCTCGAGACATCACATGTACTGCCTGCTCTGATACGAAGATTTCATGAGGCGAAGATCGCTTCGGCTCCGAAGGTAACGCTGTGGGGGTCAGGCAGCCCGAGAAGGGAATTCCTTTTCGTGGATGACTTTGCGCAGGCATGTGTGTTTCTTATGAGCAATTTTAATGCGAAAGATATCGGGGAATTTGTAAACATTGGCACAGGCGAAGATATTACCATAAAGGAACTCTCGGAGATGGTTGCAGGTATTATCGGTTATTCGGGAATTATTCAGTGGGATATGACAAAGCCCGATGGAACGCCGAGAAAATTGTTGGATGTCGGGAAAATCAGGGAAATGGGATGGAAGGCTCATACCAGCCTGACGCATGGGATAACGAAGACATACCAGTGGTATGAGAACAATCAGATCTTGTGATGGATGGAGAATTGAATGGATCAGAGTGCTGCAGCAACAGCCCAGGATAAGGTATATTCAGATTATCAGGATAAAAGAAGAGGACATTGGGACTCCATTGCCCTGAAAACAGATTCTTGGACATCAAAGGGGGTATATTACCATCAGAGAATCAATGAAATATACCGGTTTCTCATCGCTCCCGGTCAAAGGGTGATCGAGCTCGGGTGCGCAACGGGCGATCTCATTTCGGCCTTGAAGCCAGGCACAGGGGTTGGGATTGACTTTTCCGAAGAGATGATAAGGCGTGCTGAAAAGAAACATCCCGAGATCCAATTTATTCTGTGTGATGCCCATGATATAAATCTGGATGAGAAATTCGATGTAATCATTCTTTCCGATATCGTCAATGACCTCTGGGATGTCCAGAAGGTGTTTGATCAGATATACAAGTTATGTACTGCTGAAACACGCATTATTATAAACCTATATAGTCATTTATGGGAAATGCCTTTAAAGTTATCGCAACACTTGAACCTGGCTACTCCCTTGCTTCCTCAAAACTGGCTCACAGTAGACGATATTAAGAACATGCTTCATCTTGCAGGCTTTGAGATGGTGAGAAGCTGGCATGAATTCCTCTGGCCGATGAATACTCCGGTAATGAGTTCGTTTTTCAATAAAGTAATCGTTAAATTGTGGCCGCTTTGTCATTTTGCACTGACAAATTTCATCATTGCCCGCAAGCGTCCCGAGAAAAGATGGAAAAACAAGGAGCCGCTTGTTTCTGTGGTTGTCCCGGCCCGTAATGAAGCCGGCAATATCGAAGAGATATTTGCCAGGACACCTGAAATGGGCAGTGGCACAGAGCTTATATTTGTCGAGGGGAATTCCAGCGATAACACCTATGAGGCCATTGAACAGGCAATGGCAGAACACCCTCAGAGACGGTGCAAGCTCTTCAGGCAGACAGGCATCGGCAAGGGAGATGCAGTGCGTCTGGGATTCAAGAATGCCACAGGTGATATATTGATGATTCTGGATGCGGATATGACCGTGCCGCCGGAAGACCTGCCGCGATTCTACAATGCAATCTATTCCGGTGAGGGGGAATTCATCAATGGTGTCCGCCTGGTTTATCCCATGGAGAAGCAGGCAATGCGCTATCTGAATATCGTAGGCAACAAATTCTTTTCCCTGGCCTTTTCCTGGCTGCTTGGACAGCCCATAAAGGATACTCTGTGCGGAACTAAGGTGCTGAGCAAAGAAAATTATAATCTGCTGGCACAAAACAGGTCGTATTTTGGTGAGTTCGATCCTTTTGGTGATTTTGATCTGCTGTTTGGCTCGGCAAAGATGAATATGAAGATTGTGGAAATGCCCATACGGTATGCACAACGCAAATATGGAGATACCAACATAGACAGATGGAGGCATGGCTGGCTGCTGCTCAAGATGACGGCATATGCCATGAAGAAGATAAAGTTTGTTTGATTGAGCGTAAAGAGAAAGAATTACGCCATCTCCCCTGCAGGAGAGGGTTGGAGTGAGGGTGAATAAGCTATTATCCCATTGACGTGTTCCCCCTCTGTGCAATCTCCTCCTTCCAGGGGAGGTGGAATATGACTTTCTGAGAAACAATCTTACTTGAACTATGAGGTGAAGACACATGGAATCGATCGGCAGGGGATATGTCCATATCTATAGCGGAAACGGGAAGGGGAAGACCACTGCAGCGCTCGGTCTTGCGTTGCGATCTGCCGGACATGGACTGAGAAGCACTATCGTGCAGTTCATGAAAGGCCAGCACTACAGCGAACTCGACGCTGTGCACATGCTCGGAGGTCTCGTGAGCATCGAGCAGTTCGGCCATCCCGAGTTCTGCAGGATCATCGATCCTCCTGATCCGGAAGATGTCAAAAGGGCGCTGTCAGCTCTGAAGAGGCTCCATGAGATTATGAATGCAAGAACATGCGACATTCTTATCGCTGATGAAATGATCACGGCGGGGATGTTCAAGCTGATAACCCAGGATGATATTCTGGGCCTGATTGAATCTAAACCCGACGGTATGGAACTCATCCTTACAGGCCGTGGTGCGACCGATAAGGTAATCGCGGCGGCGGACCTGGTTACGGAGATGAAAGAGATCAAGCACTACTATGCACAAGGTGTCCATGCGCGCAAAGGGATCGAGAGCTGAAGCCGTTACAGAGTAACGCGCCTGTTGTGTCTTGAAAACCATACTGGATCTATACACAGAATACGGGCTGAAGCCGTTACAGAGTAACGCGCCTGTTGTGTCATAGTGGGGGTACACTCTGTGGGAGCGGCTTTAAGCCGCGATTATCTTCCATCCTGTTGCATGGAAATCTGGGCTTAAGCCGTTCCCACAGTATTATTTCATCTCTAACGTGGATGTAATACCTGTTTGCAAGCATGTATGAAAAAAGAAACCGTACCCGATAAAACGGATACGGTCCTGTGTTCAATGGTTATCTTGCAGTCGTTTACATCGTTTCGATGACGGTTGCGCATGAGACACCGCCGCCGCCGCAGAGCGTTGCCATGCCGAGCTGCTTGCCGCTATGTCTGAGTGCATAGATGAGTGAAACCATGATACGTGCCCCTGTGCATCCGACAGGGTGGCCCAGGCCGATACCTGATCCGTTGACATTAACGATATCGCGGTTCAGGCCGAGTTCTTTTTCGCAGCCGAGATACTGGGCGGCAAAGGCCTCGTTGAGCTCTATGAGTTCGAAGTCTTCGAGCTTGTACTCGGAATTTTTCTTGAGCAGATCTCTTACAGCAGGTACCGGGCTCAATCCCATGACGGACGGGTGGCATGCACCGCGGCCTACTGCCTTTATCTTTGCAAGAGGTGTAAGTCCGAGTTCTTTTGCCTTTTCTTCAGACATGATGATCATGGCTGCCGCGCCGTCGTTGAGGCCGGAGGCGTTTCCTGCAGTTACTTTACCGGTCTTGGGTATAAAGGCGCTCGGCAGTGCGGCAAGTTTCTCAAGTGTCATTCCCGGTCTGAAGTGCTCGTCCTTATCGAATATCACAGGCGGTTTGCCTCTTTTCTGAGGTATCTCGATCGGTACGATCTCGTCGACGAAATCACCTTCATTTGTTGCCCGTTCCACTCCGTTATGACTCTTCAGTGCGATCTCGTCCATCTCTTCTCTGCTTATCTTGTACAGCTCTGCAATGAATTCAGCGGTGTGACCCATAATATACGGTTTGCCCTGGAACATGCTGAACAGCTGACCTTCTTTGAGAGGGCCGTCGTCGGACAGCGGCATGATGTGTGATCCGCAGTGAAGCGCATGGATCATTGCATCCTCGAACGCCTTGTCCTGAAGCCTGCATCCCCACCTGGCATCCTGCGACACATAGGGAACGCCGGACATGTGTTCCACACCGCCTGCCAGGATTACATCAGCCATGCCTGCCTGAATCATGGCCATGCCGCTGATTGCAGCCTCCATACCGGATATGCATACCCTGTTTATGGTGACCGCCGGAACAGTATCGGGAATACCTGCGAGAAGAGCTGATACACGGGTAACATTCAATGCATCCACAGGCTCGAGGCAACAGCCGAACCGTACGTCGTCGATTATTGCAGGGTCGATACCTGCACGATCGACAGCACCTTTCATGGCAACTGCGCCGATACGAGCCCCGTTCATGTTCTTCAATGTTCCGCCAAAGGTTCCGATAGCTGTTCTGCACGCAGAAACAATAACTACATCCTTCATGAAAATCCCCCTTAAGTGATTTATCCCATTCTCAGAGACTTTTATTCATTGACCAGCAATGGAAATGAACCGTCATTCATTGCCTTGTATAGCGAAGATGTCCGTGCAAGTAAAGGGGAAACTGATTATCATGTCAGATAACATACCTGATAGTCATCAGCTGATACGTAAGCCCCTTGCAGCTCTCACATCTTCATTCTCGCCCCCGGGGGGGATGATAAAGGTGAGGGAGGGAATAAAATAGATTTTTTGATGCCTCAAACACTTGCTGCGAGGGAGTTCATTGAAAATGATGGGTTGACTCATGCGGCATTGTGGTCCACCATTGGATCCGAAATGAATCGCAGCAACGAAAAGAAGTCCCCGGCGTGCACAAGGTGCGGAAAATGCTGTCTCGCCGATATGATAGCCTATGTGACTTCCGAGGATCTGGAACGATGGAAGAAGCAAGACCGGCAGGATATCCTTCATATCATCGAGAACGAGCAGGCTGTGTGGCTGGGCGATCATTTCATATCCGCACGTACAGGCAGACTCATCTACGGATGCCCTTTCCTGGAGGTTGAAGGTGAGATCTTCACATGCAGCATCTACGAGACCAGGCCGAAGGTGTGTGCGGATTACGAACCCGGTTCTTCCCAGATATGCCCGCAGTGGAAGCCTTGAAGAGGGTATAAGCAATAGGGTGTAAGGTATAGGGTTGATTCGGATGATACGTAAGCTGCCTGCAGCGGGAACATCCTTTTCCCTTTCCCCTTTGAGAGAGGAAAAAGGATAATCGGCATTTGTTCAACCTGCCTATCTTTTCCTCGCCCCTGGATGAGGGGGTAATAAAATAGATTTTTTAATCCCTTGGGGTTAATTCCCCGTAGCTTGCTGCGAATTGCCTATTCAAAATAGAAGGCTTTGGATACCCCGTTGCTTGCGGCGGGGTAGTTCAGTTGCCTCGGAAGCTTGCCGCGGGGTATTTCATTGATGGCGTGAAACAGGTGCACGTCGCTTCTTTTGTGGGAGCGGCTTTATGCCGCGATGAGAATAGCGTGCATTTCTCTGTGAAATCTATGCTTGAAGCCGCTCACACTGGGTTGTTGCATCTTTAATGCACAGTGCAGGTCTAAGCCTTTACGAGCGGGAGTTCCTTCCAGGATGTGGTGAAGCGGGGAGATCTGTGCGCCTGGCGCATCCACCAGGGCCGGTTGGAACCTGATGCCGCACAGACAATGGTGCCTGTTCCCCATCGGGCGTTTATGGCATCGACGGTCTCCATGAGCACGTGTTCTCTTGGCCCTTCATGACATGGATGAAAAAGGCTCGCCTGCACCCGGCCCCTGGGTACGATCCCTGAGAGCATGATCCCTGCCTTGCGGTAGACAGGCCCTTTCTTGTACACACGTTCAAGAAGTGCCTTGGCATAGCTGATGAGTTCCGGTGTGTAGGAGGTGGCAACCGGTATGTCCATGGAAGCTATGTGCGTGGCGGGGGCCCCCTGGTTGAAGGGGAATTCGGTCAGTGTTACCTCGATGAAAGATGCCGCGGATTTCTGTGCCCTGAGTTTTTCGGCCGCCCTTGATACATAGGCCGAAGCAGCCTCTTTCAGCTCGTCGAGGTCTGTTACCTTCCGGCCGAATGAGCGGGAACACACGATGGTTTTCTTCGGTGCCTGAGACTGTTCCAGGGGAATGCATGATATGCCCCGCAGTTCCATGACGGTTCGAAGCCCCGGTGTCTTGAGGTTTTTTCTTATCCAGGTATCGTCCGCATCACGAAGGTCCAGTGCGGTTTCTATTCCATGCTGTCTGAGAAAACGGCTGTATTGCCGCCCGATGCCCCATATGTCGGCCACGTCCATTACCGACAGGATGTCTTGTGCGCAGGCTGTGATGTCGAATACCCCTTCATGACGGGAAACCTTTTTTGCCACCACAGCTGCTGCCTTGGCAAGGGTCTTGCTCGGTCCGATCCCGACAGAAACCGGGACACCCACCCATTTTTTTACGATATGTCTGATATCGTGTGCATAGTCTGCAGGATCTCCGGATATGCCGTCCATGCACAGGAATGCCTCGTCTATGGAATATATCTCCATCTCGGGTGTGAAGTGAGAGAGGATATCCATGACCCTGCCGGAGATATCGCCGTACAGGCAGTAGTTTGAGGAGAATACCCGCACATTGTGTTTAGAAACCAGATCGCGGCACTGGAAGATCGGCTGGCCCATTTGTATGCCCGCGTCCTTTGCCTCGTTGGATCTGGCGATGACGCACCCGTCGTTGTTTGACAGTACGACTACCGGTTTTCCCGCAAGAGACGGATTGAAGACCCGCTCGCAGGAGACGTAGAAATTGTTGCAGTCTACCAGGGCAAAAAGTTTCTGCATGGCCTTCACGCCTTGTGAATCACATAGGTGACCACGCCCCATACCTCGACCAGCATGCTTGATTCTATTTCGATGGGTTCGAAGTCGGGATTCGCGGCAAGGAGGAAGCATTTTCCGGCCCTGCGCTGAAACCTTTTTACCGTGAATTCGCCGTCGAGGGTAGCGATGACGATGCTTCCGGGATTGGGCTCCAGTGCCTTGTCCACAATCAGGATATCTCCCGGATGGATGCCTGCATCGATCATGGAGGTTCCTTCCACGCGCACGAAGAACGTGGCTGATGGATGGGATATAAGGAATTCGTTCAGGTCGAGGGATTTGTCGATAAAATCGTCTGCCGGAGAAGGGAACCCGGCTGATATCCCCGTGGTGAACATGGGGATCTTCATCTTTTTCCTGCCGTCGAATCCCCATATCTCTTTTACGCGCATGTCGGTTTTCTCTGCCATAAGCATTGAGTTTATCACCATTGCAGAACCGTGTAAAGGATGCTCGAAAGTAAAGGTGGAGAGTATCGATCACCCCTTACGCAATGATCGGGTGCGGTCTATTGGTGATTTGCCCGCGAAAGGACGGAAGGAGTATTGATTACCTCTCACCCTGGCCCTCTCCCCTGTCAGGAGAGGGTAGAATTATCCGGAGTGTGTTTATTCCGGCAGGGGAGAGGAAATAGCCGGTCTGATGCCCCTGACCTTGCAAAGCGCACAAGATATCCCCCTCTCCCTTAAAGGGAGAGGGTTGGGGTGAGGGTAAATACATCAGAGTATAACTGCCTTTGTTTCATGCAAAGTCTATGATAGAAGAAAACCATGAAAGAAAGACTCATCATAACACACCCAGGCAGTGCGCATTTCGACGAGATCACGGCAATAAGCCTGATTCTGGCCGTGTTTCCCGATATCCGGTTCAATGTCGAGCGGCGCGAACCCACACAAGAGGAACTCGATGATGAACATATATGGGTAGTGGATGTGGGTGACCAACATGAACCGGAAAAGCTCAACTTTGACCATCACCAGTCGCTTTCCTGCCCGGCCTCGTTTATTCTCGTTGCCCGACACCTGGGGCTTTCAGAGATAATGGAAGTGTTGCCCTGGTGGCAGTTCAAAGACAGTGTTGACCGGTACGGGCCGGTTAAGAGCTCCGAGATATTCAAAGCCGGAGATGATCTGGTAAACCGCAGCCCTGTAGAAGACTGGCTCACTGTGAGCTTTGCCCATGATCCGCAGGGCAGCCTTTCCATCCTGAAAAGCTTCGGGGCTTATATCATAGGGCATGCACGCACACTCAAGAGCCAGATAGATTTCTGGAAGACGTGCCGCAGGCTGGTTATCTCCGGTGTACCTGCCATGATCGGAGAGACAAGTGAATCTGCAGGACTAGAGGAATTCCGACGCCTGGTCGATGACCCGCCCGATGTGGTGATCTCGCATGCCCGTCGCGGCGAGGGATGGCGGCTTTTCCGCTATGAAGGCACTGCTGTGGATTTCTCCCTGATTGCAGATTCCCCGCAGATAGAGTTTGCCCACAAGAGCGGGTTCATGGCCAAGACTGAGGGTCTTGTTCCCATTGAAGATGTCATCACCCTGGTTAGCAGGGCTGTCACCGGATCATAGGTTCCGTCTTCCGGCAAGGCCCAGACACACGAAGAGCCAAGGTGCACCGAGAACGCCCCAGAGAACTGCTGTGAAACTGACGGTGAAACGCAGCGCCATACGCGGCATCATCCCGGAAAAAGCAAGTTCTATTGCGTGCTGCAGGGCTATGATGACGATGATGCCAAGGAGATACCGTGCGATGCGGACAGCCCATGTTCCTTCCGTGTCAGATCTCACGAATCTCTGTTCCAGGACCAGACCGACACACAGGCCCATGAAGGTTATTGCAGCAGTGACCGTGTAGATGCTCAATCCCTGAGAGATGAATATCATGAAGCCTTTATAAACACGGTAAATACCGGTTTCTTCGTATAGTACTTGCCTGACCTGGATATGGTCATCAAGAAACCGACCGATAAGAGATCCTGCCGACCTCGTGGCAATCTTCTTATAGGTAAGTCCGGATCAATGACTTTGGACCTTCCGGCGATCATTCAACCTCTATGATCGCCCCGCAGTCTTCGCACCGGTAACGGGTTTTCCCGTCTTTTTCCGCCGTGATCTCTTCAAAGTCATACAGCTTTGTTCCTTGCGCCTCGTAGCATTCAGGGCAATAACCCCCCTGTATTTCATCGGGCGTGATTACCAGATGGCAGTGCCTGCACCGCAGCTTGTTTTTCTCGCCGGGCAGCAGAACAATATTCATATGTCTGCAGGTGGTCATAATAGATGCCTTTATCAGAATATTATCGGGTCATACCATAACGATCATCATTGATAGCTGATCGTCATGTTTTTCTCAACAGGTATATCACTGTTTCACAATATCATTCTCTGCTGTTGGATCGTTCATTTCCGCCTGGATACGATAGATCGAGCTGCTAAGGTGAAAGAACCGTTCCACCCGTTCTTCTATCACGATATCGGGTTGAAAGGACTCGATCAGGTCCTCCATGTTTCGCTGGTCATACTGCTTCCATATATACAGGACCTGTCTGAAGTTCTCTGAAAAGAACGGTTCGAGGGCTGTGAAGAAGGAGTCCCTGAACACGACGGCTTTGAGGCCGGCGTCCGGGCACCCCTTCATGAAGGGGGCCCTGCCTTCCTGAGGGGGAAGATTGCTCAGCTCGAGATCAACAGGCAGGTCTGCCGCGCAGACGGATTCCCTTTTCAGGCGCAGGTTCTTTTCAGTGACCTTGTCTCTGATCATGAGCAGGGTTGCCAGGTCAGAACCGGTTTTCTCCTGCATGGCCTCGGTAAAGGAGAACTCGGTCCTGAATTTTTCCTGCGGATACCATGTGGCAAGCCTTTCCATGACATGCCCAAAGGCGAGGTATGCACCCAGCAGATTCCAGTGCGTATCCGCCTTGTAATAGAGCGGAAACGTCTGTCCGGCCTTTGCGTCCCTCAGAACAGGGTGTATGTTCAGCATGTAGGGCGGGAGTTCATGATCGATATGATCCAGCAGCTGTTCGAACCTGGTGATGCCCCGGGCCGCCTGGATATAGTGGGGCAGATATTCCGGATAGATGCTCTGCTTGTTTGGCACAACGAACAGGAGGTATCTGATCCCCCTCGTGCGCAGCCATTCTTCTTTCCTGTCCTGCTCTTTCAACCACTCGGCAATATGCTCATCGCTGAGCGGTACCAGCCCGCGGTAATCTTCCAGAAGATAATCCCCCACGAAGAAGAACCAGCCGTCGCGACCCTGAACAGCATGCTTTGATCCCGACTTCCTGAACCAGTGTCTCATCTCACGCTGGTAGCGCATGACAAAGAAATCTCGGAACCCGAAGTGGTCGTTGTAATAGGCCTCGAACTCCTGCGGGAAATCGAGCAGCGAACGCAGGTTCTCGGGTGCACCAGGGGCAGGTGCCAGTTCCCGTTTCTCCGCCTCTGACACCTTGTTGCCCGGCAGGAAAAGGGTTCCGGCCGGAGGGGCAAAGATTGCGGCCAGGAAAAAGATGATCAGCGCTGTCTCGAATATCTTTGTCATGCGGTCTGTATCCATGTCTGCCTTCAGAACCTGAAATAGATGAACGGGTTGTAGACGCCTGCTGCCAGGCTGATGATGTCTGCATAGACAAGGCTGACGATCACCAGATACTCTACGAGATAGGCGCCCGCATTCAGGCCGCTACCGAGCTTATGCGGAAGCTGTTGAACGATGGCGGCTTTGAGCCTTGCAAGGAAGGGATAGACAGGCATCGAAAGGGCGATTGCAAAGCCTATCTCTATCATGGCCTTGGTGTCCAGGAATATTCCTATGGGATTTCTCGCAGCGCTGCCCTGGCCGAACCCGAACATTGCCCCGATGTAGCCGCAGGCATAAGCGAATGTTTCGCTGCGGAAGATCACCCAGCCGATGATTACGATGAACAGGGTCCACAGGTATTGAAGGGGCTTATGTGTCCCTGCAAGCATGCCGCCTATCCTGGTCCGTTCCAGCACCAGGAAGAACCCGTGATAAAGGCCCCACAGGACAAAGGTCCAGCTGGCCCCGTGCCATAGCCCGCACAGGGTAAAGACGATGATCAGGTTCAGATAGGTCCTTGCATAGCCCTTCCTGTTTCCTCCGAGAGATACGTACAGGTAGTCCCTCAGCCAGTTTGAAAGGGATATGTGCCATCTCCTCCAGAATTCCCTTATGGACCTCGAGATATAGGGGTAGTTGAAGTTTTCCAGAAAATGAAACCCGAACATCCGTCCGAGCCCGATTGCCATATCGGAATAGCCCGAGAAATCGAAATATATCTGCAGCGTATAGCATACCGCTCCCAGCCATGCCAGGGGGGCTGTAAGCTCCGAAGCAGGCAGCGAGAAGATCTGGTCTGCTATGGCGCCGATCGGGTTGGCAAGCAGGACCTTCTTGCTGAGCCCGAACAGGAACCTCTGCACGCCGTAGGCGAAACCGTTGAGGTCCATGCTTCTCCTTGCGAGCTGCTCCGCAATGTCGTGATACCGCACGATGGGGCCTGCGATCAGCTGGGGGAAAAGCGATATATACAACCCGAGGCTGATGATGTTTTTCTGGGCGGTCACTTTCTGACGATAGACGTCGATGATGTAGGACATTGCCTGGAAGGTGAAAAACGAGATCCCGATCGGCAGGTGAACGGGCGCTGCGGCAAAGGCCGGCATACCGAACAGGCCCAGCAGGACATTGATGTTGTCCGCGACAAAGTTGCTGTACTTGAAGAATCCGAGCACGGCGAGGTTGACCAAGACGCCGACGGCAAGGATAGTACGTGAAGGCCTGCCGTCGCTCCTGCGCACCATCATGACCCCGCAGGTGTAGTTCGCCAGGATAGAGGCTGCCATCACGAGAACGTAGAGCTGTTCTCCCCATGCATAGAAGATGATGCTTGCGCATAGAAGAAAGATGTTCCTGAATCTTGCTCCCGCTGCGGCATAGACCAGCAGCGTGGCGGGCAGGAAGAGAAAAAGGAAGACTATGGAAGAAAAGACCATGGCAAAAAGACTGTTTCTCCAGGATAACCCAGGTTTTTTTGATGAAGAGGATACCCCTTAGGCGTGCAGCGGGGCAGTTCATTCAGGACCATGCTCGTCTGTGCGCATTCCATGGTTTCCCTGTGTAAATCAAATCGGATCTGGAAACAAGGCAAAAAATGCATTGTGCGCGGATCCTGCGGGAGCACCTTCAGGCGCTGGCTTGTCCTGCAGGGGCACGTTCACGTTGCCGGGCTGCATGCGGCCTTTACCGTCACCAGGGCGAAAGGCTTTCAGTCACCCTCATACCTGCTTGAAGGGCCCCGGTTCAGCTGTTTTTCCGCCGGATCTTTCCTCGCAAGCGCGCATAGTCAACCAGGCGGCTGAAGGCATACACTGCGCGCTCCGGGGTGGGGTAGGCCGGCACACCCAGGGAAAGGAAGCCCTCGTGAATATGCCTGATCTCCTTTTCTGTGCCCCCGTAATAGCTTGCCAGGACAGGTTTGTCCGGATACTGTTGTATGAGCC
>Ga0129302_1000609_pt1 | contig 26505 bp, 18 predicted proteins | sample BlaSprsedimmetaG_FD_94476 | JGI IMG/M metagenome (GOLD analysis project Ga0129302, IMG submission 94476) | Hot spring sediment bacterial and archeal communities from California, USA to study Microbial Dark Matter (Phase II) - Blank Spring... | ecosystem: Environmental > Aquatic > Thermal springs...
CGATCCAGGTCGTCGTAGCTGTACTCATTATACGGATCGCCGCTGCGATGGTCAAACGTCTTACGATAGATATTATTCTCATCCTCCACATAGCTGTAGCCGAACTGCACCACGCCCGCCCCGGCGTCGATCCCCGTCACCCGCCCCAGGTTGTCGTAGCTGTACACCGTCGCCATGGCCGGCACCGGATACTCTCGCCGCGCGGCCCGCGAGCCGACATAGGCGTAATCGACCAGCGTCGCGGCCCCGCGGACGAGCGTCGCAATCTGGCCGCCGGCCGTATTCGTGCGGCCGATGACCGTGCCGCCGGGATACGTCGTGGACGTGACAAACCCCGCCTGGTCGTAAGTATAGTCCATCGTGCGACTTGCGCCGCCAAACAACGCCTGCCCAAACTCCGAAACCCCCCCAGGTTAACCCAGGCTCGTCTCGGACCGATATCGTCTTGGCTGTTTCAAACGGTCGTTTGCCGCCGGGTCTGGCGTTCCGAGTCGCATCTCGATAGTCCGCGGCACATCCTGCCTGGCCGGCCCAAGAAGCAAGCATAAGACGCATTTTTTCCTGTCAACATCTCGGTGACCCGGACGCTTCGATGAAGGGGGCGTTCGGAAATGGGTACGCAATGGGCTCCGACGCAAGACGGGAGGCGTGTATGAAAATCGGCAGGCGAGGCAGGCGGGCCACGATCTGTTACGGTCCGTGGCTGGTGTTGGTGGGTATGTTTCTGGCCGGGCCGGGCAACGACGCCTGGGCCGGGGTGTCGCTCCGCGCGCGGCATCCGGATACGGGCCGCACGTGTCTGGATCGAACGATCATGGTCGGTTCGGACTTGACGTTCGTGGTGGGCTCCGACACGGACACGATCTGGAGCGGGGGGGTGTTCCTTCAGGGCGATAACCGTGGGCGCGGGTCGCTCTGGGGCAGAGACGCCGACCCCCTTGTCCGCGACTGGACCGACTCCCATCTGGAGGCGGCGGGCACCTATGCCCTGGTCCTCGATTGGCGGGACACCTGGCTGGCGGGGTATGATCTCTATACGACGGACTGTAACAGCCTCAAGCCGGGGGACTGGTTTGTTCTGGACTACCGGGCCGAGGATCTGGGGCCGTGCACGGTCGGATTCTATGACCATGCCATGAGCTGGAATCAGGCCGATCCCAACCGCTCGATCACGTTTCTTCACGTGCCCAGCCGCGATTTCGCCCAGGACGGGCGGGTCAACCTGCTCGACTTCGCGGCGCTGTCGGCGGATTGGGGGTGGCACAATGGCGGCGATCCAAACGCCACCAGAGCCACCGATGTCGATGCCGACGGCGACGTAGACGTCCAGGACCTGGTTCTGTTCTCCGACTTCTGGCTGTGGGGGACGCCGGGGTGGAAATCGCCCCTCGAGCCCGTGGCCGACCCGAACATCATCTATGGCATCGCGGATGCCGACGGGCTTGACGAGATCACGCTGGGCGTGGGCCAGACGGTCACCCTGTACGTGGACATGACAACGCTGGAAGAAGTTGTGCAGGTGTTCTCCGTAGAGGTGAGCATTTCCGATCCTAATCTGGGATGGATCGACAACCGTCCCTGGAACCCCAATGACCCCGATTCATCAACGGCTCGCATCCTCGCCGAGCCGCGATCCTCATCTTTCGATTATTTCGGTCCGGGTTATGCCCAGACGGAAGGAATCGTGTTCCTTGCAGTCAATCTCTACGATCCTATCTCCGACGGGCACATGGTAAGCTTCCAGTATACCGCCTCAAACCCCGGCTGCGTTCGGTTACGCTTGAGGAATGAAGTGTCCGGCCAGCGGGCCACGCTGAAGTCCTTGACGATACACCAGGTCGATCCCAATTCGCTGCAGACCAAAGCGGACAGGCCGGACGGGCTTCTTGGGTCGGCCTCTTTTTCGGCCATATTCGGGACGGCGGACAAGCCGGGTTGGCGGTCATGCAGCCACGAAGTGTGCATCCCATCTTTGGGCGCGGATGGTGTGCGGGATTTCGCTTTTGCGGGGTGTGCCGACCGGTGCATCGCGTCCGCCGATGGTCTTGTGTGTTCAGGGCCGGCCTTGTCTGGGCCGGCGCCGTTACGTGGAGGAATCGGTAATGACTACGAAGGCAACACTTATCTTGGCAGCGGTTGTATGCCTGACAGGCGGTGGCTCATGGGCCGATCGAGAACTGACCGAGGCTGAGGTTCTTTCTCTCTTGCGGGCTTTGACGGCGCGCCCGGCGCCGATGTGGATTTCACAGGGCACCATCACGGGCCGACAGTTGGAGTACACGGCCGAAGGGGGGCTTATCGCCGAGTCCGTTGAGACGGCCAGGGTCGATGGGGCGTGCTTCTGGCGGCAGAAGGTCATCGTCTCGCACAATGCCTCGGAGCCCTTGGGCAAGGAGGGTCCCCAACCCGGCCTGGACCGGGAAACGTTGCGGTTGAACAAAACGCGCATCTTCGCATGGGACGGTCGGCGTTTTACGCAGTATTTCCCGGGTGTTCACCATGCGATCATTCGGGAAGAGGGGCCGCCCCCCTCGCCGCGAAGGGGCGTGCTCACCGCGGGTCTCTTGCCGTGGGGAGAAGGCCGATGGGCCTTGAAAGCCCTTACCTCCGCGAATCCCAGGATGTGGGAGGTGAAGGAGGCGGATGGTCCCGCCGTTCGTCTGCAGTTTGATATCGCCCCCTCGCTTACGGCGGTACTGATGTTGGACCCCGGCCGAGCCCACGCGGTGCGGGAGTATGGCGTGTGGAAGGATGGCAAACGGGTTCTGAATCAGACGTGCCGGGATTTCGTGGGGGTAGCGGATCGGTGGGTTCCACGGGCGATCACCATTCAGCGGTACGATCTCGCGGCCGATCCGCCCATGCTAGTTTCTTATGAAGAATGGCGCATCACCTCGGTTGATACCACGCGGCCGGCTAAGGAACACATGCAGGCTGCGTTCGAGCCGGCGACTCTGGTCCGACACACCGTGGCCTCGGTGAATCAGACGCTATGGTACGACTATAATCCCCACGCTGATATGGAGCGGCTGCTGGCGGAGAAGCTGGCGCAGGTCCAGGCGGCCTCGGAAGGCCCCGTCGGTTGTGCGGCTTTGGCCGCCCGCCACGTGCTGGACGCCTATGATCGCACGGTGGAAGATCCGCTGCTGGCACGTTTGACACCGGCGGAGGACCGGGGAACGAACCTGCTGGCGCTGAAAGAGGCGATTGAGGCGTCCAGTCTCCATGCTCTGGCCGTCCGAACGGATGCGGAGAGTCTTCGCGGCGCGACCGGGTGTTCCGCGATCCTTCATCTTGCCGGCTCATCGCACTACGTGGTGCTGGAGGCGCTCGACGAGGACTGCGCCTGGGTCTTTGACCCCGCCGGCAGACACTTCTTCTATCGCCGCCCCTTGGACGAATTCGCCTGGCAATGGGGAGATGGCATCGCCCTGCTGGTCTCGGATCGACCGCTGGAGGACAAATGGCTGACCCAGGCGGTCTCCGATGCGATCGCTCACGGGATCGAGGGCTCGGAGGAAGGCGGATTCGGACATTTCGACTGTACGGATCTGGTCCAAGCCTTCGAAGTGATTCCATGCAGCGCCCCATACGGAGGCCCCGGCGGACTCTGTCAGGGCCGCTACTGGGAGTTTGATGAGGTGTGGGGCTGTCAGGAAAGCGCGGGGCCCAGCACGTGCAGTGGCTCCAGCGTTCCTCGGGGCTCCTACGCCCCGTGTATCAATGATCCGCAGGATTTCAGCACGTGTACCACGGGTGACATGTTCCTTCTTCGTCCGATCCGGGGATGCCTGACTTGGTGAGCCGTCGGGCGGCAAGCCCCGCTCAGATTGAGGATGCCACCCCTCCGGACCGTTCAATGGGCCAGGAAAGGCCGATACGCACTTGACAGAACGAGGTATTTGCCTATGATAGAAGCGTCGGGAACGATATAGGGGCCCGTGGCCTCGACGCAAGAGCGGGTTGGCGCATGAGAACAAGCCGGACGATTCGGGTCTTCAGGTTAATGACCGCCATTCAGTCCGGCGCCTGCTCGATCAACGATCTCGTCGCCGTGTCGGGCATGAGCCGACGCACCGTCTTCCGCGATCTCAAGGTGCTCCAGGACGTCGGTGTGCCGGTGGCGTATGATGCCCGGACCCGCACCTACTCGGTCGGAGACGAATTCTTCTTTCGGCCGGCGGCTATGAGTACCGAGGAGGCCGTGGCCGTGCTGTTGGCCCTGCGAAAGATGTGTCCCACGGCCAACCTGCCGTACAAGAACGCCATGCTGTCGGCCGCCGCGAAGATCGAGTGCACGCTGTCGCCGGCGGTTCGCCGTCACTGTGAAGCCGTGCTGCGTCGTGTCTCCGTTTTGCCGCATGGCCACGTGCCCCTGCTGGATGTGGTCTTCCTGCGGCTTCAAGAGGCCATCGTGGAGCGGCGTATCGTCTGCCTGAGGTACCGCGAGGCCGAGGATCGGGGGTGCATACGCGTCGAGCTTCGCCCGCTGCATCTGGTTTACGACGATCACAAGTGGCATGTCCTCGGCCGATCCGGCTGGGATCGGACCGTTCGGTCCTTCCGCCTGGACCGTATCGAGGCCGTCGATCCCCAGGGCAGGTTGTTCCTGCAGGAACAGGGATTCGCCGCGGATGAACATTTGGGGAATGCCTGGCGCATCCAACCGGAAGGTTTCCTGTACACCGTTCGTCTGCGGTTTGGCGCCGAGGTCGCCGAGGACGTCCGCGCCGTTCAGTGGCATCACACCCAGACGACCTCGCCGTGTGAGGATGGCTCGGTCATCATGGAGTTCCGTGTGGACGGCCTGAGTGAGATCCTGTGGTGGGTGTTGAGCTACGGAGACCAGGTGCAGGTCCTGGAGCCGGCGGTGCTGCGCGAGCGCGTGCGACGGATCGCGATGCGCACGGCCCGGGCGCATGACCGAACGCCCACCTGTGCGGGAAAGTGAGTCCGTGGACGTTCGAATGAACACGGCGACACACCGGTTGCGTGGGGGGCAAATCGCACCGGGCGAGCAGGGGGGGGACGGCCGCCGTGTCGGTTTCTCTCTGGTCGAGGTCCTGATCGTGATGGTCGTCTGCGTGCTTCTGCTTGCCCTTGTTGTTCCGGTCCTGCAATCCGCCAAAGAGCAGGCGCGAACGCTTGTCTGCAAGGGCCACGTCAGAACGTTCGGCACGGCGCTTGCGGCCTACGCTTACGATCACGAACACTTCCCCCACGGGCTGCTCCTGATGTCCGACTGCCATGGCCGCCCCCCCGACGGTTTTGCGGGCAACGCCGTTTATGATTGGCAGGGCTGGTGGTGGTTCGACTTCGCGGTTGATTATCTCAGCGTATCCAGAAACGAGGCCGCGAAACTGGTCCGATGTCCGTCGCACCGGCTGGCCGGTGGACGATTCTCGAAGGACTACCTCTGGGGCAATTATGGCATCAACCAGTCCGTGGCCCGCATGAGCATGGACGACCGGGCCCTGGGTTTCGTCGGCAGGCCTTTGCGACCGGAACAGGTCGAGCACGCCGATCTGACGCTGCTGTTGGTTGACAGTGGGTACGCGCTGATCTCCTGGCGGGCGGTGGCCGGTCCCGATGACTGCCTTTTTCACAACGCCAGACGAGCGGACGCTTACTACCTGCCCGGCCTGAGCACGAACAAGGACCGCACCTTCGGGCCGGACTACGAAAGAGACGCCCTCCTGGGGCGGCATCCCCACCGTACGGTGAACGCCGGATTCGTCGATGGCCACGTGGAGCGCCGCGGTGCGGACAGCCTGGGCATTAGCCCGACGGAGGATGGCGGCTACGTCAATCGTTACCCGTTATGGGTACCCCGGAAGGACCCGCAGGATTGAAGCCCCAAACCGCTGCGCGTTCTCGTACCTGGGTGGCATCGAGGTAATGAACCGTGACCACCGAGGTTCGCACGTACTCATCGAGCTGCGCCGGTTTCTCCCACATCTCCACCCGTTGGGGCAATCGGCTCTCGGGGTCCACGTAGCCGCGCCATTTCCGATCAATGGTCGCGCCACCCGAGGACGCGTCCTTCCAGAGGATCTCGAACGTCTGGACGCCGTCGAGTCCCGATGGTACGTTCGCCCCGTGCACCTCGTTCCACAAAGCGCTGTCGGGAACCTGAGCCGGGCTCTCCCACGGCATGAGGTATTCGGCGAGGCGCAGACTTTGGGCGAGAAACGCCGCCTCCGCCTCCCGCAGCGTGCTTCGCTCTCTGGAGCTGTGCTCCAGATCGATCGTCTCCCTTGCCTGATTCGCCAGGTCGACGATGTCCACGCGGGCGCCGACCTTGTGGGCCCACAGGTGGAGGTCCTTTGAGATCATCACCTCTTGCGTGGGCTCGGCCTGGCTGGCATCAAAGACGGCGAAATGCACGTTTCGCACGCCTTGAATGGCGCTGTAGAGTTCGTCCAGTCCCACCGCCCGAGCGGTGGGAATGCCGGTCATGATGAAATAGCCCACCAGCAGCAACGCCGCCGTTGCCCCCAGGGTCCTCAGCAGGGGCCCGACACGTAGACGGGGGCTGGGTCGGCGTCCGGGAGGCGCCGCCCGCTCAAAATCGCGTCGAGGCGCCGGCGCCTCCTCGCGATTGAGCACCGCGACATGAAGGGGCCGACGCCCGCCCGCTGGCCGGGCCGATGGTGCTTCGGCATCGGTGCCGACGTCCATCGGCACGGCGACAATGGCCACATCGGACTCCGGGCGATCCGCGATGTTCACAATCGTGTCGTGCAGGTCCTGCATCCGCTGCAGACAGACCGGGCACTCCCGCACGTGACCCGACAGGGCCGGTCGAAACCGCGCGTATTGATCTGTCTGTGAATCCACCCCGTAGGGAAGGCAATAATCGAAAAGGTCCTCGTATCTGACGTCCTCGCATGGGAACGTGGCGGTCGTCGCGTCCGATCGCGATGCCTTGATTTCATTGATCCTCGCCTCGCGACGGACGTACAGGAGTCGTCGGCACTTCGGGCAGATACAGAGGTGCCTGAGCATCTCCCGGGGCACGTCCGCGAAAGACATCTCGGCGACAATATGATCGATTGCCTCCTCGGCCTCCGCACAGAGGTGCGAGGCCGCATCGGCTTCCTCGGCAAACATGCGCGAGAGCCGATAGAGCTGCTTTTGCGACAGACCAAGGGCCCCAAGCGTCTCGACGTCCGAGGAGCACGCCCGGCAACGTTCGATATGGGCCGTGATGGGGGTCTGGACCCGAACGGCCAGGACCGGGTCGGCCTGCAGAGGCAGGTAGGGCTTGACCGTATGGCACGACACGTCCCGACCGATGTGCACCAGATGGGCCTGCAGGGTGGCCGCCAGCAGGCCGCTCGCGGCATGATCCCCCTCGTTCCCCCCGGTCGCCAGTTCCCGTTCGAGTCTCTCAATGTCGGCCCGACACGTCGGGCAGCCGGCGATATGGTCGCGGATGGAGCCGGGGACCTCTGCGGCGTGATACAGGTAGTCATAAAAATAGGGTCGGGCCTGCCGGCATCCGGCCTCATCGCCGTGCGTTATCATGGCTCGTCCTTCCTTTCCCCGATAAACTCGCGCACCCGTCGCAGACCGACGGAAATATAGTGACTGACCGTCCGGGGGCTGACGCCGAGCCGCTGGGCGGTCTGCCCCACGTCCAGGCCTTCCACGTGGCGCAGCACCACGGCCTGGGCATGGCAGGGCGGCAGCCTGCGTTCGATGATGCTCCGCAACTGGTCCATCTCATCGGCCGTAACCAGGGGGCGATCCGACGGCGTCAAGGCCTCCCCATTTGAGGCCGTCGTCGCCCGATACAAGAGCTCCTCACGACGGCGTGCGGTCCGTTTCAAGTCGATAAAATCGTTGAGCACCACTCTGTACAAATACCGACGACTGATCTGCTCGTACGGCGCACGGTCGGTGGCCAGACACAGAAACAGGTCCTGCAACAGGTCGTCGATGTCATGCTCATCGGCCCCTTGAGAACGCAGACTGACCCGCAGAAACGGTCCGTGCTCCACCAGGGTCCGCGCCGCGAACCGGAGTCGATCCGCCAAGTCGGATCTGATCGTCACCTTGTGGGACATCGCGGAACACTGTTCCTCAAACACCGCCGTCGGCCTCACGCCAACAGGCACTCTGTCGATTCAGCGCATCTATCATACACGATTTGCCCCGGTCGTATGCACCAAAATTATGGGCGGCATTCTGAGAATCTCCGGATGGGCAGGGCGTCCCGGCCCGACGCCTCGGGCCCGGCGGTTCCTGTCAGGCCACGGCCGCGCCGTCACCGTCCGCTCGGACGGGCAAGCGATCAGGCATACCCCTTGCGTTTCCGGCCCCCGTCGGCTAACCTGACGTCCTCGGCGGGGTGTAGCTCAGCTTGGCTAGAGCGCCTGCTTTGGGAGCAGGAGGTCGCTGGTTCGAATCCAGTCACCCCGATTCACGCGTCCTTAACCGCCCACGGGTGTGCGGAGGCCCGTCCGGAAGGTCCATGCCCGTCGTTTTGCAGGGGCCGGCGCGTCCCCAACCTGCCGCACGCCGGTTTCCGTCGTTGGCCGTTGACAGATCGGCTCCGTGGGCCCATAATCGGCCCATCGTACGGCCTTGGCCGCATCGCGAGCGACGAATCCGCAGGAAAGGATGCCCGATGAAACGCAGGGATACGCATCGCCAGGGATGGAAGGTCGCCCTGGTGCTGGCCATGGTGGCGGCGGCACTGGCCGGTTGCCAGAAGGCCGAGGAAGTCAAGGATTACGCACGGCCGTTACCGCCGGGGGAATTGGCCCTTCGTAAGATCACCGACCCCGACCAGATCCCGGAGATGACCATCGCCTGCATGGAGCTGGACCGCCTGCGCGAGGCCATCGACAACAGCCTCAGCTACCTGAGCAAGCCCAGCAGCCAACAGTTCTTCCCCTACGGTCAAATCACTCATGCCGACGCCGTCGCCAGCCTGGAGACGATGGGCACGCTGTTGGATCAGGGCTTCATCGGCCGTCGCCTCGAGAGCCGAATCCGCGAACTGTTCGACGTGTATATGTCGGTCGGGTGCGACGATGCCGGGACCGTGTTGTTCACCGGTTACTACACGCCGATCTTCGACGGCTCGATGAAGGAGACCGGCCGTTTTCGTTACCCGCTGTACAAAAAGCCCGACGACCTGGTCAAGAACGACCTGGGCGAGATCCTCGGCCAGGTTCAGCCGGATGGCACCTATCGTCCGTATCCGACGCGTTCGGAGCTGGAGAACTCCACGGCTCTCAAGGGGTTGGAGCTCGTGTGGCTGGCCGATCCGTTCGAGGTGTACATCGCCCACGTGCAGGGCTCGGCCAAGATTCGCCTGCCGGATGGGAAGTTGGTCACGGTGGCCTACGACGCCAACAACGGTCATGAGTACCGCAGCATCGCGAAGAAGCTCGTCGAGGACGGGAAAATCCCCGCCGATCGGTTGAGTCTTCAGGCCATGATCAATTACTTCCGCACGCGTCCGCACGAGGTGCCGCGGTACACGCAAGCCAACCCGCGGTTCGTGTTCTTCCGGATCGAAGAGGGCGACCCGCGCGGTAGTCTCAATGAACCGGTCATCGCGTATCGCACGATCGCCACGGACAAGGACGTGTATCCGCGGGCCTGCCTGGCGTTCCTGGATGCGCCGCTGCCGCGTCGGATCGCCGGGCATGTGGCCAATCGGCCATATACCGGATTCGTGCTGGACCAGGACACCGGCGGGGCCATCCGTGCGCCAGGTCGCTGCGATGTGTATATGGGCGTCGGCGATGAGGCGGGCGAGATGGCCGGCACGGTCTACACCGAGGGTTGGCTGTACTACCTGTTCCTGAAAAAGTAAGACCCGCCGCGACCCCGACCTGCGCCGATTGGTGACATGCAGCCCAGGTGCATCCGGGGGACATGCCGCTCGATTCCCCAGCCCCTTGTGAGGATGTCCTCCGTTGGGATCCGCGCACGATTTGATCTATCCGGCCGCATCGACTACAATGGTCATTCCGTGACGTGTCAACTCGGGACCTTTGTGGGAGGGTATCGTCGCATGTGTAGGACAAGGTCAATGCTCGCTGCCACGTGGATGGCCATGGGGGTCCTATCGCTCATCCCGCTCTGCTCGGCGGAGACCCTTTACGTAACATCCGGCGGGAATGATGCGTGGAGCGGGAGCTTACGCAGCCCGAATGTCGATGGCACGGACGGTCCCCTCGCGAGTGTGGCCACCGCGGTCGCCGCCGCCAGGCGACTGGACGAGAGCGTCCAGCGGCGCATCGTCCTCCTGGAGGGGGAGTACTTCCTCGATGCGGCGATTGTTCTGGACCATCGCGACAACGGTCTGACGATTGCCGCGGCGTCCAAGGGCCGGGCCACACTCTACGGTGGCCGGGTCGTGGACGGTTGGCGGCGGGAAGGACCGCTGTGGGTGGCGCCCGTACCCGATGTGGAGTCGGGCCGGTGGGATTTCCGTGCCCTGGTGGTCAACGGTCGGCTGGCGGATCGCGCGAGGTTTCCCGAGACCGGCACCCTGCAACACGAGAGCCGTTTCGATGTGCCGTGGATGAGCACCACCGGCGGCGGGTGGAAGCGTAAGCCTACCGAGGAGGAGCTGACCACGTTGAAGTTCCGTTCGGAAGATCTGCCGGCCGAGATTGAGGCGGCCAACGCCGAGATCACCGTCTATCACATGTGGGATGAGTCGCTCGTCGGGGTGGCCTCGATGGACCGCCAGAAGGGTCTGATCCGCTTTTCCAACCCGTCCGGCCATCCACCGGGGGCGTTCGGCGTGCACAAATACGTGGTCTGGAACACCCGCTGCGGTCTGACGCGGGAAGGGCAGTGGTACCTGGATCGTGCGGCCGGGCGGATTGTCTATCGGCCCCGGTCGGATGAGCGGATTGAGACGATCCGCGTCATCGCGCCGACGATGGAGAGCATCGTCCGGATCGAGGACGCCGAGGACATCACGCTCGAGGGCCTGCGATTGTCCGTGACGAATACGCCGTTGCGGGCCGGGGGGTTTGGCGCCGGGGCGTTCGATGGGGCCGTCCACGTCCGCAAGAGCCGCCGAGTCCGCCTTGAAAACCTGGAGGTGTTCAACGTGGCCGGCCAGGGCATCGCCACCGATGGGTCGGCGGTCACGATCCACGGCTGCCACGTGCACGACACGGGGGCCTGCGGGATCAAGGCCCCCAGCGGGCATATCGAGAACAACCGCGTCCACCACGTGGGGCGGATCTACCCCAGCGCGATCGCCATCTGGGGCGGCGGCCGGGGTGCGGTTATCGCCCACAACGATGTGCACGACACGCCCTACACGGCGATCAACTGTGGCGGGCGGGATCACCGCATAGAGCACAATCGCATCTGGCGGGCCATGCTCGAATTGCACGATGGCGGGGCGATCTACGTGTTCGCCGGCGAGAATACGGTCCTGCGGGGGAACATGGCGTTTGACATCCCGGACACGGGCGGCTACGGCTCCAGCGCATACTATCTGGATGAGCGGAGCACCGGCTGCCTGGTCGAGGGCAACCTGTCGTACGGCGTCGCCCGGCCAAGTCACAACCACATGGCCCACGGCAACACGATTCGCAACAACGTGTTCATCTACGACGGCGACATGCGGCTGACGTTCGCCCGATGTTCCGATTACACCTTCGAGGACAATGTGCTCCAGGCCTCCGGCTCGATCACCTTCAGCGGCGCCAACGTGCTTACGGTGATGCGGAATAACCTGCTGGACAGCGGCGTCGGCAAGGTCGTCGGACGCACGGTGGAGCAGTACGCCGAGACCGGGAACACCCCGTGGGACTTGGCGAGTGAGAACGTCGTGGGCCCCGCTCGGATCGAAGCCTATCGCGATGGCCGTGTGCGATACGAGTCTGGCTCACCGGCCCTGGAGCGGGACATCGGCCGCGTCGATGTGCACGCCGCCGGCGTGATGAACGCAGACCGCCCTCGGTAGGGCCGTGAACCTTGTCGAAAGGATGGATTATGCGTTGGCACAGAGCGGCTGTGATAGCAGTGGGTGTGTGGTTTGCGGTGACTGCGGTCCGGGCCGAGGCGCCGGGCCCGGGGGCACTGGGCGGCAACCGGTACCGGGTGATTGTTTCCACGGACATCGGCGGGGGCGATGAGGATGATATTCAATCCATGATCCATTACCTGCTGTACGCGGACCTGTTCGATACCGAGGGCCTGGTCAGCTCGCCGCCACAGCAGGGTCGCAAGGACGACATCCTCAAGGTGATCGACGCCTACGAAAAGGACTATCCCAATCTGCGGACCTGGTCGGATCGTTACCCGGCCCCCGAGTTCCTGCGCTCGATCAGCAAACAGGGAGCGACGGCTCCGGCTCCGGCCGCGGGTTACGATCGACCGACCGAGGGTTCGCGGTGGATCATCCGGTGTGCGCACAGGAAGGACCCCCGGCCCCTCCACGTTCTGGTCTGGGGGGCGATTACGGACGTGGCCCAGGCCCTGCACGATGACCCGGCCATCCGCGACAGGCTGCGCGTGTACTTCATCGCCTCGTGGAACCTCCGGCACGACCGTAACGCCTTTGCCTACATCGAGCAGCACCACAAAGATTTGTGGATGATCGTTTGCGATACCACGTTCCGCGGCTGGTACATGGGCGGTGAACGGGGCCCCGCCCTCGGCAACCGCACGTTCGTCGAGCAACACGTCAAGGGCCACGGGGCCCTGGGTGAGATGTTCGCCCCGCTGAAAGGGGGACAGATCAAGATGGGCGATACGCCCTCGGTGGCGTTCCTGCTGCGGGGCACACCGGAAGACCCCACGCAGCCGAGCTGGGGCGGACGGTTCGTTCCGCGCCCGGATCGGCCGCATGGCTGGATCGATGACCCCGATCCAATCTTGGCCGAGGGCGACAAGACCGGCGCCAAAACGGTGAGCCGCTGGCGGGTGGATTACTTGGGCGACTTCGCGAAGCGGCTCGATAGGTGTCGAACGGCCGCGAAATGAGGGAAAAGAAGGCTTCTGAGCGGGTTCAGATGCCAAAAAACGCCGCCTTTGGCCTTGACAAAGCAGAGTTGCCATGCTAAGAAAGTGTGGTGATCCGGGGCGCCGTAAGCTGATTTGCGCGTCGAGTGGCCCAGAGGGTGATTGACAAGGTGGAGGAATGGGTCTGCACTTCGCCCAACGTGTCACCAGTTTTTGCTGACGAGCAGGCAATGTGCCTGAAGGCCGGTTCAACCGGTTCTGTGGAAGAGGGTTTTTTTGGAAAGGGCCTGATCATGGCGGCAACTACTCTGGTGTCTCGGCTAAATCGTCGCGGGCTGGTGTTTCTGGTCGCAGCATTCGCGATGTCGGTCGGGGTGGCGTGGGCGCAATGCCCGGAACAGTGGCAACCCGGCAACGGAATCCCCGGACTGAGCGGGACCGTGTATGCGTGGACCCTGTGGGATCCCGATGGCCCGGGGCCGGAACCGGAGGTGCTCGTCGCGGGGGGTAACTTCACCATTGCCGGCTCGGCGGCCTGCAACTATATCGCGGTGTGGGATGGGACATCCTGGAAGCCCTTGGGCGGCGGGTTCAACAATGAGGTCCAGGCGCTGGCCGTGTACAACGGCGAACTCATTGCCGCCGGTTCGTTTAAACAGGCCGAGGGCGTGTCTGCCAATCGCGTCGCCCGGTGGGACGGCGCCCGCTGGCAGCCGCTGAGCAGCGGGATGAACAGCACCGTGTACGCCCTGGCCGTTTACGGAGGTCGTTTGGTTGCGGGCGGCGCGTTTACCACGGCCGGCGGGGCGACGGCCAGCTACATCGCCCGGTGGGATGGTCTGGCCTGGCAGCCGTTGGGCAGCGGCGTCAACAGCTACGTCCGGGCGCTGACCGTTCACAACGGCCAATTGGTTGTCGGCGGCTCGTTCACCACGGCGGGAGGCGCAGCGGCGAATCGCATCGCCCGATGGAACGGCTTTGCGTGGGATACGCTGGGCAGCGGATTCAACAGTGATGTGTACGCCCTTGCTGTCTACAACGGCGACCTCGTCGCCGGCGGTTCATTCACCCAGGCCGAAGGCGTCACCCGGCGGCGTATCGCCCGTTGGGACGGTGCCGCCTGGCAGACCATCGGCGGTGGAGGGAATACAAACAACACGGTCCACGCACTCATGGTGTTCGGGGGGGACTTGATTGCCGGAGGCGCCTTCACGGTGATGGATGATCAGTCTATCAATCGCTTGGCCCGTTGGGATGGCGATCAATGGCGGGCCTTGGGAACCGGTGCCGACGGCGTCGTTCAGGCCCTGACCGCCTACGACGGGCAGTTGGTGGCCGGTGGAGCGTTCATGAGGATGGACAGCGTGCCCCTCAGCTACGCCGCGGCATGGGACGGAGGCGGCTGGGCGGCGCTTGGGTCGGGTATACGTTTTGAATCCAGAAACGCCGTTATCTATGCCTTCACCGTGTTCGGGGGCGACTTGATCGCCGGCGGCGATTTCACGGCCTTGGGGGCCGGCGCGGCCGACTACGTGGCGCGATGGGACGGTGTCCAGTGGCAGCCCATGGGCCAGGAGATTGGCGGCCCGGTCCGCTCCTTTGCCATCTACGACGGCCACCTGATCGCCGGCGGCGACGGAACCGGCGGGGTCTTCCGCTGGAATGGCGCCGCGTGGCAGGTCGTGGGCGGTGGAACGGAGGCCCCGGTCCACGCGCTGGCCGTCTATAACGGTGAGCTGATTGCCGGCGGGGAGTTTTTCACGGCGGGGGGCGGGCTGGCCGAGCAGATCGCCCGGTGGAACGGGTCGACGTGGCAGCCCGTTGGATTCGGCACGAACAATGTCGTGCGGGCACTGGACGTCTACGACGGCGAATTGATCGCCGCCGGGGATTTCACGGCGGCCAGCGGTGTGCCCGCGGCTCGAATCGCCCGGTGGAACGGGTCCAGTTGGCAATCGCTCGGCGACGGACTGAACGCCAGAGGCCGTGCCTTGGCGGTGTTCGACGGTCAGCTCTTCGTGGGCGGCGACTTCACGAGTGCCGGCACGACGAGCGCCAATTATATCGCGCGTTGGGACGGCGATACCTGGTGGTCATTGCAGGCAGGCGTGAACGCGTACGTTTATGCACTGACGGCCGCCCCTGGACGATTGGTGGCCGGTGGGCGGTTCACGTCGGGCGGCGGCATGACGTTCTACTACGCTGCCTCATGGGACGGTTCGGTGTGGCAGCCCATGGGCAGTGGATTTGACTATCATGTCTGGGCCCTGGCTACGTACAGGGACCAGGTTGTCGCAGGCGGCACGTTCTATTGGGCCGGTGAGAAGCCGGCGGTCTACTGGGCGCGTTTCAGCGCGGGCCGAGTGGGCGATCTGAACTGTGACGGCGCGGTGAACGTGCTGGACCTGGCGATCATGGCCGGACACTGGCTCGAGCCTTGATCGGTTCTTTGCGTTTACGGAACGGGCCTTGGCAGGACCAAGCATCGTCCTGCCGAGGCCCTTTTTCATCGCCCTCGATCAGGACGGGAGCGTTTCAAGTGTTTCCGGATGCATGCGGCGGAGCTGGTCAAGTCCGGTCCGTCCCAGTCGCGCGCGGATGCGCACCCGGCTGTCCGCGTAGTCTTCGGCCAGAATCTGCCCGTTGGCCCGCAGGAAGGACTGCATCCGTCCATCCCCGGCGTGACAGGTAATCTCCACGAGGGTTTGTCCGCCGCGGTAGCGTTCGAGCACCGCCTGAACCAGCCGGTCGATGTTCATGCCGGTTCGCGCCGAGACGCACAGGGCCGACGCATGGACGGTTTGCAGGGATTCGATCAGGCCGGGGTGGCGCAACTGGTCGCATTTGTTCAAGACGACGAGCACCTCTTTTTCGGCGCAGCCGATCTCCTTGAGGACTTGCGTGACACTCTCGATCTGATCGAACGCCGCCGGATTCGCCGCATCCACGACGTGGAGCAAGAGGTCGGCGTTGACCGCCTCTTCGAGCGTGGCCTTGAACGAGGCCACAAGATGGTGGGGCAGGTGGTTGACGAAGCCGACCGTATCGCTGAGCAGCACCTCGACGCCGCCGTCCAGCCGCCACCGGCGGGTCCGCGTATCGAGGGTGGCGAACAGCCGATCCTCGATCAGAACGTCGGCGCCGGCGAGCTGCTTCATCAGCGTGCTTTTGCCGGCGTTGGTGTAGCCCACCAGGCAGATCTTGAACAGGCCGCGTCGGCCCGCAATCTCGCGCAGCCGGCGGTTGTCGATTACGGCCAACTCACGCTTGAGCTCGGTGATGCGGCGGCTGACCAGCCGACGGTCGATTTCCAGTTGCTTCTCGCCCGTGCCTCGCGTACCGATGCCCCCTACGGCCCCGGCGGTGGTGCCGCCGCCGGCCCCGGCCACCGAGTCCAGGTGCGACCACATGCGGGTCAGCCGGGGGTACGTATACTCGAGCTGGGCCAACTCGACCTGGAGCTTGGCCTGTCGGGTGCAGGCGCGGGTGGCGAAGATGTCCAGAATCAGCTCGCTGCGATCCAGAACCTTGGCCCCGACGCGCTTCTCAAGCTCCCGAATCTGCCCCGGAGACAGGTCATTGTCGAAGATGACGACGTTCGCACTGAACCGGCGCACGCGCTGGCCCAGCATCTCGGCCTTTCCGGTGCCGATATAGGTGGCCGGGTGGATGTGATAGACCTTCTGCTGAAAACGGTCAACGACGATAGCCCCGGCCGTCTCGGCCAAGGCGGTCAGTTCGACCAAATTATCGCTCTGAAACCCCTGAGATCCTCGGAGAATCGCTCCCACGAGGATCGCACGCTCCTTCTTCACTCGGAGCTGATCACGCACTTTTTTCAATTCTCTCGCTATCCTCCCATGCTGTGCCTGTAACCAACAACATAGAGCATAGCACAACAGTGGAGGGATTGCAAGTAGGCGGAATGCGACGGCGGAATCAACGCCGCCACGGGGCCTTGCGGACCATCAGGGGAGGCAACTGCTGAGGGCGGACGTGCCGCATATCGGGCTTCACGCAACTGCGTTCGCTGGGGTAAACGTCCAGTTCAATGCCCCGAATGCGTCGCGATCGGCTTGGCCGTATTCTCTTCAGCCAGGACAGCATAACCACTTCCCTCGGCAGACCTTCGACTCGATACGGCCCTGAAATCGGCATTCGCGGGGCAGGACTTAACCACCGGGCCGTTCCCGTGCCGCCGGCCCGCCGCGGGCATTTCGCCAATCCCCTTTTGCGTGCGCCGGCGGTGGCGGTTATACTACGTGGGAGGATTGTAGGGACGCAGACCATGGACCCGATCAACCGAGAAAGCCGCACGAGCGTTCGCTTTCAGATTCGTTACGTCCTGGCCCTGCCGTGGGCGACGGATCCCGCGCGGGCCGTGCGTTTCCAGCGGGCCCTGTTGGATGAGGGGCTGGAGTTTTCCCAGGTTAACACCCTGGATCAGCGCCTCACGCTGACGCGATCGCAGCCCTCGCACCTGCAGATACGCCTGGATGCCCCCGGACCCCAGGTCGTACAGGTCCAGGTCCTCTCGGCCAACCCCGGATACGACCTGGAGATGTTCGCGAGGGATGCGGAGGCGGCCACGCGGGCCTACCAGGCCGCTTGGCACCTTCAGCAATGCCAGATCATCCAGTCCTCGGCCCTGATCCACCATCTTTACAGCGTCCATGACCACGCCTTCAAGTACCTTTGGGAGGTGCGGCTGGGCCAGTCGCCGGAGGATTTCCGGGCGTTGGGGCGCCGTCCCGTGGCCGGCGGGGGTCTGCGGCTCCTGTTGCCGCCGCACAAACAGGCCGACGATGAGGAGCCGCGGTCAATCGAGATTCGGGCCGAATCCTTCCTGGCCGAGCCGCGAAAGCTGCTGATCGAGACGATCTTCGTCTGGCCCAAGCCGCGCTCGGTGCAGGCGCCGGAGGGCTTTGCGCCGGGGCCTTACCTGCGGCAGGTCGAGGACTTCGCCGCCGACGAAGTCTGGAGCTTCTTCACCTCATCCCGCCGGGACCGGGATGTACCGCCTGAGCCTCCCGCTCCGTAAGGCCGGAGCGCGCCATCCTGGCGCCGCCGTCGGTGGATATCACTTCGTTTGGGCATCACCTCTGCGGATCAGAGCAACCCAATCCTGCTGTTCGTCCTGGGGTGGACGGCCGATGGACTGACGTCCCGGACCCTCAATCGTTGCGATTGAGCCGGCTTTCAAATCGCCTCCGGTGCGGGGATTGTACCACTGCACCGAGAACGTGCCGCCGTGGTCCTGTAGGTCCAGACGCGTTGAGCCGCCCTCCGGCAGGTATATGGCGTACACGTGGCCGGGTGCGGCCAAGCACCACGCGTCACCTTCGGCCAGGTCATCCGCCGACTGCATCGTCCAGAAGGGCAGGTGCTTATGGAAGAAGTCCAGGGCGTGTCGGTTCTGGGCCCACCAGTTGTGCCGGGACCGCCAATCCTCGCAGTTCAAGTCATTGTGGGCGTAGCGATAGCCGAAGTACCACTCCACGCCGCCGGCGCCGGCCATCAGGGCCCCCCAAAGGTGTTTCTTGCGGACCTCATCATGGGTGGGGTCGTCGGCGTCGGGCTTGACCCCGGTGTGGGCCGGGCCGATCTCATCCAGGCAAACGTACCAGGGCCGGCCTGCCTTGCGCGAGGCGGCGATCCACTTGCGGACCTGTTCGTGCGTGTCATTCGTCTGCAGGGACGCTCCCTCGAAGTACGCATAGCCCAGCAGGGGGGTATACACCTGGTCATATTGGCCGGGGAAGGTGTGCACGACCACGGGATGATCGTAAGGGTCCAGCTCGTGGAAGTAGCGGGCAAACGCCTTGCGCTGGGCGTCGGTGTTGGTGTTCTCCTCGCCGAGGTTCCACGTGATGGCGAGGTGATGGGCGAATCGGGCGATCAGTTCCCGGTAGTAGAGCTGGCGTTGGGGCCCGAGCTCGCCGCCGTCGAGCCCCTGATCGTTCTCCTGTTCCTGGCTGATGTTGTGCAGCATGATGCCGAGCCGGTCGGCGTGCGAGAAGACGATCTCCCACTGGTCCAGCTTGCTGCAATCGAATCGGAATCGCTCCTTGGGGTCGGTCCAGGGCCACACGTCCTTGCCGTCCCCGCCGTCGATGTTGTACGTCACGAAGTAGATGCTGTTGACGCCCTGCGAGGCGAGGTAGTTGAGCCCTCCGATCAGGCCCTTGCCCTTGCCGTCGCGCCACGTGGGGTCGCCGGGTCGCCAATCCTGCACGTGTGGTTCATAGCGGTGCAAGAACGTTCCCCCGGCGGCTTCGCCCTCGCGACGCAACTCGCCGGCGTCGAACGTGCCGTCGAAGTCGGCATATCCCAGCAGGTTTTCGGGGCTATCGGCGCCTGCCTTGATCCAGTACTCACCGGTGCCGGCGAACCGCAGGTAGCCGCTGGGCGATACCCGCAGAAAGCCCTTGCCGCGGAAGTCGCGGCCCGTCTTGTCCGTGGGCCGCACCGTGAATCGTCCGGTCTGGCCGTCGAAGGCCGCGGGCCGCCCGGCCTCCGGATCCCGTGACAGGGCGACGCGGGGACCGGTTCGGAACGAGGCCTCGTAGGTCCACTCGCCCGGGCGGTCGGGCACGAAGTGGACGCGCCATTTGTTGCCCGCGGTGGCCCCAGTCTCGGCGGCGTTCCCATCGGCCGCGTAATAGCCGCATACCGTCACTTCGCGATCCCCCTGGCGGAAGGTCACGTTCAGTCGATAGTCAAGAAAGGGATTGGGCGTGGCGTCCTCGGCCGTCTGCGGGCCGTCGAACGTCAAGGTCACGTTGTGCCACACCCGCGATTCGCCGCTGAGCGTCCCCCCCGGTGAGATTCCGGCAACCACGGACATGACGACCACCAGAATCACCGCCGACCACCTGTACGTTCTCATGGGTGTTCCTCCGTTCCTGTTCCTCGCGTTACGCGCGCCGCCGCGATTCCGACGGCCTCGGTCCATTCCAGCGTAGGGCAATACCGGCCGGATTGCAACCGGTCACCTGGCTTGCGCGACGGGCTACTCGGCCAGATGGCGGACGTGCCGGCTGTCCGTGAAGACCAGCGTCACCGGATCGTCACCAAGAGTGCGAAGGCACTTGTCGCGATTGCGCCCGCGGACGAAGACCGCGACGATCGCCGCGGCCACGATGAACAGGAACGTGATCGTGAACGGGTCCAGCGTGATTTGAAAGGCCGCAGGCATCCCCTTCCGTCCATACAGTCGAACAGGGCGGTCACTCGGGAATCTTCAGCCGCATGCCGGGGCGGACACGGTCCGGATCGGGCAGAACGGTCTTGTTGGCCTCGGCGATCTTGCGCCATTGCGTGGCCGATCCATAGTACTGCTGGGCGATGTGCGAGAGCGTCTGTCCGGGCTGCACCACATGAGTCCGCATCGTCGAGGTCGCGACCTGAGCCGTGGGCGGATCGGCGGCGGGCTGGACCGATTGCACGGCCGCACGGGCCGCCTCCAGTGTCTCACGCAGCGGGTCCCTCGGCGGCTGCGAGGCGGGCCCCGGTGCCGGACGCCCCGCGTCAGACGCTCCCGCGTGGGTAGACGCCCCCCCCTGGGAAGCCTCCGCTTCGGCCGTCCGCGACGTCCGCAACAGGCGTGCCTCGATGGAGGCGCCCGGCCAGACGGCCACAGTCACCATGGCCGCCGCCACGAGTGCCGTCCCGATCAGCATGCCGACTTTCACATCGTTTCGCATCGTCGGCCCCCCGTGGGTCCCCTCGTCAGCGCCGAGCCTCTTTCTGCTGCCCGATCAGCAGGATCGGCGAGGCGATCGCGATCGACGAGTACGTGCCCACGACAATACCGATAAGCATGGCGAACGTAAAGCCCCGAAGTCCCGGGCCGCCCCAGATGTACATGATCAGCACCACGAGGAACGTGGTGAACGAGGTCAGCAGCGTTCGCGACAGCGTCTGGTTAATGCTGTCGGAAATCAACGCCGGCGTCAGCGTGGCCAGCTTGCCGCGGTTCTCGCGGATCCGGTCGAACACGACAATGGTGTCGTTCAACGAGTAGCCGATGATCGTCAGGAACGCCGCGATGATCTGCAGGTTGATCTTGAAGTCGCCGATCAGCAGCATCCGACCCACGGCTGTATCGGCCAGATACGTGCAGGCCGTCACCGCGCCCAGCGTGATGCAGACGTCGTGCACCAGGGCCACGATCGCCGCCACGCCGTAACGGGCCGTGCCAAACCGCACCCAAATATAGCCGACGATTGCGATCAGGGACAGCACGATAGCAATCAGGGCCCGCGTCTGGGCCTCGGCCCCGATCGACGGGTCGATCTGTGTAACGCGCGACAGCGAGGTGGACAAGGAGCCGGCCTGAATGATCTTCGTCTGCTCATTGGACACGAAGCGGCTCCACTCCTGCTCATCGAGTTCGCGGACCCCGGCCTCGGGGTGTACGCTGACGTACACAAAGGAACGCAGTTTCTCCTCGTTCGCGGGCACGGTCAGATCGGTCTTGAAGATCTGGTGCCGGTACCACTCCAGGTCTTCCATGTCGGTCTTGAAGCGGATGTCGCGGAAGCGCTGCGTCAGATCGGCGGCGGTAGCTTCCTTCTTGAGCGTGACCGTAATCTTGACGCCGCCGAGAAACTCCGACAGGGTCACATCCGAATCACTGACCCGCTCGGTCGAGGCGATCTCCACGCCCAGGTCTTCACGCGCCGCCAAGTAGCCCTCGAACGCCTTGCGAACGGCGTCGGTGACCACCTCGTCCACCTCCGGTTCGGAGACCTCGGCCTCGGGAAACGCCTTTTTCAGCACGTTCTGCACGAGGGTTGTGTTGACCTGGCTGGTGCTGATCTGGAACGTGCGGTCGGTGACGCCGGGCTTCACCCCCAGGTTGTACAGGCGTCCCCCCACCTCCGCCGCGGCCTGCTGAATCGCGGCCCGCACGGATGGGGCGGTCTGGCCGGCCTGGCCGAAGGTCACCGTGGCCACCGTCTTGTTCGTTTCCGTCGTGGTGATCTCATACTTGAGGTCGGACTCGCCGACGCGGTACACCTGCGCCGCGGCCAGAGCGTCGTTCTGGAACTCGTTCTTGGCCACCTCGCGGAACCGGGCCTCCACCTCTTCACGCTTCGTGAACGGGCTGCTGGGTTTCAGGTCGATCTGGACGCTCGTGCCGCCGGTGAACTCGATGTCATACTTGCTGTTGGTCGTTTCATCCCGCAGGAAGAACACCGCCAGCCCTCCGATGACAAGAACCGTGGAGATGGCCAGGAACGCGGATCGCAAGCGCATCCAGCGGATGCGGGCGTTCTTGATGAGCTGAAACATGCGCAGGTGCCCGGCCAGCAGGCCGCCGTCCAGTTGCACGGCGTAAATGGTGCGGGTGACGAACAGCGCCGTGAACATGCTGGAGAGAATGCCCAGCATCAGCACGATGGCGAATCCCTTGATCTCCTCGGACGCCGCCAGGTACAGGATCAGGGCCACGAAGAACGTCGTGATGTTGGCGTCGAAGATCGTGCGGAAGGCCCGGTCGTAGCCGTTGGCGATGGCGGTCCGAATCGGCGAGCCGCGATCCTGCTCCTCGCGGATGCGCTCGAAGATCAGCACGTTCGCGTCGACGCTCATGCCGATCGTCAGGATCAGGCCCGCGATGCCGGGCAGCGTGAACGTGGCCTGCCAGACGGACATGATGGCCAGGATGAACAGCAGGTTGAGCAGCAGCGCCACGTCCGCGATGAGCCCGGAGCGCAGATAGTAGCACACCATGAACACGGCCACGGTCGCCAGCCCGACGAGCCCGGCCATGATCCCTGCCCTCATGTTGTCGGCGCCGATCGTCGCCCCGATCGTCACCTCGCTGATGGGCACCTCGCTGAGGCTGGCGCGGAACGAACCGGCGTTCAGCTTATTAATGAGGTCCTTCAGTTCGGTCTGCGTGAATGTGCCGGTGATCGTGCCGTACTGGCTGATGGCCGAGCTGATGCGGGGGGCGCTGATCGCCTGGCCGTCCAGGATGATGCACAAGGGGCGTCCGATGTTGTTGCGGGTGACGTTGTAGAACAGGCTTCCCCCCACCGAATCCAGCGAGAAGGCGACGGCCCGACGACCGGTCTGCGGGTCGACCGTCGGCCGCGCCCGCGTCAGACGCCAATCCTTCTCTCCGCCATGCAGCATCTTCTCATTCGGTTGATGACTGGCCAGAACGTACAGGTCGTCGCCGAACGTGGCGGTGATCGTGTGCTGCATCTCCTGCGTCCACGTCTCCGGGTTCTCCACCTTCACCCAGACGTAGCGGTCGTCCGAGGCCTGTCGCGGGCCCTTGGTCGCCAGGGCCTCCTTATAGGCCTCCAACTCGCTGACGTTGGTCTTCCGCGAACTGTCGGGATCGGTAGGCAGAATCCGGAACTCGAGCACGCCGGCCCCGCGCAACATCCGCTTGAGGTCTTCGGGATCGTCCAGGCGGCCCCGCACGGCGGCATACCTCTCGAAGGCGCTGGCCACCGCGGCGATCTTGTCGGCCCGATCGGGAAAGTCCGCTTGGAGCGATTCGAGCTTTTTGCGGCGCTCCGCCGCGTCAGGCATGTCCAGCACGCTGGTCAGCAACGTGAGGTTGACGTTGATCCTTTCCAGGGCGTGGTTGGCCTGGTCCCACCGCTCGTTCAGGCCGCCTTCGCGCGTCAATGCCTCAACGGCCTTGGCCCATTGCTCGTAGGCCGCAAGGTAGTCACGCACCAGTTGTCCGGCTTTCTGGCGGGCCTGGGCTTGCTTGTCGGCGTCGTCGTCCTTGATCTGCTGCTCGATGAACTCGCTGACGGCTTGGGCGCGCTCGGCCGGACCCCTCCTGGCCCACGTGGGCGCCAGGGATTCCACGACGGTTCCGTTGAGCGGCGTGGCGTCGCCGATCTCCTTGACCCGTTGATTCATGCGGGTTCGCGCCGTATCCCGCTCATTCTGCACCTTCTTGCGGGCGTCGTAGGCGGCCGCGAGCTCATCCAGGAGCCTCTGCCGCTCGGCCGAGCCGCCGGCGAACGTCTCAAATCGCTTGGCACGCTCCTCCGCCGGCAGATCCAGCGCCCGCTTGACCCGCAACAGGTTGATGTTCTCGCGCTCCAGGGCCTCCAGGGCCTGCTCGTAGGCCCGCCGCCGTTGCTGCGTTTCGGCGCTGGCCAGCGGAAGCTGGATTTCAATGCGCGTATCCCCCTGGGGGCGAATCACGAGGTTGGCCGTGTTCGCCGGGTCGATGCGGCGCTGAAGAATGGGGATCATGTCCTGGGCCAGCCCGTCCCGCTCGTGCGGTGGCAGGTCCGAGGCGTCGATCTCGTAGACCAGCCGGGTCCCCCCGGCGATGTCCAGGCCCGGCTTAAGGTTCAGCCTCCAGGCGCCCGTTTCCGGATCACGCACGACCAGCGACAGCGCGGCGAACACCGCAAGAGCCAGGATCAGCGCAATTTTCCAGCCGTTCTTTCTCATAACCTCTTCCCGTCAGTTCAATCCCGTGGTTTGCCCGCGTAAAGCCGCACCGATCACTCGCTGTCGTCCGAGGCGAGCTTGTGGATCGCACTGGGCGTGACGCGGAGCTTGGTGTTGTTCGATTCATCCACCTTCAGGACCACCTCGTCGTCCTTGACGCTGATCACGGTCCCCAAGATGCCGCCGACGGTCCGCACGCGGTCGTTCGGCTTGAGCGTCTGGATCATCTGCTGGTGCTGCTTTTGCCGCTTCTTGGGGCCCTGGAACATGATGACCCACATCACCACCAGCAAGAGGATCATCAGCACGAAACTGGGATTCTTCCAGATGGGCAGGGGGGTGGTGGGCACGGTGTCCTCGGCGGTTCCGCCCTCCTGTTTGGTGCCGGTCGTTGTGCTCGTTTGGCCTTCAACGTCCGCGTCCCGGCTGGTGACCTCCATGCCGCCTTCTTGACCCGCCTGTCCTTCGGCGGACCCGTCCGTGGCCTGGGCCAGTATCCATAGATGACTCATGTTTGGGTTTCCTTCCTTTCCGACAGTCTCGGCGCGGCGTCCGACGTGTCGTCGAACCCGGCCTGTGTCATATCCTCATTCAATTCTCTCTGGCGAGCCGCCCACGCGGCAAAGTCGCCCCGGTCGATGTGTTCGCGTATCTCAGCCATCCACCGCTGGTAAAACCTCAGGTTGTGCCACGATACCAGAATCGGTCCAATCATCTCGCCGACGTTGAAAAAATGCCGCAAAGCGGCCCGCGTAAACCTCCGGCACGCGTAGCAGTCGCACCCCGGCTCGATCGGCCCGTCATCCTGGCTGTGGGCCGTGTTACGCAGGCGGACGGGCCCCTGCCGCGTGAAGGCGTAGGCATTCCGGCCGTTCCGCGTGGGCAGCACGCAGTCGAACATGTCCACGCCCGCCTCCACCGCCGCCAAAATGTCCATCGGCGTGCCCACGCCCATGAGGTACCGCGGCTTATCGACCGGCAGCAGGGGGGCGGTGACGCCGACGGTGGCGTTCCGCTCGGCGGGGTCCTCGCCCACGCTCAGCCCGCCGATGGCGTACCCGTCAAACGCCATCGCGACCAGCGCCCGTGCACAACGTGCCCGTTGCTCGGCGTCCGTGCCGCCCTGGACGATGCCGAACAACATCTGGTCGTCGCGACGGTGGGCCTGCTTGCACGCCTCGGCCCAGCGGATCGTGCGGTCGACGGCCGCCGTCAGGGCCTCGGTCGAACACGGCAGGGCGGGACACTCATCGAAGCACATGATGATATCCGCCCCCAGGCGGTTCTGCGCCTCGATGGCCGCGGCGGCATTGAGTTCGAGGGGGGCGCCGTCGATATGGCTGGCGAACCACACCCCATCCTCGCCGACGCGCCGCAGCGATTGCAGGCTGAAGACCTGAAAGCCGCCGCTGTCGGTCAGGATGGGCCCGTCCCAGGCCATCAGGCGGTGCAGCCCGCCAAGCTGCTCCACCGCGTCGATGCCGGGCCGCAACAGCAGGTGATACGTATTAGCCAGCACGATTTGGGCGCCCGTGGCCCGCACCTGTTCGGGCGTCAGCCCCTTGACGGCGCCGCGCGTGCCGACCGGCATAAAAGCCGGCGTCTCCACCATGCCGTGGGGCGTGTGCAGCCGGCCCGTACGCGCCGCGGTCTGGGCGTCCTGCTCGCGAATATCAAAGCCCATCGTCATCAATACAGCCGAACCTGTCTGGATCCGGGGTAGTACCACGCCAGTATCTCCGCCGCCGTCTTGCCCGCCCGGGCCATTCCGAGTGCCCCATACTGGCACATGCCCACGGCGTGGCCGAACCCGCGGCCCTGTTCAAAAACGAATACCTCGCCTTCCCGCCGCACGACAAAAGCGCTGCTCCGCAGCGTCCGCCCGGTCGGATCGACGGCCAGTCGAAGATTCTCCGCTTCGAGCCACTGCCGTTGCCCATGGCGCCCGATCAGGTTTACTTTGGTCAGTCGCACGAAGTCTTCGTAGCGACTGGTCTCCATCGGTTCGATGGCCTCAAGGCCGCCCAGCCGTTCCAGGCTCGGATAATGCGTCCGCAATCGTTTCCACACGTCCTCGACCTTCAGTCGCACCGCCGACCACTC
>Ga0129302_1000610_pt1 | contig 26500 bp, 28 predicted proteins | sample BlaSprsedimmetaG_FD_94476 | JGI IMG/M metagenome (GOLD analysis project Ga0129302, IMG submission 94476) | Hot spring sediment bacterial and archeal communities from California, USA to study Microbial Dark Matter (Phase II) - Blank Spring... | ecosystem: Environmental > Aquatic > Thermal springs...
ATACCATCCTTTGTGGATAAGTATTCATATAACCCATCCGGATGAGTTGACGCCCGAGATGAGCGCCGCCTGTATCCGCCTGGCCGACGCGGGAATTCCACTGGGCAGTCAGACCGTTCTTCTGGCCGGTATTAATGATGATGTTTCCACGATGACGCGACTGGTACAAGGTCAGCTCCAGATTCGTGTGCGTCCTTACTATCTTTATCAATGCGATCCGATTCCCGGCTCTTCGCATTTCCGCACACCGATCAGCAAAGGCCTGGAAATCATCCGTGGACTGCGCGGGTATACAACCGGCTACGCTGTGCCGACTTATGTGGTCGACGCGCCCGGCGGAGGCGGAAAAATTCCTCTGCTTCCCGAATATGCCATAGGCTGGGATAAAGGCGACCTTGTCCTGCGCAATTATGAAGGAAATATATTCCGTTATCCCGACAATCATGATGAGTTTAAGGATATACACTAGCCGGCGGCGGGAAGCGGACAGCTCTGATTGAGTATGACCATTAAAAAACTCAAGATCGGCCTGACCTATGATTTGCGCGAGGATTATTTAAAAGAAGGATACTCTCTCGAGGAAACAGCCGAATTCGACCTCCCCGATACAATTGAAGCTCTGGAAAACGTTATCCGGGATATCGGCCATCAGCCCGATAGAATCGGCAACGTCAAGGCGCTGGTGCGCCGCCTGGCGGCCGGAGACAAATGGGAGCTTATTTTCAATATCGCCGAGGGACTGCATGGCTTCGGACGCGAAGCTCAGGTTCCCGCCATTCTTGACGCCTTTGGTATTCCGTATACTTTTGCCGGACCGTTGGGACAGGCTCTTACGCTGCATAAAGGCATGACCAAACATATCGTCCGTGATTTGGGTGTTCCCACCCCGGATTTTTTTGTTGCGGAATCCGCGGATGACCTGTCGCAAATAAAACTGCCTTACCCTCTTTTTGCCAAACCGGTTGCCGAAGGCACGGGAAAAGGCGTTACTTCTGCGTCTAAAATCACCGGCGAAACACAACTTAGGGAAGTATGCACCATGCTGCTGGGCAAATTCGGCCAACCGGTTATCGTGGAAGAATATCTGCCCGGACGCGAATTTACCGTGGGAATTCTGGGAACCGGGAAAAACGCGCGCGCGCTGGGCGCGCTGGAAATAATCCTGCTGGCAGAGGCGGAACTGGATGCTTATTCCTATGAGAACAAGGAACATTATGAAAATCTCGTGGATTATAAACTTGTGGACGATGCGCAGGCCCGTCAGGCCATGGAAACAGCTTTAAGGGCGTGGCGCGGACTGAACCTGAAAGACGCCGGCCGCATTGATTTGCGCTGTGATGCCAACGGGGTGCCCAATTTTATTGAGGTAAATGCCCTGGCCGGGTTGAATCCCGTGCGCTCTGACTTACCCATTCTATGCAAGAGCTTGGGCATGAAATATCATGAATTAATCAGCGCTATAATCGATTCGGCGCTTCAGCCCGGGTAATTAGTTTTTTGCGTATGAAAAAAATAGCGATCCTGCACAGCGACGTTACGGCCGGCTCATCCAAAGATGAAATTGACTGCCTTGAGCAGGCGCGCGCGATATCACAGGCGTTACGAAGCTTGGATTATGAGTGCGCGCTTTTGCCTTTTTCGCTCGACCTCAAACAGACAATGGATAAGCTCAATACTCTGAAGCCGGACGTTGTTTTCAATATCGTGGAAACCGTGGGAGGCAGGGGCAGCCTGGTTTATTTTTCCCCCGCCATACTTGACGCCATGCAATTTCCTTATACGGGCTGCGGGACAAGGGCAATGTGGGAAACATCGAATAAACCCCTGTCCAAAACAATCATGCGCCGGGCGGGCATCGCCACGCCGGACTGGATAACTCCGGACAGCCCAAAGCTTACATCAGCACCGGCGCCCACATATATTATCAAGTCTTCCTGGGAACATGCCTCCATCGGCCTGAGTCCGGATTCTCTGGTGAGTCACAGCGGCATAAAAAACCTTTTAAAGGAAATCAGCGCGCGCAGGGAAAAGCTCGGCGGGGAGAGTTATGCCGAAGCTTACATCGACGGGCGGGAATTTAATATTTCCCTCCTCTCCTCCCCGTCAGGCGTAAAAGCGCTGCCGGCGGCCGAAATCATTTTTCAAAACTACGCTCCCGGCAAGCCGAAACTGGTTGATTACAATGCAAAATGGGAGGAAAATTCTTTTGAATACAACAATACCCTCCGGACCTATGATTTCACGCGGTCCGACGATAAACTGCTCAAACATCTGCGCGAAATCAGCATCCGCTGCTGGGAGGTTTTCGGCCTGCGCGGATACGCCCGCGTGGATTTCCGTGTTGACAGCAATAATAAGCCATGGGTTCTGGAAATAAACGCCAATCCGTGCCTTTCACAGGATGCCGGATTTGCCGCGGCGCTGGAAGAAGCAAAAATAGAATATCCGGAGGCGATGGAGATGATTGTCGCCGACGCCCTGAGGGAAAAGAGATTTACATGACAAGTAAGAACGTAACATACAGACAGGAAATAAAACAATCCGATATCGCGGCAATTAAAGAAATTGTCAGCTCCAGCGGTTTTTTTTCCGCGGCGGAAATCGAAATAGCCATTGAACTGGCGCAAGACAAACTTGACTGCGGCCACGACAGCTCCTACCGGTTCTTATTCGCCCAAAAAGAGGGGGCGGTTGCCGGTTACACCTGCTGGGGGTTTATCCCGGCCACAATCGGCAGTATCGACCTGTACTGGATTGCCGTGCACAAGGATAGCCGCGGCAGCGGTTTGGGCAAACAACTTCTTGCCGAAACGGAAAAGCTCATCCGGCAGGCAGGGGGACGCCAAATTTACGCTGAAACATCATCACGCGGCCAATACCTGCCGACACGCCGTTTCTACGAAGTTTGCGGTTATCAGCAAGGCGCCTTTCTGCAAGATTTTTACGCTCCGGGCGATGGCAAAATCATTTTCGTCAAAACCATCAAATAACCCGGCGAAAAGTTATTTAATTGAACCAGGTAAATCTCCCTTACCCTTCTTTGATATCAGCCAAAACAGCGACGGAGATTTTTTATTATTAGTTTTTTTCACTTGGGTTCTTTGGGCTTAATCGTTTTGCAAAATAATATTGATATTTTTCAATTTTTACCGTATTTCTTTGACGTGGATATAGGGTTTGTAAAATTTTAACGGAAGATTACGCGCATGAAAAAAAAATTAACTCCTTTCACCAAGAAACAGCTGGAAAAAATAATTGAAACGCATCCCACGCCTTTTCACATTTATGACGAAAAGGCCATCAAGGAAAATGCGCGTACCTTGAAAACAACTTTTTCCTGGAATGAAGGCTTCAAGGAGTTTTTTGCCGTTAAAGCCGCCCCAAACCCTTATCTTATGAAGATTCTCCATAAAGAAGGTTTCGGCGCTGATTGCAGTTCTCTTGCCGAATTGCTTCTGGCGCAAAAAGCGGGAATAACAGGAGAGGAAATCATGTTTTCCTCCAACGACACACCGTCAGAGGAATTTATAAAAGCCCGGGAAATAAACGCCACGATCAATTTGGATGACATATCGCATATCGCGTTTCTGGAAAAGCACGCCGGCCTGCCGGAAATCATTTGTATGCGCTACAATCCCGGCCCCTTAAAAAAGGGGAACGTCATTATCGGACATCCGGAAGAGGCGAAATACGGATTCACCCGCGAGCAATTATTCGAAGGGTACAAAATATGCAAAGTAAAAGGAGTCAATCGCTTCGGCATTCACGCCATGGTTGCCTCCAATGAACTGAACGCCGATTATTTTGTCGAAACCGCCGAAATTTTGTTTGAACTGGTCGCGGAAATTTCCCAAATGCTGGGCATCCGTTTTGAATTTGTCAATCTCAGCGGAGGAGTGGGCATTCCGTACATTCCCGAACAGGAACCTATCGACCTTGAAGCTTTGAGCCGCGGCGTCAAGGAAAAATATGAATCCATTATCATCGCGGGAGGCTTAGGGCCGCTGAAAATATTTACCGAATGCGGCCGCTACATTACCGGGCCTTACGGCTACCTTGTTTCGCGCGTATTGCACATCAAAGATACTTACAAGAAATTCGCCGGACTGGATGCCAGTATGGCCAATCTGATGCGTCCTGCCATTTACGGGGCATATCACCACATCACAGTCATGGGTAAAGAAAATGAGCCGCACAACATTGCCTACGATGTCACAGGTTCTCTTTGCGAAAACAACGACAAATTCGCCATTGACCGCCTCCTGCCCGAACTAGAACCAGGAGATATCGTCGTCATTCACGACACGGGAGCGCACGGCCATGCCATGGGTTTCAACTACAACGGCAAGCTGCGCTCGGCGGAATTGCTGCTAAGAGATAACGGCAGCGTCATGCAGATACGGCGCGCCGAAACCATTGATGACTACTTTGCCACGCTTGATTTTACCTCTTTAGCCTCATTCAAGGTTTAACCGCGGGCTTTTTCTGCCTGCGGATAAAATCTCCCGCGCGGATAAATTCCCACAAATCTCTTCAAAAACATTTTGTAATTAACTCCAGGCAGTTTCACGCCGGCCGGTAAGTTGAAACAAGAATTATTGCAATATTCTCAGAGGCTATGATAATAATGCTTAAGATCTTTGGATGTCCGCGTGTTTTGCCGGCTGCCTTAGCATCCGCAGGTAGGCGATATGAGAAAAATAAAAGAATCGACATTTTCTGATTTTCGTCACGGTATTATCCTGACACTTCTGGGTCTGCTCATCGCTTTATTCTTCTGGCCTCCCCTCGAAAGAATAGAATACAGCCTTTATGATGTAGGCGCGCGTCTGCGCGTAAAGTCATCCGTAGCGCCGGTGGCAGTTATCGCCATCGACGAAAAAAGCATAGCAAATTTCGGACCGTGGCCTTGGCCACGTTCTTATATCGGTTTTATGATTGACCTTCTGGACGCTTATGATGCCAGAGTAATCGGCCTGGACATCATTTATTCGGATAAAGACATGAACCGCGGCTTGAAAGAAGTTCTTAACATTATTCAAACAATTGAAGATAACCCCCAGTATTCCAAAAAAAACATCAGCACGATAATTTTGCTTGCGGCGCTCAAAGACGCGGAAAAAAGGCTCGATAATGACGCGATTCTGGCAGACTCGCTTGCCATGAGCGATAAGGTTATCCTGCCGCTGCATTTCAACTTGGGCAGGGAGAAAAATCACGCTTTTGACGTTTTGCCTGATTTTATCGCGCAGAATGCTTTGTTTCCCTTTTGGCCGGACAACAGCTTGCCGGCGTATGAGATGACTGCGCCGCTCGATATATTTTCCCGAAACGCCCAAAGGCTGGGACATATGAACATCGTTGCCGATAGTGACGGAACTGTGCGCAGCGACACTGTTTTCATAAAATATGGCAATTATATATTTCCTTCCCTGGCGCTGCAGCTCGCACTGGCATATTTCAACATAGATTTGCGTGACATAGACATGGAGAACGGCTTGAATTTAGGGCCAACAACAATCCCCCTGGTTGACGGCAAAAAAATGCTTATAACGTATAAAACCGACATACCTTATTATTCGTTTCTGGAAGTCATTAACAAAACAATACCCGCCGAGGCATTCAAAGACAAAGTTGTTATTATCGCGCCCAGCACCGTTGCATTGGGAGACTTACAGGTAACTCCCGCCACGCACAATGTTCCTTCAGTAAAAATAATTGCCAATTCTGTCGATAATATTTTAACCAATGATTTTATAACCCGCCCCGACTGGGCATATTCGCTGGAATTAATGCTGATTTTTTTCTTCGGGCTTTATGTTGCTCTTGTCGTTCCGCGCCTCAGAGTCAGCATCAGCGCTGTTTTATCTGCTTTGCTTCTGGCTGCTTCTCTGGCAACGGGCGTGTACTTTATGGCCGTTTACGGCTACTGGATTAAGGCAGTTTATCCTTCGCTTGTTCTGCTGATTGGTTATGCCATTATCATCTCCAAGAGGTATCAGCTTATTTACAAAGACAGGCATGCCCCCAAATAAAAGTGTCTTTTTTTATGGCTCTGTTTAGAGCTCTGTGATACAGCTACTTGGAATTGTATTCGCCGGAGCTTCCCGCTTCGCGTTTATTTTTGTGGGAGTTGATACAACCTGTGAAAAATAATAAAGCCATAGCGGTTTTTGATTCCGGTATTGGAGGATTGACGGTTGTCAGTTCCCTGATGAAGCGCCTGCCTGGCGAAAATATAATTTATTTCGGAGACACGGCGCGCGTGCCTTACGGCATTAAATCCGTCGAGACCATCAACAGATACGCCGCACAAATTACCAAGTTTCTGACGCAAAAAGAGGTCAAGTTATTAATTGTCGCCTGTAATACAATGGCGGCGGTTGCTTTTCAGACAATCAAGGATTTATCGGGTGTGCCCGTCCTGGAGGTAATTGACGCCGGCGCCCGCAATGCCGTCGCGCAAACGCGCGCCAAAGCCATAGGTGTTATCGGCACGCCGGCAACTATCAATTCAAACGCTTATGCCCGCGCTATTCGTCTTCTTGACAGCAAGGTAAAAATTTTTTCGCAGGCCTGCCCTCTTTTCGTGCCTTTGGTGGAAGAAGGCTGGATAAATCACCCGGCGACAAAGCTCATCGCACGGGAATATTTAAAGCCGGTCCTGGACGAGAAAATAGACACGCTTGTTCTGGGTTGCACTCATTACCCTCTTCTAAAACCGCTGCTCCAGGAAGCGGTGGGAGGAAAAATAAAGCTTATCGATTCCGCCGAAGCAATGGCGGATATCGCCGCACAACTCATCGAAAAGCAGAAAATCAGCAATGATGCGAACGCTGCTCCCGAATATCATTTTTATGTGAGTGATGTGCCTTACCGGTTTCAGGCCATCGGAGAAAAATTTCTCGGGCGTAAATTTGACCAGGTTAAACTGGTCAGCTTGCAATAAAGAGCGGAGGCTCTGCCAAATAAGGACGATATAATCATGAAAGTTTTGCTGGCCGGTTATAATTTGGATTATGACCTTATCCGCGAGCTAAAAGAGAAAAGCGCAATGACGCAGGATTTGACGCCGGAAACAATATCCGCTGCATACGCACGCATAAGCCGCAGCCCCAGGCAGGTTTTTGAATTGCGGCAAAACGCCCGCGCCGAAGTGGAAAAAGCCCGCCAATCCAACCGCAACATTGTCTTTGACATGGGGCACAGCTCTATCGCGGAACACGCCGTTTTTAACATCGACGTGTTGGGAGTATCGCGGCTGCTGGTCGAAGAAATCGAAAAATTCCGCTTGTGTTCTTTCACGGAAAAATCCCAGCGCTATGTTCTGTTCGATAAAGATTTTGTTCTTCCGGAAGAAATCGGCCAAGCGGGGCTGACCTCGCTTTTTGCCGAAACCATTGCGGCGCAAAACGACTATTATCAACAGCTTTATCAACAGCTATCCCCTTTTGTTTTTGAACAAAATAAGGAGCTTGCGCGTGACTCAGCCAACAAATCCCTGCTGGAGGGCTGGGCCAAAGAAGACGCCCGCTATGTTATTTCTATGGCCACGCAGACACAACTGGGCATGACCATTAACACGCGCAATTTGGAGCTGATGCTCCGCAGGCTGGCCGCCCTGCCCCTGGCTGAAGCACAGGAATACGGACAAAAGCTTTACGAGGCAACAAAAAACATTGCTCCTTCGTTAATCCGCTACACGGAAGCTACGGACTACGACAAATTAACAAGGAAAAATTTAGCCCAAAAAGCGGACATTTTTTCCCGTAAATACGCACAAAAGACAAATGCGAAAAAAAGATCCGCCGTAAATCTTACATATGCCACGGCAGATGCCGATACCAGGATTGCCGCGGCTGTGCTTTTTTCTTCCTCCCAACAAAGTTACGCCCTTTGCCTGAATCAGGCAAAACGGCTTACAGCGAGAGACAAAAAAGCTCTGCTGAAAACCGTTTTCGAGCATTTAAAGCCATACGACGCGGTATTTAGGGAGTTGGAAAACGTCGATATGCAGTTTGAGCTTATTGTCAGCTCCAGTTGCTTCGCCCAGTTGAAGAGGCACCGGATGGCGACGATTATCAGCCAGCAATATGACCCGGCGCTGGGTGTAACCACTCCTCCCTCCGTGCGCCAGATCGGCCAGCAGAAAAAATTCATGGATATAATGCGCCTCACGGAAAAAACTTATGAACAAATCAGAAAAAAAGCTCCCGTTGCCGCCGCTTACATTTTAACCAACGCGCACCGCAAAAAAGTTTTGATGAAATTCAACGCCCGTGAGATGTATCACCTGGCGCGGCTGCGCGCGGATGCTCACGCGCAATGGGACATAAGGAAGCTGACGGAGGACATGCTCCGGCAGGCTAAAAAGAAAATGCCTCTGACACTTTTACTCGCCTGCGGGAAAGACTCTTTTGCATCCCTTTACGCAAAGAATTTCCGGCGCTGATTGTGTCTTGGGAAAAATATATTTTCATGACCGCTAAAAACAACTTTTACATACTTCTTGCTGTTTCTTTAAGTTCTTTTCTCACCCCGTTTATGGGCTCGGCCGTGAACGTCGCTCTTCCTGTGATGGGTAAAGAACTGGCAATGCACGCACTGACTTTGAGCTGGGTGGCTTCCTCCTTTCTTCTTGCCGCTGCCATTACCCTGGTTCCTCTGGGAAGAATTGCCGATATTTACGGACGCCAGAGAATTTTTCTTTACGGCGCGATGATTTTTACCGTCTCTTCTTCTTTTTGCATTTGGGCGCCCAACCAGTCCGCGCTGATTTTTTCCCGCGTGATACAAGGCATAGGCGGGGCGATGATTTTCAGCACCGGCATGGCGATGCTGATTTCGGTCTATCCTCCGGAAAAACGCGGCAGAATTCTGGGCATCAACCTTGCCGCTGTTTACACCGGCTTAACCATCGGTCCTTTTCTCGGTGGTTTTCTGACACAACAGCTCGGCTGGAGATATATTTTCCTTTTCGCCACGTTGGTGGGCGCCATAATTATTTTAACAACTATGCGGCTGGCAAAAGAAGGGCATCCGGAAGCAGGTGAAGAAAAATTTGACTTTGGAGGGGCTGTTCTTTACGGCTTCGCGCTGTTTGGAGTCATGTACGGATTTTCCCGTCTTCCCTCGTGGCCGGCCGCGCTGCTTATCGGCGTGGGCATTTTTTGCCTTATGATCTTCATTATCCGCCAGCTCAAAACGCCTTTTCCCCTGCTGAATATTCATCTTTTCCTGGACAACAGGGTTTTCGCCTTTTCCAATCTGGCGGCGCTGATTAATTATTGCGCCACGTTCGCTGTTGCTTTTTTGTTGAGCCTCTATTTGCAGCACGTTAAACTGCTTTCTCCTCTGGAGGCGGGCGCAATTCTTGTGGCCCAGCCTTTTATATTGGCGCTTTTTTCTCCTCTCGCCGGCAGGTTATCTGACCGTTTCGAACCACAGCTTATTGCTTCCGCCGGTATGTCTCTTACCGTCATCGGCCTCGGCTTACTGCTGTTCATTAATCCTGATATTTCAATTTGCTACATTGTTATGTCTTTAGTCGTACTTGGCTTTGGCTTTGCTCTCTTTTCTTCGCCCAATGTCAATGCCACCATGAGTTCCGTCGGCCCCAAATTTTACGGCGTGGCTTCGGCAACGCTCGCAACCATGCGCATAACCGGCCAGATGTTTTCGATGGGCATCACCATGCTTGTTTTCTCCGTTATACTGGGAAGCCATCAACTTTCCGCGGCGGATACTACATTTCTTTTAAAGAGTATCCGGATCATCTTTTTCACGCTTGCCATTATCTGCTGCGGCGGTATATTTGCGTCGGCAGCACGCGGGAGGGTGCATAAATGAAAATTAACGCCATAAGCTTTATAATCGGTCTTTTCGCCGGCATCTTCGGCGGCCTTGTGGGAATCGGCGGCGGAATAATCATGATTCCGTTGATGATTTTATTTTTGAAATTAAGCCAGCATAAAGCGCACGGCACAAGCCTGCTCGCTTTGGTTTTTACAGGACTCAGCGGAGCTATAATTTACTCACTACACGGTTCAGTTGATATTTACGCGGCGGCGGCTCTGGCGCTTCCTGCCGTTTTTACCATCCGTCTCGGCGTTTATTACGCCCATTCGCTGGCGGAATGGAAGTTGAGAAAAGCTTTTGGCATTTTTTTATTTTTCTGCGCCGTGATGCTATTTCTTAAACCGTATATGGGAAACGCGATTGTCGTCTCATCTCCCGCGTCTATCATCATCATTTTTGTGATTGCCGGCGCGGCCACCGGGTTTCTCTCCGGCATGATGGGTGTGGGCGGCGGAATAATCATGGTTCCGGTAATGGTTTTGCTGGCGGGCTTCGGCCAGCATCTGGCTCAGGGCACGGCTCTTCTGGTCATGGTGCCTGCGGGAGCTGTAGGTGCTTACACCAACTGGCGGTTGGGTAATGTTAATAACAAAATACTATACGGCCTGGTTACGGGAATTCTCCTGGGAACATACAGCGGGGGCTACCTGGCACATCTGATTGCGGAAGATATATTAAGGTTGATTTTTGTAACGATAATGATAGTGCTGAGTTTTCGCTATATAAAAACCGGTGATCCTGAAGAAGTTGAATAATTATGATTCGGCAATGTACACAAAAAGATTTTGAGGAAATTCTGGCTATCATCAATGACGCGGCACAGGCGTACAAGGGGGTTATTCCCGACGACTGCTGGCATGAACCTTACATGCCCGGCGATTACCTGCGCCACGAAATGGACGACGGCGTGCATTTCTGGGGCTGGGAAGAAAGCGGTCAGCTTACAGGTATTATGGGAATTCAGGATAAAGTTGATTTTACGCTTATCCGCCACGCTTATGTCCATACGGCGTGGCGCAATAAGGGTATCGGCTCGCAACTTCTGAAAAACCTGCAAACCATGACCGACAAAACCATCCTAATCGGCACGTGGGCCGCGGCTACGTGGGCGATATCTTTTTATGAGAAGAACGGCTATAGGCTGGTTTCCACCGAAGAGAAGAACTTTTTGCTCAAGAAATACTGGAAGATTCCCGCGCGGCAGACAGAAACATCCGTGGTGCTGGTGGCGGGTAAATGGCCGTAAAATTCTTAAGGATTTCCTGGTTATTCGCCTTAATTACTCGTTTATATATTTTTGCTTTTTTAATGATTGAGCTGATTTTTTTCGTTCGAAATACAGTTTGACAGGCAAACATCTTCTTCATATACTCTTTGGCCAATAGCGCAAAACTGCAACGGCAAGCCTAGTTGATAATAAAAATGCAATTATTTTAATAAAATACAGGAGGGAAAATTAATGTTAAAAACAAGACTGACAGAACTACTCGGCATCAAGTATCCCATCATGCAGGCGGGGATGGGACCTTTTTCCAACAACAACCTTTGCGTGGCCGCCGCCAACGCCGGCTGCCTGGGACTGCTTTCCACCAGCGGCCTTTTCAACAAAGACGACCAGCCCTGGGTGTATAACGCCTTTTGCGACACCGGCGAGGCGAACCGCGACGATGATATGGCCACCGTGCTGGATACAGTTCTGAAGCGCACTCATCGTTTAGTAAAAGACAAGGGCGGCGTCTTCGGCCCCAATGTCATGGTCTCCGCGGAACTTAAAGACAAGGCAAGAATCATGATTGAAACAGCCATCAAGGCGCGGGAAGAAAACCCCGACATGAAGAAAACCCTTAAAGTTATCTATACCTCCGCCGGTGATCCTATGGGTTGGGGAGATATGATTAAAGGGGCAGGCTTTATCTGGATTCATATCATTCCTTCCGTGCGCGCCGCTATGCGCTGTAAAAAGGCGGGCGTGGACGTGATTGTCGCTTCCGGCCATGAAGGCGGCTTCCACACGCACTGGGAACCGCTGCATTCCATGGTTCTTTTCCCCGCCGTGGTCGAGGCTGTATCCGATGAAAAAACGCTTGTCGTGGGTGGCGGCGGCGTTTCCGACGGCAAGACTTTAGCCGCCACGCTGGCTTTGGGCTGCGACGGCGCGCTGATGGGAACCCGTTTCCTGGCCACGCAGGAAAGTGATTTCCCCCCGCTCTGGAAGCAATCTGTTGTGGATGCGCAGGATCGCGGCACGTTGGTCGCGCGCGGTTATGTCGGCCCGGCGCGCTGGCTGAAAAATCCCCGCAGTGAAGAACACGCGGTAAACACACTGAAAAAATCACCCGGCGTTTACCTGGGCACACCGGACAGCTACACGACTATGGAAGATATGTCGCTGATTGATTATGAAAACGAATCCATCAAGGCCGTGTTCGAGGGAGACAAGGAAAAAGCCATGATGGCCGCCGGCGAAGCCGCCCAGCGCATCAACGACATGCCCAAAGTTGAAGATCTGGTCAAAGCCATGGCAAAAGAGGCGGAAGACATTATCGTCAACCTGCCCAAGAAATACGTGAAATAAAGATTTACCCACCATAAGAGCCGGAGGCGATTTCTTCGCCTCCGGCTCTTTATAATAAAGAGGTGTTTTTATGCGTCACCTCAGATTTATCAAACCTGCAAGTTGTTTTAATAATCAACAAATAAATTTGCCGGAGTCTATCCGTTGGGCTTTTGGTCTTTATTATCACAAAATACCCAATAAATATAAAGGTATAAAGGTGACGGTTCTATTTATTAACCGGCCAACAAGAACAATACGGCCGTTCGTTGCGCTCTGGGTTATTTATTTTCGTTGTGCACTATAATGTTCTCATAAAGGTAAATGATAGTATTCAATTCACTGGGGAATTCGGGGACATCCATGATAAGTTTTGTCAAGAGGTAAAACGGACATTTACCATGGCAAAAAAACTCATTAAGCCCGTTCATCCGGGAGTTTATTTAAATAAAAGAGTTGCTCGATGAGCTCGAACTTTCACAGTATCGCCTCGCAAAAGAGTTGAATGTTCCGGCAATGCGTATTAATATGTAATAAACGGCAAACGTCCCGTGAATGCGTCTCTAGCTTTGAGATTGGGAAGGTATTTCAGCCAAGACCCGCGCTACTGGATTAATTTGCAGAGCCGCTACGATATGGATATAGCCGAAGAGGCGCTGGAAAATAAAATCGTCCGCGAGGTTCATCCCCTGAAAATAGCAGGATAACATAAACGCTTTTGTTGCTTATTTATTGGTGTTGAGGCGGCGGTTAAAAAAACCGCCGCCTCTTTTTCAATAATCTAAATCCACTTCAGAATTCCCGCGAAGACAATCACCATCAGAGCATTGACGGCAAACAGGGAACTGATAACTGCCACCTGAGTTTTGGGCTTCCAGTCGTAGGAATACATAGAGACAACGAAGAAGGGAATGTAAACGGTGATGAACACCGGAAAAGAACCCCACCACGGATAAACCCACACAAACGCGGGCGTCTTGGCCAGAAATATTTCGAAGATAGAGAAGAAAGCCGCGGCGCCCACAGCTATTAACAAACGGTTGTTGATGCCAAAAATTTTCTTTTTCGGATCCGGGTCGAGCAGCTTGCTGAAAACTAACCCCGCGGCGGCAAACATGATGCTCAATTCCGCGCACACGCCGACCAGCAGCAGAAACCCCGTGCCGGTGGGAACGGTCCAGAGCGCGTGTCCGCTGAAATACTGGATTAGCGCGTTGCCGATTTCATAAAACCAGTGCACCATGTACAAAGACAGACCCGCGGCAATGCCTTTGTAATTTTTGCGCGCGTACTCACCATAATAAATATAGAAGAGAAACATCAAAAGCGGAATGATATACCACTGGAAATTCTCGCCGTTTCTGAGTATCGCCAGCGCCTGTGTTGTGGCTTCGGGATTGTTCATAATTATTCCCTCCTTTTTATAAGTTTATTATGACAAATGTACAGCGCGTTGCCGGCAGCGTCAATCTGAATTTAGAGCGTCTTTTTTTACCGTTTGAGAAACCGTTGTCCGCCTCGCGCCGAATCTTTCATTGACACGTAGACGCGACTGTCTTAATATTCGACCGTTTAAAACACTTTTTTATTTCCGAAACAGAGGCTAAACAGGCGATGAAGTGTCCCGCGGGCGAAATCAAAGGAGTGGAATACCGCGAAGAATTTGTTGCCGTTGCTGATGCCGTGCGGCTCAAGGTAATGATTTTTAAACAGACCGCCGCGCAGGGCAAGGCGCCGGTTATTTTTGTAGCTGGGTGGATTTCCGCTTTTTCCGGCTGGATACCCGTCATCAGGGAACTGGCCGCTGAGCGCGACGTTTATTATCTGGAAACAAGAGAAAAGTACTCGGCAGTAATTGACCCAAACGTTTCTTTGACCGATGAGGATTTCAGTATTTTTCAAAGCGCGAAAGACATAGTAAAAATCTGTGAGCATTTTAAAATCAACACTCCCGCAACGATTGCCTGCGGCAGCTCCCTGGGCGCGACATCGCTTTTAGAAGCGCTCAAAAACAGCAGGCTGAAAGCGGGCGGCGCGTTTCTTGTGGGGCCAAACAGCGAATTTGTCGCGCCGCGTTCCCTTTTGTGGATTTTGTCTTTACCCGCCGGATTATACCATCCCTTAAAGTACTTTCTGGTTTGGTATCTGCGCCGCTTTCGCGTGGACGCCGAAAAGGAACCCCAGCAGATGCAGCGCTATATAGATGCGCTCAACACGGTGGAACCGCAAAGACTCAAACATTCCGCGCGTTCGGTTATCTTGGAAAAATACCAGGTGTGGAATGATTTGGATACAATCCGCGTCCCGGTTGCCGTGGCCTACGCGCCTACTGACAAACTCCACGACCTGGATAATATTTTTGAGATTGCCCGGCGGCTCCCTTGCGGAAAATTAATTCCCTGCCCTTCAAACCTCTACATGCACTCGGAAGAACTGATTTCCGATATCAACGCCTTTGAACGTGATATTCATATTTAAAGGATAATGGCATCATACAAGTGACAATAGTATAATGAAAAATAAAGGCACTAACATTTTCTAAACAGGTTTTAAGCTTTATCTATGACCGGAAGAAAAAAACCAGAGATACCGCTTATACTGCGGATTCGATAAAACGCCTTATTGATCAGGAAGCGCAATCGGGTGATTTTCTTTGCGGCCTGCCCGCGCACGCGGGAGACAAAGAATGTCGGCATCTGTTTCTCATATGACGAGGCAAAAATCAGAAAGCTCTTCGAGCAAATCAGCCTGATTTCTTATCTGCATGACAAAGGATACACAAAAATAAAAATTGTGGCGGAAAAAGTTGGCGCTTTTACCTCCCGGCTGAGTGTTTACGATACAACGTCCGCGCCGGAGAATATTCTCATTGACACGCGTTTCAGTGAAACAGTTTTTACGCCGCACGCGGAATTCTGCGCCGTGCTTAATGAAAAAAGAGAGGCCTGCTCGTTTAACCTGATTGTCATCGAATGGCTGGAAACAATCAATCCGCGCGCGGATTTTAGCGCGCAGCGCCCGCAATTGCCGGGACAGAAAAAAACCGGGCCTGGGGGTGCTTGCTTATATCAAGAAATTTTTGCCGCTCTTGGGCGCAGACGCCGCCCGCGACGGATTCTTGAAAATCGCCGATCACGTGCATAACGCCATCATTTACGCGGACATTTTTATGTTTGTCAATCCGCAGCGCCAGGGATACCTGAACGCGCTGCATCGCGACATGGAAAAATATACTCTCAGCGATATCGCCTGGGGATTTTTAACGGAAACAATATACGATCAGAAAACCGGCGTCGCGGAAAAACATATTCCCGCGGAACAGATTTTGCCATTGTCGGATAGATTAATGGAGCATTTCATTTCCCGAACATACGCGCGGGGCGTGCAGGCGGCTTACGAAAACAAATCATTTAGCTTTGATTATGATAAAATGCTCCTGCGCAAGACTGAATGGCTCAAAAGCAATAATCTGGAAGACGCATAGAAGCAAATTTTTATTCATGGACGCGGAAAAACCATGTGATGATATTTCCCATAAAAATTGTTGCTTTCAGCGTCAAAAACCTTAATAATCTGCATCGCCGGTTTTGTTCGTTAAGAGGGTATTTTTAACCAAAGTAGTTCATAAGGGCGCGCTGTTATGGCAAAAGCAAAAATCATAAAAAAGTCCTTTGGCCAGGGCATAAAGGCTTATCGCGAAGAAAGAAAAATGAGCATCAAAGACCTGGCGCATGAAAGCGGATACCCCGCCAACCTTCTGGAAAAAGTGGAAAAAGATGAAATCACCCCACCGGTGGCGCTTGTGCTGCAGTTAAGCCGCACGCTCAAAGTGGATGTGGGAGCGCTTGATGACGATAAAAAATCTTCTTCCCGGGTAAAAAGCCAGAAAAAGCGCGCGGGCGCTTACGCCTACACGCACCTCACCAAAACAAGCTCGGATAAACATCTTGGCGCGTACCGTGTAACCATCGAACCGAAAACAGCGCATGAAGGCGTTGAATATCATCATGACGGCGAAGAATTTATCTATGTATTAAAAGGCAGGCTTTCTATAACGGTAGGCAAAAACACCAGTGTTTTGGAACGAGGCGAATGCATTCATTTTAATTCAGCGCTGCATCACGCGCTCAGCAATCCTTCTGACGAAAAAGCGGAACTGCTAGTAGTTCTGTATATTCCCTGAGAACGATATCTATGGCATTTGAACTTTCCAGCGAACAGCAAATGATCAGGCTCATGGCGCAAGACTTTGTCAAAAAAGAGCTTGAACCGATGGCGGCCGAATGGGACAGGCAAGGCACGTTTCCCATGAACGCGGTAAAAAAGATGGGCGAGCTCGGCCTGCTTGGGATGATGGTACCGCAGGAGCTTGGCGGCTCGGGCGCGGGCGCCGTGGCCTACTCACTGGCACTGCAGGAGATTGCTTATGCGTGCGCGTCAAGCGCGGTCACCATGTCCGTTGCCAACCTGTCTTCGGAACCTCTGCTGAAATTCGGCACCAAAGAACAAAAAGAAAAATGGCTGACCAAATTGGCGGCAGGTTCCCTTCTAGGGGCATTCGCGTTGACGGAGCCGGGTGCCGGTTCCGACCCCGGTTCGATGACAACCACGGCCGTATTAAAAAAAGATAAATACATACTAAATGGCTCAAAAGTATTTATCACGCACGGCCAACAAGCCGATTTAATTAATCTCATCGCCCGCACCGGCCAGGAAAAAGGATCCAGAGGTCTTTCCGCTTTTATCGTGGAAAAAGGAACACCCGGTTTTAAAATAGGGACAAAAGAAGAAAAGCTGGGGCTGAGAGCCTCTAATACCGTGGAGCTTGTTTTTGAAGACTGTGAAATCCCGGTGAAAAATCTTCTGGGCAATCCCGGTGAAGGATTCAAAGTGGCCATGCTCGCGCTGGACAGCGGCAGAATCGGCATCGCCTCCCAGGCAGTGGGAATCGCCCGGGCCTGTCTGGATGAAGCGATTTCTTACACAAAAGAAAGGCGGCAATTCGGGAAATCCATCAATTCGTTTCAGGCAATACAGTTTATGATCGCGGATGCAGCGACTCAAATCGAAGCGGCTTCATGGCTGACGCTGGCCGCGGCGGACCGAAAAGACAGAGGGTTGAAATTTACCAAAGAAGCCTCAATGGCAAAATTGTTCGCATCAGAAACAGCCAACGCGGTTTCTTACATGGCGCTTCAGGTACACGGCGGCTACGGCTACACGAAGGATTACAAGGTAGAACGTTTGTTTCGGGACGCGCGCGCCACAACATTATATGAAGGCACATCAGAAATTCAGCGCATAGTTATCGCCAGAGAAACGATAAACGAATAACGCGCGCTAAAAACATCCAGTAATATTTGTAATCAAAAGAATACGAACGGCGGAAAATAGAAAGCAACACCAGCTTCTCTGTTAGATTATTCCCGGATGCGTTTTTTGAGTTCTTTGATCAGCGTATTGAGAACATCGCCCGCGTCGGCAACCATGGCGACGTCGGCCATTTTCATCATTGTCGCCTGCGGATTTTTGTTGATAGCTACAATGAAATCCGCCTCGCCAAGACCCGCCGTGTGCTGAATCGCGCCGCTGATGCCGAAGGAAAAAAGAATTTTCGGTTTGATATGTTTTCCCGCCTGGCCGACCAGGGCCGCGTGATCCGCCCAGCCCGCGTAAACCACGGGACGCGTCGCGCCCACGCCGCCTCCTAAAATACGCGCCAGTTCATGGAGTTTGGCAAAATTATTTTTATTGCCCATGCCCCGGCCGCCGCAGACAATCACCTGCGCGTTTTCGATGGAATGTTCTTTTTCCGCGCAGCGTTCATACTCGATAAGCTTTACGCGCGGTTCGGGCAATCCCTTCATCAACGGCAGAAGCTCCACCTGTGCTTTGCGGCTGTTGTCGTGCGGAATTTCCTTGAACGTGCCGGGACGGACAGTCGCCATCTGCGGGCGGTGATATTCGGTGACGATTTCCGCCAGCATATTACCGCCGAAAGAAGGGGCTATCTGTACGAGCAGCCCGTCTTCGGTAATTTCCAGCCCCACGCAATCAGCGGACAATCCCGTTTTCAGGCGCTTGGCCAGGCGCGGAGCAAATTCGCGCCCGAAATCGGTCGCGCCGATTAAAATAATTTCCGGATCGCGCTCGCGGACGAGATTTTCCATAATCGCCAGATAGCGCTCCGTGCTGTAGCTTTTGAGCGCCGCATCATCGATAGCGAGGATTCTGTCCGCGCCGTGCGCCGTGTATTCCATAATCCATTCGTCAATTTCATGGCCGAAAACCAGAGCGCACACTTCCGCGTTGATGGATTTGGCCAGGTCCATCGCTTTGGAAATAAGCTGCAGCGTTACGCGGTTCTGGTAATAATTGCGGTAATCGCCGAAAACCCAGATGCTTTTCTTTTTATTTTCCACGCGTGCGTTCTTTCCCTTCAATCGATTTGCCGATTACCGTGCTGATTTTTCTTTCGTACTTGTTGAGAAAATCCGTGACGGCAACCGACGGATTACCCATAAAATAAACATTTTCCTTTTGAGTTTTTCTTAAAAAAACTCTGCGGACTTTAGTGCGCGAACTCTGGCCTTCACTTCGCGCTGACTCGATTTGCAGTAACTTATTATCCAAAACGGCAATCTGGTTTGTGCGGAATGCTTCTTCCAGTCCGGCAAGTTGCGTGTAACGGGGCAGGTAATTTTCCATGGAAACCGTTACCAGGGCGGGACATTCCATCTCCAGCGTTTCGCGGAAATTATCCACCAGCCGGCGAACACGAAGCTTCCGGCCGTTGATTTCCAGCTTTTCTATATAAGCCACTGCCGGCAAGTCCAGGTTTTCCGCCAGCTGCGGCCCGACCTGCGCCGTTTCGCTGTCCGACGTGTAAGCTCCGCAAAGGACAATGTCAAAGTCAGGGCATTGTTTTTTTATCGCTGCGCTCAGAATTGATGATGTCGCATAGGTATCAGATCCGGCGAAAATCCTGTCACAGATCAGAATGGCGCTATCCGCTCCCATGGCCAGAGCCTCATAAAGAACAGACTTGGCTGCAGGAGGCCCCATGGTCATCGCGGTAATCCGCGCGCTGTTTTTTCCCTTGATTTGCAGCGCGGCTTCCAGGGCGTGCTTGCAGGCGGGATTCATCATGCCCGGCGCCAGGTCGCGCCTGAGCGTGCCGGTTTTTTCATCCCAGGGCAGTTCCGTCACCATGGGAACCTGTTTTATACAAACGACGAGTTTTAACATTTTCCTATAAAAGCACTTTCGATAATATTGCTCTGGCAATGACCATGCGCTGAATTTCGCTGGTGCCTTCATAAATTTCCGTGACTTTGGCGTCGCGGAAATATCTTTCCACATCGTATTCTTTGCTATAACCGTAACCGCCGTGAATCTGCACGGCCAGCGATGTTGTCTTGGACGCCACCGAACTGCAATACAGTTTGGCCATCGCCGCTTCACAGCCGTAAGGCTCGCCCGCGTCTTTGAGCTCGCAGGCGCGGTATAAAAGCAGGCGCGCCGCGGCCTGCTCGGTCGCCATATCGGCAATATAATTTTGAATTGTCTGCAGCGAGGCAATCGGCTTTTTAAACTGCTGTCTTTCTTTGGCGTATTTTACCGCCGCTTCAAAAGCGCCCTGCGCGATGCCTAGAGCCTGGGCCGCCACGCCGATGCGGCCGTTATCCAGCGTGTTCATGCCGATTTTCATGCCCATGCCCAGCTTGCCCAGAATATTTTCTTCCGGCACGCGGCAGTTTTCCAAAAAAAGCGAAGATACGGGATTGGCGCGCATGCCGCAAAGATCTTCCAACTCACCTCGTAAAAATCCTTCAAAAGAGCTTTCCACAATGAACACAGAGCTCTGCAGCCTTTCCTTTTCGGCGCTGGTCAGGGCGAAAATCAGCGATAAATCACAAACGCCTCCATTAGTTACGAATATCTTTGTTCCGTTTAATATATACTCTTCATTGTCCTTTACGGCGGTTGTTTCCACGGAACCCGCGTCAGAGCCGGCATTTGCTTCCGTAAGACTGAAAGCGCCAATCATCTCACCGCTGGCCAGTTTTGGCAGATACTTCTTTTGTTGTTGAGGCGAACCAAACTGCAGAAAAGGGAAAATGCCGACACCATTGTGCACGGTAACGCACAGGCCTACCGCCGCGCACACACGGGAAAGCTCTTCCACCACAATTGCCGCGCTCACCGAGTCCAGCGCCGCGCCGCCGAATTCCTTTGGTACCTGCAGGCCGAAGTAATTAAGCTTTTTCATCTTATCAATGACATCTTGCGGAAAAGCCGCCCGTCGGTCTATTTCCGCCGCAATGGGTGCCAGTTCCGTCTCCGCGAAATGCCGTACGGAATCGCGGATGAGATTGTGCTTCTCACAAGGATTATATTGCAAAATAACACTCCGCAGAAATCTTTTTGTGGCTCAAATAACTTAAAATAGCCGCAAAATCAAGAAAATGAATGTAGTGCTGATTTATTGCTTGAATCTGTCCGCGTACCGCCTTTACACCCCGCCAGTTAAAAACTACTTTTGCTTAACCGCCCGGGCTTTATCTTCGTCTAAATAATAAAGGCCTTCCGGCGTTCTGCAAACAACATCGCTCATAACCAGCATTTCAAGCGCTTTAGGACGGTAATCGCGGTAACCTATTTTTAAATAATTAATTTTATCATAAGGCAAATCAACAGCTTTCTCTTCGCTCGTGGCACCTCGATACTCCAATTCTCGTATAATGCCGAGGCTTATCCGGTGTGTCCACCAGCCCGCTGCTATCATCGCTAAAATAAAAACAATGACCAGGGCTGTAAGGCCGATAAAAATCTGCATGGATTCCGCCATAAATCAGGCTCCCGCTTACTGGTATTTTTTTCTTTTAGACGATTTGAACAATTCGGGCAAGAAATTTATTGTCCGGCGCCTCTTAAAACAAAAAAACAGGCGGGATTTTCACCTTATCATAAGCTATTGCTTTTTTAGTTTTAATTGATATTATATGAACAAAATTTTTTCAGAGGGGGATATTTGTATGAAGAAAGCAAAACCGGCAAAGAAAAAAGCGTCCGTCAAAAAAAGAAAGGCAGCAAAAAAAGCCAGCGCTCCCAAAAAGAAAAAAACAGCAGCAAAAAAAGTGAATGCCAAGAAAAAAGCCGTAAAAAAGACGCCAGCTAAAAAAAAGGCTAAAGCCACCAAGAAGCCCGTCAAAAAAGGTAAAGCAACAAAGAAGGCAAAAGTTGCCAAGAAAAAAGCCGCTCCTAAAAAGAAGAAAGTAATCAAAAAAACTGCTGCGAAAAAAGCTAAAATCGTGAAAAAAGCAGCTTCCCAAAAGGTCAAAGTGGCGAAAAAGGCGCTCGTGAAAAAACCGGCCGCTGCTAAACCTAAAGTCGAAAAAGTTTCCCTGCCGTCAACGCGCGCAATTGACGATTTACAAAGACAAATGGCCGTGTTTACAGTATGTTCCTGTCAGCTTGAGGGGCCGAGCACTACCGCGAAAGTGGCGGCGCAGCTGGGAGTTGATGAGCATTGCGTCATTAAGACAATGGTTTTGGAAGATGAATTCGGCAAACCCATGCTGGTTCTTATTCCCGGAGACCAAGAAATTTCTTTGGAAGAACTTGCCGCAACTATCGGCGCGCAGCAGGTTTCGCTTTGCAGCGCCGAATTAGCCGAAGTACACACCGGTTATGAATCCGACGCCACGTCACCCTTCGGCATACAAAAAGTTATGCCGGTTTTTATGGAAAAATCTGTCGCCATGATGCCCGAAATTTATCTGGGTGCCGGTAAGCGCGGACTCTTTGCGAAAATGTCTCCCGATGAAGTCATTGATAAGCTCAAACCTTTCATGGTGAGTGTCACTAAATGACTCGCGGATAAAGACCGAAGCGCGGGGCATGCCGAAGCCGGTAACATTATGCAGGACAACGTTATCATCCGCTGTCTTAAATGCGGAACAAAAAATCGTATACCGCAGCAAAAATTGCACGGTAGATCCAAATGCGGCAAGTGCGGCTCTCTTTTGGATGAACTCATTATCGCCTGCCTTAAATGCGGCACTAAAAACCGTTTATCCGAAGAGCGGCTGCATCAAAAACCCGTGTGCGGCAAGTGCCGCAGCCCTCTTGTCGTTTCGCAACAAAAGACGAAGCCCCTTGATGTAACGGACGGCTCATTTGCCCGCGAAGTACTGGCTTCAGAAATATCAGTTTTAGTCGATTGCTGGGCGCCATGGTGCGGCCCCTGCCGTACTTTAGCGCCCAGCATCGATGAACTCGCTTCCGATTACGCCAGCGGCGTTAAGGTAACCAAGCTCAATGTGGATGAAAACCCGCTTACCGCGTCGCAATACGGGATTCACAGTATTCCCACAATGCTTTTTTTTAAGGAGGGAAAGCTCGTGCAGCGGCTTACGGGTACCCTGCCAAAAGAAGAAATTGAAAAGTGCCTTTTATCGATAATAAAAACTAACTGACCCGGATTGTTCTTTATGAAAAATAAAAATCTCCGCCTGATGTACCGTTGCAAAATATTCGATGTTTATGAAGAAGATGTGGCGCTGCCCAATGGTAAATCCATTAAACAGACCTGGATTGACCACAAACCAACCGTGGCAATCATTCCGATAAATGAAAAAAACGAAATCCTTTTGGTAAAGCAATACCGCGTAGCCGTGAAAAAGCGCCTGCTGGAAATTCCCGCGGGAGCGTTTAACGACCATGACGAAACGCCGGAAGTTTGCGCGCAAAGAGAGCTCGCCGAAGAAACAGGTTTTCGCGCCGATAAAATGATTTGTCTTTACGAAGGCTATCTGCTGGCCGGATACTGCAATGAATATATGTATTTTTTCCTCGCTTCCGCCCTTGTTTACGCGCCACTTAAACCCGATGAGGATGAATTTATCGAAGTCGTTCCGAAAAAACTTTCCGATTTAGAGGCAATGCTGAAAAAAGGCGAGATAACCGACACAAAAACCGCGCTGGGCATACTCTTAACTTCAAATTACTTTAATAACCTTAAATAAATAGCCGCCTTTGCGCGCAGGAAAGATTCTTGCCAGAGCAACAAAGTTTTGTTAGACTTTATTCATAATTGATTTTTGCGATTAAAAGGATAGGCGACAATATCGGTAGTCGTTCTCTATGTCGTCATACCGGCGCAGGCCGGTATCCAGAAGTTACTGTTATATTATTAAATAAAGGGAGGCACTTCCATGTTCTACAACGAAGAATTTGAAACTCTGCCCCGTGAAGCGCTCAAGGCTCTGCAGCTCAAAAGACTCCAGCAGGTTATGCAGCGTGTTTATCACACGGTCGGATTTTATAAAAAATCTTTTGACGCCGCAAAAATCAAGCCCTCTGATATAAAAACGCTGGGTGATTTAAAAAAACTTCCTTTTGTTACCCGCAACGATATGCGCGATAATTACCCTTACGGATTGTTTTCCGTTCCGATGAGCAGCATTGTCAGACTGCATGCCTCATCCGGCAGCAGCGGCGGCTCCACGGTTTTTGGTTATACCAAGCGCGACATAGAAACCTGGTCAGACCTGGTCGCGCGCTGTCTTGTCGCAGCCGGACTGACAAAGAATGATATTATCCATAATGCTTTTTCCTATGGCTTGTTCACGGGCGGGCTGGGTCTGCACTACGGCGCGGAAAAAATAGACGCGAGCGTCATTCCCATGTCAGGCGGCAATGCTAAAAGGCAGGTCTCGATTTTAAAAGACTTCGGTCCGACCGCGATTTGTTGTACCCCCTCTTACGCCCTGCATCTGGCACAGGAAGCCGCTGCCATGGGTGTTGATATAAAAGCCTTCACGTTGCGCGTGGGAATTCTCGGAGCCGAGCCATGGAGCAGGGCGATGCGCGAGGAGATTGAAAAAGTTTTCGAAATAACCGCGCTGGATATTTACGGCCTTTCCGAAGTAATCGGCCCAGGCGTTGCGATGGAATGTATCGAAGCGCACAACGGCATGCATATTTTTGAAGACCATTTTATTGTCGAAACAATTGACCCGCAAACGGGCGAAGTGCTGGCCGAAGGCGAGGAGGGAGAACTTGTTTTCACAACCTTGACTAAAGAGGCGAATCCGCTTATCCGTTACCGCTCCGGTGATATATCCAGGCTGATAAAAGAACCCTGCCGCTGCGGCCGCAGCCATATCAAAATGGACAGAGTGCTGAAACGAAGTGACGATATGCTGGTCATCAGCGGCACAAATATTTTTCCTTCTCAGATTGAGACGATTCTGGTGGAGATTAAAGGACTCGAACCTTGCTACCAGCTTATCGTGGATAAAGCCGGCGCGCTGGACTCGCTGGAGCTGCAGGTGGAAGTAAGCGATAAAATTTTCAGCGATTCGGGCAGCGTCAAGGAACTGCAAAAAATCGAACAGAGAATAGTCAAAGACATGCTCGATTACCTCGGCGTCGAGCCGCGCGTGAAACTGGTCGGGCCGAATACATTGAGCAAAGCGGGCGACAAGGTTATTGACAAACGCCGTACGTGATGAACACAAAAAGAAAGGGGTTAATGACCATGAAAGTCGAGCAAATATCAGTATTTCTGGAAAATAAGCCCGGCACGCTGCAACAGGCGACTCGCGTGCTCAAAGACGCCAATATCAATATTCGCACCCTCTCCGTGGCGGAAACGGCAAATTTCGGTATTTTACGCCTGATTGTCAATGACGTGGAAAAAGCCAATACGGTGCTGAAGGACAGCGGCTTTCAGGTGAGTAAAACTCCCGTAGTCGCCGTCGAAGTGCCCGACCGTCCGGGCGGTTTGCACAGTGTCATGGAAGCAGTCTCCAAAGAAGGCATCAATGTAGAATATGTTTACGCCTTTGTGGAAAAAAGCGGTGAAAACGCCGTCATCATCTTCCGTTTTGATAACCCGGAAAAAGCGATAGACGTTCTGATGAAGAATGATTTCACGGTCGTGCCGGGCAAAAAACTCTACGAATTCTAAAATAATTTTTATGGCCACAACCCTAAAACAAGCCATTAAAAAATTTTTGCGCCCGCAGGTCGAAGCTGTTGGCTTCGCCCCCGTGTCTCGCTTTGACGACGCGCCGGAAAAACATCATCCCGCGCGCGTATGCAAGGATGCCAAAGCTGTTATCGTAATCGGCATTCCCGTGCCGCAGGGAATGCTCCACTCGCCGGATTACAATCTTTACGGCGTGCACAGAACTTATCATAGCGCCTACACCAAGCTTGACCATGTCGCGCTTGCTTTGAGCAATTTTATCGAAGCCAAGGCAAGTATCTGGCGATGCCTATTCCCAGCTACGCGCCGATGGTTTTTCATGAGTTTGAACCATGGGGAGTGATGTCTTTAAAACACGCGGCTGTAAAAGCAGGCATGGGACGTTTCGGCCGCTCCGGTCAGGTTTATCATCCCAAATACGGCTCGCTTTTACGCCTGGCCGCCATTGTAACCAGCGCGGCTATTCCCGGTGATAAACTTCTTGCTGATGGACTGCCCTGCCCGCCTAATTGCCGCGCCTGTATGAAGGGTTGCCCCTCCAAGGCTTTTGATGAAAACGAAAATTTTCAGAAAAAGACCTGCCTTGCCTACTCGGTAAAACACGCCATCTATCCACTGGCGCTAAAAACAGAAGAAGGTTTAAAAAACATCGAGCGTGTCATCAACACCGCCGGCCACAATTACTGGATCGACTGCGACGAATGCGTCAAGGTCTGTCCGTTGAATAAAACGACAAATAAAAAAATATATTCCAAAAAAGATACTTATAGCTCCTAATGAAAATTAAGATATTTTTTATCATACAGTTATTGTAAATGGTTGAATATTTTCTTCTCGGTTTTATACTCGCGGTGGCCCCTGGGCCAGATTTTGTTTTAATCCTTCGTCATACACTACTTCACGGCCAACAAATCGGATATGCGACTTTTATCGGTAACAGAGCAAGTTTTTGTGTTCACCTTTTGCTACTTAGGCTCAAGAATCTAGCGCAACACTTTGGTATCCTATGTTGGATATTGAAGGGAGGCGTTAGAGATGGAAGGTGTAAGTTATCGGCGATTGGGGCTTAATGAGCGGGAGGAGATCAG
>Ga0129302_1000611_pt1 | contig 26471 bp, 27 predicted proteins | sample BlaSprsedimmetaG_FD_94476 | JGI IMG/M metagenome (GOLD analysis project Ga0129302, IMG submission 94476) | Hot spring sediment bacterial and archeal communities from California, USA to study Microbial Dark Matter (Phase II) - Blank Spring... | ecosystem: Environmental > Aquatic > Thermal springs...
ACTGTTAACTATCTGCCATACTCCATACTCTATTCGTTCTCTGCTCCGTACTCTTAGCTCTATACTCTCTACCCTTTCCCCTTATTTTGCCATCTGCCAACAGCCAACTACCAATTGAGTGTCCTCTGCCAAGCTTCCTTCAAATCATAAATATTTGCATCCATAACAAGCTTTCCGTCTTTTCCTTTAACTTTAAAATTATCATCCGCTCTTACTTTTCCGATTTCGGCAAAGATGTTACCGCTCATCGCCCGCTCAAAATCAACTTTTTTCCCGGGTGAAACGGTTACAATAAATCTGCTATTCGACTCGGAGAATAAAATTCCGTCGTCTCGTAAAGTTCCCTCTATTGGAACATCCCCAAGATTTAAATTCATACCAAAACCACCGGCAAAAGCGCTCTCGGCTGCCGCAACCGCAATGCCCCCTTCGGAACAGTCGTGACAAGACGACACAAAACCTTCCGTAATTGCCTTATGCAGCGAACTGTAGAGTTTTTTGGCGGATTCCACGTCCAATTCAGGAATTGAATTACCAACCAGATTCCTCGTCATAAGATAATGGGAGCCGCCAAGCTCATTTCGGGTTAATCCGAGGACATAAACCAAATCATCCTCTTTTTTGACATCCATTGTGACAGCTTTATCGGCATCCTCAATTACTCCCATCGCGGATATGAGAAGCGTGGGTAGAATGGATATCACCTTGTCTCCCACCTGATATTCATTATGGAAACTGTCCTTTCCTGATATGAAGGGTGCGCCAAGTCCAACCGCCGCGTGATAGCATCCTTGAGCAGCTCTAACCAATTGGGCCAATTTGAAATCACCATCGGGATTATCTTCGGATAAAATCGGGTTTCCCCAACAGAAGTTATCAAGGATTGAAATGTGGTCAGGATTTGCTCCAACCGCAACACAATTTCTTACGGCTTCATCTATGACCGAGGCGGCCATCCAAAACGTATCGATTTCGCCAAACTTAGGATTTATTCCGTTTGAGACGACAACGCCCTCTTTTTTGCCCGGCAAGGGCTTTATGACGGCGGCATCAGACGGGCCATCATCTTCCTTGCCAATGAGCGGTTTGACCACGCTCGTTCCTTGAACCTCGTGATCGTACTGGCGAATTACCCACTCCTTGCTGCAAACGTTAAGAGAAGAAAGAATCTTCTTTAAATCAAGCGTTAAATCATCTGGCTGAGAAAAATCGGGGGACTCAAACTCCCGTTTCTTCCAAGCCGCTTTGAGTTTTAATTGAGGAAGACCTTCGTGCAAAAAACTCATATCGAGAAAGAGAACGGTTTTACCCTCGTATTTGACGTGAATCTTTCCACTCGACTGGAATTCTCCTATTACGGTCGCCTCGACATCCCATTTTTTACAAATCTTCATAAACGCATCGATATTATTCGGAGAAACCGCAAGTGTCATTCTCTCTTGAGATTCAGACACCCAAAGCTCCCACGGATCTAAACCAGGATACTTTGTCGGCACCCTTTCCAAATCAACCACACAACCTCCGCAAAACTCGGACATTTCCCCAACAGAAGAAGAGAGACCGCCGGCTCCGTTGTCGGTAATAGCGTCATATAATCCTTTGTCTCGCGCTTCTAGAATCGCGTCCATCATTTTTTTCTGAACGATGGGGGCTCCGATTTGCACAGCCGTGGGGGAGGTCGTTTCCTCAAGTTTTGTTGAGGAAAAGGTTGCTCCGTGAATACCGTCTTTCCCGATTCTTCCGCCAACCATAACTATCAAATCGCTCGGCTTAATAGTCTTTACATGGCTTTCCCGGCCCAAAATCTCTTTGGGCATCATGCCACCGGTTCCGCAGTAAACCAAGGGATTATACACATAGGCATCATCGAAGACGATTGCTCCGTTTACCGTGGGTATCCCCATTTTGTTTCCGCCGTGCTCGACTCCCTTTCTTACCCCTTTAAATACACGCTTGGGGTGCAACACCTTCTGCGGCAGTTTCTCATAAGGAAAATCTGGCGGACCAAAACAAAAAACATCGGTGTTAAAAATTAAATTTGCTCCCAAGCCGGTCCCCATAGGATCTCTGTTTACCCCAACGATACCAGTTAGCGCCCCTCCGTAAGGGTCAAGCGCCGAAGGATGATTGTGGGTCTCCACCTTGAAAACGAGGTTGTAATCTTCGTTGAAACTGATAACCCCAGCGTTGTCCTCGAACACCGAAACAAGCCAGTCTTTGTTTATATCTTCGGTTGCTTTCTTGATATAACTCTTAAAAAGACTGTCAATTTTTTCCCTTTTTCCATCTTCCTCATACTCTATAAGAGCATTAAATATCTTATGCTTACAGTGCTCGGACCACGTTTGAGCAAGCATCTCCAACTCAACATCGGTCGGTTTATCCCCCAAGCCAACCTTCTTGCGTTCCTCTAAAACCTTTGAATCCTTAAAATAATCCCGAATCCTTTGCATCTCCTCCAAGTTAAGTGAAAGAATGCCTTCGGCGCTAATCCTTATAAGTTCTTCATCATCTACATCAAGGTTAACTTCAGCAACAAGAGGTTCATGCGATTCAGCTACCATAAAATACTTCTCATCATCCCTTTTTCTCGTAAACCAACTTCGCTCATCCCTGATAGAGTAGTGCTCGATGATCGGATTGGCTAAAAGTCCCGTGCATATGCGCTCGGCTTCTTCGTCAGTAATTTGTCCATTTACTAGATAAAGACGTGAGGTGTGAACGGATTCATCTTCCTTAAACTTTATGTTCAAGAGATCTTCTATTCCTTCAACGGCGGTTCTTCCAACGTTGTCGGTTACTCCAGGCTTGTACCCAACCTCAATTACTTTGGAAAAATCTTTTGCGAGCGTGCCGTTATAGGAAGAAATTTGAGTGATGGGATCGGTTAAAAGTTCAGAGGCAACTTTTTCGACCTGCCCCTCATCCAATTCAGCTTTTATTGTATAAACATCGATCGTCCTTGCCGAATCTACATCTATCCTTAAATCTTCGATTATAGATTTTTTAACCGACTCCCCCGAGGCATCCACAACCCCAGGATTAAAACCAACTTCCACTCGCCAGATCATTTATTTAACGAATTCCTTTCCGGTTATTCTTTCATAAGCTTCCATGTATTTTTTGCTTGTTCCCTCGATAACCTCAGTCGACAAATAAGGGGGCGGAGGCTCGTGGTTCCAACCAATCTCATCCAAATAATCTCTTACAAACTGTTTGTCGAAGCTATCTAGCGATTTTTCAGGTTCATAATCTGAAACCGCCCAAAAGCGCGAGGAGTCGGGGGTAAAAATTTCGTCAACAATTATGATTTTACCCTGATATCTTCCAAACTCAAATTTCGTGTCGGCAATTATTATCCCCTTAGATTCCGCCTCGGCGGCGGCAAATTCATAGAGTTTTATACTCAAATCCCGCAATTCTTCAGCGACATCCGCGCCCAAAATCTCGACCGCCTTTTCAAACGAGATGTTTTCATCATGCCCCGATTCGGCCTTTGTGGCCGGGGTAAATATGGGCTTGGGGAGTTTGTCGGATTCCCTTAACCCCTTCAGAAGCTCAATTCCGCAAACGGTGCCGTTTTCTTTGTACTCTTTCCAGCCCGAACCAGCAAGGTAACCCCTCACCACACACTCAACGGGATATACATCCGCCTTTTTTACAAGCATGCTTCTACCGTTAAGGTAATCAGCTTGATATTTCAATTCATCGGGGAAATCATTAACATCTAAGGAGATAAGATGATTTTCTACAATGTGCTTGGTCCGCTTAAACCAGTAAAAAGAAAGCGCGGTTAAAACCTTGCCTTTGTAGGGAATATCGTCGGGTAAGATAGAATCGTATGCTGATATTCTATCTGTTGCGACTATAACCAATCGGTCGCCAAAATCGTATATATCCCTTACTTTTCCTTGCTTAGTGGGCTTAAGTAGCATAATTTGCACCTCGGGTAAAAGATTGTCAAAACACACTCTTTTGCAACCATCCATAGTTCTTTCAGTTGATGCTAATCCAATACCTTAAATTTAATTCCCCCAACATCTTGCTTTTCTTGATTAAATTAATGGAAGAATTAACAATCCAAGGTTTTTTTGCGAATCGCACAACGGCCGTGCCAAAAGAAAAATATCTATTAAAAAAAATATTAATATTCTTTTGATAACTCTCAAGAGATTTCTCGCTAAAGTCATTAACTTTCAGAGCGGAGTCTATCGCCTCCGCGGCATATTTTCCACTTTCAAGCGCATACATCATGCCTTCGCCCGTTAATGGATTTATAAGACCGGCGGCATCCCCAATCAAAACCATTCCATCGCATATCGCCTTTTTTATGCCACCCATATAAAGTTTTTTACCAACAACTTGATTAAGCCGTTTTGCATTTTTTAATTTCTTGCTTGCATGGATACTTGAATTTACAAATCTATCCAAGATTTCTGTCACACTGCAATCATTTTTCTCTAAATCATCCAGGTATATCCCCACACCAACATTCGCGACACCATTTCCTTGAGGAAAAATCCATCCTACACCTGGCAAAAGAATATCCTCACCGTAAATCTCCATATAATCATCTATATCATCAACACCTTCATAATAAGCGCGTATTGCAATCCCCGTCGCCCTAAAATCATCTTTCGTAATGTTTAATACTTTCTTGGCAAAAGTTGAAGACGCCCCATCCGCGCAAACGACAAACTTTGCAGTTTCCTCAAAATCCTTACCATCGCTAGTATATTTAACTCCAATGACTCTTCCCGACTCCACGACGGCATTAGTCACAAAAGAACAGCCAGAAAAATAAACCCCCGCCTCCTCGGCATGATCTCGCAAAATTTTGTCAAATTCGATGCGCGGCGCCACAAAGCCCCTTCTTGGATAATCTTTATAAGCCGGAAAGTCGGTAACGCTGCACCCGCCTTTGGATGAGTAAATCCTAACTCCCTTTGTCTCTTTGAACCTGCCCTCCAGTTTAGGAACAACACCCATATCTTCTAAAATCCTAACCCCCCTGGGAGTGATGCTGTCCCCGCAAACTTTTTCTCTTGGGAATTCGCACTTATCTAGCAAAAAAACTTTATGGCCGGCTTTCGCAAGATAATATGAAACGGACGAACCCGCCACTCCGGCCCCAACCACTATGACATCATAACTCATGAGCATCACCAAAAAATTAGTTTAAGGAAATGTTTAACAAATTACAATAAAAATTATAAAGAGCTGAGATGTCCCCTTTTGTTGATAAAAAATTATTGGCATCCCCAAAAGCAACAATAATCTTTTAAAGAGATCATTAAGAACAACTAGTCATCTAGACGTTTAAGTCTCTCGAAAATTTTACCTACGTTTCTCAAGTAGTAGGAATTGTCGAAGATTTTATCCATCTCTGCTTCGCTTATATGTTTCTTAACTTCCTCGTCAGCAAGAAGAACTTCATTGAAATCGATCTTCTCCTGCCAGGTTTTCATCGCGCATCTTTGGACAACTCTGTAAGCGTCTTCTCTAAGCATCCCCTTCTCAATGAGGGCAAGTAAAACTCTTTGAGAAAAAAAGAGCCCTTGAGTCTTTTCAAGATTGGTTTTCATATTCTCCGGATAGAGCTTGAGATCTTGGATTACGTGAATCATTTTGTGGAACATGTAATCAAGCAAAGTGGTGGTATCCGGAACAATAACCCGCTCAACGGAGGAATGAGAGATATCTCTCTCGTGCCAAAGCGCCACATTTTCCAAAGCGGCTTGCGAGTTTGAGCGAATAATGCGCGCCAAACCACAGATTCGTTCGCACACAATCGGGTTCTTTTTATGCGGCATAGCGGATGAACCCTTCTGTCCTTTGGCAAAAGGCTCTTCGGCTTCCAAAACCTCCGTTCTCTGGAGATGTCTTATCTCGAGAGCAAACTTATCCAGGGATGAAGCAACAATTGCAAGAGTACACATATACTCGGCGTGCCTATCCCTTTGAAGCACTTGGGTTGAGATGGGAGCCGGCTTCAACCCCATTTTCTCGCAAACGTAAGACTCTACAAAAGGATCTATGTTCGCGTAAGTGCCAACCGCACCGGAAATTTTGCCATAGCTTATAACATCTTTTGCTCTCTCCAACCGTTCGATATTTCTCTGCATCTCAAAAGCCCAGAGGGCAAGTTTTAATCCAAAAGTCATCGGCTCAGCATGAATTCCGTGAGACCGGCCAATCATTATCGTATCTCTATATTCAAAAGCTTTTTTCTTCAACACCGCTTTAAGGTTCTTTGCGTCTTCGATTAAAAACTCGATTGCCTCTTTCATTAAAACCGAGAAAGCCGTATCCACAACATCCGAAGATGTCATGCCGTAGTGAATATACTTCGAGGCCAGTCCCGTATTCTCGGCTACGCTCGTTAAAAACGCGATGACATCGTGGTGAACTTCCTGTTCAATTTCATCTATTCGCTTAACATCAAAGCGCGCCTTTTCTTTTATGTCTTTAACAGCTTCTTCAGGAACAACTCCAAGTTTCACCTGAGCTTCACAGGCGAGAATCTCTACATCGAGCCACTTTTGATATTTATTTTCCTGGCTCCAAATGGATCCCATTCTCGGCAAAGTGTATCTCTCAATCACTTAATTTCCTCCTTATTTATCTTCTTGGGACGAAGAACCAAATAAATCAATATAAAAACAGGCCAAATCATTGCAAAAAGGGCAACCCATCCTCCTTTTAAACCACGTTCCTCAGCATCCACGCGTATCCGATAAAAAAACCAAAGATAAAGGAGAACCGATAAAAAACCGCCCAAAAACTGCCAGATTTGTTTCATATATTTACCCCCCTGCCAGCCTTTCTTTGTGCTTATAAAGAACTTCGCGAATTTTTGGGTACTTAACACTTAAAATTTGCGCCGCCAAAATTCCCGCATTCTTGGCCCCGCCTATTGCAACCGTTGCAACGGGAACTCCATTTGGCATTTGAACGGTGGAAAGGAGGGCGTCCATTCCGCCAAAATCTTTGGAAGAAATAGGCACGCCTATCACAGGCAATACGGTATAGGAAGCAACTGCCCCAGCTAGGTGCGCCGCCTTGCCCGCTCCACAAATTATAACTTCAATGCCTTTCTCTTCAGCGCCGGTAGCATATTCATGAACTTTCTTGGGAGTGCGATGCGCGGACATCACGTGCATCTCATTTGATACTTCAAATTCATCAAGCGCCTCTTTGGCACCTTTCATGATCGGCTCATCCGATTTGCTTCCCATCAATATCCCAACAAGTGGCTTATCCACGATATTTCCCCCTTTATTAGTCTCTTGGTCGGGAATGAGTAGTCGGTAGTTAAAAACTGCCAAGAGAATTTACTTCCTACTACCTACTCCCGACTGGCTCTTGACTGCTCTCAAGGCAATATCTTTTCTGTAATACATTCCGTTAAAATCAATTTCTTTAATCGCCTCGTATACCCGCTCGCGGGCCTCTTTAAAATCGTTTCCGAGAGCGCTGACATTTAAAACCCTTCCGCCGGCGGTAACCACGCCTTCACCTTCCCGAACGGTCCCAGCTTGAAAAACAACGACACCGTTTTTCAGGTTCGCGCCTTCGATACCCTTTATTTCAAATCCTTCTTCATATTTCCCTGGGTAACCACTAGAAGCTAAAACAACTGTCACACAATTTTTTGGAGACCATTTAAGCTCCCCATAATTCGCCAGTCTTCTTTCGGCTACAGCGAGCATTATTTCGGCCAGGTCGCTCTCCAGTCTCGGAAGAATGGCTTGAGTCTCTGGGTCACCGAAACGACAGTTAAATTCGAGGACTTTGGGCCCATCCTTTGTTAAAATTATCCCGCCATAGAGAACCCCCCGATATTCAATGCCCTCATTTTTTAGTCCCTCAATTGTCGATTTAAGCGCCTTTTCAACTATCTCATTGTAAATTTCTTCGGTAACAGTCGGCACGGGAGAATAAGAACCCATACCGCCCGTGTTCGGTCCCAAATCACCATCGTAAATTCTCTTGTAATCCTGAGCGGGAACCATGGGTAAAACGGTTTCTCCGTCGGTAAATACGAGAAGTGAGACCTCCTCGCCCTCTAGATACTCCTCAATTATCACTTTGTCTCCCGCCGAACCGAATCTTTTATTTACGAAGCAATAATCAAGGGCTTTTTTAGCTTCTTCCTTACTCTCGGAAATGAATACGCCTTTGCCCGCAGCCAATCCGTCCGCCTTTATGACCAAGGGGACTTCATGATTCTCAATATAATTTACAGCTTTCTTATGGTCGGTAAAGATTTTAGCAAAACCGGTAGGGATATCGTATTTTTGCATGATGTTTTTGGCAAAGCTCTTACTGCCCTCCATTTGAGCCGCTTCTTTTCGCGGGCCAAATATCTTCAATCCCCTCTTCTCAAATAAATCAACGATACCGGCAACAAGGGGAGCTTCCGGGCCAACCACGGTAAGTTCAATGCCTTCGCCCTCAGCAAAATCGGCAAGTATCTTGATTTTGTCAACCGAAATATTTAAATTTTTCGCTATTGCCACCGTTCCGCCATTTCCCGGAGCGCAGTAAATTTTCTCAACAAGCGGGCTTTGACTAAGCTTCCATATCAACGCGTGTTCCCTTCCGCCGCTTCCCACAACCAAAACCTTCATAGCATCCCCCAGAACAAAATCATTAATCTTTATCTTAATTCAAAAATTATAGATAATTCCTTTAGTAAATCTTATAGAGAAAAACAAAAATAGTATACTACAGAACAACTGATTCGAACCAAAAAATATAAAAAGCCGCTCAATTGAGCGGCTTTTAAAACACAACCAAACACAGATAAATTAAACTAATCCTTAAAAATTATCTGGCGTCTCTTGGGCCCAACCGAGACCATGCTAATGGACGCACCGCCAAGTTCCTCAATCCTAGCCAAATATTCTTGCGCAGCCTTTGGCAAATCCCCATACTCGGTTATTTCCCCAAGACTCTCCATCCAGCCATCCGCTTCTTCATAAACCGGATTACATTTATGAACAACGGTTTGATGCGGCGGGAAATTATCATAAATCTTGCCCTCATACTCGTAACCCACACAAATCTTTATCTTTTCAAATTGCGACAAAACATCAAGTTTGGTTACAACAATTTCGGTCAAACTATTTATCATATTTGCATACCTCAGTATAACGGCATCAAACCATCCACATCTTCTGGGCCTGCCAGTGGTCGTTCCGTACTCGCCGCCCCTTTCTCTCATCATATCGCCGGTTCCATTATCCAGTTCTGTTGGAAAAGGACCCGAACCTACTCTGGTTACATAGGCCTTAACAACACCAATAATTCTATCTATTTTCTTGGGTCCGACACCAGCCCCAACACACGCGCCGCCAGATATTGGCGAGGATGAGGTAACAAACGGGTATGTGCCGTGGTCAATATCTAAAAGCATCCCCTGCGCGCCCTCAAAAAATACATTTTTACCTTCATCTAAAGCTTTGTTTACAGCAAGAGAGGTGTCAGTAACATGTTTTTTCAACCGCTTTGCGTAACCGGCGTAATCATAAACGATTTGCTCTAAATCAAAAGGTTCAAATCCATATATCTTCGTTAAAATATCGTTCTTCTCATCAAGCGCCGCTTCCAGCTTCTCTTTAAAAATCTTCATATCGAGCATATCTTGAACCCTTAAACCAGTTCTGCTTATTTTGTCAGCATAAGCCGGACCAATACCTTTGCGAGTTGTCCCTATTTTGGATTCGCCCAATTTTAATTCCCGCGCGCCGTCCAAGATAAGGTGATATGGCATAACTAGATGAGCGTTGCAACTGACAAGCAACTTGTTGGTACTTGTACCCCTGGATTCAAGCCCATCTAACTCCTCAATTAAAACCCTGGGATTAACCACAACTCCATTTCCTATAACGCAATTAATGTGAGGATATAGAATGCCGGATGGAATCAGATGAAACCTGAACTCCTGATCACCATCGATTACGGTGTGACCAGCATTATCACCCCCCTGGTAGCGAACGACCATATCCATTTGGTCAGCCAAAAGATCGGTTATCTTTCCCTTACCTTCGTCTCCCCATTGAGTTCCTATAAGGACTATTCCTGGCACTATTAACCTCCAATTTTATTAGCTTAGAAAATTAATTAACTTTTCTTTAATGTATCTAAAATTGCTCTTGCGGCAATCACGCCTGAGGCAGATGACTGCACCAATCCCCTTGTCACTCCCGCTCCGTCACCGATTGCATAAAGATTTTTTACTTCGGTTTCAAGAGTGGGCCTAAGTTGTAACCTGGAGGAATAAAATTTTACTTCTACTCCATAAAGAAGCGTATTTTTTGAATTAAGTCCGGGAGCCATTTTGTCCAATGCCTCAATCATTTCAAGAATATCAGAAATATATCTGTAGGGCATGACAAAACTTAAATCGCCCGGTGTAGCCTCTTTTAAGGTAGGCTCAACGGTGCTTTGAGCTATCCTCGATTTTGTTGAGCGCCTGCCTCTTGTAAGATCGCCAAGCCGTTGAACCAAAATACCTCCACCTAACAAATTTGCCAAACGAGCAATGTGTTTACCATAAGCTATCGGCTCTCTGAAGGGCTCGGTAAACATGGTGCTAACCAACAAAGCAAAGTTGGTGTTTTCAGTCTTTTTGTCAGCATAACTTTGACCATTCACGGTCATAACATCACCATAGGTCTCTTTGGCAACCTCTCCATAAGGACAGACGCAAAAGGTCCGCACCTTGTCATCGAAAGAATGGGAGTAGTAGACAAACTTTGGCTCATAAAGAAACTCTGTTACGGGCTCCATAACGGAAGCTAAGGTTTCAAGCCGTAAACCAATATCTACGGGGTTAACATGAAGCCTCAACCCCAGCCGACGAGCTTCAGAGTTTAACCAGTCCGAACCGACTCTTCCGGGGGCCGCCATAACATAATTACATTTAATTTCTTCCCCATCGGCGGTCTGGACACCTGTCACTCTTCCATTCTCAGTAAGAATCCTTTCAACTTCAACACTTGTTCTCGTTTCAATTTTTGAATTCAAGAACTCCTTCATCGATTTCAAAACCTCGCGGGCTCGCTCCGTTCCCATGTGTCTTATCTTGGCGGGGATAAGAACTAGTCCGGCTAGCTCCGCTTTATGGTGCAATTCGTCGAACCGCTCTTTATTTGTGCCATGCTCTTTAGAGTTGGCGCCAAATTCTCTATAAACTCCATCAATATATTCGATTAAAACCTGCAAGCTATCCCTAGAAACATATTCGCCCAACCAGCCACCAACTTCAGTAGACAGCGTTAGTTTTCCATCGGAAAAAGCTCCAGCGCCGCCCCATCCTGAGGTAACAACGTCTTGCGAATTCGGCTCATTGTTTTCAAGCCGCCTTGAGCGCTCATCGACATCATCGCCCTTTTCCAAAATAAGCGCTTTAAGTTCATTTTTTTTAACCAATTCCAACGCGGCAAATATCCCTGCGGGTCCGGCTCCGACTATTATCACATCATACTTCGCCATTCATGCCTCCCGATGCTCACAAAAAAATACTCAAACTAAATAGCCTGTCTTCATCTAAAATTCTCTTGTGTAAACACCCAACACCTCATCCCTGCCTATCAGCAGGCCTGCCCACAAACAAACGCAGTAAACAAGATAGCATTAATTGGGGTTTAAAAGAACCTAACGTATCTATACATTTTTCGCTAAATCGCCAAACGTGGTAAAATGCTCCAAGAAAGCTAACTTCACTGTGCCAGTAGGCCCATTTCTGTGTTTGCCGATAATAATCTCAGCAATTCCTTTTTCTTCCGAATCTTTGTTGTAGTAATCATCTCGATATATGAATATAACAACATCGGCATCTTGCTCAATGGCTCCCGATTCTCTTAGGTCACTTAAAAGAGGCCTTTTATCATTCCTCTGTTCAACGGCGCGGGAAAGCTGTGATACGGCGATGACTGGAACATCCAGTTCCCTCCCCAGTATTTTAAGGGAACGAGATATTTCCGAAATTTCCTGTTGGCGGTTCTCGCTTCTCCCCCGAGATTGCATTAACTGCAAATAATCGACGACTATTAGCCCAAGCTTGTGTTTGGCCATTAGTCGGCGCGCTTTGGCTCGGATCTCCATCATGGTTATGCTTGCCGTGTCATCGATAAATATTGGGGCCTCTGCCAATCTCCCCGCGGCATTCGCCAATTTGGGCCAATCATCATCTTTAATGTTCCCGGTCCTCAAAAGCTGCGAGTCAACCCTCGCCTCCGAGCACAACAGCCTATACGCAAGTTGCTGACGAGACATTTCTAAGCTGAATACAGCGACAGGAATTTTCTCATACAAGGCCACATGTTTAGTTATCGCGAGAACAAGTGAGGTTTTTCCCATGCTGGGACGAGCCGCAACGATAATTAAATCGGCAGATTGAAGCCCAGAAAGTTTTACATCAAGATCCGTAAAATAGGTTGGGAGCCCCGTAACTTGAACCTTCTTTGCATAAAGCTTCTCAATAGACTCCAGGCCCTCGGCGACAAGATCCTTAATATGAACAAACTTTTCAGATATCCTGTGCCTGGATATAGAAAAAATTAAGCTTTCAGCTTTATCTATCAGTAAATTGATATCATCGCTTCCCTTATAACCCATCCCGACCACTTCGGTAGCGGCGCTAATGAGAGAACGCAAAACCGCGTTTTTTTCGACGATCTCAGCATAATATTTTGCATTTGCCGCCGTTGGAACAACATTTATTAATGTGTGAATATATGATTTTCCCCCAACCTGCTCCAAGATACCTTGAGACTCCAATTCATTTGCAACCGTTATTGGGTCCGCTGGCTCACCCTTAAGATAAAGGTTCAAAATAGCGTCACAAATTTGTTGGTGGGCGCCGCGGTAAAAATCAATGGATTTTACCTTTTCAATCACTTCCGGTATTGCTTCCTGGGAAAGCAACATGGAACCCAAAAGTGATTGTTCTGCCTCAAGATTGTGGGGAGGGATTTTTTCTATGGAATCGACATCAATAATTTTTTTCGCATTCGAAACATTAGCCATCTATTAAACTCCTCAGAGGCTCACTACCTCAATATTTATTTGTACCTCGACTTCGGGGTGTAATTTGATATTTGCAGAATATTTGCCCACAGATTTTATGCTCTCCCCTAGTTCTATTTTTCTCTTATCGAGAGAAACGTCAAACTCGCTTTTAATGGATTCGGCTATATCTTTATTGGTTATCGACCCATATAACTTACCTTTTTCACCTGATTTAACGGATAACCTTACCGCCTTTTTGCTCAATTTTTTTGCTATCTCCTCGGCTTCCGCTTTTATCTCTGCTTCCTTTTTTGTCGACACTTCTCTCTTCTTTTCCAACATCTTAAGGTTCCCGGATGTCGCATCAATTGCAAGTCCTTTAGGAAATAAAAAATTTCTAGCATAACCGGGGCTCACCCCTACAACCTCGCCCTCCTTGCCTAAAGAAACAACGTCTTTAACTAAAATTATCTTCATAATCCTCCTCTTTTATACTAGCTCTTTCGGCCTCTTAATATAAGAAATGCCCATCTCTTCGCCATACTGTCCAATCATCTCTTCTATCTCAGGGATGTCATCCCATGAGTTGAATGCCTTTACATATAAATCTTTATCCGAAAAGTCCCTCTTTGATTTCTTGACCACCTCAACAAATTTTTCCTTGACGCGCTTTAAGAAGAAGTCGGCGCCTTCCTTATTTATCTCCGGCAAAACCACACCAAAATCGCCGTGATTTAAATATGCTATCTCATCCACAATTCTCGTTTGTTGTTTAAGCATTTGCCCTAACTCTTTAGCCAATTTCTTTTCGGCCCTTTTCGATAATTTAATCTTTTCCTCATCCAGCTGAAAGATAATTAAAGAAAAACCGCTCTTATAACGTTTTGCCCGATCAACCTCCTGTTGAATCACAGTTATAAAATAGCGTGTTGTATGAAGCCCCGTTTCTTTGTCGACAAGAACCTTTTCCTCCAAATCTCTGACTTCTTCCTTAAACTTCTCGAAAAGCAGGCCACCGACTAAACCCATAAAAATGAAGAAGATAACGCGCAAGGAGATCGAAAGAGTAACAATTTGAGCAAGTTGGGACTTCACCATATACATAATCAAAAGAACATAAACAATGCCCGCAGCAAGCGCGGCTGCGAGACCACCTTTTTTCCCGTAATAAATAGCGCCCGCTATTATCGGGATAAAAAGAATTTGAGCCCATGCCTCAATTGTCGTCCCTCGAAAATAAAGAATCAGGGAAGTCAAAACCGCGATGACTGTCCCCAGCAAAAGAAAAAGCTTGCTTACACTCCGATACCTTTTAAGCGGAACCTCTGTCATAGTTCCCTCCTTTTTTAATTACGACCAAAACAAAATTTGACCTTTCATTTTACTATTAGCTATCGGCAAAGAAAAACCCTTCCTTAATATCCTTCTTGTGGTATCTTTCTATAATTAAACCACGTATCAAAAAGTCCCAGCCAGGTTAAGCCCTGAAAAGTTATTTGAATAAAAACAGTCAGAAGCAAAATAACCGTTTTTACCCCAAAAGAAAGCTTGTGCTTATCTAGAAAATAAAGAGCTATCGCAAAACCCTGAATTAAAAATATCATCCCGAAAACCAGAAGCAGATTTATCCCCATCGTTAAAACAATTTCGGAATAAGCTCCAAGTGATCTATGAAAAAAGGATGCTGCTAAGCCGACAAGATACCCCCAAGAAAAAAACCATGGCACTTGCAACTTTTTAAGACTTATAACCTTTGGCTGTTTGAGCCCCAACCGCTTGAGAACTTTAGAAGAGATTAAACAACAAAAAGCTGAAATCCAACCGGACAAGACAACAATAACCGCCGGAAAAACTTGGGCCAGACTTTCCGCAATTGTGCTCAAAAAATGTTTTTGAGATGCGATTTCTTCCTTACTTAAACCATACTTTAAATACAACTTATCTTGCATGGAAATCGATTCCTTGAAGATTTTTAACTGCTCAGAAAATACATTTATCCCGCTAATATAGTAGGTAAGAAGAGCCATTAAAACCATCGCTAACGCAACACCCAGCAACCCTACAAAGATGACACCAAAAACCGAGAAATCTTTGCGAATAGCGGCCCCTTGACTTACCCCTAACATTAAAATTATTAAAAACATAAAAATAGCCGAAGATGGCCCCATAAAAATAGCAATGATAAAACCAGCTGTTATCGCGGTCAGTATACCGTATTTAAAACCATGACGCACATAAATTATAATCGTTGGAACCGCACAAAGCGGGATAGTAATAAAAGAGAAAACAGGTAAAACCAGAGACAAAAAAGCAAGAATCAAAGTCAGGGCCGAGAGCTTTCCCGCTTCCACCAACGCGCGCGTATTTATCTTCCCTGCCTGTCGGCAGACACGGTCTATCACACCACAAGCCCCCCATAAAGTTACAAGCAACTTGTTATTTAGTAGGATACTTTATTAAAGCCATTTCTCTGGCTCTCTTAATAGCCGTAGCAAGTTTTCTTTGATGTTGAGTACAGGTCCCCGTAACTCTTCTTGGTTTTATCTTACCCTTATCGTTCATAGATTTACGCAATAAGTCCAAATCTTTGTAATCGATGTTATCAATCTTCCCTTTACAAAAAAAACAAATTCTCTTTGAGAACCTTTTAAAATAACGGTCGCCGCCTTCTTTCTTTCTAACATTTACAGCCATTTAATCACCTCCAATTAAAACGGAATATCTTCATCCAAATTAATATCTTCATTCACTGCTACCTCAGATTCGATATTGGGTTCAAAATCATCGTTGCCCGATTGGGAAGATACTCTCCCCAAAAATTGAACATTCTCAGCCACAATTTCGATAGTAGATCTCTTTTGCCCTTCACCTGTCTCCCACGCTCTGTACTGAAGTCTGCCATCTATGGCTACCGGTGTTCCTTTTGTGATGTTTTGAGATACAAGTTCAGCAAGTTTTCCCCAACAAACGATGTTAAAAAAATCGACTCCCTCAACCCGTTCGCCCTGTTTGTTAGTCCAACGTCTGTTTACCGCAATACCAAAATTAGCCACATTTGCCCCGCTTGGGGTGTATCTAAGCTCAGGATCTCTCGTTAAATTTCCAATTAAAATAACTCGATTAAGACTAGCCATTTCGTCCACTCCTATTATTTAAACTTACTTATACCTTAATACTTTAACCGTCAGTCTTATTTAGAAACCTGTTTTTTAGAAATCTGTTTCCTAACAAGCATGTGCCGCAAAATCTCATCAGTTATCTTTAAGACTCTATCTATCTCATTTACTGTTTTACCTTCTCCGTTAAATATTATGATGTAGTAATACCCTTCATCGTGCTTTTTGATGGGGAAAGCTAATCTCCTCTTACCCCATTTTTCCGATTTTTCGATTTTCCCGCCGTTTTTTTCGATAAGCTTTTCAACTTTGGCAATAACCTTCTCGGTAGCTTCAGAGTCGAGGGTGGCATCGATGACAAGCATGAGTTCAAAATCTTTCAAAAGTTACTTCACCTCCTTCGGTCTATGCGGCCCCTCCCTCAGCAGCCAATAGCTTGACTGCCTTAAGGGGCAGGAGTATTAAATTCAAACAGAGCATATTATAACAGCCATGATGAAAGTGGGCAAGTAATTGGTCATCTGCCATCTGCTCTCTTTATGTATCCCCTAAATCTCCTATTAAAATCATATCGTAAAAGTCTAACCTTGCGATCACAGTTCACACATTTAAGCCCGATATCCATCCCAAGCTTGGTCACTTCCCATTCATTGGCGCCGCAGGGATGAGGTTTTTTAAGTTTTACTACATCACCGACTTTTATGGGTACAACTTCAACCATATGTCCATCCCCCATGCAGAAGTTATTACAACCAACAAAATTTTCTCTTTTTAGGTTATAAAGTGCAAGTGTGCCATCATGCCAAAAGTTAGTCCGCTATCTCAAAAGGATTAACTTTTAACGGACGATGAAAAGTATTTAAAGCCGTCGGCCTTGAGCCGAAATATCTTGCCCTGTCGGTAAGATTCAAAATTATGTTCATAAGATCGCGGCCATCAATTTTGCCAAGACCACCAGGCACACAAGCCTTTTCACCAAACTCTTTCACGTTGTCTACCCGAACATTCTTGCCAATAATTATAATTGGAACCGGTTCCCCGGAATGAATCAAACTTCCAGAGCTGGGCGTGCTGTGATCGGATGTTACAACAATTAATGTATCGTCGCCAAATTTGGATAAGATTGAGCCAAAGGCCCCATCGAGCTTTTCAATTACCTCTTTTTTGAAAACGGGTTTCTTTGTATGTGCCGCTTCATCGGGGACCTTGGTATGAACATGGATGAAATCGTAATCGCCTTCAAGCGCTTTTCTTGCTGCCAAAAGACGTTTTTCGAAATCTTCGCCAGCATCTTCAAGATAAAGCAATTCAATAAAATCCATCCCAATTTCAGATGCCATGCCCTTGAAGAGTACGCTCGAGGCAACCATCGCTGCCTTAAAACCGAATTTATCCGTAAAAGAAACTAGCTTCTTCCTTTTAGATGCCCACTTGGTAAGCAAAAAATTTAATGGGGGCAAATCCCGCTTAATCCTTTCGATATTGATTGGATGATCTTTCAACTGAAAATAAATTTTTCTTAAATAAGCATTTAGCGCGCGTGCCGTGATTTCAGCTTTTTCTTTGTCTTTGGCATCTAACATTGTTTGAATTTTTATCACCGGCAAATCGTTGCAAAAGGGGTCTGAATCGGTAATATCGGGGTTTACATCACCGCTCATAAAGATGATGCCTTGTCTTTTTGAGTTATAAGCAAAGCGGATATTTGCTCCTTCAATTTCATCGTCGGTTATTTCTTTTACAAGCTCTCGACAAACTTCCTCCTCAGCGCCTATGCCGCGACTTGCAATCTTCAAACAACCATTTTCTTCCGCAACTGAGGCAAAGCTTGCTCTCAAAACAACGTCTTCGTAATTTAAATCGAGTCCTTCTCCAACCGCTTCAAAGACTCCTCTTCCGGGAAACTCATCGAGAGGATATCCAAATAAAACAAAATGAGCCATATCGCTTCCGGGGGCAATGCCAGGGGGGAGAGAGTTCAGCATCCCAGTTATACCATAAGATGCCAACTTATTTAGATTGGGAATGTACGCCGCTTCTAAAGGGGTTTTCCCATCAAGTTCAGGAGCCGGCCTATCACCCAAGCCATCCAACGTAACAAAGAGAACTTTCATTTAAATCCCCACCTAAAAAACTAGATTTTAACCCTTGAGAATCTCTCTAACCACTTTAATATAATCTACTTCTTTATCTTCTTTCCACAACTTTACGACCTCTTTGGAGACGGGAAGCGCAAATTCGTCAAAATAACTCTTCAAAGCATCTTCATCATATTCCACTTCATCATCTAAAGCTCGATAATTACTACTTAACACACAATTCAACTGTCTTCTCCCCTGCTTCCAGTCCGAACCGACGAGAGACTCAATCTCATCACTTGATATAACCTCTTTTAAAGGAAACAAAAGTTTTACTCCCGCATAACTAAGCGCCTCTTTGTAGGCATCAAGAACCACGGGTAGCTGGTTAATCTTTATGCTTCCCGCATGAGATTTCCTCTCACCGCTGATAATCTTATCCGCTCCAATGTGCCAGGCCAAAGGGACCCTGATTAAATGCATGTAGAGATGGCAACCCAAACAAAAAGGACAAAAACCAAACCTCTCAAAAAGAACTGAAAGAAATCTTCCGTTAAGGGCATGCCATAAAGCAGGTTCCTTAAGAGTAATTGAGCTTAAAACGGATTCCTTACCAGAAAAACCCAAATCTTTCAGCCGCTTTTGTAAATATTCTATGTTATCCTTAAGGTTTTTGCAGTCGCCGTATTCCGTCCCGGTATGAACGATGGTGGGCAGCACCGCATCGATGTCTTCTTGCTCGAACGCTCTTATAATTGCGGCTATACTATCCCTTCCTGCAATTTCACCGATAGCCAAATTGCCCTTTGCGGAAAATTTATCCTTTGGTTTAGAGAAAAGTATCTTTTTTAAATTTTTTAAAAATTTAGCTTCTCCCATTTCCTCAACCCTTTAATCACGAAAATTTCGATACCTAGTATAACCCAAATTTGTTGCCACAAAAACAATTAACGATATGTTGATGAAGAAGCCGTTTATTGTTCCCAACAAAAGTTTTTTATAGAACGACTGTATGGAATATTTAAATGAGTAAAGACTGAAGTAACGACCTGGTGTACTCGACTTCTTGCCTGTCCGCCAATTCAATGACCCACCAGTCACACTTGGTCTCTTCAAGCAGATGTTTAAGCATCGGGCCTATGAGGCTTAAATCTTGTGGAAAAATATGGTGGGGCTCTTCTCTTTCGTAAACATGAGCATTGACTATATGGGAAGCCATTAACTTAAGAAAATCCAAACCGATGAAACCATTTTTTGCGTGAAGGCTGGAATTCGCGTGCCCGAGATCAAAAGTAACTTTTGCGCCGGTAAGCTCGATTAATTTTTGAAAAAGTCCGGGGTCGCTGGTAAACCCCGCTTTTAAATTTTCCAAGCAAACCGTAACACCTTTAGCTTCGCCGTAATCAACCAATTTAGAAAGATTTTTTACGGCATTGTTCCAGCTTATCTCCTCGGGATTTTTAGACCACAAACCAACATGAACCGTCATAAAACGACCGCCAAAATCCCTTATTTTATCCGCGCAAAACTTGAAAATATCTAAAGAGTCCTCGGCCATTTTGGAATTGACGTAAGCCAACTCGACGTTTTCTATAAAACAATGATAACGAACCTCTATGTCTTCATTTTTGCTCATGAGGTTAAAAAACATCTGACCATCGCTCTTAAGTATCGAGAGACCTTCTAAGTCAAAAGACCAATCGATTGCAGGATAATTGTTTTCGACGGCATAATCCATCGTTTTTCCGAACAGGTTCATTGGTTTCGCGCAAACCGCTATCTTCGGCGCCATCAAGTTCTCCTTCTTTCATCACTGGAGGAGGGAAATGGGAATCGAATTCCATCCCCAGCCTCATCGGTCTGAGCCAACGGATTTGCAGTCCGCGGGAAGCGCCAGCTTCTTTCCCTCCCTGCCAATTTCCAAAAAGACAAAGGCCGTCACCTGGAAGGCAACGACCTAAAAATACCATAAGGATTGTAAATATGTAAAATAAAAATTTCTTATTTAACCCTTTCTTTTATTTTATAAATTAAATAACCCCTACTTATCTGTGCCCTTCCGCCTAAATCACCTTAATTGTTCCGGCTCCTCCTTCCAAAACTTGCCCAATAACTGCTCGAATGAGAACATTCTCTTTTTCTAATTCTTTTACCAAATCATCGCAACGCTCTTTGGATACAGAGATCAACAAGCCCCCTGAAGTTTGAGGATCAAATAGGATATCCTGAGTTATGTCGTTAACCCCTTGGCCGAATTTAACCTGGTTACCAACATACTTCCTGTTAGAAAAAGCGCCGCCGGGAACCAAACCCGTCTCCGCAAATTCAAAAACCCTATCAAATACGGGGATGACTTCAGATTGGATAACTGCGGAAACTCCGCTTCCTATAAGCATCTCCATGAGGTGCCCTAAAAGCCCGAAACCGGTTATGTCAGTACAGGCATTGACACCAACTTTCCTCATCGCCAAAGAAGCATTCTTATTTAAAGTTCTGATGGAATCTATTGCACCCATTATGTCTTTTTCTTCAACAAGCTCTCCTTTTAACGCAGTGGCAAGAACCCCCATGCCTATGGGTTTGGTAAGAACCAGCTTGTCGCCGATTTTAGCATTAGAATTTGTAATAAATTTATCCGGATGGACAACCCCTGTAACGGACAGACCATACTTTGGCTCCTTGTCTTCGACGGTATGACCACCCACCACAACCGCGCCCGACTCCTCAACCTTGTCGCGTCCCCCAAGAATTATCTCTTGAAGCACATCGAGTCCTATTTCGGGATTAAACATAACCAAATTCATAGCGGTTAACGGATCGGCCCCCATCGCGTAAATATCGCTTAACGAATTTGCGGCAGCTACCTGACCAAAGAGGCAGGGATCATTTACTATAGGAGTAAAAAAATCAACGGTTTGTACAATTGCAAGCTCATCAGTCAAACGATAGACCGCTGCATCTTCCGAATTTTCAATTCCCCTCAAAAGACCCTCTGCCTTCTTCAATGATATACCACCTAGTATGGAATCCAGGTCACACGGACCCAGCTTAGCAGCTCAACCACTCTTTGCAGAATATTTTGTAAGTTTTACCTTTTTGGTCACCTTAGCGCTCCTTTAAAAAATTTACTTATTAAAAGTATAATATTTCTTTTTAATTATACCAATACTTATTTTTTGCTTAAAAGAAAAGTTCCCCAAATTTTGAAAGAAAAACTCTACGAATTCCCTTGAAATTGAATTTTTATTTAAGTAAAGTAATATTTGAAAATTAATTTTCACTATCGTTTCAGTAAGACTTTATATCCTTTTGTTAAAAAGCCTCTATGTGTGTTAACGGAAGGATGTAAAAAAGCATAAGCTAAGGATGACTTAATGAAAAAGTTTTTTTTAATTTTATACGTTTTTGGATTTACTTTAATTGCATCAAGCGTAGTTTTAGCCGCAGGATATAATAACCCACTTCAATATACCCGACCAGCATATCAATCAGGCCCCATGGAGGATACACTAATGGCACCAACAAATGTAAAGACTGTCACGCAATCCACCAGGCATCAGGAACCTATGTGTTGCTTAGAAACGATAGTCCCATTACGGCCTGTGATGCTTGCCATGCCGATGGCGGATTAAGTTCATTGACTGTAAATCCCAACGCAGAAGGACACGATTGCGACGGAACTTCGCAAACAGCCCCCGATGATGCCGACTCAGCTTTTCATGCAGAATCTTACACCTGTATGATATGCCATAGCGTTCACGGCGCACATTTAGCTTATATTACCCACAATAAAGATGGACAACAACCGGTGGGAATTTTCCCAAAATATCATGCAATCCTCAAGGGAGATCCCGACACCGCGGATGCGATGTTCGACACAACGGGAACCTTGACCGAGTGGTGCGCCGATTGTCATTCCGCAAATTATGGCCTTTATAATCAGCCGAAAACCATAAGTGGAACAACCGTATATTCTCACACATGTAACGGAACGGGACCATATCAACACGATGGCCCGGCAGTTTCTGGAGCGCCAACATGTTCATCAACCTGCCATCAGCCTGGCGGCCTTTCGGGTCAAGAAGTAGCCCATGTCGACAGCAGAAACAGTGGCCCGACATGTCACCAATGCCATTGCTCAAACACTCAATATAGTGTTTGGCCTCACGCGCAAGGCGGAACTACTTCGAGAGATTTGCTCAAAAATACCTTTGGTCCTACAGGACTTGACGGAGTTTGCCTCGACTGTCATCACGAAGATTTATTGCCGTAAATTAATATCGACTATTAAAACATATCTAATTTAATGATAAAATTTATTTATTATGAATCTCGATTATTTTAAAACTTTTATCACAATAGTTAATAGGGGCAGTTTTTCAGAAACCGCAAAGCTAATGGATGTATCTCAACCTGCTATTAGTTTCCAAATTCAAACGATGGAAAAAGAGTATGGACAAAAACTTCTCGACAGATCCGGAACAAAAGTTAAAGCCACCGAGGCGGGAAAAATATTTTACCGTTTTGCTAAAAATATGATAAGAAACGATGAACTTCTTAGGGAATCTTTGGATAAACTAGAAAATGTAGTAAGGGGAAGGCTCTTGCTCGGCGCCAGCACAACCCCGGGAGAATATGTTATTCCCAAGATGCTCGGTCAGTTTAAGAAAAAATTCCCGGATGTGGAGCCGCAACTTATCATCGCAGATACCGATATCATTTTAGAAAAGCTTGAGAATCATGATATAGATATCGCTTTTGTGGGAAGAAAAATTTCAAACGATAAACTTGAGAGCAATAAATTTGCTTCTGATGAGCTAGTGGTAATCGTTCATCCCAACAACCAACTAACTAAGAGAAAAACCGTTTCCCTTAAGGAGATCGTCTCTTCTCCGTTAATTCTTCGTGAAAAAGGCTCCGCTACTAGAAAAACATTTGAAGATATGATAAAAAATGAGGGTTTTTCCGAAAAAGACCTTAACGTTGTGATGGAGCTGGGAAGTATACAGGCAATACTTGCCGCTGTCGAAGCAGATCTTGGCATTTCAATTGTCTCTAAATGGTCAGCAGAAAGAGATCTGTCGCTGGGGGTAATAAAAACTATCCTTGTTGCAAACACAAAACTCGCGAGAGACATCCATTTAATCTACGACAAAAACAGGATAATAACCAAAACCCAAAAAGAATTCATTGAATTCGCGATAAAGAGATATTCCATTAATTAATCTTTATTTATCTATCCCCTTTGGAGCAAAAAACTTTACCGTATCTACCTTAGCTGTGCCAATCAACACCAACCCATCTTGCGCTGGGTAAACATCTGAAGATACCTCTTCCTGACCAACCTCTTCTTGATTTACAGAATATACTCTAATAACAGTCGTTTTATATCCAACCCTCTTTTCTTTCTCAACAAACTCCTCGCCGACAGGCAAAGTAGAATCTTCCTTCTTTTCAAGGGTGGGTAGAATTTCTTCCTTTTTCACTCTAAGACCAACCTTTTGCATTAAAGGTTTGCCGTAAATCTCAACCTCGATTTGAGAATCATGAATGTAGGCCGCGATATAAATATAAGAATCCGCTAAATTAATGAAACTAAAATTTTTGCCCTCGGCAACCAAAATGTCTCGACCGATGGGGACATAATCCGGTGGAACAACGTGAGCATAACGATCTTTGATATTGAGATTCGTCAAAAGCACAGCATTATAAATCGTCGCTGCCACCTGAGAATATCCCCCCTTGGTATCTTCGGGGATATCTCTGCCCAATATTTTCAAGAAAGAAAATTCTTCTTCTTTAGTCAACAATATTCCGTCAATTGCGGAAACGGATTGCACAATTTCTTCTAATTTTTGTTTGTTCGAGGAATCAAAAGATGTGCTAAATTTTGCAATTAGATCGAGCGAGTTCAGCTGCTCAGTTGTGACGCTTGGCTTATCGGTTTCCAATGAAAGCGCGAGATTTACCGACTTTCCATTTTTAAGACACTCTTTGGTTTTGACCTTTAACTCTCCAGCATCTAACTTTTTACCTTCTATACCGGGAATTATTTTTAACTTGCCGTCTTCAAATTTTATCTCCGCATCCTTGGGATCCCGACCCAATTCTTCGGCTATTGAATCGATAAGTTTATCCACCTTCTCTTCGTCATAGCTCCAATTTAAAGGAACCTCTTTCCTTTTTAGCAAAACAAAAAGCTGTTCGGATACCCTGTCTAATAAATTTTTACCGTGGGCAATCTGATAAGCATTATTTACAGCTTCATTGATTTTTGGAGCAAGGTTAATGTCTCTTGTTTTAAGCGACCAACTCTTGCCCAAACCTGCTTGCCGACAGGCACGATAAGAAAAGTAAACTATTTCTTCGTCCGGTTCCTTACCTAGCTTCTCTTTTAATTTAATATTTGCTTGGATATTCGACAAACCGTTTAAATCAACGCCACCGACAAAGACGTTCGGCACGATAACATCATGATAATTAAGACGGAAATAGAAATCGACAAATACAAAACCAACAGCAAACGTCAGCAAAAGGACAAGGGAAGCAACCAAAAACTTACGAAGGAAAATGAGAAGCACCTCCAGTTAATTATGGTTGCTCAACAGAGTAGGTTAACTCAAGATATTTGTTGGCATTTTTGGCCTTTTCGATAATTTCCTCGGTAACTATTTCTCCCGTCATAAACAATATGTTGCCGTCATCACCGAGAATATCTTCTTTTATCGTCTGGCCAATTAGGTGATTTTTTTGTTGTTCTTCGACAACTTCAACTTCGGTTTTTTCTTTGACTCTTTCGGGTGCCTCATCTCTTCTGGGAAATTCGGCCACTCCTTTTTCTGAAATTATTATGGCATCTTTTCCGAAAGTCAAAATCTTGTCCTTAGAGATGGTCTGAGTCGAATTGCCTTTAGTAACGGCGCAACTATCAACGGCGCCAGTTTGAGGATCGAACCAATATTCGGTTACCGTTCCAGAATATTTACCATCAACCGACATAACCGGAGAATTAATTAGTTGCGTATCTTTTTGGAGCAGTTGTTCAACTTGTCCATCTGATGAAGCAACCACGACCCGTGAGGGATCATCGATAATTATTGCGTCTTCCCCAAGACTCCGAATTTTGTCAAAGGGAACAACTTTTGTGCTCTTATACCAGTTGGGATCCTCGACCACCACGAGAGCAATTTGCTTCATTTCAAAATTAATAGCGAGATCCCTTACGGTCCCAACCTTTTCCCCACTTGAAATCGCAATAATCGAGAGACCGCAAACTTCTTTTCTGCTCTTCATTAAATATTTTCACTCCTTTCAGAACTTTTACGTAAAGGGGATGTTATTTTTTTTAAAACAGCTCCCATCTCATCCCCAAGCATCTCATCCCCATCTTCATTGCAAATATTTTGGGCTTTAGTTAAATTTCTTATTGCCTTATCTTCTTCGCCCAATATTAAATTAATCCTTCCAATTTCCGCTTCTATAAGGGCAATTGCGACAGGTTCTTTGGCAACTTTTGCCGCCGATTTCAATGAAGAGACCGCGGAATCATAATCTCTCTTTTCCATTTGACCGTAAGCTTCTCTTAGAAGGTGCTTTAAATCCTTAGAATGCAACATCCTGCTTAAAAACATCATTCTCGGCTCTCCCTGCTCACCTTCTTCGTCTCGCTCTATCTTTGCAATGTGCTCGGTTTTCTCACTTCTTTTTTGTTTCTTTATAACACTTCTGGTTGTTTCGGTAAAATTTTCGGTGAAATTAAAAACGGGACCTTCTTCTTTCTGTCTATCTTGCTCTTTTTTTTCAATTGGCCTTAAATTCACACACCTTGAAATTACCATCGCCATCAGCACAACCAAAATGAACACTATCCCCATCAGTTGAACGGCACTTAATTCAAACAAAAGATTTGAGCCCATTACTATAGTTAATATTAAAAAAGATGCCAAAACAACAAATATCATCATACGAGCAGCATCGACTTTAAATACAAACCTCATTATAAAATAAATTACAAAAACGGTCGCCACCATCATGGCTAGGACCGCCGCCAAAAGAAACAAATCCTCCTCCATAAATGCTAATTAAACATTGGGCTTGAATGTCCTTTTTTTAATAAGTGTATTTTAACACATATTTTCCTGTCTTCCGCAATGCAGCACCCTAATTTTTTTGGATGATATCGCAAAGCATCTGTTGTTCCCTGGTCATTTTCAACAGTGTCTTTTGTTTCCTCTTCGAGTGCGGCAGGACATATTCC
>Ga0129302_1000643_pt1 | contig 25759 bp, 24 predicted proteins | sample BlaSprsedimmetaG_FD_94476 | JGI IMG/M metagenome (GOLD analysis project Ga0129302, IMG submission 94476) | Hot spring sediment bacterial and archeal communities from California, USA to study Microbial Dark Matter (Phase II) - Blank Spring... | ecosystem: Environmental > Aquatic > Thermal springs...
AACTTCATCGTCTACAGCGGCCTGCTGATCACTTTTGCCAATTTGTTCGCGTTTATTCCATTTTATCTGTACCTGGTGGTGCTCTATACATTTATTATCTACTCAGAGGAGGCGTACTTGACCGGCCAGTACGGTGATGCCTACCAGGAGTACCGGCGCCGGACTCCGCGTATCATCCCCGGTTTCCGCCTCTACCCTCGGCCCTCAGTACCTTTCAACCTGCGCAAAGTGTTGTTTAAGGAAAAGAACACCGTTTTCTACAGCATGGTGTTCTACATGGCCATCCTGATCTACAAGGAATACCTGATCAACGCCGGCATCATCGAGAAAACCGACATTCTGCTTTACGCGGCGGCGGCTCTTTTCGGGATCAATGTTTTTCTGGTTATCCTTAAGCGCCGCCACTTGAACGAATAATCTTGGGGATGATCAGTCTTCCGCTTCTTTGGAAGGCGCCAATCCGGGATAGAGTTTGCCGGCGCATTCGGGACAGATGCCGTGAGAGAAACGGGCGTCCGAATGGGTTTGAATGTACATCTCCACTTGTTCCCAGTAGCCCTTGTCGTTGCGAACCTTTTTGCAATGGGAACAGATGGGCAGAATCCCCTGCAGGCTGCGGATTTCCGCGATTTTATCCCGCAATTCCGCCACCCGCTCATGGTTCATGCCCATGCGGAAAGCAACCAGGGTACCGGCCAGGGCGACAAACATGACCGCGTCAATCCACGCCAGGATTCAGTCTTTCCGTACGGCCGCAAGTGTCCCGAGAACGGTCGTAATAATCAAGGTGATGACCCGGATCAGCATCTTGCGCTTGCGCTCCTGTTCCAGGGCGGCGATATCCTTCTTGTCGATGCCGAAAAGTCGATACAACCAGTTCTGAAGACGCGCGGTCATCGTGTTCCCAAAACCCGTTAGGGCCGACCGGTTCAGGAAAAGCAATCAGGAAAGAAGGTAACAGGTGGCAGGAAAGCGGGAGGCAGTGTAGGAGCGGGTTTCAAACCCGCCCGTACTTTTTTTACTTCTTCCCTTTTATGCCCGAAAGGGTACTCTAACTTTCAGACTCTCCAACTTTTTTTTCTTTGCCCTCTTGACACGCCCTCTAAATTTGGTTATTTTGCCAAATATACAACGGAGGACCGCATGACCGAGCACGAAAAGCAACGCTGCGGCGAGCGGGCGCAGGTACTCAAGGCCCTGGCCCACCCCACCCGCCTGTGGATGGTGGAGCAGCTTTCCACGGGGGAACGCTGTGTGTGCGAGTTCGTCAATGAAATCGACGCGGATTTTTCAACCATATCGCGCCACCTCTCGTTGCTGAAAGCCGCGGGCATCATAGCTGATGAAAAGCGCGGACGCCAGGTAATCTACCGCCTGGTTGTGCCTTGCATCCTCAACTTCATGGACTGCGTGGAGGCCGTATTGAAAGAGCGCTCCCGCGCCCTGACTTTTGTCATGCAGGAAAAACCATGAATTGGAAAGAGGAATGGAAAAAAATGGTTTTGATGGTCGGCGCGTTCCTGGCCGTCTTTTACCTTCCCATCGGGTCCACCCGTTTTGACCGCGCCCTGCTGGAAGCCTTTCACCTGGTCAAGTGGTACGCCCGGGAGCATGTGCTGCTCTGCCTGATCCCCGCTTTCTTTATCGCCGGTGCCATAGCGGTGTTCGTCAGCCAGGGAGCGGTCATGAAGTACCTGGGTGCCCGCGCAAAAAAGGTGATTGCTTACGGCGTGGCCTCGGTATCGGGCAGCGTGCTGGCCGTGTGCTCCTGCACGGTGCTGCCCCTGTTTGCGGGGATCTACCGCATGGGCGCCGGCCTGGGGCCGGCCACGGCTTTTCTCTACTCCGGCCCGGCGATCAACGTCCTGGCCATCATCCTGACCGCGCGGGTGCTGGGCTTGGAACTGGGCATCGCCCGCGCCGTGGGTGCAATTATATTCAGTGTGATCATCGGCCTGCTCATGCACCTGATCTTCCGACGAGAGGAAAACGCGCGTAACAGCGCGGCAGCGAGTATGCCCGTTGAGGAACCTTCACGCCCGCTGTGGCAGAACGCCCTGTTCTTTACCGCCCTAGTCGGGGTGTTGGTGTTCGCCAACTGGGGCCGTCCCGAGAATGCTTCCGGTTTCTGGGTAGCCGTGTTCAACGCCAAGTGGATGTTGACCGCCCTGGCCGCCGCCGGCCTGGGAGTGATGCTGGTCTCGTGGTTCGGCCTGAAAGCCTGGAAAGTGGGACTCATCGCCGCAACCACGGCCACCGCGGCGCTGCTGGTTCCGCACAACCCCCTGGTTCCTTTTGCCGTGGCAATCGTCGGACTCTCCCTTGCAGCGGCCACGGACAAGGGAGAAGCAAAGGAATGGTTCGCATCTTCCTGGGACTTTGCCAAGCAGATCCTGCCGCTGCTTTTGCTGGGCGTGCTGGCCGCGGGAATTCTACTGGGGCGGGTCGGGCAGGAAGGCCTCATCCCCTCACACTGGATCGCCGGGCTGGTGGGCGGCAATTCACTTGGCGCGAACCTGTTCGCATCGATTTCCGGCGCTTTGATGTATTTTGCCACCTTGACGGAAGTACCCATACTCCAGGGACTGCTGGGAGCGGGTATGGGCAAAGGACCGGCCCTGGCGCTGTTGCTGGCCGGCCCCGCCCTGAGCCTGCCCAACATGCTGGTAATCCGCGGCATCATGGGCACGAAAAAGACCCTGGTTTTCATTTTGCTGGTGGTGGTGATGGCCACCCTCAGCGGCATGATTTTCGGCGCGTTCTTTGGATGATTTTCAGAGGAGGCACACATGAAAAAAATTCAGATCCTGGGCACGGGGTGCCCGAAGTGCGAACAACTGACCCGGGCCGCTAAAGCCGCGGCGGATGAACTGGGCCTGGAGTATGAGTTGGAAAAAGTCAGCGACATCAACGATATCATCGCTTTCGGGGTGATGATGACCCCCGCCCTGGCGGTGGACGGTGAAGTCAAAGTAGTGGGCAAGGTGCCGTCACCGGCCGAATTAAAAACCCTGCTGGCCGGGTAGATCCATGTCGATGGCACAATTACTCGAAAGACAGAAAGGAGGATGCTGATGCATATGTACTTAAAAGCAATCGCCATCGTATTTCTGATGCTGATTCCCGCCGGGAATAATCAACCCGTCTTTGCGAATTCCGAAGAAGTGGCCAATGTTCCCAAGACCGTGGTGTACTACTTTCACGGAAATTCCCGCTGCCGCACGTGCCTGACCATCGAAAAGTACACCCGGCAGGCCGTGAACAATGGTTTCGCCGATGAATTGGAAAAAGGCGAGATGGAATTGCGGGCAGTCAACGTGGACCTGAAGGAAAACCGCCACTTCATCCAGGATTACCAACTCTTTTCCCGTTCCGTGGTTTTGTCCGTCGGCAGGACGGAAAGGAAACCGCATGGAAACGCCTGGACCGGGTGTGGGAACTGGTAGGAGACGAGTCCGATTTCACTAACTATATCCAGGATGAAATCCGCGAGATCCGGCAGGCAGAACGCGAATGAATGCATGGTATGTAGCCGTGGTTTGGGCATTCTGGTTGGGGATTCTGACTTCCATCAGCCCCTGTCCCCTGGCCACCAACATCGCCGCGGTCTCTTACGTGGGGCGGTGGGTGGACCGCCCCTCCAGCGTACTGCTTTCCGGCCTTTTGTATACGGCAGGACGGATGCTCACCTACCTGGTGCTGGGCATCATACTGGTCTCCACCTCGCTTTCCGTACCTTCGGTGGCTTTCGGCCTGCAGAGGCATATGAACCGGTTTTTGGGGCCCCTCCTGATCCTGGTGGGGCTGGTCCTGCTGGATATCCTGAAAATCACGACAAAAAGCTCCGGAATCAGCCGGGGAATCCAACGCAAAGCGGAATCCATGGGAATCTGGGGAGCTGGGCTATTGGGAATCATCTTCGCTCTCTCTTTCTGTCCCACTTCCGCCGCCCTTTTCTTTGGATTTCTGTTGCCCCTGGCCGTGTCGCAACAATCCGGGATACTGCTGCCGGCGGTTTACGGTGTCGGCACGGCAGTACCGGTATTTCTCTTCGCCCTGCTGTTGGCCCTGGGCGCTAACCGCATCGCCCGGGCTTTTCAGTGCATCAGCGCGTTCGAAAAGTGGGCGCGGAGAATCACTGGAGTGCTGTTTATTGTGATCGGTGTTTACTTCAGTATCACGTATCTGTTCGGTCTGAACCTGGGATGAAAACGCACGGAGAAAAAATGAGTGAACGCAAACATAAGGTTTTGTTTTTGTGTTCGGGTAATTCCTGCCGCAGCCAGATGGCGGAAGGTTGGGCGCGACACCTGGCTGCATTGAACCTGGAACCGGCCTCCGCCGGCATCCGCTCCGGCACGGTCGACCCCCTGGCTGTCCGCGTCATGGCCGAGGCCGGAGTGGATATGTCCACCCAGAAATCGAAGCCGGTATCGGACGTATGGGGCCGCGAGTTCGACCTGGTGGTCACGGTGTGCGACGCCGCCGCCGAGGCCTGCCCTGTGTTCCCAGCTCCTGTGCCGGCCATACACCGCGGCTTCGATGACCCGCCGTCCCTGACCGCGCACATGGCGGACCTGGAGGAAAAACTCGCGGTCTACCGCCGCGTGCGCGATGAGATCAAGGCATTGGTGGAAAGACTGCCGGAGATGATTCCGCGAATTGGTAACGATCATGATGAAAAACCACCTTACGGGGACAAAGGATGAATTTATACATTCATCCTCCGTCCCTAAATATCACTATGGAGAAAATTAATGAAAAACAGTGAAAAAGATGGCCTCCGTCAGGATGTGCGCAAACGCTATGGGGAGATCGCGAAACAAAACGGATCATGCTGCGGCAACAGCGGTTGCTGTTCCCAGGCCCCGGGGTCGGCGGGCGCTTCGGCCGGACTCGGCTATTCCGGTGAAGAGATCTCCGCGGTCCCCGAGGGAGCCGACATGGGGCTGGGCTGCGGCAACCCCCAGGCCATCGCGCAACTGCGGGCCGGCGAGGCCGTGCTCGACCTGGGGTGCGGAGGCGGGTTCGACTGCTTCCTGGCCGCCCGCCGGGTGGGAGAGTCAGGCCGGGTGATCGGCGTGGACATGACACCCGAGATGGTTTCCAAGGCCCGGGAAAACGCCCGCAAAGGCCAATACCATAACGTGGAGATCCGCCTGGGTGAAATCGAACACCTGCCCGTGGCGGACGCATGCGTAGACGTCATCATGTCCAATTGCGTAATCAACCTTTCCCCCGACAAGCAACAGGTGTTCCGTGACGCCTTCAGGGTATTGCGCGAAAACGGCCGACTGGCCGTTTCCGATATCGTGGCCGTTAAACCCTTGCCTGAAAAAATCCTGAAAGACCCGGACGCCCTCAGCGGCTGCGTCGCCGGGGCGGCCTTGGTCAACGACGTCAAAAACATGCTGCGGGATGCCGGCTTTGTGGACGTATCCGTCGAAGTACGGGAAGACAGCACCCGTTTCCTCCGTGACTGGTTCCCCGGCAGCGGCGCGGAGGAATATGTCCGCTCCGCGATGATCACCGCCCGGAAACCTATTCATGGGGACGAAGGATGAATTCATAAATTCATCCTCCCCATTTGTGCAAGGAGTCAATCATGAACCAACCGGATGTGCTGGAAAGCAACCGCAGAATGAGTAGTATCTTTGAGCGCTACCTCACATTGTGGGTGGGGTTGTGCATCCTTGGGGGAATCCTGCTGGGCCGTCTGGCCCCGGGCCTGGCCCAAAGCCTGGACGGGATGTCCGTGATGATCAAAGGCGCGCCCGTGGTTTCCATTCCCATTGCCGTGTGCCTGTTTTTCATGATGTATCCCATCATGGTCAAGATCGACTTCGCCGCCGTGATCAAGGCAGGCAAAAGCGGCAAGCCCGTATTCCTCACTTTGTTTATCAACTGGTGCATCAAGCCCTTCACCATGTACGCCATCTCCATGCTTTTCCTGGGTATATTGTTTAAAGGATTGATCGGCCCCGAAGCGGTGGACCTGGTAAAAATGCCCTTCGGCCTGGACCTGCCCCTGGGCGCAGAGCACGGCGCCGGCACGGTGGTACTGCACGACGGCATCAAGATGCTTGAAATTCCCCTGTGGCGCAGCTACTTCGCCGGAACCATCCTGCTGGGTATCGCCCCCTGCACGGCCATGGTGCTGGTTTGGGGCTACCTGGCCCGCGGCAATGATGGTTTGACCCTGGTGATGGTTGCCATAAACTCCCTGATCATGCTTGTTCTTTACGGCGTCCTGGGCGGGTTTTTACTGGGTGTGGGCCGCCTTCCCGTTCCCTGGCAGGCATTGCTCCTATCGGTCGGCGTATACGTGGCATTGCCCCTGGTGGCTGGATTTTTCTCGCGCCGCTGGATCATTCGCTCCAGGGGAGAAGAATGGTTCCGTGAAAAGTTTCTGCCCCTGCTCACGCCCGTCACCATCACGGCGCTGCTGATCACCCTGGTTCTCTTGTTCAGCTTCAAGGGCGATGTGATCTCGTCCAATCCCCTGACCATCCTGTGGATCGCCGTGCCCCTGTTCATCCAGACCATGCTGATTTTCGCCCTGGGGTACGGGGCGGCCAAACTGTTAAAACTGCCATACCGGGACGCCGCGCCTGCCGCCATGATCGGGGCCTCCAACCATTTCGAGGTGGCTATCGCCACGGCGGTCATGCTGTTCGGCCTCTCGTCCGGTGCCGCCCTGGCAACGGTGGTCGGGGTGCTGATCGAGGTGCCGGTGATGCTCATGCTGGTGGGAATCTGCCGCCGCACCGCGGGTTGGTTTAAAAATTAAAGTTGAAAAGTTGGGTTCTCTTCCATTTTGTGTGGGTTTGGGGGTTATACTTATTTGAAAAAATGATAAGGCTTCAGGAGAGTACCCTTTCGGGCATAAATCACCGCTCACCACTTCGGTTCAGACCCATTGCGGTCTTCGACGGCTTAAGATGGCCATGGTGGATGTTCGGGATGTTTCCGAGGCCATCTTTCGTCTTCGGTGAGTACCCCTCAGCCGACCATTCTGTCTCAGACCATGGGTCCCCGGAACCTACGTTTGCGTTCGCTTATGCTTTATGCCCTGCGGGTACTCTTCCTCACAACTGCTTACTGATTCCCAATATATATTTACCCACACAGAACGTAAGAGAACCAAAAGTTGAAAAGTTGAAGGATTGAAGAGGAAAGACGCCAAACAGGTTTTCAAAGCTTTTCAACTTTGCATCCTCCATTGACAAACAGCCGTTACCCCCTCATACTGGGGCCGGCCGTGCGCGTGCAGATACCGGAAGCCGGCCAAGGTGGTTAAATGGGACACGCCAATGTTTCCCGGGCATATCGCAACCTGCAGAAACGCCTGGACCGCTCGCCCCAGGGGGCGCCGGAATCGGAAGCCCTTTTCCGCATCCTCAAGGAACTCTTCTCCGAACAGGAAGCCCGCCTGGTGTCCCGCCTGCCCTTCCGCTACTTTACCGTGGAAACCGCGGCGGAAACCTGGAAAAAGCCGCATTCCGAGGCCGAGGCCATACTGGACACTCTGGCGGACAAGGGCTTGATGCTGGACTTCAAGGCCGGAGAAGAACGCAAGTTTATCCTCGCACCCACCATGGCCGGCTTTTTCGAGTTCTCACTGATGCGCACGGACGGGCGCTTCGACGCCCGCCTGCTGTCTGAACTGTATCACCAGTACATCAACGTGGAACCCGATTTCGTCCACATCCTGCACATCAACCCGCCCATCGACCGGGCATTTGTCCACGAAGACCAGATCCCTGAAGAGTCCTTTTCAGAGGTCCTGGATTATGAACGCGTATCCCATGTTATCGACTCATCTTCCTGCATTTCGGTCGGGCGCTGTTATTGCCGCCACAAAATGGAGCATCTGGGCAAAGCCTGCGATAATCCCCAGGATGTCTGCCTCACCTTCAACGGCACGGCCCGCAGCCTGATCGATCACGATATCGCGCGCGAAATCTCTAAAGAGGAAGCCCACGAAATTATCAGGCGGGTGGAAGAACTGGGACTGGTACATATCGGCGACAATGTGCGCAACGAAGTGGCCTGGATCTGCAATTGCTGCAGTTGCTGCTGCGAAGCATTGCTGGCCTACAAGCGCCTGGGCTATGTGAGAAACATCCACACCAACTTCGAGGCCGCAATCAATCCTTCCTTGTGCATCAACTGCGGCAAATGCGCTCAGAAATGTCCTGTCGACGCCATCCATGAAGGAAAAGACGATGCCGGGGAAAGAGCCTTCCTGGTAAACCTGGACCGTTGCATCGGCTGCGGCGTATGCAGCTGCTTCTGCCCCACCGGGGCCATCCGCATGGAGCGGCGCGCTGAATTGAACGATACACCCAAAGACGGCTTCGAGCGCATGATCCGGTCAGCCATCGATACCGGCAAGTTGGGCAACCTGATCTTTGATAACTACCACCTCTGGACCCATCGCATTCTGTCGCGCTTTATCAATGTTCTGCTGGGACTGGGCCCCATCCACAAACAGATGATGCAAAAGCAGGTGCAGTCCCGCTTCCTGCGCTTCGCGGAAAAGAAGGCGGCAAAAACAGAGTAGAAGGTAGACAAAACCATCAAAATCGAAGCACGAAATGCGAAACAAATTCAAAATCAAAATGATCAAAACAAAAGCGTAAGTGTCATTCAGATAAACTTGTCATTGAGGAAGCAGTAAAACTTGACATCAGCTTGCTGTGCAAGCGTCATTGGGGACTGAAATCCAAAATCCCAAATTCTAAATCCCAGACAATTTCCAATTTCCCAAATCCAAATGATCCAAATAAAACAACAAGTTGAGGGAGTTGAAGGCGGAAAAAACAGTACGGGCGGTTCGCGAACTTCCCGTGTCACTGTCTCCTGCCTCCTGTCTCCTCTTCTTTACTTTCGACTTTCAACTTTCGACTCAGTTTCCACTTGCCGATCGCCTCCGGCCACTTGCCAAATTTTATTGTGCAAGAATTCAGGCGGCAAGGCAAGCCCAGCCACCGATCCGATTTTTTGACAATTCAATTGCGGAAACATAAAATTTTTTCATGCGGGGAAAAGAAAACAAAGTAAAAATTCTGTTGGCGCTCCTGTTCCTTGGCCTGATCGGTTTTTCAAACGCCGATGTTCCTGAACCCAAAGCCCGGCGCCTGGACATGGTGCGCACCCAGATCGCCGCGCGGGGTGTCACGCACCCCGCCACCCTGAAGGCCATGCAAAACGTCAAACGCCATCTCTTCGTACCGGCAAACCTGGCCGCCGCGGCCTACCTGGACCGTCCCCTGCCGATCGGATATGGACAGACCATTTCCCAGCCTTTTATCGTGGCTTTCATGACCGAAGCGGTGCGTCCCCAACCGGATCACCGCATCCTGGAGATCGGATGTGGTTCCGGGTACCAGGCGGCGGTACTGGCCGAAATCGTAAATGAGGTCTACACGGTTGAAATCATCGCTCCCCTGGCCGATACAGCGGCTCAAAGGCTGTCCGAACTGGGCTATGAAAATATCCGGGTAAGACAAGCGGATGGTTATCACGGCTGGCCGAAAGCGGCGCCTTTTGACGCCATTGTCGTCACGGCGGCCACTGAGTTCATTCCGCCTCCATTGATCGAACAACTGAAAGACGGCGGCCGCATGATCATCCCGGTAGGCTCGCCATTGAGAACGCAGCAGTTGATGCTGATCGAGAAAAAAAAGCAAAAGATCATCTCCCGCAACTTGATGCCGGTCCGCTTCGTGCCCTTTACCAGATCCGGGAGTTGATTTGAAATACTACCGCAACGGCCCGGCCATCGGTTTGTTTTCAGCGGCACTGATCGGCAGCCAGATTTCCCTGATGCAGGCTCTGGCCCAGGCGCAATGGTCTCACTTCGCGCATATGATCATCGCGGTGGCCATGCTTGGCTTCGGGGTCAGCGGTACCTGGCTGGCATTGGCCGGATCCTCACTGCTGAAAAGGGCCGCAATCTGGGTGCCCCTCGGCATGGCTGCGGCCGCGGCGGCCCTTACATTGGCTCCTTTCCTGGCTGCGCTTCCGGGAATTGGTTTTGATATGATGGAATTGTTCATAACCGGAGGATCTCCCCTCAAGCTGGTCTTCACATACCTGGCTTTTTTTATGCCTTTCTTTTTCGGGGCCCTGGCCATTGGCCTGGCATTCGCCGCCACACCGGAACGGATCGGCGCTCTCTATGCTTGGAACCTGGCCGGTTCGGCCCTGGGAGGGCCGATAACTCTCCTGCTGTTGACATTCATATCCGCCTCTCAAGCCGGAGCCTTCTTGGCCCTGGTTGCCTGGGCGGCTGCCGGAATTGCCGGCCTGTTGCAAAGAAAACAAGTTGCCGGAGTTCTTCTGGGCCTGGTCTGCCTGGTTGGGTTGATCCGGCCGCCGCAATTCCAGCCATCCGTCTACAAGGATCTTTCCAGGGCATTGGACATGCCGGATCGCATGGTCAAAGGTCCGTTTCCCAGTCCCTATGGAGAAGTGCATGTCGTAGAGTCGCCGGCGTTGCGTTATGCTCCGGCCCTGAGTCTGAAATTCCGCGGCACCCCGCCCAGCGCTCCGGTTGTATTCGTCAACGGCAACCAATACGGGGTGCTGTTGCCGCCCAAGGATCCAGGGAATCAGCATATAACGGACGCCACACCGGCCGGACTGGCCTACGCCCTGAAAAAACCGCATAGAGTACTTGTTTTGAGAGCGGGCGCCGGGGTGGCCGTGACCCATGCCCTGGCCCATGATTCCAGGGAAATAATCGCGGTGGAGTCTCATCCGATCGTCCGCGGTATGGCCGCAGCCAACACTGCGCTGCATGCGAATGGAGACAAAGTGAAATGGGTTGCGGGAACATCCCGGGCCTGGCTTTCGAAAAAAGCAGCCGCCCATGAGGCGAATGGCTACGACCTGATTGTACTGCCTGCCGTGGGGGGGTTCGGAGGAGATTCCGGACTGCGTGCCCTGGAGGAGGATTATACGTTAACGGTTGAGGCAATATCTGAAATGTGGAGCCGATTGAATCCCGGAGGCATGATTTCGGCCGTAGCCTGGATCGATTACCCGCCGCGAGCTTCCCTGCGCCTGGCCGCTCTCCTGGCGGACGTCCTGGTCAGGCAAGGTTTGAATAACCCTAGAAAACACGTTGTCATCCTGCGCAACTGGGCTCAGATGGTTGTTGTAATATCCAGGAATTCGTTTCAGCCTGAACAAGTGGAGTCGGCGGTCACTTTTGCCGACCGGCTTGGTTTTGACCTGGTCGGCGACAATCTGGAACCAACGGCAACAAAAGCGCAGAGTTATCACAACCTTGACGATGACACACTGGTTGTCGGCCTGCGCAAGATCCTCGCTCAAAAACAGTCCCAATTGGCCCGGAAGTATCCTTTCGCGATTTTTTCCCCATCGGATAACCGGCCCTATTTTAAACATTTTCTTACCCTGCAGCATTGGCAAGCTTATCGTGATCTATTCCTGGAAAATCAATCTCCTTTCGTGGAAATCGGTCTGCCGACGCTCATCTTGACTTTCCTGCAGATTGCCGCGATCAGCCTGATCCTGATCGCTCTGCCGTTGCTGCGCCTCAGACGAGTTGCCAGGGGTTTCGGCAAGCCCTTGTTTTACTTTCTGGCGGTCGGTTGCGGCTTCATGTTCTGGGAAATCATCATGATCCAGCGATTCATTCTATACTGGGGGCACCCGTTGATGGCGGTTGCCGGCGTCATCGCCGTTCTTCTTCTTGGCATGGGGGCGGGCAGCCTCTATTCCTCCCGCCTGAAAAATTTTCGGGTTCAAGCCTGCAGGGTGAACGCGGTTCTGGCGGGATTGCTGTTTGCTTATATTCTGATTCTGCCGGCCTTTTTCAAGCTCACCATAGGATTTCCCCTGACGCTCCGCGCACTGCTCGGCGGTCTGATCCTGCTTCCTCCGGCCTTTCTGATGGGTTTTCCTTTTCCGCTGGGATTACGCTGGGTCGAAGAACCCAATCGGGCGCGCATTGCCTGGGCCTGGGGCCTGGACGGATTCGCATCGGTGGTCAGCGCCAGTGGTGCGACCATCCTGGCGGTTGTTTTTGGCTTCACGGCGCCCCTGGCTATGGCCGTGGCCGCATATGGCCTGGCCGCCCTGATGGCGGGTACCGGGGCCCGCCCCACTTCTCGTTGCGGACGGATCAGGGATTCGCAATAGGGGCGAATGATTTTTCGCCCCCACCAATGCTGTCCCTGTCACCTGTCTTCCTGCAACCTGTCACCTTTTTTACTTCTTCCCTCTTCAACTTTCTTTTTTGCCATCAACGCCTCGATCTCGTCTATCTCCTTGGGCACGAAACGGGAGAGCACCTCGCAGCCGTCCGGGGTAATCAGCACCGTGTCCTCGATGCGGATGCCGATACCCGTCTTTGAATCGTACAGCCCCGGTTCCGCGGTAAACACCATGCCCGCTTCCAGTGGCAATCCTTCCTGACCCACATCGTGGGTGGAGAGTCCCACGTAATGGTGGATCACACCTTCCAGGCCGCGATCCGGGATTTTCCACTCGCGCATGCGATGGGCCACGTGACGCTTGACATCCGCCAGGGTCACGCCCGGGCGATACGCCTCGATACTGGCTTTCTGGATCGCCAGCACGGTGGCATACAACTTTCGCTGTTCCGGGGTGAATTTGCCTGAAACCGGCCAGGTGCGGGTGATGTCCATGGCGTAATGCTCCAGATCAGCGCCGAAATCCATCAACACCACTTCACCAGCCTGCATTTTTCGCTGGTTGCGGTTGTAATGCCACACGCAGGAGTTGGGGCCGGACCCCACGATGGGGGCATAAGCGGGACCGTCGGCGCCGTTTTTCAGGATATGGCCGACAGCCGCGGCTTCCAACTCGTATTCCATCGCCCCGGGCCGGGTGGCTTTGATGGCGGCGACAACGGCCTCCGCGGATATGCGCCCATTTCGCCGCAGGATCTCTATTTCGTGCGCATCCTTGATCATGCGCATGCGGTCCAGGACCGGAGATATGTCCCCTAACTCGGCAAAGGGATAACGCTCCCGCAGGCGTTTGACCCGCTGCTGGTCGAGGGTGGGGACATCGTTGTAGGCGCAGCGGCCGGCCCGGGCGGTAAAGATTCCGGTCTCCCAGCGGCTGCCGTCCTGTGGATCCGCCGGGGAAAGGCGGACCCACAGGCGCGAACCGGAGCGCCTCAGGATGCGCGCCAGGTATTCGTCCAGGTAGGATGCGGAATAGATCGCGCCGACTCCCAGGCGACCCGGGGCATCCGGATCCAGCAACATGTTTTCGCCGTCGATCATGCGCTCGCGTTCGGACTGGCGCGGCAGGAACAGCACGGTACGGTCGTTTTCAGCACTTATCACCATCACGGCACAGGGGTCGTTGATCCCGCTCAGGTAGAAAAAATCATTGTCCTGGCGGAAACGCTTGCCCGGGTGGGTGTCGGTTTCACCGAACAGGATCACCGGTCCCTGTTTAATGCTTTTCATTAAGCTGGCCCTGCGTTCGGCATAGGGCGAGGTTTCCGCAAAAGCCCCGACTGTCGTGACAACGAAGAGTAGGCCCAATCCAAGTTTCCAGATTCCCAGTTGTTTTTTCATGTTGGTTCTCCTGCTTTTGTTTACCGCGTTCTTCCCGGCCGGTTGGTCGTCCACTCTGTGTTGATCCTTTCGCTGATGCGTGCGAGTTTGCATGATAGCCAGCGAGAATCCAAAAACCCGCATTTCCATACCTACAGGCACCGTCACCTTTATCAGGAAAAGCGATCGTCCGTTCGTTGCCGGCGGATGCGCTTCATGTCCGCGGAGAGCCATCCAGTTCGGGCACCGCGGCGGTCGTCGAACCCCGGTACATAAGGCTTGATGTCCAGCAGGGGCGTGCCGTCCAGGATGTCGATGCCGCGTACCCGTAGCCGATTCCCGTCCACGGCCAGCAGTTCAACAATGGAGAGCCCGATATGGGCGGGCCGGCTGGGCGAGCGCGTGGCGAAAACGCCGCGATAAACCGTGTCCAGAAATGGGATCACGCGCATGCGCACCGTGCGGGTGCGATGAAAGCGATAGATCAGGTAGATATGCGAGAAGCCGTCGAGGTCCGCGAGCCCCCCGGCATAGCGGGAGAACACCTCCACTGTCCCCTCCACATACGCCGCGCCCGGAGGCTGGATGGGCATCTCTTCACGGGTATGGTAAGGAGAATGGACAATTCCTATGGTCTGGATGGTGACACGTGGAACCATGGTTCAAGTGTACGCTTTCACCGTAGAAAGAGCAAACGCAGGGGCAGGCTTGGCAATCATTGGGGCCGGTGCGTATAAACGTATAAAGTGTCCTTGAATCAAATCAATGGTTCGGTACATTCATAAAAGAGCTTTCGCTTATCGGGCCCAAGTTTATACGTTTATACGCACCGGCCCCCGTGTTGGCCTCATCGGGATATTCGGATCATGCGTTCGTTGATGAGGTCCGGAAGATCGGGAGTCACAAATTCGGCCTTGGATCGGATCCTGTTCAATGCTTTGGACCGTTTTTCAGCTTTCATTCGGGACAGCCTATAGGATTTTCCACCGCTGAGTCCCCCGACTAGCCCTCCGGTTACGGCACCGCCCGCCGCACAAAGTGTGACCACCATACCGCTCAGATCAATCTGCAGCCATCCGCCGCTGCTGCCGCTGTTGCCGGAAACCCCGATGAGACCGATTGCCAGACCGGCTGCCGTGCCCTTGAGAAGGCCCGGCAAGAAACCGCCTCTGCGGAATTTGAGCCTTTTGATTTTGTCCGCGGAAAAGCCAAGGATCTGGTCGGTTCCGGTCACTGAGATCACTACGGTGTCGGATGTTACGGCCAATAGGCGTCCATTGTAGACCTGATCTAAAAAGGAGACACGCACGGCAGCTCCCGAATGATCCGGGATGGATGCGGGAAGAGTCTGGGCGCAAACCAGTGAAAAGGCCAGAAAAACCATTGCAAAAATTGCGTTGTTCTGTTTCATGACCGTGATTATACGGAACGTGTATGCCAATGTCAAGCAATTATGGACATTTTGGGACACCGTGACTTTCGGGTGCCAGACCCTTCTAGGCTGCAGGTACACGGAAGATTGGGGGCAGCAACATTATCCCCTGCCGCGCGCGGCGCATCGTACTCAGCCTGAACCACCGCCTTTGCGTTTTCCAATGTCTCTTTACCCAGAATCCAATAGTTGTGATACGATTGCCAGCGTTGTTCAAACATCGCCAGGGCCCGAAAATGATCTTTTCCACCCCCGGGTGATCCTGCGGCGCCTCGACCACCTCTTCATCCACCTTGCGGCCGTTGACACGGATGCGGGTGCGAACTTCCCGGATCTTGCGGTCCTTGCGTACCAGGCGATAATCGTATTCAGTGATCAAGGTGTCACTGTCTACAACGGGCCGCAGATCCGCGCGGAAATATCCCTGGGGCGCTTCTGAACCGGGCAGTTTCTCGCGCACCTTCTCGATGCAGACAAAATCAAAAGAGGAACCGTACAACCTGCGGCAATAGGCTGCGCATTTGTCCAGAATCCGCTCCAGTCGGGCATCTGTCGCCTTTTCCGCTTCTGTCTTCGGGCGATCCAGCCAACCGGTCAAGCGCTCCAGATAATCCCGGACATCTATGTGGTTATAGACTCGTTGGTTATAGACTCGTTTGACATCACAATTAAATTGTTGCAAAATATTCGTCTGCCTTGAGCGTCGAAAGCGTCCTTTTTTGAGAACAGACATGTTGAGGAAGTTGAAGAGTTGAAAAAAAAAGGATCTCTTACGTTTCTTGTGGGTTGTTAAAGTTGAAACGGGAAGAAGTTGAACAGGTTTTTAAAGTTTTCACTTTCGACTTTAGACTTTCCACTTTCGACTCAGTTTCCCCTGCCCATGTCCTCTTTATTCAAAACTCATATCCTGATACCTATGTTGTGATCACTTAGGGTCGGATTTTCGTTTTCACCTTCTACGTTCTACAGGGCGGTTCGCGAACCGCCCCTTTTTTGCGCCCGGTCATGGAATCGATTTCCACGCGAATCGCCGCAGTGCGTTCGAGGATTTCATCCGGGAAAGTGTAGTCCCCGGGGCTGTACTGGGCCATGATCGCGCGCAGACCGCGGCGTTTCTCTTTGGTATCGTTCAATTCAACCGCGGTGCCGAAAACCAGAACCGAACGGAAGCGCATGCTCCAGCCACAACCCCGGTCCGCCTCGATCATGCCGTCCAGGATATCAAACTCCAGGCATACCCGGGGGTTGCGGTGCAGGATCTCGATCTTTCGCCCCTTCAGCCCCGTATGCAGATAGACAGCCTCGCCGTCATCCGTCACCCCCAGGCGGCACACTTTACAACCACGAAGGACCTCATCCATTTCAGCTCGCTCTGTCACCACGCGGTTCTCTTTGCCCAAATGTTTCTCCTCAAAAAGATTCTAAGCGGGAGAACAACAAGAATCAAATGGCAAAACCCAAAAATTGCCGATCGGGGTCTTGAATTGCAAGACCCGCGACTTTAATTCCTGGCTCCGATTCTGGTATCATGCTGCCATGGCTCGCTCTGAATCTGATTTTCCGCTGGTTGTGCCGCGTGCCAACCTTTTCTTTATACTCCGATCGATTTTTATCTCCGCATGTTTTTTATCCCTTATTCCTCAACCACTCTGCGCGGATTCACCAGAAGAGTTACTTGATCAGGCTGCCCGATCACTGCCGCATGACCCGGCCTCAGCCCGACAAGTGGCCCAGAGTGTTTTGGACCAGGCAGAGGCAGGTCGCCGCTCTGATCTGCGGGCCCGGGCGCTTTATCTGCTGGGAGATGCCGCTCTTGCCGATCACGATTACCTGAAAGCCATGGAATACCTGCGCCGGTCCCGGGAAGCATTCGCTATCACCGGGGATCGGAAGCAGGAGGCCCGTTGCCTCAGGCGCCTGGGAGACGCCCACTACTACATTGCCAACCACGATGTAGCCATGGAACATTATCTGGCCGGCTTGCGCATCTTCCGCGAACTGGTTGCCAAGCAGGATGAGCCGGAGTTGCGCCTGGGGGTGGGCCATCTACTGGCCACGGTGGGCAACGTGTGCAGGGCTGATCGCAGTCTGCCTCAAGCCCTGGACTATTATCGGCAGGCTTTGGCCGTTTATGAAAAAGAAGGTTTCACCCAGGGACTGGCCGGAGTCCGGGCCAACCTGGCCTCGATTCACCAGCAATCGGGACAGATGGAAGCAGCCCTGGCCGAAAACCTGGCCGGCCTGGAAATCGCCCGCGGACTGGATGACCCCTACCTGCTAACCATTCTATTGACGAATGCCGGGGCGTCCGCCACTTACCTGGACCGTCCACAAGAAGCACGTGCTTTTCTTAATGAGTCGATGACCATCAGCCGGGCCAGGAACAGGCGGCGGGGTATTCTTTTCAACCTGGTCAAGCTGGGAGAGCTGGAAATCAGGCAAAAAAATTGGTCAAAAGCCGTGGATTTTCTCCGGGAAGCGGTTGACCTGGCCAAAGAACTCAATGACCGCAGTGTTCGGGTTGAAGCGCTGGAACGACTGGCTGACAGCCTTTCCGGTTCAGATCAGCCCGGTGCCGCCCTGAATACTTACAAGCAAGCCGGCTTACTGCGATCAGAACTCATGGATGAAGCTCGCAACAAAAGAATCCAGGAATTGCGTTTGATCTATGAAACCGAGCGCCGCGAACAGGAGTTGGCGATTATGAAAAAGCAGGCCCGAGACCGGACACGTTTGAACAGGTTGCTGGGACTGGTGGCAGCCTTGCTGGCTCTACTGGTGCTGGTACTGGTCAGCCTTGCCAGGCTCAAGATGCGCTCAGCGGCGGTCCTGAAAGCGAAAAACGCGGAACTGGAAAAAGTTTTCCAGCAAGTCTCGGCCCTTTCGCTGACCGATGATCTGACCGGCCTGGCCAACCGTCGCTCTATTCGCGAAAAGATTGATGCCGAGCAAATCAGGAGCAAGCGTACCGGCCAGAATTATGCCTTGATACTGGCGGATGTGGATCATTTCAAACTCTGTAACGACGCTCACGGGCATGATGTCGGGGACCAATTGTTGATTGGGTTGTCCAGGCTTTTTCAACATGTTTTGCGCGCCCAGGATTTCGTCGGTCGCTGGGGCGGCGAAGAATTCATGTTTCTGCTTCCAGAGACGGACCTGGAGGGCGCTCGCGTCCTGGCTGAAAAGATCCGCCGGACAGTGGAAGAAAAAGTGACCACAATCGCCGGCGGAGTAACCCGGGTCACCCTCACCCTGGGGCTGACCGTCTACCGCCCGGGTGAAAGCGCCGAAGCTGTCATGCTGCGGGCCGATGCCGCCCTTTATGCCGGCAAGAATGCGGGACGCAACCGGGTTTTCGTTCTTGAATAAATGCGCCTATGGGGACGGTGACGTGGCGGCGGCCTGGTTGTGGAACGGAGCAAGTGTGCGAGTACGGACTTCCTCGAATAAAGGCGCCACCTGGACGGCTGAAAAGGGATTCCTGGCCCAGGCCGGCGGTAAGCCGGGGTTCCTGAAACTGACTTACGATGATCTGGGCAACCTCATGATCGCCTGGGTGGAGGACGGAGTGATTTTCTTCCGCCGCTCAATTAACAACGGCGCAACTTGGAGTGCGCCGACCGAGGTAACGACTCAAGCCGTCAATCCGGACAACTATTATCCCCTGGGGCTTGTGGCCTCCGCGGACAACCGTATCCTGGTATCCTGGGTAAAAAACCGCACTATGTTTATGAGCACGGGGTCAGCGGAGTAAACAAAGAAAAAAGACGGCTGTTGACGGGCGGGATAAGCTTCATACGCCTTAGTCAGTCCGGCGGCTTGCCAGCCGAAGCCTTGGCGAAGGCTGGTGGAGGCGGGGGGAATCGAACCCCCGTCCAATACTGAATCCACCAGGGCATCTACAGGTTTGTTCCGCTTTTCATACGACCGGGAACGTCAAAAACGGACAAAACCGTTTCCCGTCGGCCTCCCCTGTGGTCTCGCACCCGAACGCCCGGAAGCGTTGCGTTGGGTACCATCCTGCTGGATGACGCCCGTTTTCCCCCCGCAGGAAAGAGAGAAACGAACGGCGACTTAAGTGTTAAGCCGCGAGCGCAAAATTGTTGTTTGCGTTTCGTTGTTTGAGCCTTTATGGAGTTACTCAGCTCCACCTGCAGCCCGGGCTACATCAATACTGTCGAACCCAGATCGCCCCCAACCTGAGGGTTCCCCGGTGTCACCCGGAGACTTGGTCGGAATGGCGGGGCCGACGAGACTCGAACTCGCGACCTCAGGCGTGACAGGCCTGCGTTCTAACCAACTGAACTACGACCCCGTCCGACGCAGCACTGGGCGGTAGAGGACTTGAACCTCTGACCACCGGCGTGTAAAACCGATGCTCTACCAGCTGAGCTAACCGCCCGGTCGTCCAAAGCGGTATAAAAGATACACCAAAGCCGGGGTAAAGTCAATAGTTGGAGGGCGAGGGGCTATGGGCAAGAGGCGGTGAAAACTGAGTCGAAAGTCTAAAGTCGAAAGTAAACAGACAAAGCCCTGTGATGACACTAAGTAGTGTAAGTTATGAGGAAACCGGCCAGGCAGCTCAGCTCAGAATGCTTGTCTGAACTGTGATGATGTGCTTATTAGCGCTTTGATGCAAAAATGGGGGCGTCCCAAACTCGGCGAGTAGCTGTCTCCTGCCACCTGTCTCCTTATCTTCAACTTTTCAACTCTGATTATCCAAAAATCCGTATTTACATACTTACAAGCACCGTCCCCAGTTTATTTCATGCTGAGTTGAATGCGTTTGAGTTCCGGGTCCACCGAGAGGACCCGCACGCGGACGACCTGGCCCACGGCCACCACTTCCTCGGGGCGTGCAACAAACTTGCGTGACAATTCCGAAACATGCACCAGGCCGTCCTGGTGGACCCCGATGTCCACGAAAGCCCCGAAACGGGTCACATTGGTCACCTTTCCGGGCAGGTCCATCCCCGCTTCCAGGTCGCTGATTTCAGACACGCCTTCCGCGTATTCGAACACTTCGAAAGCGCGGCGGGGGTCGCGGCCGGGGACCTGCAGTTCACGGATCACATCGTTGACCGTAGGCAGGCCGAATTTATCTGTCACGAAATTCCCGGGACAGATTCCCTCCAGGGAAGCCGCATGACCGATCACCTCGCCCACCGCTTTGCCGGCGGCGCGGCAGATGCGTTGCGCCAGCGGGTAAGCTTCGGGGTGAATGGCCGTTGCATCCAGCGGCTGGCTGCCGTTGTGGATACGCAGGAATCCGGAACTCTGCAAAAACGCTTTGTCGCCGAACATACGCACCCGTTTCAGATCTTGCCGGCTGCGAAAAAGGCCTTCCCTGTCGCGCCGGTCCACGATGTTTCGCGCCAGTACCGGACCGATTCCGGATACGTAGCGCAGCAGGTGCGAAGACGCGGTGTTTGTATCCACGCCTACGGCGTTTACCGCGGAGGCCACCACCCGGTCCAGGCGTTCCTTCAAGCGTGCCTGGTCCACATCGTGCTGGTACTGACCCACCCCGATGGAACGGGGTTCGATCTTGACCAGCTCGGAAAGGGGATCCTGGAAACGCCGGCCGATGGAAACGGCTCCGCGTACGGTTACGTCAAGGTCCGGAAACTCTTCCCTGCCCGCGGCCGAAGCGCTGTATACCGAGGCACCGGCCTCGCTGACCACTGTGACCGTCACCCCGGCGGGGACAATGCCGGCAAAAAACGCCCGGGTTTCACGCGAAGCCGTGCCGTCCCCGATTACCACGAAACGCACGGCATGCGCCCGAATCAGGCGCAGGGATTCCTTGCGGGCCGCCTCCACGCTGTTGCGGGGCGGGGTGGGATAGATGGCGGCGTGTTCCAGCAGGCGGCCGGTTTCGTCCAGCGCGGCCAGTTTGCATCCCGTGCGGAAGCCCGGGTCCACGCCCAGGACGCGCACGTTTCCCGCGGGCGGGGCCAGGAGCAATTCCTTCAGGTTGGCGGCAAATACCTGGATGGCGTCTTCGTCGGCCCGTTGTTTCAACTCCGCGTGAATATCGGTTTCAACGGAGGGAAGTACCAGGCGCTTGAGGGCGTCAACCAGGATACCAACCAGGAATTCACCGCGGATATGCCGCGCGGGAATGCATAGATGGCGGAAACGGGCGGCAAGTTCGTCGGCGTCGACGGCCACACGGCTGCGCAGCACATCTTCCTTTTCGCCGCGACGGATGGCCAGGATGCGGTGGGACGGCAGGTTGCGCAATGGCTCCGAGTAATTGTAATACTGTTCGAATTTTGTGCGTTGATCCCGGAAATCCTTGCGCACTTCCACTTCCAGGAACGCGGTGCGCCACACCCGCTCGCGGATCAAGCGCCGCAGCTCCGCATGCTCGCTGAAACCCTCGGCCAGGATGTCCGACGCGCCCTTGAGTACTTCGTCCACACTCTCCAATCCCTTTTTTGCGTCAACGCAGGGCAACGCCATGGTTTCGGGATCACCGGGTAAAGCAGGATCCTGGAGCGCCGCAGCCAGCGGTTCCAAACCCTTTTCCCGCGCCATGGCGGCGCGGGTGCGGCGCCTGGGCTTAAAGGGCAGATACAGGTCTTCCAATTCGGTGCGGGACCAGGTGGACTCGATCCGGGTCCGCAGTTCCCCGGTCAGCTTGCCCTGTTCCTCAATGGTTTTCAACACCGTGACCCGGCGCCGCGTCAACTCTCTTGCTGCGTCCAGGTGGTCACGGATCTTTTCCAGCGCCACTTCATCCATGCCTCCGGTGACTTCCTTGCGGTAACGGGCGATAAAGGGGATGGTCATCTCCTGGTCCAGCAGGCCGGCAACCTGCCGAACGGATTCCAGGGGGGTTGCGCATGCAGCGGCGACGTGTTGCAGCAGGTTCGAATCGGGCATCAATCCTCCAGGCGGGGAAAAAGCCATTGTAGCATAATAACAGACGGGAAGATGTTGAGGGAGTTGAGAAGTTGGGAAGTTGAGACAGTTGAGGGAGTTGAGGGTGGGGAAGAAGTTCAGATGAGATAGTCACTGCGGGTTTTTGTTTTTACTTTAGACTTTCGACTTTCAACTTTCGACTGCCTTCCTGCCTTCCTGTCACCTGATACCTGCCTGCCCGCCGTAGCCTTGGCGAAGGCGGGTCACCTTCTCTTCAACTTTCCAACTCTTCAACTCTGTATTGTTGAAAGCCTGTTCCCATCCCGCTATAATAAAATCTGCGAAAAGGGACGTTGGTGTCCCGAACCAGATAAAAAGGTGATAAAAATGAAACGCAGAGACTTTGTAAAAACCAGTTTGGCTGCGACTACCGCGCTTTCCATTTCGCCATGGCTGCGGAGCAACGCCCCGGAAGCGGCCCCGGCGGTGGTGAGTGGAAGCGGCGATGATCCCCACACCACCACCCTGGCCGTGATCGCGGCCATGGGCGGCATGAAAACATTCATTTCCAAGGGCGACGTGGTGATGCTCAAACCCAATATCGGCTGGAACCGCAAGGTGGAGCAGGCGGCCTGCACCAACCCGGAAGTGCTGCGCGCCCTGGCGGAAACGGCCCTGGACGCGGGCGCCAAGAAAGTCATCGTCATGGACCGCCCCTGCCACAAGGCCGAAGATACATATTCCCGCAGCGGCATCGAGGAGATGGCGCGCAAACTGGGACTGGACGTGCGCCACACCGATGACAACCGCCTGGTAATGCATGATTTCAAGGGCGAGTACCTCCAGCAATGGCCGGTATACCGCGATTTCCTGGAAGTCGACAAGTTTATCAACGTGCCCATTCTGAAACACCACGGCAGCGCCGAGTTAACCATTGCCATGAAGAACCTCTACGGCATCCTGGGCGGACGCCGGGGCAAGCTCCACCGCAACATGGGCGGAAACATCGCCGATCTGGCCCACGGTTTCACCTCTCACCTGGTGGTGGTGGACGCCTGGCGCATCCTGTTGCGCAACGGCCCGGTGGGTGGACGCCTGTCCGACGTGGAAGAAAAGAAAACGGTGATCGCCTCGACCAATATCCTGGAAGCGGACACCATCGCCGCCGAACTCTTCGGCCGGATTCCAGCCGAGGTGCCGTTTATTCGCGCCGCACACGAACTGGGCATGGGCCGGATGGATCCGGCCGCCATCTCGGTGAAACGCGTGGCGGCCTGAGGTTCACATGACCCGGTCCACGGCGCGTTCCCTGCGCGTATTGCGCGTCCTGTCTCAGGTGGTTTTCCTGGTTGGGTTTTTTGCCTTGCTGGTAGCCGGTTCCCGCCTGTTCTTTTATTTTGACCCCCTGCTCTTTGTGCTGAACTTCCTGGCAACGGGCACGGTCCTGAAAGTATTCCTCTGGTCATTGACCCCGGTGGCGCTGACCCTGGTGTTCGGGCGCTTTTTCTGCGGCTGGGTGTGTCCCCTGGGCACCTTGCATCAGTTCTCTACCTGGCTGGGCATCCGCGGCAAAAAAAAGAAGATCGAGCCGGTTCCCCACCGCGCCCTGCGCATCAAGTACGTTGTGCTGATCCTGGTGGTGGTGATGGCGTTGATGGGAACCCACATCGGCGGCTGGCTGGATCCACTCTCACTGCTCACCCGTAGCACCGCCGTCTCCCTGGCCCCGGCCGCCAACCACGGACTCAACCAACTGGTTAAGGGCGGGGCCGAAGAAGGGGGCGTTACGGCAACGGTTCTCAAACCCGCCTATCGCCTGGCCCGCCGCCACGTGCTGACAACCGAACAACGCGCGTTCGCCCAATCGGCGCTGATCGGCCTGATCCTGCTCATTATTCTGGCGCTGAACCTGTGGCGACGGCGTTTTTACTGCAACTCCCTCTGCCCCCTGGGCGCGCTTTACGCCCTGATCTCCCGCTTCAGCCTGATGCGTTTGAAAACCGGGGACCACTGCAAGTCCTGTAATGTCTGTGCGGCCCATTGCACCTACGGCGGCAGCCCCTACAAAGACTATCACAAAGCCGACTGCCTGGTTTGCTTTAACTGCGCCGTGGACTGCCCCCATGACGCCGTGGCCACTGAATTCTCATACCCGTCTTCCAGGCAGAGCCGGACCCCGCTGGACCTGGGCCGGCGCCGGGTCCTGGGCGGCGTGGTGGCGGGGCTGGTGGTCGGGGCCCTGCCCGCGGTGGGGCCACGCGCGCGGCAAAAAATCCACGGATTCATCCGGCCGCCGGGAGCGGTCAAGGAAAAGCAATTTTTAGAGAAATGCGTGCGTTGCGGGCAATGCATGCAGGTCTGTCCCACCAACGTGATCCAGCCCGCGGCCCTGGAAACCGGTGCGGATGGCTTGTGGACCCCGGTGCTGCGCCCGAACCTCGGCTATTGCGAATACGAATGCAACCGCTGCACCGAGGTCTGCCCCACCCGCGCCATTGAACCACTGGATCTTCAACAAAAGAAAGAGTTCAAGATCGGCACCGCGGTGATCGATCGCAATCGCTGCTACACCTACGCGGACGGTTACAATTGCGCGGTATGCGAAGAGCACTGCCCGGTTCCCGAGAAAGCCATCCATTTCCGGGAAGTGGAATTATGGAACTTCGAGGGCCGCCTCGTGAAAGTCAACCAGATCTACGTGGTGCCGGATCTTTGTATCGGCTGCGGCATCTGCCAGAATGTCTGCCCCCGTTCGGATGCCCCGGCCATTTTCGTGACCGCGGAAGAAGAGCAACGGGAATTCAGTTATTATTGATGAACCTTGTCCGGAAAACGCAACAACAACGGCTGCGGTTGCTGGCAAAGGTTTTGCTAAGGTGAGGTGGAGGAAGGGCAAAAGCAAACGGTCCTTTTTCCCATTACGCCTGAGAAAGGAGGAGATAATGAAAATTGTGAAATTGTCGGCATTGTCCATGTTCGTGCTGTTCCTGGGTGCCTGCACCATCCACGTTCCCTATGATACCGCCCCGGGATATGACTTCCGCAGTTATCGCATCGTGTTTGAGGTAGACCCCGATGACGCCATGATCCTGCTCAACGGCCGCCTGATCGGTGAAGCGTACGAATTCTCCATGCCGGAATCCGCCCTGCGCCTGCAGGGAAGCCGGCACGAAATCATAATCAAGCGAGATGGTTACTATGAAGAAGTGGTTAACCTGAGGGATTACGACGGCGGTCGCATTACCGTGCGGCGGCGGCTGAGGCCCCTTGATCCCCGAAGGACCGTTTCACCCGCGCAACCTTCGCAAGAGCCGGTAGCCAGAACCGTTGAGCCCAAACCGCTTCCCGAAGATGAGGCTTTGCCCCCCGAAGAGATGGAAGCGGCTGCTGAAGAGTTGGAAATGGATGCCCTCAATGTCACCCTGAACGTACAGCCGGCCGAAGCCGCGATCTACCTCGATGGCAGATTCTGGGGCATCGCTCCCGCTTCGGGCAAGATCGACAACCTGCGCCTCAGACCGGGTAATTACACTATCGAGGTGGCTCGTCCGGGATACGCGTCCCACAAGCAGGTCATCGAGGTGAAAGACAAGCCCATCGAGATCAATATCGCGCTTAAGAAACAATAGGCAACCACGCACCTTGGCAAAGGGCGCAGTAAGGGGACGGTTCTTGACAATTTGACATTTTGGCTTTACAGCCGATATTTTTGCTTGTTTCAGCGAAATAATTTAACTTAATGTTGGCAGTTAGACTTTATGCAAATTGTCAAATTGATCGGGTAGAGAGCATATCACACCAGTTTAGGCCTTCGCTGACTGTTTCTGCCCCCTTTCGTTCGGCAGTGCCTTAACAGCTTGAACCGTGCAGAGCATGACTGCTC
>Ga0129302_1000644_pt1 | contig 25757 bp, 8 predicted proteins | sample BlaSprsedimmetaG_FD_94476 | JGI IMG/M metagenome (GOLD analysis project Ga0129302, IMG submission 94476) | Hot spring sediment bacterial and archeal communities from California, USA to study Microbial Dark Matter (Phase II) - Blank Spring... | ecosystem: Environmental > Aquatic > Thermal springs...
GTTCTAGAACACGATCCCCGACTTTTATATCGAGGTAACATAGGCATTGCTGTTTGCATTTATCTAGCCCCGATATATCACGAAGAGTTACCTCGAATTTCTCCAGATTAAGTGACGTTTCCTTATTATAATTAGACCTGGCTTGCAGATTTGTTCTAAAACCATACGATAAACTGGAAGTAAGGGTATCTGTTCCTGTATTCCAAGCTTGGATTGCGATCTTGAGTGAATCGGTTTCGGTAATTGGCCCATCCACATATAGAGAAAGCGTTGGTGTAGTAGATGTGACCCGTAAAGAGTTGCGCAGCTTGTCAAGTAGCCATTCACAGAGCTTACGTTCCGCCAACGGTAGCCGGGTCAGGCCCAGTGCGCCTTCCCAATTATTGCGGTTCAAGACGCGCGTCATATAGTTCAATGGCGGCGGCTTGGGCGCGCTCAACCGATCCAGAAAACCATGCGCCTCTTCTATGGCTGGCAATGGACAAGAGCCAAAGTCACGCCTGGCCTCGCGGATAGTTTTGTCGTCAAGTAATAGCTTCAGACGGCGCGCAAAATCATAGAGATGTTCAACATCCGCCATTTCGATACCAACGGTATCTGAGCCTTTTTTGCGCAATGTATCCGTGATTTTGCGATATGTATTGAGGTGTTTCCTTGCATCGGTGGGACAATCCACCATATTATCACACTGGATAATTGCTGTGAGATTATCACAGAATTGCTGATGCTGTTTCAAACTCTCGTATTTCTCATTGGCATACGTCTTCAAAACCTCACTCGTCACAGTCAACACTTTCATAGTTAACGCTGAATCGTCCCGACAAGCGTATAGCCAGCTATACAGATCGGCGAAAAAGCGCCGCTTGAAGACGGGCGTGCCCTGCGGCAAACGCCAGATATGCTCAGCGGTCTCCGTTATCCATGTAGTAATGCGTTTGGTATCGCGTTCTGAATCAAACCCTGGTAAACGCATAGCCAGCAGCTGCACATACTGATCCGCGCGGTCTTGTTTGCTGGCAAGTTTTGCCAGGCGTTGGATATCCCATGTCTGATCCCTCGGCGAAGCCTGTCCTATTTGACTTAACCAATCTAACAATGTCATTTTTCACCTCGCTATCGCAAGCGATAAACTAATGTATCAAAATCCTGCGTCAGCGTCACCGCTACGCGGTAGCCATAGCGCCACAACAACGCCAGGGCAAGAACAAAGGCTACGCCCGCCATAAGCAACCAGGGCCAATTCAGACGCAAGAACTTGCCCCACGACTGAGGGAAGACTAGCGGACCAACTTCTACGACTGTGTGAACGCGCTCCTGTTGGCCGGGAGAATAGACCACGCCAGCTACAGTACGTCCCTCGTAAAGCGTTGCCGTCGCGGTATAAGCGCCCGCCATTTGCAGTGCGGGAAGCCTAAAAGTACAAGTAGCGTGGCATTCTTCGCGTTGAGAGTAGACCGTTCGCCCGCTGGCTTGCTCTGCCATCTCCAAACGCACTAACAAGGGCGTAGCTGTAGTATCCACCGTGTCTACATTCAACACTGAAACTGTGATAGTGAAAGGCTGCTCGATGCGGAGCGGCGTTAGTGAAACAGCCTGCAGCGGCCCGTCGAAACGCGGTATACGCCCCCAAAAGACTGGCAATGGCCCCTCTTGCAGCGGCGTCGGCAACCATTCCGCCTCAACCTCTGCCCATACATAGTAAGTGCCTTCAAGATCGGGCTTGCCGGCTAAATGTGCTTGATATAGCTGCGAAACAGGGTCAGGAGCAACGCGTAAATCGTTGATCAGCCGACCGTTTTCGTCCTCCAGCCAGGCATGTAATGTCATCCGCTCATCCACAATCGCGCGACGGGGTTGATCCACTGGTGAAACTCGATAGGTCACATTCAAATCCGCCCCCACCGGCAAGCGCGGCTGTGGATCCCCCGTTGTCGTCAGCCTGAATTGTATTCCTGTGGTAGGCATAAAGAAAACCTGAAATGTGCCAGTTCCAACAACTGTCACACACCATTCTCCCTCATCCGGATGGGGAACCTCGAAATTAATCTGACTGTCTACCATAGAACCTGGCATACTCGGGTTCGAAGAAAACTGTAGAGCCGCGCTAATCTCGCCCGAATAGGTAATCCGCACGGTCAGCTCTTTCTGATAAGGAGGGACTAGCAGACAAGATAAAAGAGTGTCATTCTGTATCGTAATGGGATTCGGCGATTTGCTGAAAGCAAAAAGCAACGTCTGTAACGAAGCATCGTCAGCGCCAATCCCGTCCGGTTCCAGGTACCACCCTCCCGTCTGCTGGATCAGCGCGCGATCCCACCAGCGCGCATCGCTGCGCCGCGGTGAGCGGCCAATAACCATCAACTGGATACCTTCCTGAAGCAATGTCTTGCTCACCAGTTCCTGCAAATCAGCTTCTTGCCTTTGATATGTGATAGTGTCCAATTGCAGGTCGGTGAGCAAGACGATCCGTCGCTCGACAGACACCGGGGCTGGAGCTTCCAACAGTTGCTCCGCTGCCTCCGCCATCGCCGCAACAAAATTCGTTCCATTGCCCAGAGATCCCGGCGCTACCAGAGACGCATAAGTATCTGTGTACCAATAGCTGAGCGGCTGTAATGGCACCACTGTGGTGATCTCTTCCGAGAACACGATCACCCCCAACCAGCAGTCCGGGCATTGCACCTTGTATGCTGGCACGATGCGCTCCAGCATTGCGATATGATCCTGGCCCGTAGCCCGGTCTGTTCCGGAGTAGCTGAAACTCTGATCAATCACCAGGATTATATACCGCAACGGCGGGAGTCCCTGCGCCAGAGTCTGGCTAACCAGCAGCAAAAGCAGCACCGTTATACCTACCACGCCCAACAAGTGAAACCATTTTTTACGATATAGCATCATCTTAACCTCATCAATATCATTCAAGGCGTAGGGCAAAGCACCGCTGCAGCGGGCAGATAAGCATCAATGCGATAGCCTACCACCTGGTACCAGAGTTCCCCAGTAGCATTCTGAACTTGAGCGATAATGCCCACCTCATCCCCATTATGGAGCAATGCAACGCCAGTGCTTTGCTCTGTAGGTTGTGTGCGCGCCCAAGCATTGGCGGTGGCAATCTGACAGATTTGTGGCACAGGCGTAGGCGTAGGCGTAGGCGTAGGCGTAGCCGTTGCGGTCGGGGTGGCGGTCGGCGGTATTGTGGGCGTCGCTGGCGTTAATTCAGGCGTGGTCTCAGCTGGCGCGGGCGTCACGTTGCTAACCGTAGGGGTAGATGTGGTGGGAGCCTCATCACCTGGACGCCATAAGAGCCACGCGCCGCCCCCCAACAAGCCCAACACCACCACCGCGAGCAATGCCCATAACCAGCTGGGCAGCCGCTGACGCTGTCCCGGGCGTTGAGTCCGGCGCGGGGTGCGATCAATCTTGGGCCGCCGGAACTTGCGCTCACGGATCGAAGCCGTGCGTTTGGGTTTCACCGGTTGGCGCGCCATCACTGCGCCTCACGCAAGCGCTGGCTAAGCGTTTCGATGACCTTTTGGGGAGCGGTCTCCATATCAATAGTGTTATCCTTTTTCTTCATTTCATGTATAACCTCCACCAATCCTTCGTGCATATTCTCCAATGCTTTGATCGTCTCGCCAATAGGATAAGCAACACGGTAAAACTCTATATGGCGTCGTTCTGTGTCATAGATCGCATACGCTGCTGTGGCATCGCCATCGCGTGGTTGTCCAACGCTACCCGGATTAACCAACAGCACACGGTCATCCATGGCTAATGGCTCATTTTTTACATCTACCCGCTCCGTAACCATATACTTACGCGAGGTATTGGCCCGGCGAAAGACGGTGCGATGGTGCGTGTGCCCAAAAAAACAGAGTTTTTTGTGGTCGGGTAAACTTAACCAGGCCTCTTCAGCGTCCTGAGTATCGTGTAGATAGTTACCTTCTTCGCCGACAGACTCGCAGGGACTGGCGTGGACCAACAATACATCCGCATAGCCAAACGGAGTGATCGCATTGTTTGGCAAACCGATCAACCAGTCCCGATTGTCTTGGGTAAGCTGCCTGGTCGTCCAAATCGTGCTGGCATCTGTGGCGAGTACATATAGTTCGCGTTCTGCTGCTAACTCTCGAGGGCTATCATCTGGCAGATTTAGAGCACCGGATGACGTTTCACTCTCTTTGATCCGCCGAATCACTATATGATCATTGTTGCCACGCACCCTAATTGGTTCCGAGCTTAGCAGCTCACGCAAGCGTTCGATGCACTGGTTAGGTTGTGGCCCATAGACCACGATATCGCCAAGATACCAATAGGTATCCACCGCGCGGGCTTCGCAATCAGTCAACACCGCTTCCAGGGCCTGATAATTGGCATGAATATCGGAAAGCACAGCAATTCTAGTCATCATCGCGCTCCTTTGCTTTAAGGACAGGTTACTTCAACAGCGCGCACCCAACCCTCTACCGGGGCGCTGATTTGGTACCATCTACCCGTAGCGCCATCCACAAAATCAATTACCGTGAGCTCGGTATTGCGCGCCAACAATCTAACGCCAGTTGTATCAGCGCGGGGAGCGCTGCGCGCCCAGGCGCTGCCGGCATTGTAAATCTGGCAGATCATGGGGGCCTGGGTAGGCCGCGGTGTAGGGGTGCGCGTGGGCGTGGCCGTAGGGCCGGGCGTGGGCGTGGCGGTTGGCGTAGCGGTCGGCGTGGCGGTCGCTGTTGGGGGCATCACAAACAATTCAGAAGATTGTGTAGGCGTAGGTGTAATCTCCGGCGGCGGCGCCAAGGGATTTAGCCAGATAAACAACGCTACCAACAGCACCACCCCAGTGCCGCCTAAGATCTGATGTAGCCGGTTACGCTGCTCTTGCTCTTTAAGATTTGTACGACAGGTCTCACGAGCGGTTATTGCAGGCTGATATTGAGGATAGATCCTTAACAGCTCGGTGTATTTTTGAAGTGCCTGACCCCAAGCCGCGTCATTCATAAGCGCATAAGCATCTTCGTATCTGCGGGCAAGATCATTAACAGCTGCAGTATAGCGGGTCTCGTTATCTTCACTGGTTTTTTTCAAGTGCTCAACTACCGGACGTAAAGCCAGCGCCTTTTCGCGCAACAAGCCCAGCGTGGGTAATAGTTGGATGGGATCATGTTTTTCTTGAATCTCTTGCAAGGTCTGTAGAATTTTATCACACTTAGCAGTTACGCCTTGCCATGCGTTTACAGTGTCATTGCCGGCACTTTCATCACGCCACGTTTCTGGTTCACCGCGCTCACGCGCATTCTCGGCCAGCTCTTGCGCGGAATTCCAATCGGGTAACAAGGTTTCGATGATGCGGCCGCGCGCCAATGTGTCAATCTGAGATTGCCATGTTTGTAAGTGTGTTTTGTTTGCCGACAAGGGATCTGGCTGATTTTTATCATCCCAACCCCGCTGCCCAAAACGGTCTTGAGGATCAAGCTCTTGGATCTCTTTATGCTTGTCAAGCGTTTCACGAATTTGCCTTTCGACTTCAGCAACAAAGCGCTTTGCCAGCGCCTCTGTCAATGTCTCTGTCTTACGTAGCTGTTCGACGAGCGCGACGATTTCTGGTGGCTCGCCAACCGCATTCTGTAAACCAGAAAAGGTTTTCTTCTGTATCAGTTCCAGCAAGGCCTGGTAGATTTTCCATTCCTTGATCGCTTTTTTGTGCTGCTCTTGTTGCTTATTCATATCTCGACGCAGGTCCCGCGCTTCACGACGTGATGCAAAAACCTGGCGCGGTTCAGCGACAGCTTTATCAAGATTCTGCGCCACCTCCGAATAAAGGTTCTGATCGCGTTGCGCTTCACCCAATCGGGTACGCGCCTGGGCCAGCCATAGTTGTACCTGCTGCAAGTGTGTATGGTAGGTTTGTAATGCCGTTATTTTCTCTTGAATTTCTTCAAGTCTTTGATCTCTGGAGGCATAGGCTTTGATATTCCGTTGTAAAGCGCGGAGATCATCCAAACTACTTGAAAAATCAGCGAGACTTACATCTACAGGTAAATCGGTAATCCTGCGAGCGCGCCTCAAAATTTCTCGATGCTGTTCATCAGCCTGCTCACGCACGGCCTGCAGTCGTTCATCGCGCTGCGGATCGAGTTTTTTGAGCAAGGCGTAAAGCCCCAAGGCTTTCCAGGGATTAGCGGTCTCATCGCGCTCTGCGGCCTCCGCCCGATCTTGGAGCGCGTCCAGAGAGTCCTGGCGCAATTTTTGGGCTGGCTCGAAATCCGGGGCTTCCTTAAGCAGCGCCTTGAGTTTGCGGTGAGCGCGAGACAAGCGCGTATCATTCCCCTCATCAAGCAGCGACTGAATATCCTGCAATTCCTTTTCAAACCGGACGATCCTTTCTAAGCGTTCTTTGACCCGCGGGTCATTGTGAATGGTAGGGTCCTGAAGCGCGTCTTTCGCTTTCTGACGCTCCGCTGCATCCGCTGATTTCCACAGGCGATCCGCCAGGTCAAGCGCAACACGACACTGCGCGGCATTCCAACTTTGCGCTATCTCCACATTATCAGGTCGCAGTTGAAGCGCTTCATGCCAATGCTTGGCGGCGTCGGGGAAGTTGCCCACAGCTTCCAATTCCTCGGCGCGCACTTGCAGCCAGCGGAACTGTGCTTCAGTGTGTAACTTATGGGCCGCATCCTCCGAAGTGTAGGGGTCAAGGTCCTTACACAACTCTTCCAGGATATTCTTAGGAAGGATTTTACGTCGCAACTTATCCCGTGCATCCGCCAGTGCCCACGCGCGATTATATTTCCGCCGCCGTTTTTCAGTCTCCTTCGCATCAGGCCAGTATTGCTCCAAAGCCTGGATCGCGGTGACAACGCCGTTGAGGCTGGCTTTTTCGCCGGCGGCGCAAGCTTCATCCAGCGTCTTGTGCAGCTCCTTGCGCGCCTTGGACAGCTGGGTATTAGCGGTAATATGTCCCGGTTGCTGACTAAGGATTTGCTTGGCATAACGGGCCACTTGTACCCAATCCTTATCTTCCTCAGCTTGTCTGAGGTTGGCTTCCAGATTTTGCAGATCTTCCTGCTCAGCCAGCAGGGCCTCAACCTCGGACTTCAGTTTACGATGGTATTCTGAAACCGCCTTTACACCTAATCCACGGGCCTCAAGTAAGCACTCTTGCGCCTGTTCGGGATTTGTGCGAAGCTGCTCAGCAGCCGTTGCTTCAAGTTGCTTGCCTTTAGTGGCCCGTTGTTCCAGTGATTCCAGGGCAAAATCAAGAGACCGCGAATGTTTGTATTCATCGAGCTTGAGCAAAACTGTCTCAAATTCACCATCGGAAAAAGCCCGTTCGGCTTCCTGGCGCAACAGCTGTACTTTTTTGCGGCCCTCTTCACCCGCTTCGATCTGCCGGTCCAGCTCCCGCGCGCGGGGGTCTTCCGGTGCAAGATCCAAGACCTCATTGACCAATACCCGCGCCGCATCGAAATCTGGGATTTCTAGCTTCCGTTCAGCCTCTTCCAGTTTGCGCCGAATTTTGGCGCGCGCGCGCACTTTTTTGACCAGATCATGCTGCCGCTTATAGGCGCTGGCCCAGGCGCAATCAGGCAACAGTTTGAGGATTTCATCAATGTACTGGAGCTGCTTATCTACATCTTCGTTGTTTTCAGCTCCGAGCAAATTCTCTCGAAAGCTGCGGAATGTATGAATTAGCGTTTCCAGCGCTCGCAGCCGCGCGGAATCAGGCTGGAGCGCGTGCGCTTCGGCCCAGGCGTGCTGAGCCGCCGTATAATCGCCGGACTGCTTTAAGGCAGTTTCTGCCGCAGCAATACGTTCCGCAACGGTTCGCGCTTGTTCAACCTTTTGCTTAAGATTGGTAAGGGGCTGCACCCAATCCGCTGTGGGCCAGGCGCTGTGGTACTCAGGCGGTAAGAATTCGTGATGTTGACGCCGATAATCTTCCAAACGCTGTGCCAACGGCAGCGCTTGGTTATCAAGAATGGTTTTTGCTTCTTCCAAATGTTGGGGGACGCCCAGCTGGTAGGCGCTTTCTATTTGCGCGCGCCAGCTTTGGAGTGCGGGTTGTTGTGCAATTGCATAACGGCGCGCAGCTTCTGCGAAGCCGGTTTGCGCCAGGCGCAAGCGCCCTTCAGCTGCGCCATCCCCAGGGCGATCATCGCGCCAGCCCCACAGGAAGCGCGCCTCAGGCGATAAGGCGCGGAAGTCCTCGAACAAAATTTCATAATGTTCGAGCGCCTGCTCATAATCCGGCTCGGACTGCGCGACAACCTGTTGGGCCTGCTGCAAGCGCTGTTCCAAGGGCTGTAAGGATGGTGCAACTTGCTCCAGATCTGCAATAAATGTTTGTAATAACGCAAGCCGATTTTCCAGCGCGGGTATAGGTCTAGGTTCACCATATCGTCTGGCTTCTTCATACGCAAACTTGTTCCATTCTTCGTAAACGTCCTTTGCGCGCTGGGCTAACACAGCCGCCTCGCCCTGGGCATCCCAGGTGTGCCAGAGTTGCTGCATTTCCTCACGCAACAGCTTCGTAACCTTCCCCCGCCAGATTTTCCTGATATTTCCTGCTATATCTGGATCTGCTTCGTATGCGTTGTCATAGTATGCTTCGAATGCTTGCGGGCTTTTAATCTCTGGAGGCAACTGCCGCAGCTTGAATGTATCTAGGATCTCTTCTTTTTTGCTTTGCCAGGCAACGAGGGCTTGCTCTCGCGCTTTGATCTCTGTAACAAGTTTGTCCCAGCCCCTGGCTTCCGCCAGGCGTGCAGCTTGTTGGAGCAGATCTTTATGCCTGGTCAAATCTAGCGCGCCCACTTGGTGGGTCAGGATGCTTTCGATTTGTTCACTATCTTTAAGCGCTATCTCCGCATCTTCTATAGCTTGCTTAAACGCCGCCGCCTGGGGGTCTAGCGCCGCCGCAGCTTTGAGTCTTTCCACCGCTTTCTCCAGAGTAGCCACATCTCTGCTCAGGCGTTGGCCCTGTTCGTAAGCCTGTTGCGCTTGCGCGGCGCGTTCCTGTTGCGCCCGCTGCGCTTCTTTGAGCAGCTCAGCGGCATCCACCAGCAAGTCCTGGAGTTGCAAAGGGGCGGCCGCTTGCTGCACGGCCTCACAAAGCCGCTGGGTCTCCCAGGGATCAGCATCGAGCGCGGCGCGTGCGCTGTCGAGGTTGGCTATCACACCGGAGATGACCTGGCGCTGTGCTTGTACCTCAGTGAGCTGGGCGCGGGCGCCAGACCCGCCCAGCTCAGCGGATTGCTCGAGCAAGGACTCTGCCTCAGCGTAAGTATCCGGCGAACATTCCGATTGCTGCAACAGCGCCCGGGCTTGATCCAGGAGCGCCTCTGCTTGCGTTACGTCGTGATAGGTCTGGAGCTGTTGTTCCAGCGCAGCGCGCAGCGCTTCAGAAAGCAGGGGTAGGCGCAACGCTTCCTCGCAATGCGCTTGCGCGACCGATAGATCGGTCTCTGCCTGGGCAGCTTTTAAGAGCGCCTCACCCTGGCTTTCCTGTTCCCCAGCGAGCTGTGCCTGCAAAAGTTTTTGCGAAGTCAGGAGCGATTTGCCCGCCAGATCAAATTCCAGCTGTTGCGCTAATGCCTGCTCTATCAGGCTCAGCCGTTGCGTCGCGCTATCGCCAGCCGCGCTCAAGTCCCGAATCTGCTGCAACAACTTGAAGCGCGGGTCGGTAGCAGATTCGCCCAGATGTCGCAAATACAGCGTTAGTTCTTCATATCCCTCATCTTGGGAGGAGAGATTGGGGCGCAATTGCAATAAAAGCGCGCGTGCATCCTCGTAATCGCCTTCTTCGAAAGCCTGTCGGGCATCCCATAATTGCTCTTGCCAATCTGTTTGCATCTTCTCTACCTCCTATTGCGCAGGCGCATATAGCCAGTCAGGCGCAGGCGCCTCTGAAAACGCTACCCAACGCAATGAAATGTCTTCACAATACGCTTCTTCTTTCATACAAAAGCGCAGCCGGACGTTTGCCGGATTGTTCGCAGTAACCGCACTCTCGTTGGTGACAACGAAAGCCAGCCGTAGCAGTGGACAAGGAAGTTCACGATCTTCGCAAGGGGCAAGGGTTGCTCCTGCAGGCAGAAGCAACTGCTGCCCCGCTTCCTGAGATAGGGTGACGGTGTGAGTAAGGCTCCGGGTCCCTTCTTCCAGCGGCCTGCCGGCTTCGACCAATGTTACGCCCAGAGCAATTTGGGTGATGTTGGTAGCCTCAAGCCATTCCACAGTGAAGTCTGCTGGAACCTCCCCCATATTCCATAGCGCATGGAGCGCCCCCACTGAGGCGCCGGGGGTATCAAATAGCAGTTCCGGTTCGGGTGATAGATGCAATACATACTCCGGCAAGCGCACCGTAAAGGTAACGCTATAGGGAGAGACACTTTCCACCCCATGAGGTTGCCATCCTTGCTGACTGTCCGGCAGCGGGAAGATGCTTACCCGCCAGTCACCCGCCGGCGGTGCTTCAGGGAAATCTAAAGTGCATGAAAAAGTATGTATTTGAGAAGCGTCTAACAAGATAGAAGACTGTGGAAAAGGAGGGGATACCCCATCAAGGGCCTGGCAAGCGACCAGGAAGTTGCCGGAGACCGTAGGGGTGAAGTTGCCGGCGGCTTGCAGGTCGCGCCCGCGGACCCACTCTTCGCGTTCCATAGCCACGCGCACGGGCGGAGCTGCGAGCGGGGCAAGTGCCAGTGTGTGCGACACAAGCTGCTGGGGCTGAGGGCCACTAACCGCAAGGGTTACGGTCACCGGCGGGCTGGCATACGTCGGGGGCCTCAGGGTGCGTATCAGCGTAAACGCCTGACTTGCGTCCGGCAAGAGGGTGAAATGTTCGGGGGATGGGTCCCAGCGCAGATCTTCAGCAGCGGATAGTGCCAGGCGATTGGTGGTCGTGACTTCCCCGGTGTTGGTTACTGTGACTGTGTACCACAGTTCGGCACCCCCGGCGCGCGCCTGGGGGGGCATGATGTGCAGTTCTCCGCCGAGAGGGAGTGCCGGCGCTTCAACGGTGGGCGCGGGCGTGGAGGGGGATGTCCGCAATACCCAGGTGCGAATTGGGTTAGGGATCAAGGCCAGCGCAAGCGCAACCACGAGCACAATACCGCCTAGCCACCGCAGCCGGGTCTTAGTCTTTTTTTTACGCTCGATGAGCGCCTGTATAACCTCCCAGTATTGCGAAGGTAGTAGCGATTTTTTAGTGTCATCAAGCTGCTGTTTCTTGAAAATAGACTCCGCAATGTTACGAGCATTAATTGCTGGATTTCGAGCGGGTTTAATTTTGTTCTCTATAAAACGTAGGGCGTTTAGCTCTTCTGTCGGGAATTCAGTTTTTCTGAATCGCCACCAAGGGCCTGGATCACGCGTCTGATAGGCAGCATTCAATTGTGTCAGGAGCGCTGCCCCGCGCTCCTGAAGCGCATTCGCCTGAGGCTGGCCACTCAGCACAGAGAATTTTTCCCCGAGCTGCCGCGCTGCTTGTGCCTCGCCGCGTTCAATCAAGGCTGGTATCAAACGGTCTTGCAGCAAAGGTATTATGGCCTCTTTGACATCTTGAGGGAGTATCTCTTCAGACGGAAATGCTTCTACTTTCGAAAAACCATCCCGGGCCTCCTCCCACATTTTAAGCTCAATGCCCCGCACGCCATTGCGTAAATGCTCCATCTGCTCAATCGCATGTGTGTCGGCGGGTGTGGGAGGGTCGTAACGCTCTTTTTCCTCAATTAATGTTTTTATTAGCCGCTGCAATTGGAGTGAGACACCTTGAGGTTGTGCGAAATTCTTATGCAGTTTAGTAATAAGATCGTCAAAAGCAGACACAGCATCAACGGTCGGTTTTGTATCAAGGTCAATTTTACCGGAATCGTCATCTTCAACCGCAGCCACTATGAGGATGGCATCAACGATCCGTTCTGCATCAGGGTCAATTTTACCTATAAGCGCGTTGAGGTTTTCGGGACTCTTCTCAAAAATACAGGACTTAAGCTGAGTTTTTTGCTTATCAGTAAGTGAGTGCTCTGCATCAAGATACCTGCATACGTCCAGGGCTTCGAGAGACGCTATATGGATTGCTACAATATCTTTCAGCTCCGCCCACTGAGCAATGGCCTGGGCGCAGGCTTCATGCGCAGCGCTGAAGTTCTTCGCTTCCCAGGCCTCCTTACCGGCTTGGAAAGCCCGCAATGCTGCCAGCTGCTTTTCCAGAGTCGTGCTGAGCGGGTTGTTATTAAACGCCCCTTGAAGTATCACCGCGGCCTGTTGGAGATTTTCGTCTAAAGAAGTGTCTTCTTTTAGTCTTTCTAAGGCCTTTTGGGGAGCGTTCGTACTCTGGGTTTCCCGTCGCGTTTGTATTTCCTTCGTAAGAAAAGACAACCATCTTTCCCATGCTTCTTGTACGTTTCCAGACACTTCGAGGCGACTGAAAGTTGTGTTGCGAGCGCGTTCCGCGGCAGTCACAAGCTCGCCTTTATTCATATCATCAAGGATCGAGTTGAGCTCTTGCAGTCCCGTGTACAAGTAATCCGCAGCTTCACGCTCAAGGTCGCCGACCTGATCCAGGGACTTTTTGAGCGTGGTTTGCAACTTAAACAGATCACGCAAGTGCTCGGCTTTCTCGATCAGATAGTTACAAGTAAATTCATTGACCTGCGCAACGACATGAGGGCGCAGCTTCGCGCGCGCCTGGGAGACCAGCTCAGTATCCTGAGCCGAAGAGCCGAAGATGGTTGTTATAGCGGGCCGCCAACTTTCGGGAGAAGATTTTTCACAAGATATGGCATCTACCAAAACTTTGACGGGCTCTAAATCGCTCGGCAAAGCAGATCCGCCTAATTTTTCCTTCAGCTCTCCAAAGACAAAGGTTTCTTTGTTCAACAACTCCCGGACTGCTTGCAAAAGTTTGGCGGCGTCCACTTTACTCTGGACGCGCTTTTCTAGCGCTGTGAACCACGTTTCGCCTAACAAGGTTTGCCAGGTTTTTTTGGAGTCACTCGAAAAGTCCGGTTTTTTCCATTCATCGGCGCAATTTTCTAAGGTAGTTTTTAAATCATCTCTTTTCCCCCTTAATTCCTCAGCCGTGATGGTATCCTTTGCAAGGTCATCTTGCAGATCTTTTTCGAAGCATAAGGCTCTGATAGCGCTGTTGCTATCTCTATATTCCTCAAGAGGTTCAATGGAAAATTCATTTTTTCCCAGTTTTTCCCATACAGGGACAACCACTTCGATGAACTTTTGGGATGGATCAATATCCAGCGCCAGACGCAGCAGCCAGGCCGCGCGAAGCGTTGGATCATCAGCCCCATCTGAACGCGGAAGCACCCCGCCCAACATGGCCCAGGCACGCTCGCGGTCAAGGTCGTTGTGCGAGTTCAAGTTAAGGGTGCGCAAGATTGCATAAAGTGATTTCTTGTACTTGTCGGAGTCTTCTGGTTTGACAATCTTATTTTCGAGCTTAGCCAGATCGTAATAGTGCAGTGTATCTGCATCTAATGTTGTTTCTTGTAACTTTTGGAGAGGCTCAATATCAAGAGACGCGGTTATTTTTTTGAGTGTTTCTATTTTAGATGTAATATAATTTTCAATCGATTGCTCTCTATCACATGAATGAGGTTGCAGGAAATTAAAGAGCCACTCTCTCACCTGCCACGGTATGTGAGGCCAGTTTGCAGCAGTATAACCAATTATCTTGCCAGTAGGCTCCTTAATGGTTTGCCCAGTCAGTAAATAATACCCGGTTTTTCCTAGCAAAGGCAATCCGCTTTGCAATAGGCCGCTGCTCCCAGTTCCAACAACATTAAAGTCAAATACATATAATTGTTCTTCATCCCCGTTAATACTTTGCGGTTTTAGGGAATCTGTCAAATATTGGCTTTTGCGTGCTGCCTGTTCTGTAAACTTAAGAAGGGCAACAAATTTATGGTAGGCCGTGTGCAACTGCGCTAAGTCAGGCGTGCCCTGAATGCCCTTGAGTTCCTCCCCGGGCGCCCATTCGACCACCAGAAAAGGCTGTTGGGAGTCTCGTGTTTTATCCAGAAGCAGCCGCACAGCGCGGGCTTTTATTCTACCGCTCTCGCCAACTTTATCTTTTAATGCCTCAAGCGTTTGAGCCTCTTTCTTAATAGCCTCTCCATTAGTATCAGAGTTAGGGAATCTCAGAGCGACCCATGTACCATCTAAAGATTCACCTGGTTGCCAGCTGCTAGCGGTTTGGTATGTCTCTTGGTCGTTTTGAAGAAAGGTATAATCTTTCTCTTCATATTGCTCCAGCAAAGTATCAGGTGGTTTTTGTTGCAGCTTATAGGCCTTCCAAACTCTGGCTATACTGCCGGACATTTGCTGCACGCAGATAAAATGCTTGTCATCCACCTTAAAAAATATGGGTTGAGTCATAAGAATACCTCCAAAAGCATTGGTTGATCATGCAATAGACGGATTGTGTCTTCGAGAAAAGCCTGGAATACGAGTCCCAATTCCTGATCCAGCGCATCCGGGGCGGCCTGCAATTGTTGGGCTTGTTGGCGTGCCTGCCGGAGTGTTTGCCGGGCTGCACGGGTAGCCTCCGGCTCGCGGTCGGCGTTCAGGAAGTAGAGCGGCGGCAAAGCGGCTTCCAGCTGTTCCACCGGGCCGCCCGCTTCTGCCAGCACATAAGCGCACACGGCTTCCCACAGCGAGGCCGGGGGTTCCTGGGGTTCAGTCAGTTGCACGGGCGCGGGATCTGTGGGCAAATGCAGCGCCCAGTAGCGCCACGGCGTAGCGCCCCCGCGTTCCCGGGTCTGCGGTGCGATCCACCCGTGCGCGTAAGCCAACCAGAAGGCGCGCGCGCGGCGCATATCGCGCAGGGTCGCCCCCGCGCGTGGGGAAAGCGGGCGCGGCGAGCATTGGACCAATTCAGCCAGACAGCTTTCCAGCCAAAAAGCGTGGGCTTCTTCTGGCAAAACGTGCGCGCGGGAACGCAAGCGGCGCGGCAAGTTCTGATACGGGCCTTTGAGCATTTCCCAAAGGTGCAATCCATCTCGATATAAATGTTCAGCGACCATCAAGATGGAGCAGCGGTACGGCTGGCTCAAGGCGGTCATCCGATCGGCGTGCGCGTAGAGCGCCGTAGCGCTCAGGGTTTCCAACAAGGGGTCAAATAAGGGGCGCGGATAGGGTTCGGCCACCGCCAGCATCCGGCGTTGCTGCGCATCCGGCTGCGCGTTCGGTTCATAGGCAATCCACGGCGCGGCATAATCCAACGCCGCGCGCGCCATCGCGTCAGGCTGTTCGGTCTCAGCCAGTAACTCTGGCAGGCGCAGTTTCCTTAGTTCGGTAGCATAGGCGGCACCCACATCCTGCAAAGCCAGACTTAGCTCATGTGAATCAGGCCTCTTGAGCTGCCATGCTTGAGCGCCCCAGACGCGGAGTGAGATAGCTTTGTCTTTGCACCACAGCACCCGGCATACCGTATCTCTGGCGATAAGCGGCTGCACAAGCGCAGCATCCAACCGTTGCCACTGTTCCGCATCAGGATACCAGCGCACTGGCAAACGGCGCTGCGCATCCAGGCGGGCCAGGGTGGCGGACTGCTGCTGGTCAAAGGCGTCATGCAAAGCCTGGCTATCGAAAGCACGCTCGCGCCAACTGGTTAAAGATTTTTCTATCCCGGAAAGCTGCTTCAACCAGGCCTTGATAATATCGTGCCAGGTCTTGTACAGCTGAAACTCAATCGCAGCAGAAGTAGTTTTCTGGGCGTGTTCACGGAAGGCGCGCTGCTTCTTCTCGATCTCAGGGACGCGCAGCCGCCGCCAGGTATCCCAAGTGCCGGCGCCCACCACCGGCGCGGCGAGCAACCCAAAGGGCACTAACATGGCAGGGGCCGCCAGGGTTGCCAATCCCAAACCGCCCATCACCAGGCAGGCTATGCCAAGTCCTCTGGAAACCGCGTTCCAAAAATGTGGATAGCCGCCGCTGATAGGGAGCGCAGCGAGTTCACATTCAAGGATCTCCAGCTGCTCTTTATGCACTTCCCAATCTTGCCCCTTAGAAGCACGTGTATCGCGCAGATAAGTTTTGTATTCTTCCAATAGAGGGATCAAGGCCCTTACGAGCTCCAGCCCCGCTTGCAATCCACCGGCGGGCGCATCGGGAGGCGCATTCAAGAGCTCCAGCAATACATCGGAAAAGAGCGCATCAAAAGCCTGCGTCTGCTCTTTCAGGCACTTTTTGCGGTATGCTTCGATCTGCGGCAGGGGTTTTAGCAAATTCCTGATTTTATCCATAAAGAGGGGAATGGCAGCCTGATAATCTGTTGCTCGCTCTTCCCAGGCGGTTTGCGCGCCCAAAATGCCCGATTCGGCAAAGCGATCCAGCTGGCGCAGAAATTCCTGGGTTTGCTCGCCCGGCAAGGCACTTAGCATGATAGAGAGATCCAATCTATCTCTGATCAAAAAGTTTTTCTTGTCTACATCGGTAGCGCATGTCTGCCATTCTGCAATAGTTTGCATCAACTGTGTTAACATACTATTGGGTGAGTTAGAGGTTGCCAATGCATCCAAAGCATGGTTGCGAGCAGCGATAGCGTCCTTGAACCCACGTTGCAGTTGTTGCTGCTGCAATGATCGGGCTTGCTGGAGCGTAGATAGCATGATAAAGTCTTCCACGGGCAACACCCAGGTCAACGCGCCCAGACTGCTATATAATACAGCCTGCTTTTGATGTTGTAGCTGGTTTGCTGTATTGAGCAGCGGGCCGGCTACCTCGCTCCAATCCCGATTGAACTTCGAGTCGGCCTGGCAAAGAATAAAGTCGGCAATAGTAGGAAAGAGGGTATCCGCCAAAGGATATTCGCCCAAGGGCTTACCCAGAGTACGTTGTGCGCTAAACATATAGCACTGCTCAAAAGGCTTGACTTTCCAGGAGAGAGATTTGGCACCATAGGCAATTGTCAGTGGGAAGTGATTAGCTAACAATTGCACACGTTCCAATTCACGCCAGGCAGCAGCTGTTAGCAACTGCTCTTCTTCTGTGATAGTCTGAAGGGAATCTGTAAGCAGAATACCCTGCAAAGTTGCGGACAATTCGGCGTGTTCAAGCTGCGCGCGGAGCAAGTACACCAAATCGAGTAAGGCTCCGTTCACCTGTGGCTCGGAAAAGGGTGCTACTACATAAACCGTCAACTTACGGTCTTTCAAAACCGCCTTGATTTTACGCAGCTGCCGTTCAAAACAGCCGCTGATGTGGCTATAATGGGTAAATAAAGCCAGCCGGCCCCATAATCGTTCTCCAAGCAGCTCCGCAGATAGGGACTTACCGTCGCGGATCATTTCCCAGATAGCTGTAGGCAACCAATCCAGAGCCGCTGGTTGTTCCTTATATGAGCCAAAAGCGGTCTGCAACTGCTCATCACTGAGCACACAAGTACAGGTGGCCGCAGCATTCGAGTCAAAAGTCAGCGAAAGCAGCCAAAGGTTTTTGAAAGTGTCAGTGATCTCAGCTGAAGCCGCCGTGAGGGCCTGAAGCACGCCCATCCCCTCGCGTCCCAGGCCCACAACCAATATAGGATGGGAATTAGGATTAGCTTTGGAAGCAGTAATTGGCAACAACAGAGGCATGGTAAAGGGTAGTGTTCCAGAAGCACGCGGAGGCCCTTCTGAAAGCTGAAGTTCAGACTGTGGGGCACTTGTGGATTCTGGTAGCTGATGGCGTACCTCCAAGCGGCGCCACCAGAGTCCCAATATCAAAAATAGCGTTAATGCTAATAAACTTAACAAACACATCCACCAGGGCAATCCCAGTGTAGTACAAGGCCACGTCAGGCTTCCAAGCACGGGTAAAGTCGCCAAGCATGGATTATCCCAAGGTTTAATTGTGCAAGGATGAATAGGCGGTACTACGCTAAGCGTAATCGTAGGAACGGTAGAGAATGAAAGCCGGGTCTGTTCTGGGCAGGTATAGTAAACCTGGAGCGCCGAAAAAACCGTATGTGTGCCCGGCTGTGTAGCGACAAGCGACATAGTGGTAGTTTGCATTTGTGTGAGATTGGCGACCTGCAACATCCAGGCAAATTCCTGTTCTCCCGCCAGCGCTGGGGCATCAAAAACAAAAGCTGCGCTGTTAATCTCAAATCGCACCTCAACCGTGGAGGGCAGCGCTGATACGATCTTGGTCTGGATAGCGCGGTAAATATCATTGAGGGACGCAGCATCGGGAGCATAATAATGCATGGTTGGCGTGGTGGCGATTTGCTCCATCAGATATTGATCAGCGTTGGAGCCTAAGCTAATGCTATAAATATGGATATCCTGGGCAGATATTTGGGCAGCCGCTTGTATCGCCGCTGCACGATCGCTTTGCCCATCTGATAAAAGAACGATCACGGATATTGTAGGTTGCGCCTCGGTTAAGGACGCAAACTGCCCCGCACTTTCATAGAGTCCTGCTGCGATATTGGTCAAAGTAAGCGCCTCAAGGCTTTGAATTGCAGATGTTAATTCAACAATATCATTCGTGAAAGGCTGTGCAGTAAATGCCGCGTAAGAAAAAGCCACAATGCCTACTTGATCCACTTCCAGGTTCATGCGCTCCAGAAATTCAAGTCCAGCTTCTTGCGCTTTAATAAGATTGTCATTCTCAATCATACTTCCAGAAACATCAAAAACCAAAACCGCGCGGACAGGCAGTGTTATAACAGCAGTACACAAAACTTCACGTGCCTCAGTTGTATGCACCACCAAAGGGATGGTTTGACCAGCTGTGACAACCTGTGTTTGCACATCATAAGTAACTAGGAGTGGCAAGTCTAAAGTCTGAGCGTGCGTCACACGCAGGGAGAGAGAAAATCCCCCTAACAGCAGAGCACATAATAGCAATACGGGAAGAAATAGTAAATAACGGCTAAGTTTTTGACTCATGCCAATCCTCCGCAGGCCACAAACAACACCAGCTTGTGCAAAAAAACCGATATTCCCAACTCATAACATAAAGAAGGGGCAGCAACTCTGGGGCTGCTGCCCCTAGCAGAAACAAATCTAGCCTAATTGTTTAAGGCGTTGCACTTCATCCCAAAGCACCAGATGGATGATCGCATAGAGATCTTGCATCAACTGGGAGGGTTTTTGCTCAGAAGGTAAGCGGCGAATCGCATCCGCATCATGCTTGGGCTTGACTTCCTCTCGGATATAGCGTTCCATCTTCTTAATCAGGTACCGTCCGTCTACTGCTTGAATACGCTCTCCAGAGAATTCCCCTAGAATTTCCAGTATTTTGCCCTGCAGTTCATCCTTATATGCAACCTCGTAACAATCATCATTATCAAACAGAAGTACATCCAACCTCGTACTAAGTGTGTCTTGATCACCACGCTTAATCCAACGTTCATTTTCTGAAACAAAACGTCTGAAAACTCCTGGTAATTGCATTTTACCAATTGGAGTTAGTAAATCACTCCAGCCGCGTAGCCGTTGTTCTAGCTCAAGGGTTATTGTTTCAAGTCCACTAAGAATGGCTTCCTTACGGCGCGAGAGAGTTTGGTCAACTCTGTCAGGAGAAATGCCGAGATCAAGCTCCAAAGTAACATCTTTGATAAGACGATTGCCCGTGTCCCTATCAATGCGCGGATAAACAAACACAGTCATCGCATCTAGCAGATTAGGTGATGAAGAAGGAGCCGTTAAACGAATAACCGATCTATCCTCTTGATTGGTTCGGTCTAATCGTAAAACATACTCGTTATGACCATCGGATTGCAAAGATTCTTCTAGCTGTACCAGACCATAAAACATGGATAATACAAACCGGCGAACCATGTCACGATCTTCCAGAAGTGCTACCAACACCGGTGATAGTAGTCGAACTGTTTGATGAAGTGGCGCCTTAGAAAGTCGTTGTTCATACCAAGTACTATTGACCTCAGCAGGGAAATTGTGTAGCAGTCTTCGATCTCCGCCGTATTCCGTGTACGAGCGACTGGCAGACTGATAAGGTGTTGTGTATTTGCTGACTAATAGATCCGTAGTGGACAGAACAATGCAACGATGCAAGTTACTAAGTCCAATGACTTTGTTTTCTTTAGCTGTGGGAGCACTAGCCGCTAATTCAACGGATAAATCATTGAAATAGCCCACATAAGCGCCACGATTAACACATACAAAGTTACGTTTAGACGAACGTTTTTGATCATCAGGTAGGTATGAGATCAAAGCTCCAGAGTTATCTAAGAGCTCTTTGGCTGCACGTTCTGCTGTTTTGAGATATTCCATTCGGTCTGCAATAGATTGATTGCTAATTTCATTGAAATACGGACGTAAATTATCTAGAAGAAATTTTGCGTTGAACTGAGTTGCCGTTTCCCCCTTAACAGACGTAGTACGTAAAGGAGTTCCTTTGTATGATAGTTTAATATCTATTCCTTGTGTCGTATTTATGATGGTCCATTCAAAAGCGCGTAACACCTCTCGCAATTTGTCTGAACTTAAGCATTGGCTATATAGCTCATCTTCATATTTTTCATCTGTAAGATATTCATAAACCTTGATGCGTGCTTGTTCCTTACGCCGTCGCTCCAGAGTAGATTGCTGTTTTAAGAGAGCGCGATAAGTGCCAGTTTCCTCAGACCCTGTAGCACCACCCAGGGCGAGAATCCCCAGCCAAGCCAAAATTTGCTCACGAGCTTGTTGTGCTACCGATTTGAACGCCTCTGTAAGATCCAAAACCCCGCGCATTAACGCCTCTTGACGCTCCAGATCTAATAGATAATTCTCGGCTCCGATATACGCATCCTGGGCTTTGATAGCCCGACCTCCAATGCGATCTATCAAACCTGTCGCATCACGATTATCATACATAATCTGCTTGGTGCGAGCCACATCTTCACGAGCAAGCGCTACCTCATTTTGAGATGTCCAACTCTTAACCACCTCACGCATAAATATCGCAAATTCATCATACGATTGAATCAGCCAATCTAACCATTCTCGTGCATAGGGCAATTTGCTCTGACGTGTAACCAAAGGATCATCCTGTAACCCATTTAAGATATCCCGTAGTCGTTCAGCTACCAGAGATTTAAAACGTTCGATATTGCGATCTGCATAAGCATTAAGCCCCTTCTGGAGTTCTCCCAATACTTTACGGGCTCCGCTTTCTTCATACCCTAATAGGCGATCATGGATTTTCTGTACATCACGGGTAATACGATCTGCGGCTGAATGGAAATCATCGCGTTCTATCTTGCTGTTCGGAACTTTAGCAATTAGGGATACTTCCATAGCCTTTTGCAACGAGCTGGCCGTTAATGCGATAACAGAATCTTCTTCCGCTGGCAAAAGCCAGGTTAGAAGCTCAATACCCAATAAGGCTGTATCAGCTATATATTGCGAATCTTTCGTGCGTCCAGATTGTAACACCGCAGCTACTTGCTGATTGAAATGTAGGTTCAATACGCCCCCACGAGATTTATTTTCTGCTAGAAAAGTTAGGGAGGCTTCTTTTGGTGGCACACTAAACTCACGCTGCCCCGCACTGGTTGCTAGCAATCCACCATCCGGATTTTCTTCAAGAGTTAACAGGTGATTTCGCAACAGTTCAACAGCTAACTTGTGAGTATTACGTTCGATAATATCAAAAATCGGCAAAATGTAAGTGAATGTTCCCAGACTGCTGTAAAGCGCAGATCCCGCTTCAGTAGGAGACTTCGCGATTTCTTGTTGTGCCAAACCAACATCATTATTCACGTTTTTGTAGTGCTGATCAAAAGTGTTGCCTGTCTCCGGATCAAGCAAAGCTGTTATTGCCTCTGCTACTGATGGATATACTCCAAATTTAGGCTCTACTCCATGCAAACTTCGTGTAGATCGAACAGAATCTATTAAGTAGCAACTATCAAAAAGTTTACTGGTATGCATACCGTGAAAAAGATGCTTTGGTTCACGGTACTCCTCGGTGTAATACATAGGATATTCTCGATCAAAAACCAGCATAAACCTATCGAGTTCACGTATGGCGGCAAAAGCGTTAGGTAAAACAGGTTGCAGAGAGATTACTGGATCAAAGGTGTTCTGGAGAACTATAAATCCGCGAACAGCGAATCCTACCTTGGCACCCTCGGCAAGTTTACGCGCAATATGAGCTATGTCTATAAACATACCTGAGCCAGTGCCACCAGCGATGGAACAAACCACATAAATCTCGATAGGTTGACGACGTTCATTCTCTTTAAGAATTTCTGTGATAGCTGTCTCGATCTTTCCTTTGATAAGCGACTCACCCGTAGAAAGATCATAGAAGACCGCCATGCGTCCAAACTGGCGTCTTTGTCCAGCACCTTTGGAAATATCATACGCATCATCATCATAAGTCTGCAGATAAGTCTCAGCTTGCAACCACGATCCTATGTGTGGGTATTGCTTTCTCTCCTTGATTCCCTCGCAGTACTTTTTGATATTTCCGCCAAGATAGGTGAATTCACCTGTTCCAAGCGTAACAGCGCCTACCTGAGCTCTTTCTTCGGTGAATTTTCTATCCCGACTGACTTCGGCTTCTGTCTTCTCGCTGGTAGTATCAAATGCCAACAACCGAACCGTTGAAGGCACCTCGCCATATGTGTCTATCAAGTTCTTTTTAAGATACGTCAAGATCCACTGACCAGTTCCACCCAATCCGATTACTACAGCAGGATTAGCTACCTTTGACATGTCTGTCCTCCTTGAATGATTAAGAATCCTGAAAACACTTCCTAGTAAAATTTGAACATGAGATTAATCCGGCTCCCTGGGGATTCGCCCTGTTTCTAGGTTGTCCCCGCTACATCTTGTTTTTTAGGGGTATTGTAAAACCTAGATGTGGGATGAAACAAATGTTCACCCGGTGAAATCCCAAAGCCCCCTTAATCCGAATACTCTATTGAATAAATCGTATTCTGATTAAGTAAACGGAACTTGCTGTTATCAGTTAATTTGCCCTGACTGGCGCCTGCCCCTGCCACCAGTTCTCCTTTCACAGTCCAATTGTCTCCATAAACCTTTATTTCAATCCTTTTCTTTTTGTCTTCTCTCTTTCTTCCTCTAATGACAATTTTCTCAATCTGCCATATTGTACCAATACCTTTTTTCTTACGCAATACAATTCGGTGACGCGCTTTCGGTTGCAATTTAATTTCAGAGTTGGTAGTGGTGCTCTTGAGAATAAGAGTGCCTTCAGCTTTAGGCAAAAGCAAACGATCAAGGATGATCCAGCCTAAAATTGTCAGCACCAGCAAAGCAATAACACCCATGATAAGCCACCAGAGCACTGTATAAATAGGTGGGTCTTCAAGGGTGAAGGCAATAGATCTTGCTGGCCAGGCACCTTCTGAAGGTACGTTAGCTCGAATGGTGCCATCTAGCAAAATGGTTACGACATAATCACCTGGGTCACGAAGCCCACCAAGATCAGCGCCAAATACCTGCGCGTCAGCACTCATGGGAAGCAATGGCGTTAGAGTTTGAGTTACAGGTCCATGCAAACTTAAAACAAATAAATCTTGCGAGTTGTCCACAAAAAATTCTACAGCACTTGCGGGCTGTGTGCCATAGAAGAGTTCTGCTCTAACGGGTACAGGACGCAGCGCAAAGTCGAAAGGCGGCAAGAACCAATAATGTAAAGGATATGTGATGTTATCAACCAGCTCATCTGGTTCTTGGACAACAAAATAGGGTAAATTGCCACTGCCATTGATTGTGCGCTGTGCGATGAAAACTGGCACCAAAGGATCACCCGGCGCTAATCTAGTAGAACCAGTAATCACAACATTGTACAAAGCAGGTTGTTCAAAACGCCAGTTTAACCCATTAACACGATAATTAGCCTGCGGGCCAGTTGACAGGAGTGGCGTCCATAATGTTAAATCATTCGGCCCGAGAATCTCTACCTGAAGTTCGAGTGGGTAATTGGGGTCCTGTTCTATTATCTCATCATCTTTGTCGAGTAAAGCCAATGAGATTTCGCGCAATGGCGCAAAAGCAGGGTAATTAGGGCCAGGAATCAAGAGTGCAAGATTCTCAGTAGTTGTGAAAGATGATTGATACTGTAACATAACATTGCCATCATTATCTAACAATGTTGCAATCAGTTCATATACACCATCCTCTGGCAACAAGAAAGGCGAATTGATATGAAACGAACCTCGTTCCCATATCGGAGCAGGTAATTCAATAACTAAACCTGATGGCGAATGTGCTTCAAGAATCATTTGCCAGGGAACATCTTCAGGAATCATCAGCATTTGTCCATCCTGATCATAAAAAGCCAATGCCATCTCTGAGATTGGCCCATAACGCAAATGGGGCATCTCAGGCGAGGTAACACGCAGTTCAGGTTGTGTAACAAAGACTTGGAAGAACTCCCGCTCAAAGACTGGTATGTTATGGGCTACATCAATACAGCTAGGGTCTAGGGATGACGGTATGGATGTATGACCTTCGATGCTTAAAGTGTAGAAACCTGGATTTGTAAGCAATAAAGGTTCCTTCGTCACATACACACCAACTTCTCTATTCTCAAATTCCAAGAACCTACTGTAAGTATTATTATCTTGCGTAAGTTCAGCTGTTAGATAAATCGGATAATCAGAAATTTCTCGTATTAGATTGCCGCTGGAATCAAGTAATTCTAGTAAGATTTCAAAAGGTAAAATCTGAGTTTGTGCCTCTCGCGGAGAGGTGATATTAATGCGATTAAAAACTACTTGGACAAATACATCCACCTGTCCCGCTCCCTCACGCGCTGTTAGCCAACATCCAGGTTGTGGATGAGAGACAATGTAAATCTCATCTCGAGTTTGGTCTCTCATATAAGTTGCTCTAAATTGCACATCAGAATCTGACGGAGTTACATAATTAGGATACTCTCCAGGACGATAGAGACGGACTTGCGCTGCCGGATCATATTTGAAGAAACTAAATTGCACCAGGCGTGCATAAGGCTGCACGAAATGTGGTCCTAAGTCTGCTAAAGAGCAATAATCTTCCGGTTGTTGTGGATTCAATAGGGGGCAAAGTAAACGCACTATAGTGCGATTGGTTTGCTCGATCTCAGTCACCCTGATTGCCTGGCCTGGACCAGCGATATTATCCCAATAGGCTGAAACATTATTCCAGTATAAATTAGCTCTATCAATCCCAATCACATATAAAGGGAATCTATCTGAACCTAACTCATTGAAATAATAGTCGCCTATTTCATTGAAATAATCACGGTAAGTGAAAGGGTTAACAGCTCTTGTTGCACGCTCATCATAGGGGCCTCCATCTGTAAGCATGACAATAATTCTTTGTCGTGGCTCCCGATCAGTTTCAGGCGGAAACTGCTCTCTCACTAATCTAAGTGCTGATATAAAGCTAGTCGCTCCCAAATTCTCTGCAACTACCTGCGATTGTGCATTTTGTACATCGTCTGGACTTTGAAGTGGAGTAAGATCAACCAAAGTATGTGTTCTTTCTGGAGAACCAAAACCTATAACAGTTACTCGATTCATCCTGTCTGGATTAACGTATGCACCATCAAAGTAAAGATACTCCATTAAGTACTGCGCAATTGAAACGCGTACATTGCCTGGATCGGCTGCCCCAAGCTCACCTACGCCACTCATACTTCCTGATTGATCTATGATAATGATCAAGTCGGTACCAGTATAACCTTCCGCATTTGAGTTAGGTGTTGGGATTATAATTATAGACAATACCACTAATATCAACGCTGTAACTACTTTTAGATTCTTGTTCATAATTTATCTCTCCCTA
>Ga0129302_1000646_pt1 | contig 25729 bp, 17 predicted proteins | sample BlaSprsedimmetaG_FD_94476 | JGI IMG/M metagenome (GOLD analysis project Ga0129302, IMG submission 94476) | Hot spring sediment bacterial and archeal communities from California, USA to study Microbial Dark Matter (Phase II) - Blank Spring... | ecosystem: Environmental > Aquatic > Thermal springs...
GAGTGTCGTCGGCGTAAGTCAGCTCGGTGTCGGCGGTTGTGTAATCCGTGCCGTTCACGCGGAGCACGATGCTCGTCTCGTCAACGCCGTGCGGGACATCCGAGTCAACAAGCTCGATGCAAACGCCCTGATCGTCGCAGGCGGAAACCGCCCCCGCGAGAGGCTCTCCGCTCGTTGGATCGAGAATGTCGCTGTAAATCGGCCCCAAGAGGTCGATATAATATATCCAGCAGGTATCAAGCTCGTTCGGCGGGCAGTAATCCGGCGAATCTTCGGCATAAACGCAAATTTCCACCGTGTCGTTGTGCGAGAAAATCACCCCCAAATCCGCGCACTCTATGGTGCACTCGAGTGTATCACCCACAAATTCGCCCTCGAATCCTACGATGTCAAACGGGAACACTGAGCCGTTAATCGAAACGGTCACGCTCGAAAGATTCAGCCCGGAGAGCCAGTCGGCGAGCGAGAATGTAATCGTCGGCGAGGCTATAGCCAATACCGCACCGGCCGGCGGGTTTATCGCCCAAATCTCCGGCGGAGTCAAATCCACGATGAAGTTCCAGTGAAGCGTGTCGCCGAGCGGGTTGCCGATGAGGTCATCCGCCTCCAACAGCCTCACCATAATAGTCTCAGCATCCTCCCAACGCGTTGGTGGAGAGTAAATTAGCGTGTCCTCCTCCCAAGTAATCGAAGGGTCGTCGCCCCAAACATCCACGCCATTGACATTTATGAGCACCGTTGGATGATCGATGCCATCCTCGTCATAAAGATAGATTATGATTCCCTGATCATCGCAAGCGGTGTAAGTCCATGGCAGTGGCTCGATTATCGTGCCCGCGGGGCCGAGCGGATTGACGAAGAAAATCCAGCATGTGTCGAGGATGTTCGGCGGGCAGTAATCCGGCATGTCCTGCGCCGAAACGCAGATTTCCACAGTGTCGCCAATATCGAAGGCAAGCCCTAAGTCCAAGAACGATATAGAAATATCCGGGTCGTCCCAGCTGACTGCAGGGCTGGTAAGATCGAGTATTACCGAGCCGTTGATTGTTATTACTACCGAACTTTCATCGAGGCCGGAAAGCGTATCCTCGATATTGAAACTGACTGTCGGGCTGGCCTCCGGCGTAACGGAGCCGGCAGGCGGAATCTCGCCCCAAACAAAGGGCGGCGTAAGATCGACGAACCAAGTCCAGCATATCGGGAGATCCTCGGGAACGACACCCCAAGTATTTGAAACGGAGTCCACGCATGTGTGAACTTCTTCGCCGTCTGTCCATAAGTCCGGCGGATAGAAACGAAGCGTGTCATCGCTAAAATCGAGCGTGAAGCCATCGACCGAATAGACAACGCTGTTCACGCTGAAGCGAATCGACTCGATATCGACGCCATACTCGTCGGTGATTAGGACGAAAATCCCCTGATCGTCGCAGGCGCTCCACATGCCGTCTAACGGCTCGATGATCTCGACTACCGGCGGGTCGCAAGGTGCCATCTCGAAGAACCATGTCTCGCTCGTGTCCGAGCCGCAATTGCCGTGGACAACAACCGCCCAAGAATGCGCCTCGCCACAAGGGAAAGACAGCGTCCAGAAGGTATCGCGCATGCCCTCGGCAATCATCGCGCCGTCGATTAGAAGGTCGTAGGTAATTGGCGGGATTGCCGGCGAGGCGTGCCAAATAAAATCGAGCGCAACATCGGGCATATGTCCAACGCTACCGTTGGGAGGGTGAATCAATTCCGGCGCGGGGGGCGGGAATTCGATGAACACTGTCGCGGAATCTGTGCCTTCACAACCGAATAGGCTGGTGACAATACAGGTGTATGTAGTTGTGTCGTCGGGGGATACAGTAATTGGATTTCCAGTAAGTCCTCCTGGTTCCCAGAGGAAAGTCGCATCGGGAATATCCGGGTCGAGAACAGCTGTCAATATGGCCTCATCGCCGAGGCAGATGAGCGTATCCTCGACGGAAACGACAGGGTTCGGGTGGAGTGTTGCCGTGCCTAAACCTACGCCCTCGCACCCAAGATCGCTGGTGACTATGCAGGTGTAAGTCGTTGTTGCCGTGGGAGATACTTCGATACTGCTCGTAGTGTGGCCGCCGGGAGACCAAAGATAAGTGTAAGTCCCCGGAGGCGAGACTTCCGCGACCAGAGTGCCCGTTTCGCCCTCGCAGATGTCTATGTCCTCGATTGTCACCTCCGGATCGGGATGAACGGTAATTCTAACCGTTGCTTCTGCGATGCAGTCATCGAGGGCGGTAATCGTGGCGGTATATGTTGTCGTGGCATGCGGACAGGCCATAGGATTGGGCGATGTCGGGTCGGAAAGCCATGTTGTCGGCGACCAAGAATAGTTATATACGATTCCCGGGCCGGCAGTGCCGCTACCCTCTATCGAAACATCGTCGATATACCAGCCCGAGCTGTTCCCCGTCCAGCCGGATGCGAAGAAGAAGCGGATATAAGCCATACCGCCTACCCAAGCAGAGATATCTACGGTTTGATATCTCCATCCCCCGCTCGAACCGTGATAGGATTGTTCAAAAGCCAGAGGGCCAATTATTAACATGCCATCATATCCGGGCATATTGAGTTGCGCCCAAGGGCCAGTGGGGCTTCTTCCGATGAAAACCTGACAGCCGTCGGCGTCTAAAAGCCCGGTATCCGTGTTATACCAATGCCAGAAGGAAAGCGTTCCGTTTGCGCAGGCGGACAAGTCCACTCCCGGCGAGACCAGCGAAGATTGCTGGTTGTTGCGGTAGTTTCCGCTCAAATTCGTTGCCCAGCATCGCGTGCCGGAGCGTGCGCTTCCCGGGCCGGAAGTCGGCGTTCCCCATGCCCAATCATCGCTTGTTCCATAGTGCGTCATTTCGCCAGAGGCTTCGAAATCGGAAGACCAGGTCCCGCAACCATAGTCGCTCGGGATGGAGTCCGGCCAAGCCTGCAAATTCACGCATTCGCCCAAACATATCTCCGCCGTTGCGGGCGTGGCGAAAGCGCCAAAATCGACTATCTCGGGAACGGTGATGCAGTAGGATTGAGTTTCAGGGCCGCCTCCCGTCCACGTGACGGAAATGTCGTAGCACTGAGTGGTGCCATAAGCCGAAGGCGGAATGTTGACCGTCCAGGTTGCCATGGAGCCGCCGCCGTAACCGGCGATAGCACCGAGGTTCTGCGGGTTCGCGCCGCCGGCCAAAGTAAGCGAGCTTCCTGAAAGATCGAGCGTCACACGAACATTTGTCGCGGTGGAAGTGCCGATATTTGTAATGAAGGCCTCGACATTGAACGGGTTGGGCGAAATATCCGCGCATCCCGAGGAGAACCTCGGCGGTGTGTGGTTAATGCGAAGTCCCGTTCCGGCAATAATCTCGCCGATACCATAATATGTAGTGAATTCTAATGTGTCGCCGGGGCAGACATTGCGCTGATACCATTTGACCATAGCGGCAGAATCGCCGAAGCCGCCGCCGGTGAGTCCCGCCCATTCGGTGTCTTCCCAGCCGTTGCCCGTGCTGGTTCCCCACTGACCATACCAGAACACATCGGGCATGACTGCCTCGAAACCAATGAGAATGCCAAGTGCGGTGATTCTCCCCGGCCCCGGCGGATAGCCGCCCTCGTATGCGCGCCACAGCGGGGGAATGTCCGGCGCGTAGTGAATAGAAGATATGCCGGTGTAGCCGAAAGATGTTGCGATAGCCGCCGCGTCGTCGCCATCGAGCATTGTGTCCCAATAGACCATGCAACCGACATTATGACAGCTCCCGTCAACCGGAATAATCAGATTTGTCCGCTTGACCTGCTCGTTTTCGCCGGGAGTCGAGCCGAGGCTCACGCACTCGAGAATCTGGATGACTTTAACTCCATAACCATTAAAGTTGTTCCAAACAGTGTATGCCTTGCCTCCGGACATATAAGTATCATCCGCGTTTGGGGCGAGGACGGTGCCCGTCCCTGTTCTATAAGTTTTCACGGGGGCGTGGTCGTCTATTTTGTATATAGTCCAGTCCCAAGGCGTGTTAGGGAAATAGTATGTCAATCTTCGCCAAGTGCCGGTGCCGTCCGGCCTGCATCCCTCGGAGTAAACGCCCGGCCCGCTCGGCCCCTCGCTCATGACAAAACGGACATAGCTGTTGTCAAAGTCGATTATCATGGGCGCCATAGGTCTTTCTCGGCCTTCATCGGCATATCCATAGACACCGCTCAACGCATCGGCTAACTCGGCTTTCCATTCCGCGTATCCTGCCGGATCGATGGCATCATCGGGCATAAGAGGCATCATCTCCGCCTCGACCGCCTCGATAAGGCGCGCTCGTTCGGCCGTTTCGGGGCAATACGGCACATCCGGAGTCCGCGCAAAAGCGCCGGTAGAAAGGGTGAGGATTATCAGGAATAGCAGAAACGTTCGCGAATATGGCATATTCTACTCCAAGAATAACAATTATTTCTGAATGGCAAAGCGGCCCGTATAGGCACTTCGAGCGTAAATAGATGTCTCATAAAGCTTAGACCGAAAGACAATAAGCACTCCGCTTCACCAATACCAAATATCACTTAATCTTAATGAATATAATTTCATTATCAAGTTTTAATTGTTCAAAATGTGAGCAAAAAGGAAGATAGTCAAAGGATCACTTTTTGTGGCTAAAATGTTGATTGACAAGTCTTATTTAATGGAACAGTGGCCGAGCTTTTTTCCATCATGCAAATAAAACGTTTGATTTTATAAGCGAGATTGCTTAATATATATAGCTTGTCAAATATTCACCGGAGGTTCTTATGACTGAAAAAATCCTTTTGTCCGGCAACGAAGCCGTGGCGCGCGGGGCTTTCGAGGCTGGAGTCCGCGTCGCGACGGCATACCCCGGAACGCCATCTACTGAAATTTTGGAGAACGTCGTCAAATACAAAGACCATATCTATTGCGAATGGTCGCCCAACGAGAAAGTAGCGGTCGAGGTCGGCCTCGGCGCGTCGTTCGGCGGCGCGAGGACTCTCACCGCTATGAAACATGTTGGCGTCAATGTTGCCGCGGACCCGTTGTTCAGCTTTGCATACACTGGCGTCAACGGCGGATATGTCCTCATTTCCGCAGACGACCCCGGAATGCACTCCTCGCAAAACGAGCAGGACAACCGCAGATATGCCGAGTTCATGAAAATCGCGCTCCTTGAGCCTTCGAGCAGTCAAGAGGCAAAGGATATGGTCGCGCAAGGCATGGAAATCTCCGAGCAGTTCGGCACGCCGGTGATCCTACGGATGAGCACCCGCCTTTGCCACAGCCTCGGCCTCGTCGAGCTGAAAGATCGTGTCGAGGTGCCGGTTAAGGATTACACCCCCGATTTCAAACAGCGCGTCGTGATACCCGCACACGCGAGAGTGCTCCATGTTAAGCTCGAGGACAGACTTCTCAAGCTGAAAGAGTTTGCGGAAAAGACTCCGCTCAATTTCGTCATCGACGGCGATTTCAAGTTCGAGGGCAAGCGCATCGGCATCATCTCGTCGGGCATCTCGTTCCAGTATGCCCGCGAGGCCTTCCCGACTGCGCGTTTCCTCAAACTGGGCATGAGCTTCCCCTTCCCCATCGAGCTTTGCAGAGAATTTGCCGAGAGCGTGGACGAGCTTTGGGTAGTCGAAGAGAACGAGCCGTTTATCGAGGAAAAACTCAAGGCCGAGGGCATCGCATGCATCGGCAAAGAGCGAATCCCTCTGACTAACGAGCTTTCGCAGAAAATTGTCCGCGAGAGCATGGGCGGTGAAAAGACCACCGCGAAGTTCGACATATCCGACCTTCCGCCGAGGCCGCCGGTGCTGTGTCCCGGATGCCCGCACCGTGGAATTTTCTATGTCGGCAAGAAGCTCAAATTCAACAGCACCACCGATATCGGTTGCTACACACTGGGCATGATGCCGCCGCTGGAGATGGGCGAAACATGCATCTGCATGGGCGCATCAATCGGCGTAGCGCAGGGGTTAGAGAAGGCGCGCGGCGCAGAATTCGGCAAGAACACCCTCGCCTTCATCGGCGACTCGACCTTCATCCACAGCGGCTTCACCGGCCTCGCCGAAATGGCATACAACAAGGGCAACTCCACGACGGTCATCCTCGATAACTCCATCACCGCGATGACCGGCCATCAGGAGCACCCCGGCACCGGCACCACGCTCATGGGCGAGCCTGCCCCCAAGGTCGATTACCGCAAGCTCGCCGAGTCGATGGGAATCGAGCATGTATTCGACACGGATGCATTCAACATCGAGGAGCTGACGGAGGTGTTGAAGAAGGTCAAAACGCTCGACGGCCCGAAAGTGATAATCAACCGTGGGCGTTGTATCTTGTTGGACATCAAGAAGATGAAGATAACGCCCTTCCGCGTTGACCCCGACAAGTGCATCGCCTGTGGGCAGTGTTTCAAGCTCGGATGCCCGGCAATCAATACGGGCGAACCCAACGACAAGGGCAAAAAGCGCGCGAAGATAAACCCGCTGTTCTGCGTGGGCGAGGCATGCGCGATGTGCTATCAAGTCTGCCCGACGGGCGCGATAGAACTGAGCGAATAAGTAAGCAGGGACTCCAAAATCAAAAGGCGGGCACTGCCCGCCTTTTCTAATCACGCATTTATTATCGTCGCTGTGAAAACAACTTATGTCGAAGGCTCCGGCGATGGTTCGGGGGCTATCTTTCCACCGATAGCGTCGATTTCCTTCTTTTTCTCCTTGGCTTCCTCTACGCTTATGGCCGGTTCTTGCTTCAGCTCGCGGTTAAGCGTGCCGCCAGCCAGAATGATGTCAATTTCCTCGCCAGAAAGGGATTCGTATTCAATTAGAGCTTCTGCGACTAAATTCAGTTTGTCGATGTTCTTCGAGAGGATTTCCTCGGCCTGTTTGAGAGCGCCCTCTACCAAAGAGGAGACCTCGCGATCGATTAGCTGGTTGACCTCTTCGGAGTGGCTCGCCCGACGGGAAACGAGTTCCTTCCCGAGGAATACATCGTTGCCTCCCTCGGTGTAATCGAGTGGCCCGAGTTTTTCGCTCATACCCCACTCGCAGACCATCTTGCGGGCGATGCGCGATGCCTGCTCGATGTCGTTATCCGCGCCGGTTGTGGGGTCGCCGAATATAAGCATCTCCGAGGCGCGCCCGCCGAGAATGTGAACGAGCTTAGTCATGAGGTAGCTCTTGCTGTATAGGCGTTTGTCGCCTTTCGGGAGGTAATATGTCAGACCGAGCGCCATGCCGCGCGGGATGATTGTCACTTTGTGCACTGGGTCGGAGCCGGGGAGGAGTTTGCCGAGAAGCGCGTGTCCGGCCTCATGAAACGCTGAAATACGCTTCTCCTCGCCGGTGAGCATCATACTCTTGCGCTCGGTGCCCATCATCACTTTGTCCTTGGCCTGCTCGAAATCGTCCATAAATACTTGGTCTTTTCTCGAACGTGCGGCCAGAAGCGCGGCTTCGTTGACGATATTCGCCAAATCCGCGCCGGATAGCCCGGGCGTGCCGAGAGCGATTACACCCAAATCTACGTCTTTCGCCAGCGGAATTCCGCGCGTGTGAACTTTGAGGATTCCCTCTCTGCCTTTGACATCCGGCCTGTCAATGACAACTCTGCGGTCGAAGCGTCCCGCGCGAAGTAGCGCCGGATCGAGGACGTCGGGGCGATTGGTCGAGGCGAGGACTATCACGCCGGCATTGGTCTCGAAGCCGTCCATCTCGACAAGGATTTGGTTGAGCGTCTGCTCGCGTTCATCGTGGCCGCCGCCGAGGCCTGTTCCGCGTTGACGGCCCACGGCATCGATTTCATCTATAAACACAATGCACGGCGCGTTGGCCTTGGCGTTCTCGAAGAGGTCGCGCACACGGCTTGCACCGACACCCACGAACATCTCGACAAAATCGCTCCCCGAGACGCTGAAAAACGGAACATTCGCCTCGCCGGAAACGGCTTTAGCCAGTAGGGTTTTTCCAGTTCCGGGAGGGCCGAGAAGAAGCACGCCTTTTGGGATTTTGCCGCCGAGTTTGGAAAATCTTCGCGGGTTCTTCAAAAAGTCGATAACCTCGCCTAACTCTTGCTTGGCCTCCTCGCAGTCGGCGACATCGGCGAATGTCACTCTGACACGGTCGGGCGTGATGCGTTTGGCGCGGGACTTCCCAAAATTGAAGACGCCGTTTTGATTGCCTTGCATTCTTCGGAAAATGAAGATGAATAAAATTGGGATAAAGAGCCACGGCAAAAAAGCGACCAAAATCGACCACCAGCCGCCGCTTTCCTCTCTCGCGGAAATCTTGACGCCCTTGTCGCTCAACATCGTCACGAGGCCCGGGTCCTCGAAAGGTATCGTCAGCTCGAATTTCTTGTATTCGAGCGACTCCCTGCCGACTAAAACGGTCTTAGGTTGAGTGAACTTCCCCTCGATACGCCTCCCGACGAACTCGACCTCGGCGATGTTACCGCTCTCGACCTCGGCGATAAGGTCGGTATAGCCCAGCTTCATCACGGGATCTCGGCCGCCAACATAGAAAAGTTGCATCAGGACAAGTGCTATTGCGAAAACAAGCACAGCCACAAAAAGCCCAAAACTGCGTTGTCTCCAGCTTGAGGGTGGCGGGGGAATAGGGCTTTTGCTGTCTTTGGCCATTAAGAGACGTAATCTCCATTCTCAAGTTTTTCTTTGCAATCTACGCAATACGGCGAATAGGGTATCGCGCGGAGGCGCTCTATGGGTATTTGACAACCGCATTCTATGCAGTCGCCGAATTCGCCCTTCTCGATTCTCTCGAGAGCTTGATTGATAAGCCTCAACAGGCGGTCGCCCTTCGATGCGAGCAGATATGCCTTCTCGTATTCTGCGGTCTCCGCGCCCATGTCCGCAGGGTGGGTCGTGAAGCTGGAGACATCGCCGGTATTATCTTTGCGGTTTTTATGGAGCATATTTTCTTCGAAATGCCCCATGCCGGCCAAAATCTCTTCTTTGAGCTTCTCGAGCTTTCTTTTAATCCGTTCGATTTCCCTTGTTCTCATGGCAAACTCCGAAAAAGTAGATGTTAAACCAAGACTTATTATTATAATGATTTTTTCTCAATTGTCCACCACTCGAAGTCATCCTCAAATTTTTCTCACGGAAATAGCAACGGCCGTGCCATCGATGTCCCATCCCTTCTGAAAATCGAAGCTATCGAGTTTCTTGCAGAGCAAGGATTTGGCGAGCACCTCGCCGGCTATCCAGTCGTGGTGGCGGCGGAGTGCGTCGCATATCTCGGTCGGCGCGACGATGCCCGCTTCGATTCTGTCCGTCACGTCAAAACCGGCCTCCTTGCGTGTGTTTTGAATGCGGTTGACCAGCTCGCGGGCGAATCCCTCGGCGATGAGTTCTTCGTCCAGCGTGATGTCCAGTGCGACGGCTATGTCATCCTCCGCCGATACGGAGAAGCCCTCGGCATCGTGCTCTGACAGAATGAGGTCGTCTTCCGGCGAGAGGATTATGTCCTCGCCCTCGAATGACAATTTCAGCTCGCCGCGTCCTACGCCTGCCTTCAAAACATCCGATGGCAGTTCTGCGATAATCGCGGAGAGTTCCTTCATTCGCGGCCCGAAACGCGGGCCGAGCGACTTGAAGTTCGCTTTTGCCGAAAGATCGTAGAGGTCGGCTTTGTCGCCCATCTCGAGCGACTTGATGTTTAGTTCGCGAAGAATGAGCATTTCCGCCCACTTCGGCGCGTCGAAGTCATTGTCAGCGGAAACTAACAGCCTTTGCAGGGGCTGGCGCACTTTGATGTTCGCCTTCTGGCGTGCGTTTCGGCCCATCGTGACAATTCGCTCGACCATGGCCATGTCCGACTCGAGTTTTGGCGAAATGGCAGAGTCGTCCACGCTCGGAAAATCCGCCAAATGCACGCTCTCGGGCATGGTCTCGTCGCCGGATGAGAGGCCGCGCCAGATAGTCTCCGCCGTAATCGGCACGAACGGCGCGAGAAGTTTCGTCACAGTGATGAGGGCTTCATATAATGTAGAGAATGCCGCCTTCTTGTCCTCGGTCATCTCCGCGCCCCAGAAGCGCTTGCGCCCGAGGCGGATATACCAATTAGAAAGCTCGTCGATAACGAAGGTAGTTATTCTACGTGCGCCGCGTGTGGGATTGTATTCGTCGAGACTTGCGCCGACATCGCGGATTAGGCCGTTCAGCCTGCTTAATAGCCATTCGTCGGCGGGCGTCCTCTCGCCCTTGCCCAGCTTTGGTGTCCAGCCGTCGATATTGGCATACAGCGCGAAAAAGCCGTAAGTGTTACGAAGCGTATCGAAGAATATCCTCGACACCTCCGCCACGCCCTCGACATCGAAGCGCTTAGGGAGCCATGGAGAGCTGTTCGCCATGAGATACCAGCGGAGCGGGTCGGCGCCGTGCTTCTCGATGACCTCTATCGGATTGACGGCGTTGCCCTTGCTTTTGGACATCTTCTGGCCGTCCTTGTCCAGCACAAGGCCGTTCACCAAACAACGCTTATAAGCCGATTTGCCGGTGACGAATGTGGAAATCGCAAGTAGCGTGTAAAACCATCCGCGTGTCTGGTCGGTGCCCTCGCAGATGAACTCTGCGGGGAAGCACTTCGGCTCGAAGTTCTCGGCGTTCTCGAAAGGATAATGCACCTGCGCAAACGGCATCGCGCCGCTGTCGAACCAGCAGTCGATGACCTCCGGCACGCGGTGCATCTTGCCATCGCATTGTGGGCACTTGAGTATAACCTCGTCGATGTGCGGCTTGTGCAAATCCATGCCCTCGCAATATCCCTCGACGGCCATCTCTGCAAGCTCTGCGCGCGAGGCGATGGCGTGTTCGTGTTCGCAGTCATCGCAAATCCATATAGGAAGCGGCGTTGCCCAATATCTCTCGCGAGAGATAGCCCAGTCGATGTTGTTTCGAAGCCAATCGCCGAATCTGCCGTCCTTCATCTCCGGCGGAAACCACTCGATATTCTCGTTGGCCTCGAGAAGTTTGTCTTTGAATGCCGTCGTGCGAATATACCAACTTCCACGGGCGTATTGGATGAGCGGGCTGTCGCATCGCCAGCAGAAGGGATAGCTGTGCTTGATTTGACCGCGTGAGAAAAGAACTCTTCGCTTTTCGAGATCATCGAGAATCAGCGGGTCGGCATCTTTGAAGAACATGCCGGCGTATGGCTCGGCGGCCTCTGCGATTGTGCCGTCGGCCTCGACGAGTTGCACCATCGGGAGATTGTTCCGTTGTCCCTCGTCGTAGTCTTCCTTGCCGAAAGCTGGCGCGATGTGGACGATTCCCGTGCCGTCCTCGGTCGTCACATAGTCGGCGAGGATTGTGAACCAAGCGCGCTTGTCCGGCTCGACAAAGCGGAAGAGAGGTTCGTAATCGATTCCGGCAAGTTCTCTGCCGGTCTTGCTTTCGACGATTTCCGGCAGATTTTCGCCGAATACAGCCTCGAGCCTCGCCTTCGCCAGCCATAGATAACGCCCGTCGTGGCGAACTTTGACATATTGGACTTCGGGGTGAAACGCCAGCGCAACATTCGATAACAGCGTCCAAGGCGTGGTCGTCCACACGAGAAAGAACTCGTCGTCTTTGTCACGAAGTTTTATGCTCACGGTCAGCGATGGGTCTTCGACATCGCGGTATCCCTGCGCGACTTCATGGTCGGAAAGCCCCGTCCCGCAACGCGGGCAATACGGCAAAACCTTGTGCCCGCGATACATCAAGCCATCGCGGAAGAACTTAGCCAATAGCCACCAAACGCTCTCCATATAATCGGGGTCGCAGGTGATATATGGCTTCGACATGTCGAGCCAATATCCTATGCGCCGCGTCATCTCCTCCCATTCATCGACATATTTGAAGACGCTGACTTTGCAAGCATCGTTGAACTTGCCGATGCCGAACTCCTCGATTTCGCACTTGGCCGAGATGTTATGCGACTTCTCGACATCGATTTCGACGGGCAGACCGTGCGTGTCCCATCCGGCTTTGCGCTCGACGAGCTTGCCAAGCATCGTCTGATAACGGCAGATGGCGTCCTTGAGCGTCCTCGAAAGCACATGATGCACGCCGGGGAGGCCGTTCGCTGTGGGCGGGCCTTCGTAGAAAACGAATTTTGGGGCGTTCTTGCCCTTCTCGAGGGATTTGCGGAAAATATCACGATTCTCCCAGAATTCGAGCGTTTCCGGCTCGAGCTTCTGAAAAGTCTCTTCTTTGCTAAATTCCCGATAGAGTTTGTCTTTCGCCATTTTTTGCCTTTATTCGCTATTGGCCGGTTCTTCGGCCTCGGTTTTTCTGTATATAATTGAAATCGGCTCGTCTTTTGCGGGAAGTTCGATAACCGCCCCTGCGGAGTCGATGCGGATGTCATCGATGAACAGCTCGCCGTCAGGCGGGAGTTCGGAGACGGAAATCTTCGCAGGTTGCTCTTGATTTCTCGTGACAAGCTCCCAGCTTGCGCTGTCGGAGTGCGGGCGGATGTCGCCCCAAAGCCCATCGATGAAAGCGTAGTTCGTGTCCGACAGGCTGAAGAAGCAGTAGAAGCCGATTGGCGGTGGCGGTGGCGCGGGCTTGTCGATGTCGATATCGAAACCGTCGGTCGCGCCTTCCTCCATGCCGATAGTGAGGTTATGCTCGCGTCCGGCATGCACGGTGACTATGCTCTTCCACGCCAAAATAATCGGCGCTATGACTACGAGCGGGATGATAATTGCTTGTCTAATTTTCATAATGTGTGATAACCTGAGACTTCAATAATTTGCTTATTATAGATTAAAAAAGTCCGTTTGCAAGCCAAAACTTGACTTTCATTGGGGGGCAATAGGATATGGTATCCAGCATGGAGGGGAGAGGGCTTGAAGAATAATTTAGCACGAACGTAAAAAAACTAACACCTTGAAAATCCCTCAAGAGATGGAAATGTTCACCCGGGGAGCACGCCCTCGATTTTGAGAAGCTCGCGTTTGAGTTCAACTCCGCCGGTATATCCACCGATGTTGCTAAATGCGACAACGCGATGGCATGGCACGAGTATAGGTATTGGATTCGCGCCAACAGCCCTTCCCACGGCGCGATATGCTAAGTCGTTGCCGATATTCAGCGCAATATCAGCATATAAGACTATTTCCCCGAATGGTATATTAGTGATTTCTTTCCAAACTTGCCTCTGAAACTTCGAGCCCCAAAGATAGACAGGTTCGAGCTGTGGGTGGAAACACCCAAACTCCATGTATTTCTCGAAGGATTTGGGTATGTCGTCCTTGTTGGAGCCGGGGAGAACTTCATCGAAGTGGCTCTCGATTTTCTCGACGGTCGCGTCGAAATTGTCGCCGTGGAACGCCACGGCATAAACCACCCTGTCCTTCCCAAAAACAGAGAAACTCATCTTCGGGAAACGGAGATCGTATCTATAACATTGCATAGAATCGCCCCAATAAATCAGGCTGGGCTTTCGGCCTCTTCGGCGGATGGTTCGAGCGACTTAACCGCCTCGAAGACCAGCTCTTCGCCACTTTCTGCGACATCGATTTGGACGACGGAGTTCCACGGAATCTCGCCCTCGACTATTTTGGCCGACAGCGGATCCTCGAGATAGTCCTGTATGGCCTTCTTGAGTGGTCTCGCGCCGAGATTTGGATCAAAGCCCTTGCGCGCGAGGAATTCCCGCGCAGGTTCCTTGACATCGAGAACAAGGTTGCGGTGACGAACCCTGCGGTTGACATCGGCGATCTCAAGCGAAACAATTTTCTCGATAGCGTCGAAATCCAGCGGCTTGAACACAACGACTTTGTCAATCCTGTTGAGAAGTTCAGGCCGCATTGCGGTTTTAAGTTCTCGGAGCATTTCGCGCTTCATCGCCTCGGCATCGACGACATTTTCTTTAGCATCGAAGCCAAGCTGGCTTGTGATGAGGTGTTTCGTGCCAATGTTCGATGTCATGATGACAACGGTATTTTTAAAGCTGACTCTCCGCCCGAAGCTGTCGGTGAGGATTCCCTCATCGAGCATCTGCAGGAGTATTCCGAAGATCTCCGGATGCGCTTTCTCGATTTCATCGAACAGAACAACGCTGTATGGATGCCTCCGAACGCTCTCGGTGAGCGTTCCGCCCTCGTCGTATCCGACATATCCGGGGGGCGCGCCAACGAGCCTGCTTACAGAGAACTTCTCCATATACTCGGACATATCCACGCGAACGAGCGCATCCTCGGTGCCGAATAGAAATTTCGTGAGAATGCGCGCCATGTGGGTTTTGCCCACGCCGCTCGGCCCCATGAGAAGAAAACTTCCCACGGGCTTGGTGGGATTGCCCAGTCCGGATCGGCTCCGGCGGATGGCCGACGAAACAGCCTCGATAGCCTCGTCTTGGCCGATGAGTTCGTGGGCGAGCGTCTTCTCCATATCCGTGAGGCGCTTGGCATCGTCCTTGCCTATCTCGGCGATTGGGATGCCGGTCATCCTGCTGGCAACTTTAGCGATGTCGCCGGCGGACACCGTCGGACGGTTCTCCTCGCGCTCATTGTGCCAAGCCTCTTCCTCTTTGGTAAAGCGGGTCTTAAGCTCGCGGATCTCGTCGCGGAGCTTGGCGGCACGCTCGAATTCTTGGCTGGAGATAGCGGCTTCCTTGGCGCGCTCAATCTCGGAAATCTCCAACTCCAACTCGATGAGAAACTCGGGCTTGACATAGCCTGCGAGGTTCACCATTGCCGCGGCCTCGTCAATCAAATCGATTGCCTTATCCGGCTGGTATCTCCCTTGAATGAACCTGTCCGAGTAGCGAACAGAAGATTCGATGGCATCATCGGTGATGCTTACCTTGTGATGCTCTTCGTATCGCTTGCGGAGGCCTAAAAGTATTTCGATAGTCTCCTTGGATGATGGCGGATCGACCGACACGGTTTGGAAGCGCCGTTCAAGCGCGCCGTCTTTTTCGATGTATTTACGGTATTCCTCGAGAGTTGTCGCGCCGATGCACTGAAGTTCGCCGTTCGCGAGCATAGGCTTGAGGATGTTCGATGCATCGAGAGCGCCCTCCGCGCCGCCCGCACCCACGAGTGTATGAATCTCGTCGATGAAGAGGATGACATCGTCGTTGCCGACTATCTCATCGAGAACGGCTTTGATTCGCTCCTCGAACTGGCCGCGATACTTCGTTCCGGCGACGAGGCCGGTCAAGTCGAGGCATACTATGCGTTTCGATTGGAGAAGGTAGGGAACTTCCTTGGAAATCACTCTCTGCGCCAAGCCCTCGACGATAGCGGTTTTACCGACCCCCGGTTCGCCGATGAGGACGGGATTGTTCTTCTTTCTTCGGCTGAGAATCTGCGCGAGGCGCTCGATTTCTTTCTGCCGGCCGATTACCGGATCGAGCTTGCCTTTGATTGCCAATTCCGTGACATCTCTGCCAAAGTGGTCGAGCGAGGGCGTTCGCTGGCCTATGCCCTTGCCCGGGCGATCTTTAAGGCCGCCGGATTCGGCTTCACCCAATATATGCAACGCTTCGGCGTATGTGATGTCATACATCATCAACACCTGCGCGGCGAGAGATTTGCCCTCCTTGAGCATCGCCAGAAGAAGGTGTTCCGTGCCGATTTTCGTGGATCCGGTGCCCTTAGCTTCCAGAGCGGATTGTTCGATTGCTTTGTTAGCGCGGGCGGTCATGATGATATGCCCAAGGAAGTATGTCGATTCGCCCGCGTCGAGCATGTCCTCGATAGTCTTTCGAATCTCGATGGGATCGACTCTCGCGGATCGGATGACATTCACCGCGCCGCCATCGCCCTCGCGGATGATACCCAAGAGAAGGTGCTCCGTGCCAATGTAAGAGTGGCCAAGCCGTGCGGCCTCTTCCCGCGCGAACTGCAGAACTTTCTTAAATCTATCTGAATAAGGTCCGGCTATCATTTCAATACCTCCGTGCAAGACGAGCGAAAACTTCCGCGCCAATTCCAAATTAGTATAAGAATAAAAACACTTAAGTCAACAACGTTGCACGGCAAGCGGAATGTGGCGGCTCGTCGGCTATGCAAAATTGCCGCCGCGTTCCCGAACGCCCGATATTATAGATTTTCCTTGATTTCGGCTTTTTAAAGCCTAATATAACTCGAATCTCGGCCATAGAAGGCTGAAAAGAAGCATGAATAAAATTTCGATTAGCACAGATGAGGACATTCCGCCGGATTTTATCTCCTCCTTGCCGGAGAACGCGGGGATTTATGCGGTGGGCGGCGCAATTCGCGATGCGATTTTGGGAATTCCTTCGCGCGAGCTTGATCTCCTCGTCACGGCGCTCCCTCTGGACAAACTTACGAAAATTCTCCGCCGATGGGGCGTAGCCGAGCCTGTGGGCAAAAGTTTCACGGTTATCAAGTGGTATCCTCGCGGCAAATTTCGCGCCATCGATGTTTCGATACCTACGAAACGCGATAAGCGTGTCTCTTCAGAGGGTAATCCTGCGATGACTGTCGAGGAGGACCTTGCGGGCAGGGATTTTACCGTCAATGCGATTGCGCTCGATTTACGAACCGACGAGCTTATCGACCCATTCGGCGGACGAGAAGATATTTCTGCCAAGGTTCTCCGCGCCGTGTCGAAAAATGCGCTCTCTGCCGACCCGCTTCGATGCCTTCGCGCTGTGTATATATGCGCACGTTGCGGCCTCTATCCTGATTCTGCGACGCTCCGACAAATTGAGGCGTCCGCACCGGATTTGGCGGACATCGCACCGGAGCGAATCGCCGAAGAACTGAAGAAAATTGTGCTCCTTCCGAAACCCTCAACTGCATTTCGCCTATGCAGGGACTGGGGGCTTCTCCCGCATTTTCTGCCGGAGCTTACTGCCTGCGAGGGTGTCACGCAGGAGGGCGGCTGGCACGCCCACGATGTGTTCGAGCACCTTATGGCGACTATCGATTCTGCACCGCCCCGGCTCGCTGTCCGTCTCGCGGCACTTTTCCACGATATCGGCAAGCCGGCGCGAAGAAAATACATCCCAGAACGAGATAGAGCAATTTTTTACGGTCATCAGAATTTGGGCGAACGCATGGCACGTAAGGCCTTGTTGCGCTTAATGTTCTCGAAGGAGCTTGCCGAGCGCGTAGCGGTGCTTGTGCGATTTCATATGTTCACGCAGGCGCAAACCGACAAGGGTGTCCGGAGATTCATCCGAAAAGTCGGCGTCGAGCTTCTCGACGACCTATTCGACCTTCGCTTTGCGGACATCGAGGCGCAGGGCACCGACCGCGATAAGCGGCCAGATGAGGAGTTTCGCGCGCGCATCGAAAAGATTTTGAGCGAAAAACCACCGCTATCTTATAAAGACCTTACGGTGGACGGCAACGACGTGATGCGATTGCTTAATATCTCGGCCGGCCCTCGCGTCGGAGAAGCCCTCGAACACTTGCTTCAGATTGTTCTCGACGAACCATCGAAAAATGACCGCGAAACGCTTCTAAAAATCATCGAGAGCATGAAAGCCGAGGGCGCATGAAGCTCTACGAACATCAGGCGCACGATATACTCGGAAAGTTCGGTGTCCCGTCGCCGGAGGGGGCCGTTGCGTTCGATGTCGAAACGGCGGTGGATTTGTTCCGCAAGCTCGAATCGCCCGCCGTGCTTAAAGCGCAGGTTTTGACAGGCGGAAGAGGCAAGGCCGGCGGAATTCAACTCGCCAGAACGGCAGATGAAGCCGAGAATGCGGCGCGGGAGCTTTTATCGATGAGCATTCGCGGCATTCCGGTGAAAGGCGTTTTCGTGCAAAAAGCGGTGAATATCTTGCGAGAGATGTTTCTCTCGTTCACGCTCGACAGAACTGCCAGATGCCCGGTGGCAATCGTTTCCGCCGTTGGCGGCGTGGACATCGAGGAGTTCGCCCGCGAGCATCCCTGCGATGTTCGTCGAATCCCCATCGACCCGCTTGTCGGCATGGAATCTTTCAAGTCGAGGGCAATCGCGCGAACTCTTCATCCCGAGGGCGATATTCCGACGCTTCAAGACTTTGTCGAGAAGCTTTATTCGGCATTTATCGGCCTGTCTGCCCTGCTCGTCGAGGTCAATCCGCTGGCGCTCGACACCGAGGGCAATTACATCGCGCTCGACGCGAAGATGATAATCGATGAGAGTGCAATAGGCAGACAGGCGGGGCTTTTCGCAATCGCCGAGGAAGATTCCGACAGAATATTTGCAACGGCCAAATCTGCGGGCATCAGCTACATCTTGCTCGATGGCGAGGTCGGTTGCATCGTCAATGGCGCGGGGCTTGCGATGGCTACGATGGACACGATTCTCGCGTTTGGCGCAAAACCCGCGAATTTCCTCGATATCGGCGGAAGCAGTAGCGTCCGGAAGATGGAGATTGCCCTTGAGCTTCTGCTCGAAATCCCACAATTAAAAGCCATAGCAATCAATATTTTCGGTGGAATTACCCGTTGCGATGAAATTGCGGAGGGCATCCGCAACGCCTTATCCGAAAGACATGTGGACATCCCGATTTTCGCCCGAATGATAGGCACTAACAGCGAAATCGCCAATAATATTCTCGACGAGTGCCAAATTCTCCGGTTCGACACGATGGACGACCTTATTAGAGCTTCCGCGGAGGCGGTGCGCGAGTAATGTCAATAGTCATCGATGACACAACGCGCGTTATAGTGCAGGGAATCACTGGCAGGGACGGCTCGTTTCACGCCGGAAGGATGCTCGATTACGGCACGAAGGTCGTCGCAGGTGTTTCCCCCGGAAAAGGCGGCTCGGTCGTCCACGGCGTGCCGGTGTTTGATAATTTCTACGAGGCCGCCGAAAAAATCGAGGCGGATGCTTCGATAATTTTTGTTCCCGCACAACATGCCGTATCTGCGCTATACGAGGCCGCAGACTCCGGCGCGGTCAAGCTGGTCGTCTGCATCACGGAAAAAATTCCAGCCCTTGACATGGCGAAAGTTTATCATTACTATCGTGCAAAATCGGTCGGGCTTTTAGGCCCGAATTGCCCGGGGATAATCTCCCCCGGCAAATCGCTACTGGGCATAATGCCCGGTGAAATTTTCAAACGCGGTTCCATTGGAGTGGTGAGTCGCTCAGGGACGCTGACATACGAGATTGTCCATTCGCTCTCGAAGGCCGGATTCGGCCAGTCGAGTTGCGTGGGGTTAGGCGGCGATAGTATCGTTGGAATGTCGTTTGTGGATATTTTAGAGGAGTTCCAAGACGACGACGAAACCGAGGCCGTTGTTTTAATAGGAGAAATTGGCGGCGACGACGAACAACGCGCCGCCATATTTATTAAGAGCATGACAAAACCTGTTGTCGCTTATGTGGCGGGCGTTTCCGCCCCTAAAGAACAACGAATGGGACACGCCGGAGCGATTGTTTTCGGCGGAGGGGAGTCCGCGCACGAGAAAATAGAGGCTTTTCGCGATGCCTCGATACCTGTTGCAAAAAGACCGAGCGAGGCGCCTGAGCTACTCGCTCGGATTTTTACTAAATAACGGAGGATTTTCACAATGGCAAAGAAGAAGATGCACACAGTTCCAATCGAAGGACGAATTCGCTCCGGCCTCACGACTGCCGCTCCAACGACTTGGGGCGAAAGCGTTAGGCCGCAGGGGAAGCTCGTTTTCTTCGAGGTTTGGTGCAAACGATGTAGGATTTGCGTCGAGTTTTGCCCCACTGGCGCCCTTGCCGCGACGCCCGAGGGAATGCCCTATTTGAAGGATTCCGACAAATGCACGCTCTGCGGGCTTTGCTGGCTCCGATGTCCCGACATGGCTATCATCAAAGGTCCCGAACTTCCGGAGAATCAGCCCACCGAAGATGAAACGAACAGAACCCGCAAGCTTCTATGCGAGGCCGGTGACGAGACATCGTGCCCGATCAACGGCGAAAACGGCGGGAAAAAGAAACATAAGGTGAAGAAAGACGAGGCGGAAAATGCCCAATAAGAACGAAATCAAAGGGACACCGGCGTTCATTCAGGGGAACGAGGCGGTCGTCGAGGCGGCTTTGGCCGCGGGGTGCAGTTTTTTCGGCGGATACCCGATTACGCCATCGAGCGAAATCGCCGAAGGTTGCGCCGAGAAACTCCCGCTTGTTGGCGGCGTGTATATTCAACTTGAGGACGAAATAGCATCGATGGCCTCCATCATCGGCGCATCGCTGGCCGGCGCAAAATCCATGACGGCGACTTCCGGCCCGGGGTTTAGTTTAATGCAGGAAAATCTCGGCTTCGCATACATCGCCGAGGTGCCCTGCGTAATAATCAATGTGATGCGCGGAGGCCCGAGCACAGGCCTGCCAACGAAGCTCTCGCAGTCAGACGTCATGCAGGCTCGTTTCGGAACGCACGGGGATTATACGCCCATTGTTATCGCGCCGAGCAACGTTCAAGAAGTCTATGATCTCACAATCCACGCGTTCAACTGCTCTGAAATGTTCAACACTCCCGTAGTTGTGCTTTTGGATGAGCTTCTCGGGCATATGCGCGAGAAGATCATCATCCCCGACGAGCAGGATATTTATATTCAAAATCGCCGCTATCCGAGCGTTCCCCCCGAATTCTATAAGCCGCACGACATCACACCGGATTTGGTGAGCGAGTTTGTGGCTTATGGCGAGGGATACCGCCACAACATAACCGGCCTCACCCACGATGAACAGGGCTTCCCGACATCGAAGCCAGCCGAAGTTCAAAAAATGCTCAAAAAACTTCGCAGAAAGATCCACGCGCACCGCAAAGAGATTATCCAATATGATGAGGATTTCATGGATGATGCGCTGTATGCGGTCATCTCCTATGGGTCCTCGGCGAGAGCGGCTATGAGTGCTGTCCGTATGGCGCGTGCTCGCGGAATTCGCGTTGGCCTATTGAAGCTGAAAACGCTTTGGCCGTTCCCCGGAAAACGTGTCCACCAAATCGCCTCCGAGGTAAAGGGCATTGTTGTTGCGGAGATGAACATGGGGCAAATGATTCGCGAGGTCGATAGATATGCCATGGGGCAGTGCAAGGTCAAAGGTGCGCTCCGCTACGACGGCCTTGTCATCGAGCCTGATGAAATTTACGAAAAAATAGTGGAGCTTCGCACTAAAAAATAATGGAGAAGAAATGAAACTCGAAACTATAAGTCCCGTTCACGACTATTTGAGAATTCACAAAAAATTCCCTACAGTGTGGTGCTCGGGGTGCGGTATCGGCTCGGTGATGCACGCCATCATTCGTGCCATTCACGAGTTGGAAATCAACAAAAATAGTGTCGCTTTGGTAAGCGGCATCGGGTGTTCTTCGAGAATGCCGATTTATCTCGATTTCAACACACTTCACACCACGCACGGACGAGCCCTGCCGTTCGCGACGGGCATAAAAATGGTGCGGCCTGACATGAAGGTCATCGTTGTTTCCGGCGATGGCGATGCTCTGGCGATAGGCGGAAACCACTTCATCCATGCCTGCCGGAGGAACATCGATATCTCTTTGATATTGATTAACAACTATATATACGGCATGACAGGCGGGCAGGTGTCGCCGACTACCCCGCTGGAAAGCTACGCCCACACCGCGCCTTATGGCAACATCGACCCGTCTTTCGACGCGGTTAAGCTAGCGACTGCCGCAGGTGCAACATACGTAGCACGTGGAACGAATTATCACATTGTCCAGACGTCCAAGCTCATCAAGAAGTCGCTCGAACACAAAGGCTTCTCGATGGTCGAGGTGATTAGCCAATGCCCTGTGCTCTACGGCAGACTCAACAACATGAAATTGCCCACAACGATGCTCGAATGGCAGAGAGACCACGGCGTCAACATCAAGGCTTGGGACAAACTTCCCGAGGAAAAGCGCGCCGGCAAATTCCCAATCGGCGAGTTTCTCGATGACACGAGCCGTCCGGAATACACCGATTCATATTACAAGATGAGCAAAGAGGTTCGAGAGGAGGCCGCAAATGGCGAGGAATAACGGCGTCACGCGTAATGGAAAAGCTTTTCTCGAGGATAGATATGAAATCCGCCTTTCAGGCTCCGGCGGGCAGGGGATGATTACGGCCGGCGTGATTTTGGCCGAGGCCATCTCCGTGGGAGACAACAAGAACGCCGTTCATACGCAGTCATACGGCCCGGAAGCGCGCGGAGGCATGGCGCGTTGCGATGTCGTCGTCTCATCCAACGAGATATATTTCCCTGAGGCCACCGAGCTTGATTTGCTTCTCGCGCTAACGCAAGAATCAGTAGATGCATATACACATCTTCTTAAGCCGGGCGGCGTTCTCATCGTAGATTCGGACTTTGTCAAGCATAAGCCCGACAGGGAATACATCGAAGTGCCTTTCGTCGAGACAACACGCGAGAAACTTGGCGCAACGATTGCGACCAACGTCGTGTGCTTGGGGTTCATCGCCCAGCATACGAAGATAGTTACGAAAAAGTCATTGGAAAGCGTCCTCGTCGAAAGATTCCCCACAAAATTCGAGGCGAGCAATCTCAAGGCAATAAAACTTGGATACGACTTGGCAAAATTGATTGCCACCAACGGCAACATATCCGGACAACTCGAGGAGTCGCTCGAAACGGAGATTGACAGGTTATAATGCTCAATATTGAGATTCTCGACCACTGCACCAACGATTTCCGGCCGATAACACTTACTCGGCCGGTGGCTTCGATGTTGGCGGGATGTTTCACTTTCGAGGACAGGGTTCGCCTTTTGTTCCCCGATATAGATGTCCGCGTTAGGCCGTGCTGTAATGTTGCGAATGCCTACTTTGCAAGAAACGGCGCGCAATCCGAGCCGGATGCTTCCGATGGCGCGACACTCTATCTTGCTCCCAATGTCGTGTTCAATCTCGAATTCGCACGTTTCGTCCGCACTGCCGAGGGCGATGCGGTTTTCGATGTGAATGGCGCGGTTGTGGGGATTCTCACGGATAAACCGTTCGACGAGGGGTGGTTCGACAACCCGCCGGATTGGCCGAGGCACCAGTTCGATCTCATCGTCATCCCCGCGATATGGGACTTGGTCAACATCAACGGCAGAATTATCGAGGCCGATTTCGGCGAACATTTCAGGCGTGCAGTTGATGGTGAAGTTCACGCCAATGCCGCAGTTTACGGCGGCAATGCGGTCGCTGTCGAGCACGGCGCGGAGGTTTTGGCCGGCGCGGTCCTCGATGCGAGCGACGGCCCGATTATCGTGGCGCGCGGCGCGAAAATACGTCCGGGGGCGATGCTCGAGGGGCCTTGCTATATCGGCCCGGAGACCGTGATTATGTCCGGGTGGATTCGCGAGAACTGCAGTTTCGGGCCGCTGTGCAAGATTGGGGGCGAAGTCGAGTCCTCGATTTTCATCGGATACTCGAATAAATGCCACGAGGGCTTCGTTGGACACTCATACATCGGAAGCTGGGTGAATCTCGGCGCGCTTACAACAACCAGCGACCTTAAAAATAACTATGGCGAAATTCGCGTGGATCTCGGCTGTGGCGCCAAGAGCACCGGCAGAATCAAAGTCGGGAGTTTTATAGGCGACCACTCCAAGACCGGAATCGGCGCGCTTCTCAACTCGGGGACGGTTATCGGCGTCGCAGTGAACCATTATGGCGCAGGCCTTCCTCCCAAGAACATCAAGAGTTTCTCGTGGGGAACGGCCGAAGGCTATGTCGAGCACGATTTCGACCGCGCTGTCGATACCGCCAGAACGGTCACCTCGCGCAGAGGCTTCGAGCTTTTGCCCGAGGAATTCGCCCTTCTTAAGCTAATCCACGATGAAAATTGGAAGGAAAAATAAAAAAAGATATTGACAACCGAGGCCTGAAAAACTATTTTTTGTTCGCTTATGCGGGAGTAGCTCAGTTGGTAGAGCTCCACCTTGCCAAGGTGGTTGTCGCGGGTTCGAGTCCCGTCTCCCGCTTTTTTGTTTTTTGGGATTATTGCTCTTCAGGCGGCATAGCCAAGTGGTAAGGCAGAGGTCTGCAAAACCTCCATTCTCCGGTTCAAATCCGGATGCCGCCTCTTTTTTTGCCGCGATTACAGCCCCAGAACCAACTTTACCGTCGTGAAATAGATTAACAAGCCGGTTATGTCCACAACCGTAGTCAGCGCAGGGCTTGCCACGAGAGCGGGGTCAAACTTGAGTTTGGCGGCGCCCAGCGGAAGTAGCGCGCCGGCCAGTGTCGCTGTGACAACCTGCAAGGCCAACGCCAATGCTATCGCAAAGCCCACTCTCGGAATTGTATAGGCCTCTGGGATGGTCAGTCCGCCGGCGATAATCACGACGCGCCCGAAGGCGATTAGCCCGAGCACACAGGCCAACATCAACGAAACGCGGAACTCCTTCCATAGAATTTTGATGACATCGGCAGGGGTAATCTCTTTGAGAGCAAGCGCGCGAATAACGAGCGTCGCGGACTGACTTCCGGTGTTGCCGCCGGTGTCGGCGAGCATCGGCATGAAGGCCGCTAACACCGCGAACTGCAGCAGAACGCCCTCAAAATTCTGTATAATAAACCCAGAGACCAACCCCAGCACCGCCAACCCCATAACCCATGGCGACCGGTTCTTAAAATGCTCCCATATTGTCGTTTTCATATAAACGGCGTCCTCGTGGCTTCCGGAGATGGCCATGAGCTTCTCGATGTCCTCGGTCTGCTCTTGGGTTATGATGTCCAGCGCGTCGTCGTGAGTGATTATTCCAACGAGAGCTTCGGAGGCATCGACAACCGGAAGTGCCAAAAGGTCGTATTTCTGAATTTTGCGTGCCGCTTCCTCTTGGTCTTCATCGACGCGGGCGAAGATGATGTCGCGGTGCATGATATTCTCTACCCGCGCCGAGCGCCTCGCTAAGATGAGGTCTTTGAGAGAGACGAAGCCCAAAAGTTTGCGTTCGGAGTCGAGGACGTAGGCATAGTAGATTGTCTCCCGGTCCGGGGCGATTTCGCGGAGGCGGTCGATGGCTTGTGAGACGGTCAAGTCCGGCGGAAGTGTGGCGTAGTCGGAAGTCATCACTGCGCCGGCGGTTCCCTCGCTGTATGATATGAGCCTGCGGATGTCTTCGCGCTCGGCCTGTGCAAGCGCCGGAAGCACGGCATCTCTGCTCTCTTCCGGAAGACGCTTGACGAGGTCGGCGCGTTCGTCGTGCGCCATTTCGGTGAGAATGTTAGCGAAATCCCTTCGGGGGATGTTTTCGATAATCTCGGTTTGAAAATCGTCTTCGAAATGCGTCAGAATCTCCGCGAGCGTTTGAGTAGGAGCGTGTTTGAGAACCAGCCACGCTTCGTGAGGCTCCAGCGCGGAAATAAATTCTGCTACAATCACAGGGTGACAGGATTCACAGAAATCTCGAAGGGCTTGAACATCCCCTGCGGCAAGGATTTCGCGCAGTTCGGGGACGATTAGCGGATTTATATTCTGCATAGTCCACCTCCGTCTTCGCGATTATTTCTTCGCGGCCGGAGGTGACTCGATGGGCTATTCCCGTATAGAGGAGCTGTCGATTACACCGCCGGTCGCAAAGGGACTTCGCGGTCCGGGATCGTCGATTTCGTTAATCGTAGTTTCTTTTGACAAGTGTCCTTCGCCGTTATTACGGTTAGGTTCGCTCATCGCTCTTCTCCTTGTTCACAATCATTTGGCGCGCCTGCGCCGATAACCTAAATAAAATATGCAGGCGAATGCCTAAAATCAACCCATTTTCTTGAAAAATGTCTCATTACCGTGCAACTAAGTTATGAGCCGCTATTGAC
>Ga0129302_1000651_pt1 | contig 25688 bp, 19 predicted proteins | sample BlaSprsedimmetaG_FD_94476 | JGI IMG/M metagenome (GOLD analysis project Ga0129302, IMG submission 94476) | Hot spring sediment bacterial and archeal communities from California, USA to study Microbial Dark Matter (Phase II) - Blank Spring... | ecosystem: Environmental > Aquatic > Thermal springs...
TAAATGGGCCGCGCGAATGCGCGGCAAAGTCAAGTATTTTTTATAAATTTTAACCATTTTTTACGTGGAGACTCTAAACTCTAGTTTATTTATAAGGATTCCCTCTTTATTCTGCCGGTCGTCACCGGTTGAACAAATTGTGCATTTCTTTTGATCATTCGGACATTCAATCGTTACTTTGGCTTCACTGACTCCCATTAATCGCACTTAATGGTACAAGGAATAGTGATGGCTTCTGATTGCTTCAATGAGATGGTGGCATCTTTTTTTACATCTGATTTGAAAGATTTTTTTGCTCACAGGCGATACTTTTGTCAGAGTATTCCCACTATCCCGACAATGTTCCCCGGTACCGAATTTAATGACAGGTTATTTTTATGGAGCAGACTGCCTCACCGATGCGATGCGGTATCTTTCCAATTCCCTGATTATATTGATTTCGGGGTTCCTAAAATTGCCTCCTCCCGGCTCATCGAGAGTTGCCATTGATATCCCTGTAACTGCGTAATGCCGAATTAATGTGGGGAATGATTACTGGTGTGAAGTAACAGGATAATGAAAAATATAAGTTAAAAGGAATGATGCCGGAATAATATATAGATTATTTATCAGCAGGCTATTTTCCCCTCTTGAGCAGTGCCCCCCCTTTCTTAATATTAGAACGTGACAGTATTCTAAATGAATGAAGAGTAATGTCAATATTAAATCTGAAACTTCATTTAGATTTTTTTCCCGCTCACATCACAATCATCACACATCGCTACGGTCCGGTTAAGAGTTGAGAACATGACACAACTTCCTGAAATACTATATATTTATTTCTTAATAAACACTCCTAAAAACCCTGAGACGGAAAATGGCGGATCGATATTTATGTATACGGTCGATTAGGCGTAAGAACCCGGGCAATACTCTTCGGAACCGATCGGAAACCAAACAATGCGAAATCAGATATCGAAGAAGGTTTGGCATCATTCTCAGAAAATGCTGTCGACCGAGCCGCTGTCTTCTAAATCGAATGGTCGCGCGGAAATCTTGCGTACAACGAGAATACTGTATCCTCTGATGAACTTCTTAAGGAACTTCCACATAAACGTCATCTTGGAGCACCATGAAGACATATGCCGGCAACTCCTTGCTCCGTCCCCGGAGAACCGTCGACCGCCTGAAAGCTTCGTCGCCGTAATCATTTTTGACCACAAAAAAGGGATTACGTTCAACACGCAACCCCTCGAATTCTATGGCGCGCCTGCAGGGATTCGAACCCGGGACCTACGGATTAGAAGTCCGTTGCTCTATCCAGCTGAGCTACAGGCGCGCATTTTTAAAGGATTGGGATTACTAACTTCTTTATTGTTGTTTGTCAAGACAAAATGATATCGAAACTTATCTTGAAATGTGTATAAAAATTACGTTCTATGCGTATTGATGCTTTGTAAAACTGACGGAGGCGGTAGTCTTTCCGCGAGACCACCCAACGCCTGAACTATTAAATCATTGCTTCGAACATCCGGCTTGGTCTGGTCTTATAAAAACAGTGGACCTCATAATATCCAGATGGACAATGGTCGTCTTCTCTTTTCATTTTCATGGCGCAGCCTCCCCCGGATCTATCGAACATATCCCGCGATTCCATCGTACTTGTAACCTTTTTTTGTAAGTCCTTCTCCTTTTAAATCGGTGGAATAAAAATGGGTCCCTGTCTCGGGATTATACCATCGATACAGCTCGCGCGTCTCAGTGAGTCGAGACGTGGCTATATTTCCTATTGGCCCCTCAAACTCATAATCCTTCAGGGATTTCCCTCCCCCGTTCCGGTCGTACGAGTAAAAGTGATCATTTCGTGAAGGACTGTACCATCGATAGAACTCTGTTGTGCCATGAGTTCCTTTCCTGAAAAGACTGAAGACTACTCCTTCATTCTTATATGCGGAAGGCGATAATAGTTTTTCGGATCCGGGGTCCGTTGAGTAGAGATAATCGGTACCCTTTGTAAAACGATGTACTTTTATCAATTGTGATGTTGTGCGATCCAAAACTTCGGCAGCCACTTCGATGACATTGTTCCCGCCATTCGAAGAAAATAGTATGTTTTCTGAGTACTTACCAGGCGGCAATCGATCGGTATTAACCATGATATTCACATAATCAGTTTCCTTCGTGGTTGTGCCGAGATCGGGGAAAATTCTTATCCACCCGTCTTTCCCCCTCATCAGTTCCTCGCCATAGACCCTCATGCCTTCAAATACGACATTACCTTGCCCACATATCAGAGTAACGATATGAGGCCCTTCTCCGAGATTTTCCACAAGTGAAACCTCAATCCGATTTCTTTGTTCGGCACGACAGTTAATAGTACCGACCGGCTTATCATCTACATATACATTGACGATGCCCCCGTTAGGATCCTGCCAGACAAATAAAACCAGACCTGTTCCGAAGAAAGTTGTTTTAAGGCTGTTGTAACCACCATTGCTTGAAGGATATCCTCTGTCTTCGAACCAGGAACCGGAAATGAAGACGGTATCTCTCAGGCGCTCCGGAACTTCATATTTTCCCTTGTTCATGATTTTTTCGTTAAAGAACGAAACATATCTCCCCCTCTTAAGTGTAATCCCTGAAAAGTATTTGCGGTTCCTCTGCAATTCAGCTTTCCAAGATAGTACATCCTTTCCCCTGTTTGTTACCTGAATTTTTCTTAACAGTCTTTTCCCTGTTTCAATGGACCCGAGATCTATTCTTTGAGGATCGACGGAGAGACGAGGCCTTGAGACTTCTGATGCTATGTCGAATTTAAGAAATATATGTCGCTGCCCGCCATTTGACTCTATGACAAAATATTCCCTGTAACTACCAGGGAATAATTTTTTCTCAAACGTGCATGTCTTATTCAGTGTTGCTATTTTGAGTATCACCGAGTACAAGTTTTTAGGTTTTTCGCCGGTTTTTGTCGATATAACAGTACAACGAAGATAACCGGTTGATTTTTCGATTGTTCCCGAAAGAGATACATCTTCTGCTGAAACCCATCCTTTCGGACCCTTTATCGACCATGCCAGCAGTTTCGAACCGACATTTTCAAGTGAAACAGTACCGTTGGATTGTTCACCGGGACCAATCGCACCAAGGTCAATTTCACGGGGTGAAATGAAGAGCACCGGTTCCGCAATAAATTCCTCAACGCTCACAGATGCAGGAAGGCTTGTCACGTCACCTCTGACCTTAGTTATTTCGACTTGGCCTATCCTTTTGGCGATAAAGATGGGCCTTTTGGAAAGAAATGAACCAATCGTGTGGTCTGATACAACCCATTGTCCCTGTTCATAATCCGTGATGTCCGTCCTGCTGCCGTCGGACCAGATTCCGATAGCTTTGAAAGACCGTTTCTGGCCTACTCGAATCTTGATCGATACGGGACTGATCTGAATAGACTGAAGTGAGACAATTTTCATGAAGACAGCCACTTTATTGGTGCCTCCATTTGACATTATGGTAATGGATCCGTCATATTCCCCTTCTGGAAGTCCTGCCGTATAAGCAGTGAAGGGCAAATCTCGGCTCTTTTTTCCTGACAGATACTGTTCCCCTTCGGATTCCACTTTCCCAGGAACAAGCCATGGCTGATTCGAGACAACTTTCCATTCCAAATCATTCGTGCCGTTGTTCCTTATCGAAACGGTAAAATTCTGTATTGAATGTTTTTCCACATTCCCCAGATCAATACGAGGCGTTTTCACCTCCAGAACAGGACCACTTTTTGAATGCTCAGCGGATGAAGGAACATCCTGAGCATTTGTAATATGTGGTATACTAAATAACTGTATAAGAATGAACATCATCAGAAATAAAACAACTGATATATTTCTTCTCATGAACCATGGCCTCTTGTAACATCGTTTCATTGTTGGCTGCTATGCGAAAGTTGAAAAGAAGTTATTATAAGAATTCATCGATGTCAATGTCAAGATTGCCGGTCTCATAAAAAGGCTGTCGCGTCCACTGGGTATCACTGGATGTGTGAACACGCTATGCGATGCACATCGAATTCATTTTGATCGAAGTGCTCTATGTGCGACAGCAACGCAGGCGGCATTCCATAACATAAAGGGGAAACAGAATATCCTTTTAACGAACGCTTCGTATTCGCCGGGAACAATATGGAGGAATAAAATACTTGACACTCTGTAATTATCCGATATATCGTGCGCTCTGCGCTTCTGGACTTCCTGCTTCACCGTTTCTGATACAATAATCACTATTGAGAATTGAACATTATAAACCATGACTGATAAAGAAATAAAATACTGGCTTGCCCTTAAATTTGTCGATGAAATCGGTAACGTGGGATTCAAGAACCTCGTTGATGCCTTTGGGTCACCGCAGGCCGTGTTACGGGCCACAGAAGAACAGCTCGTCAAAATTCCTAAGGTTACAGAACGAGCCGCCCGACAAATCAAGAAATTTCATGATTGGGAGAGAGTCTATAGAGAACTCGAAAAGGCTGAAAAGTACTCTGTCGCAATTATCACTTCGAAAGACGAACGCTATCCCCGGTCACTCCTTAATATTTATGATTTTCCGCCTATTCTCTATGTCAAAGGCACGCTTGATGTGAACGATGTCAATATTGCCGTTATCGGTTCGAGACGGGCAAGCACGTACGGCACATTCTTAACGGAAAGGCTTTCTCGAGAACTTGCCGGAGAAGGAATCACCATTGTCAGCGGAATGGCCCGGGGTATAGATTCGGCAGCACACAGAGGTGCGCTCTCAGGAAGTGGTCGAACCACCGCAGTGCTCGGATCCGGCATCGATGTAGTTTATCCGCCTGAAAACATTGAGCTATATAATGAAATAGCACAGCAGGGAGCGATCATAACGGAATTTCCCTTCGAAGAGGAACCAAAGGGATTTCATTTCCCGGCCCGGAATCGTATCATTAGTGGCTTATCTCTGGGAATCGTTGTTGTTGAAGCGACAGAGAAAAGCGGATCGCTTATAACGGCACGACTGGGACTTGAACAGGGTAAGGAAATATTTGCAGTGCCGGGTAGCATCGATTCTCCCGGTTCGAGAGGTACCCATAAACTCTTGAAAGAGGGGGCGAAACTGGTCGAAAATGTACATGACATTCTCGAAGAAATTATTCTCCAAATTGAGCGGAGAAAGAAACGCTGTGAAAGTGAAAAAAAGCAGGATTTCTCCATTTCTGCCTGTAAACGGAACGAAACGATCCGGCATCAACAATCAGTTCAAACACTTCGTTCTGAAGAACAGAGAATATTAAAGCTCTTAAAAAAAACCCCGATGTATATAGATAACATTATCGAGATGAGCGGTTACCGGTCACAAGACCTATTGAACATTCTTCTGCACCTCGAACTGAATGGTTATATCGAGCAGCTGCCGGGAAAGCGATTTGTTATCAAGGAGTAGCTATGGCACGTTCTCTCATCATCGTTGAGTCTCCAACAAAAGTAAAAACAATAAAAAAATTCGTAGGATCGGATTTCGATGTGCGAGCATCGCTCGGCCATGTCAAAGATCTTCCAAAGAGTAAGATTGGAATTGATATCGATCATGACTTCCAACCGACGTACGAGGTTATCAAGGAAAAGAAAAAGGTCATTTCAGATCTGAAGAAATCCGCGCAAAGTTCGGATACGATTTACCTTGCCCCTGACCCCGACCGCGAAGGAGAAGCAATTGCCTGGCATATAGCCGAAGAGATCGGGACGGATAAGAACATCTATCGCGTCCTGTTTAACGATCTTACAAAAAATACGGTTATAGCAGCAATACAAAATCCCAAAGCCCTGGATGTCAACAAGTATGAAGCTCAGCAAGCAAGGCGTCTTTTAGACCGACTGGTGGGATATCAAATAAGCCCCCTTCTGTGGGATAAGGTTAAGCGGGGTCTCAGTGCAGGCCGGGTTCAATCGGTGGCCGTTAAGATTATCTGTGATAGAGAAAAAGAAATACGGGATTTTATCACCGACGAGTACTGGACGGTTACAGCAACACTGGAAGGCGCCAATCCTCCTCCATTCAATGCACGTATGGTGAGAATCAACGGCGACAAAACTAAGATAGAAAATGAAACACAGGTTAAGGAAATAGTTAAGGAACTTGAAACTGCAGAATACATCGTCAGCAAGATAGACAAAAAGGAGGCCCGTCGTCATCCAGCGCCGCCGTTCACAACCAGCAAGTTGCAGCAGGAAGCTTCTCGAAAACTGCGTTTACCTGCAAAGAAAACGATGCGGGTAGCCCAGAAGCTCTATGAAGGAATAGAGCTTGGGAAAGAGGGGTACGTGGGACTCATCACTTATATGAGAACGGACTCCGTGAGGGTCGCCTCAGAAGCACTTGATGAGGCACGATCATTTATTCTCGGAAACTATGGCACGGAATACCTCCCTGGCAAGCCGAGAGTTTTCAAGACGTCAAAAGCATCGCAGGATGCCCACGAAGCGATCAGGCCATCGTCTGTTGACCACCGGCCGACGGACATAGAAGAATTTCTCTCAAAAGACGAATTCCGCCTTTATCAACTCATCTGGAATCGATTCATGGCAAGCCAGATGAATCCTGCCGTTTTCGACCAGACGATCATCGATATTTCTGCAGATAAATATATGCTTCAAGCTCAGGGATCCATCATGAAGTTTCCGGGATTTACCATTCTCTATACGGAAAGCAGGGAAAACGGTGATTCAGAGGATGAAACCGGCAAAATTCTTCCCGATTCTTTCGTGGGAGAAACACTGTCCCTTAAGTCAATAGACCCGCAACAGCATTTCACCCAGCCGCCGCCTCGCTTTTCAGAGGCGACACTCGTAAGGGAACTGGAAGAAAATGGTATCGGTAGACCGAGCACCTATGCGGCAATCCTCAGCACGATTCAAGATCGAGATTATACCAGACTCATCAAAGGTAGATTTCATCCAACCGAACTCGGAACTCTGGTCAACGAATTGCTGGTAAACAATTTCGGAAGAATCGTTGATGTTGATTTCACAGCTTCGATGGAAGAAAAGCTTGATTTAATCGAAGAAGGAAAAACAAGCAGGTATGAAACGCTCAAGGAGTTCTACACTCCTTTTGAAGGAGAGCTTGAGAAGGCGAAAAAAGACATGAAAAATGTTAAACGGGAAGAAATTCCTACCGATATCAACTGTGATAAATGTGGCAGTCTCATGGTTATAAAGTGGGGGAAAAACGGAAAATTCATTGCATGCTCGAATTATCCAGCATGTAAAAATACTAAAAATTTTGTTCGTGACCAGAATGGAGACATCAAAGAAGTGGAAGCAGTATCAACGGAGGGTATCTGTGATGTCTGTGGCCGGGCTCTGACCATCAAACAGGGTAAATACGGGAGGTTCCTCGGTTGTACCGGCTATCCCGAATGTCTGCATACAAAACCGCTTGATGTGGGTGTCACCTGTCCACGTGACAGCTGTGGAGGTTATCTCTGCGAACGACAATCCAAAAGAGGAAAGATCTTTTTTGGATGTTCAAATTATCCTAAATGTACATACGCTCTCTGGGATAAGCCGATCTCTGAGACATGTCCTCAGTGCAATCACCCCTTTCTGGTTGAAAAAGTGTACCGTGGAAAAGGTACTGTAAAGGTCTGTCCGAATAAGGATTGCGGCTATAAGGAATAAACAGGTATCAACGGTAACCTTGAAACTCAAAGCACAAAACTCAAAATTATCAGAACCTGTTCTTGTCATCGGTGGAGGCCTTGCCGGTTGTGAAGCTGCATGGCAACTTCTTAAGAGGGGTAGACGGGTTGTCCTCTATGAGATGAAACCGGCGTCTTATTCCGCCGCCCATACCTCGCCGCTTATGGCGGAACTGGTCTGTAGCAATTCTCTGCGATCCAATGTCATGGAAAGTGCCGCCGGTCTTCTCAAGGAAGAGATGCGGCTTCTCAATTCACTGATAATTGATGCGGCAGATCACACATCAGTACCTGCAGGAAGGGCTCTGGCAGTTAACAGAACGTTATTTTCTCACTACATTGAAAACAAATTGGCGGGATTCAGGAACCTGGAGGTTATTCGGGAAGAAGTTACCGAGATGCCTGATGATCGTATCTCAATTATTGCGACAGGCCCCCTCACATCAGATGCTCTTTCAAAGAAAATAGCAGAACTGACAGGCAGTAAGAATCTCTTCTTCTATGACGCCATATCACCAATCATTGAAGCGGAATCGATTAATGACTCCAAAACATTCATGGCAAATCGATATGAATTGTCAGGTGATGATTATTTGAACTGCCCGCTTAGTAAAATTGAATATGAACATTTTTACCGGGAACTTTTATCGGGGAAGGAGGTTGCACCGAAAGATTTTGAGGACAGGATGTGTTTTGAAGGATGCCTGCCCATTGAAGTTCTTGCCAGACGTGGGATTGACACCCTTCGATACGGGCCGATGAAACCTGTGGGATTGATCGATCTCCGGACCAATAGACAGCCCTATGCCGTTGTTCAGCTTCGGCGGGAAAACAGGGAATCGTCACTCTATAACATGGTCGGGTTTCAAACGAAACTGACTTGGCCGGAGCAGCGGAGAATATTCCGCCTTATCCCCGGTCTCGAACATGCCGAGTTCGCCAGGTATGGAAGTATTCATCGCAATACTTTTATCAATTCTCCCGTCTTGCTCTCAGAAACACTTCAACTCAGGACTCGTGGAGAAATTTTTTTTGCAGGACAGATAACCGGCGTTGAAGGATATGTTGAATCGGCTGCAATGGGGCTCCTTGCGGGAATCTTCACAGCACGATACCTTTCCGACATGGCACCTTCACTTCCGGGAAGAACAACGGCTCTGGGGTCTTTGATTCATCACATCACAAATACGGATGTGAAATGCTTTCAACCGATGAACATTAATTTCGGTTTGTTCACACCCCTCGAAGGGAAACACACTAAAAAGGAACGGGGCAAACAGTATGCGAAACGATCACTTTTCGATCTGAAAAAATGGATGGAAACCATAGAATAGATTTTACCGCGACGTATAAGAGGCGGTACGCGGCAAAGCCCAGCTGAGTAAATTTGTAAGACAAGGTTCTGAAAGAAAATTAATACCTCTGGCATAAACATCAGATGAAATCAAAAATGAAAAAACGCTGTCCGCATCGGATAGCACTCTTTCCATAAAAAGTGAATGTATCGACTGTCTTTTCACGCCTTGCTCCTGCCCGTAAGGGATTTCTATAGCCTTGCACCTTTAGCCTGTTCTCTTGTTGCTGTTTCGTGAATAAATAATACATAAACCGTCAAGCGTAAGCATGTCATCGACTTTGTCGATCGTTCTGGTTTCAGGTGCTATGACTCTTGCAAGACCCCCCGTTGCAATGACGGTCGGATTCTTCTTGACTTCGGCTTTAATTCGATCCACGATGCCGTCAACGAGTCCTGCATATCCATACATTATACCGGCCTGCATGCTGCTTACGGTATCTTTCCCTATTACTGATTTCGGTTTACTGAATTCAACTCGGGGAAGCTTTGACGCCCGTTCAAACAGCGCATCTGATGACACGACAATGCCGGGTGCTATACATCCACCCATGTACTCTCCCGTTTCAGAAACATAGTCGAACGTCGTAGCCGTTCCGAAATCGACGACGATAACATTATTTCCATACTTTTCCCTTGCCGCAACGGCATTAACAATTCGATCGGCGCCGACCTCTCTTGGATTATCGTAGTGTATCGGTATTCCCGTTTTTGTTCCGGGGCCGACGATGAGGGGCTTTAATTTAAAATACTTCTGACAGAGCGGCTCAAGGATATTAAGCATGGGCGGAGCAACACAGGAAATGATGATGCCGGTGAGCGATTTAACCGTATTCATCCCGACATGAGCCGTTTTATAAAGGTTCAGAATTAACATTCCATATTCGTCAACAGTATAATCCGATCCTGTCCGAATACGCCAGTCATGAACAAGCTTGTCACCGTCATATAATCCTATGACCGTGTTTGTATTTCCTACATCGATAGCTAGCAACATGTCTCATCTCCGAGCAAGGAGACATCTCCCGATAATATTCGTTTCATGTTCTTTTCATCATCAAAAATAAGAAGCGCACCATATTCATCAATACCACGAACTGTGCCCTTTCGTATTTCATCTGGTTGATTCACACGAATGTTCTTACCGACAATTCTCGCATAGTCAAGCCATGCCTCCCTGATCGGTTCAAATCCTTCCAATCGATACGTTTCATACACCCGTTCAAAAGATGAGTAAAGATCGGCTGCAAATTGTACCCGTGAAACATCGTTGTGAGTTTCTTCCCTGACAGACGTGGATATCTCTCGAAAATCTTCGTGAAATTCATTCTTTCTCATATTGAGATTAATACCGATGCCGACGATGATATAGTCCACTGATGCACCAGATGTCCTCATCTCAGTAAGAATGCCGCATATTTTTTTCCCCCCGATCTGGACATCATTCGGCCATTTCAAGGTAGCGGGTTTTTCACAATATCGAGAAAGAACATCGGCAACGGCAACACCGGCAGCAAGTGTCAGTTGAGGAGCAATCGAAGGCTCGACGGATGGCCGCAACACAACGGATGTATATAAATTTCTGCCGGGTGGAGATTGCCATACCCTGTTGAGTCGACCTCTACCCTTTGTCTGACAGTCCGCGATAACGACGGTGCCCTCGGGCATCCCTTGATGGGCCAATTTTGAAGCGTAAAGATTGGTTGAATCAAGAACATTGAAAAAGCGGATATGCCTGCCGATGAGAGTTCCTGGAATCAGATCCAGGACATTACTGTCAGGTAGATCAGCGAGGTCATATTCCCTGAGATTTAAACGTTCCGGTTTTACGGTTATCATCTATTCCGCCACTATATTCAGCGATAAATCTGCCACCTTAACCGAATGGGTAAGAGCCCCAACCGAAATGAAGTCAACTCCTGTTTCTGCAATTTCCCGAACATTTTCCAGAGTAACATTGCCGGATGCTTCCACAAGAGCCTTCCCATCGATAAGCGATACGGCCTCTTTCATGTCACTTATACTCATGTTATCCAACATGATGATATCGACACCTGAAGAAAGTGCTTCCATGACTTCCTCTCTATTCTTAACTTCTACCTCTATTTTGATCGTCGGTGGTATCGAATTGGATGCCAGAGTCACCGCTTTCGATATACTTCCCGCAGCTATAATGTGATTATCCTTTATCATAACCCCGCCGTCGAGTCCCAATCGGTGGTTGAATCCACCACCGATTCTCACGGCATATTTATCAAGGTCGCGATGACCCGGCAGGGTCTTTCTCGTATCAAGTATCCTTGCTTTTGTTCCTTTCACCTTATCGACAAACAATCCTGTTATTGTCGCTATCCCGCACATTCTCTGAAAAAAATTCAAAGCCACCCTTTCCGCGGTGAGGATGCTTCTCAGACTTCCTGATATTTCTGCAATGACATCTCCCGGCCCTGCAATATCACCATCGTAACATGTCGCGTTGAATGCGAGGTATTCATCATAAGTCTCGAATACTTCTCTGAAAATATCGATTCCGGCAACGACTATTTGATCCTTTGCAATAGTTGCCGCAACACCGCGCTCATTCCCCGTCAAGAGAGCCCATGTTGTAATATCACCGGCTCCTATATCCTCATCAAGCGCGGCTTCAATGAGTTTCTTTAATCGAATCCTCTGAATCACCATCTAGCCTTCTATTTCATCAAGCCTTTTAAGAGCATTCTCAAGGATACAGCATTTTTCTTTCAAGTCTTTTGATTTTTTCATTTCTTTTTCAATAACGGTCCCTGAAGCTTTTTCTCTGAAATCTTGATTGGCGAGCTTTCGCGATACCACATCGAGATCCTTATTCACCTTTGCTAATTCCCTGTCAAGTCTGCTTCTCTCTGCTGCAATGTCTATCATTCCTTCGAGCAGTACAAAAACCTTAACTGATCCGGCGATACCGGTCGCAGCGTGTTTCTGCTCTTCCCGTACATCTTTCTCAAGTGAAAGATTCGACAGATTTGCCATGTCTAAAATGTAATCCTTTCCGTCGTTCAGAACCTCCATTGCGTCATTATCTGGAGCAGAAAGAAGTACGTTAAGTTTTTTTGACGGAGCAATATTCATTTCTCCTCTTATATTCCTGATGCACGCTATGACATCCTGTATCATTTTCATCTGCGTGACTGCATCGTCGTTCCGCAACGATTCGTTTTCCTCTGGAAAGCTGCTGATTACGATGGACCCTTCCGTGTTTGGCAGCATGCTCCATATTTCTTCCGTCACGAAGGGCATGATCGGGTGAAGAAGCTGGACGACTGTTTTCAAAACGGTAACAAGCGTATGCTGTGCCGCCCTTCTGCCCGCATGGGAACCTGAGCCATACAGCATCGGCTTTATCAGTTCAAGGTACCAGTCACAGAATTCATGCCATACAAAATGATACAACTTTGACGCTGCATCGTTAAATCTGTATTCGTCAAACGACGCCACGGTCTCTTTAATGATTTGATTCAAGCGGTCTCTAATCCATCGATCACCGATTGAATAATCCTCCGGCGCAGGCGTTACGCCCTCCGCAGGGTAATCATGAAGATTCATAAAGCAGAACCGTGCAGCATTCCATATCTTATTGACAAAGAACCGATAACCCTGAATCCTCTCCTCTGACATTTTTACATCTCGACCCTGAGCGGTGAATGCCGTCAGGGTATATCGAAATGCATCGGCACCGTATTTGTCGATCATCTCCAGGGGATCTATGATATTTCCCTTAGATTTACTCATCTTATCTCCGTGTTCATCTCTGACGAGTGCATGGAGATAGACGTGGGTGAAGGGAACGTCTTTCATTGCGTATAATCCCATCATCATCATGCGGGCAACCCAGAAAAAGAGTATATCAAAACCGGTGACAAGAAGAGACGTGGGGTAGAATGTCTCCAGGGCCTCTGTCTTATCGGGCCACCCCAGCGTAGAAAACGGCCAGAGCGCCGAACTGAACCATGTGTCGAGAACATCTTCATCCTGGCGTAAGGTATCCCCCTGGCAATTGGTACAATGTGTCGGATCCTCACTGGAAACGATGATTTCATTGCATTCATCACAGTACCACACGGGAATACGATGCCCCCACCATATCTGCCGTGAAATACACCAATCGCGTATATTATCCATCCAATCGAAGTAGGTTCCCTCCCACATAGTGGGTACGATCTTTGTTTTTCCCTTTACCACGGCGGAACTGGCCACTCGGGCAAGAGGCTTGACCTTGACAAACCATTGTTTGGAGACGGCCGGTTCGATGATCGTCTTACATCGATAGCACCGCCCCACATTGTGTGTATACGATTCTTCTTTGACGAGGTATCCCCCTTTTTTCAGGTCCTCGATTACATTCTGCCGGGCTTCATATCTGTCCTGTCCCTGATAGGGACCGCCGTTTTCGTTGATTACTGCACTGCCGTCCATGATGATAATGATTTCGATATTGTGCCGATGGGCCATCTCAAAGTCATTGGGGTCACATGAAGGGGTAATCTTGACGGCACCGCTGCCGAATTCTGGAGAAACGTAATCATCAGCGATAATCGGTATTTTTTTGTTCATCAATGGAAGTATCACTTCTTTCCCGACCATAGCTTTGTAACGTTCATCGCCGGGATTTACGGCTACGGCCGTATCACCCAGCATTGTTTCGGGTCTTGTTGTAGCGACCACTATCTCGCCATTACCATCGGCAAATTCATACCGGATATGCCAGAGACCACCCCGCTCTTCCGTATACTCCACTTCGAGATCGGAAATGGCGGTGTGACATCGGGGACACCAGTTGACAATGTAATCTCCCTGATAGATCAGCCCGTCGTTGTAGAGCCTGACAAAGACCTCCCGTACGGCCCGAGAGAGTCCGTCATCCATCGTGAATCGCTCCCGATCCCAATCGCAGGAACATCCCAGTTTTTGAAGCTGATTCAGGATGATGCCGCCGTACTTTTTCTTCCACTCCCAGACCTTTTCTACGAACTTATCCCTGCCCAGATCATGCCGTGTCCGACCCTGCTTGGCCAGTTCCTGTTCAACCACATTTTGTGTGGCTATACCGGCATGGTCTGTCCCGGGCATCCATAGTGCATTGTATCCCTGCATCCTTTTAAATCGCGTCATAATGTCTTGGATCGTGTTGTTCAGGGCATGCCCCATGTGCAGCATTCCCGTGACATTGGGTGGAGGGATGACTATTGCGTATGGTTTTTTTTCACTTTTGTCTTCTGCTCTGAAAAACCCCTGTTCGAGAGACTGACGATACCACTTCTGTTCAATATCAAGAGGATCGTATCCTTTTTCAATCATGTTTTTCCCCATTGAACCCCCATGACAGCATTCTTTTTTTATAGTTAAGGCTAAGGCAGTCGCAGCACCACCTTAGCCTTTTCACTTCGCTCAAAATGGAACGTCTTTAGAAAAACCGTAACTCTTCTTTTAATTTGCGAATAACTAATAAGGCATCCGCTCCTGAGACCGTACTTAAGGGAGCAAATTCACCTGTGGTAAAATCTTTTGTTTCCATAATTCCCCGGGAAGTAACGACCATGACCGCATTGAAATATGGAAGATCACTTCTCATATCGGGAAATGGCGATGTCGAACCAATAAATTTCGTAGCCAATTCTCTATCGTCATTAACTTTTATGAGGATATCTTCAATCATCATTGAATAGGCTGCTCTATTGATGAGATCATCAGGATGAAATGCTCCATCGGGGTAAACTTCGAGACCCCGGACACCGATCCGGAGAACACCCTCGATATCATTCTTTAAAACATGTTCTCCGATATCAGTTGCGGTAACAGCCGGTTTTTCCTTTATATCCTTAAATTTTTCGGGATCCCTGAACGTGGTATCGAACGTCTTTACCCCACGCCGTTTGTACAGCTCGTCAATTTTCAACTCTTCCATGAACAGCGCTGCGACGTCGGCACGGGTAATATTCTCGACAAGTGCTATTTTCTTGCCGGTGATGGTTCCCGGCATTGCCCGTTGAATTTTCTGAACCAGTTTCCAATCTTTATCCGCTTCCCGCACATATTTGTCATCCAGGTCGAGCACCTTTGCAAACATATCTGAGGCTTTGCCGAATTCCAAGGCTACTTTGTACGCGAGGCCCATAAAATAATGTGCTGCCGACGATTTCGGATCGATCTTGACGGCCCTTTTAAATTCGCCTTCCGCATCTTCAAGCCATCCATCATCAGGTTTAGCCATGGTGTACAATCTCACCATGCCCACACGATAAAAGACTGCTTCATCGTCTGATTCGGCATACTTTTTGGCACTTTTCATGTACTTGAAAGCCTGCTTGAAATTACCCTGGTATGCGGTAACCAATCCCATTCCGGTGTATGCCTTTGAAAATTTTCTATTCAACTCCAGCGCAAGCTCAAATTCCCGCTGGGCATCTCCATACTTGCCCTGATCCATCAGCTTCATTCCGGTGTATGTGTGGTGCTCGGGGGTATCAAGTTGACTGACCGGTTTCCTCTCCTTCGGAGCACAGGAGAATAGAAAAGCACCAATAGTTATCACAACCAAGATGATCAATGTCCTTCGATAGTTCATCATGTCCTCCTTTCCTTTAAAAAGCTGTTATGCTTTAAATATCCGTCTCATTATTATCAGCCTTACGATACAAAAACAAATCTGTTGCACAAATTCGTTGATATTGATCAGAATAAATATATGTATACACCGTTGAAGTCAAGTAATTTTACTGATATCCGTGTCCTATAAATCGCGCTATTTCATTAATGATTCGTGGTTCGTCGTCCGGGTCAAACCACGTGATGTCCTCCTCTCGTTTAAACCATGTCAACTGCCTCTTTGCGTAACGCCTGGTGTCCCGTTTTATGAGCCTTATTGATTCTGACAGTTCAAGCCCCCCCTTTATGTATTCTATTATATATTTGTAACACATGGATTGCATCGGTTTGTGGTTCTCGCTGTATCCTTTGCTCAGGAGAGTTTCTACCTCACTTACCAATCCGGTGCGAAGCATATGATTGGTCCTCTTATTAATCTTATCATACAAGGATGATCTGCCGATGGTGAGCCCAACCTTTAAATATTCATATCGGCGATTACCGAATCGATGCTCATCATGTTTTTTGATGATAGATTCACCAGTTTGCTCAATAACTTCCAAAGCTCGAATTATCCTGACAGCATCATTCGGATGAATTTTCCGTGCTGCACCCGGGTCTACGTCTTTCAGCCTCTCATGCAGATAACAGCTTCCATATTTCATAAGATCCTGTCTGTAAGCTTCGCGTAAAGCCCGGTCAGCATGGGGACCCTCGAAAAGCCCTCCCACCAAGGATCTTACATAGAGACCGGTCCCACCGACAACAAAGATTGTCTTTCCTCGACTCGTCAAATTGTCGATAATTCCCGCTGCCGACTTTGCGAACAAGGCAGCATTAAATTGTTCATCGGGATTGACCACATCAAGAAGATGATGATGAATCGATTGCCGCTCCTCGATCGTCGGTTTTGCCGTTCCGATATCCATATAGCGGTACACCTGCATCGAGTCAGCACTGATTATCTCCCCCCCGAATGTGGCGGCACATTTCAATGACAGATCGGTTTTACCAACTCCCGTAGGGCCGATGATGATGACAAGACGCTGCTTTTTATTCATTTCATCATGATAGTGACGTGCAGTTCTTACATTCATGCATTCAAGGTAAAATCAAGTAAACCGATCGGCATAATTCTCAATTTTTAAAGGTACTTTTCCATTATCTCAAAAAAGCCCCGTGATTCATGATTCATTTTCTCCGGAACAGCTTCTCAAGATCCTCTGTTTCAATCCTTATAAAGACTGGCCTTCCATGAGGGCAGGTTGACACATTAGGGACAGAGTCCAGCTCTTTCAAAAGTTTCTTAATTTCTCCCGTTGATAGGCGATGATGAGCTTTGACCGCTGATTTACACGCCGCCATCACTAATATTTTCTCACGTATCTCCTCAATACTTGAAGATTTTCCCGTTGATTCTATTTCGAAAATCATATCATGAATAAGAGACGTGCCCCCTGTAAGCGGCATATCAGACGGTACCGACTTTAAAATAACGGTATTATCTCCGTATTGATGCAGGTCGAATCCCATATCACGGAAAATATTGACATTGCTCATCATCAATAAAAATTGAGTCGGGGTCAAATCAATGATTTCCGGAAGCATCAGTTCCTGACGAGGAGACTTTTTCAGATATGAAGATTTCTTCAGTTTTTCATAAAAAACCCGTTCATGAGCGGCATGCTGATCAATAATTACCAAGCCGTTGGAGTCCTGAAAGACCAGGTACGTTCCGTCAATGGTCGTCATATACACGAGGGATGAGAAAAGGGAGGCTTTGAATCCCGTCTCATCTTTCTCTTTCACCGCAAACATTTCATCTATCCTATGAGCTTCCTCTGGATCCGCATCCGTTCTCTTATAATATAATTGTTTATTTCCTGAGAAGAGTGTGTATCGTCGAAGCGACTCTCGAACTCCCGCCTGATAGTTCTCCGATACGGAGGGAACATCGTCGTCATGACGATTAATTGCCTGCCCGGACGGCATTGAATCATCTGCCAGGACCGCTGAAAAGGCATTGATTATCATTTCACGAATCTCTCCGGGATTTTTGAATCGTATTTCTGTTTTTGCCGGATGAACGTTAATGTCAATCATCGAAGGAGGAACGTGTAAAAACAAAATTACCGAAGGAAATCGTTTCATCTCGATGAGCCGACGGTATGATGTCATAATTGCGTTGTGGATTAAACTGTCACGAACATATCGCCCATTGACAAAGTAAAGAATCCCTTTTGTATTTGATCTGGTAAGGCTCGGCTTTGAAATCATGCCCCACAGTTTGACGGCATCGTTCCTTGTTTCAACATTTATAAATTGTTTCATCATCGCACTCCCGTAGATCAGTGCGATTCTTTCTTCATGATCTAACGTCTTCAGGACCGAAAACATTTCTTTGCCGTTTGCGGAAACCGTTATGCTGACATTTGGATGCGCCAACGCCGATCTAAAAACGACATCAACACAATGTGCCTGTTCAGTAGTGTCTTTTTTCAGAAATTTCTGTCGTACCGGTGTAAGCGAAAAAATATCGGTGACAGTAACGGAGGTACCGACAGGACATCCTGCATCGATCACGTTTTTGATCTGTCCTGCCTCTACAATAATCCGCGTTCCCGATTGCGAGGTTCTTCTTCTGGTGAGCATTTCGATCTTTGATATTGATGCAATACTGGGAAGCGCTTCACCCCTGAATCCGAAAGAATAGATTGCATATATATCCTCAAATGTCTTTATCTTGCTTGTTGCATATCGTTGGAAAGCCAGCACTGCATCTTCCCGGTCCATTCCGTCGCCGTTGTCCATTACCTTGATGGCCGCCTTGCCACCACCGAAAAGTTCCACACGTATATCATCGGCATTGGCGTCAAGGGCATTTTCTACCAGTTCTTTGACGATAGAAGCGGGCCGCTCCACAACTTCCCCTGCTGCAATCTTACTTGCCATTTCATCGTTCATAACAACGATTCGACTCGACAAGGTTGCGTCTCCCTGGAAATAATTTCATGGATATTAAAAACCGCAGCCGCCGTCATAACGGCAACTGCGGTTATAATGATCAGCTATTTCTTCGTTACTACAGTTTCGTTAATACTATTTCAGTCCAGGACAATCATGACACGACATTTTTTCAGAAATGTTAAATTTTCCGACGCAGCCCGCAGCTGATTTGCATCCGCACTGCCGATGACAATGTTTGACTTACCGGGTCCATCTGATTTGATGCCTTTCACGGTGAGTGGATTATTGGTAACCCTGGCGTTGCTCTGCGCTGCCGTCAAGTCACGGGCATAACCGCTCATCCCCTGCTGAACGGCATATTCACGATCGACATGCATGGAACCGTAGACCTCTTCCCCGTTTTCATCAATAACTTTCGGCGACATGGCCGGTCTGGCCTGAATACCACGGGCATCGATAACCAATCCCGTAAAAACCTCGCCAACCGGGGCAGCCGGTGCCGGTACTTGTGGAGCTGCGGGCGTTGGAACCGAAGGAACGGGTTGAACTGCCGGATAGCCTGAGGGCGGCGCCGGGGGGAATCCTGCTGATTCCATGATTCTCGGGTAAACGGCCTGGCCCAGACTGCTACCTGCTCCACTCAACGGCATTGCCACAGTGACCTCAACCGTTCCGTCCGACAGATATTCCGTCTTTACTATTGTCGCCCCTCGCACTATCCCTTCCACCTGTGTCCGGACGACATCACTTTCAACAGCATAATCTTTTACCAATGTTGTTGAGTCGACACGGACTCCGTTCGCTACTTCAAGTAATTTTCTGTATGCATCGACTTGCGCTGCTCTCATCGCCATAGGACGTGCCTGCGGTTTTCCGTAAAACCTTTCAGGAGGGGAACCGATACCAACTGCCATCAAGGTCCCAGTCGACCAGTTGACATTTCCCGCGGTGCCTACATTCTGTACATATTCTCCCACTCCGACACCTTGCTGTGCAGAGACACCTACCACACCGGTCATGAAACACATCCCGATAACAATTGCCGCCACAACAAACATTCTTTTCTTCATGATGTCCTCCTTATTCGTTCAAAGCTACTCACGACTTGCAACCGCTTTGTCTTGTCTTTTTAAAGCAACATACAATAACAAACTGTTCGCAACCTTGCAATATGCTATTTTAGCCTGCAATGAATAATATGTTTTCTTCATTTCTGGTATTGTTTAAGGTAATATTGTGCCGCCTTGTTGTTCGGCATGATGGAAAGCGTTTTATTCCAGTAAGCTACGGCATGAGCCGTATTTTCATTTGATAAAGCCAGGAACGCTATTTCGTTATATGCCCTGGCCAGGTTCGATATGGCGTCCTCATCTTTGGGGTTTATGGACAATGTTTTTTCCCATTCACTGATTGCAGCATCATAATTTCCCTGATTGTAATATATCCATCCGATTTCGTTGATCGCTTTCGTGTATGTCGGTTTCAGCTCCACCGCCTTGTTGTATTCCAGATAGGCGTTGTTAATCATATCAACATTATGAAAGGCTCTCCCCAGTCGATAATGCGTATCTGCTTCATCCGAGTCAGCATCCCGGGCTTTCTTGAGATATTCGATCGCCTTGACGGGGTTGCGTCTGAAATTGTAAATAGAGCCGATAAAATAATACGCATCGGCATTATTCGGATCTATCACCGTAATTTCATGAAATGTTTCAAAAGCCCGGTCCATGTTGCTTTGCTTAAGGTATAAGATGCCGATCCAAAGAAGCGCAAAGATATTGCGTCGGTCAATTTTCACAACCGTGCTGAACTCCCTGAAGGCATCATCATTTCGTTCTTTCTTGGCGTAAAGGAGCCCCAGTTGATTATGGACGAATTCATTGTTCGGATCAAGTCGAGCAGCCTCTTGAAATGACGCGATCGCTTCATCCAACGCACCCTTGTAATGATAATCGGCGCCTTTAAAAATGATATCATTGATATCGGCAGCATGGGCATTATAGTGCTGAAGCATGAAAAAAAAACATGCTGCGAACATCATGTAAATCCACATGCACATGGCAATCATGGATAATCGTTTTCGTTGATCCATCATAATCCCCATGCAACTGAATCGACAATTCTCTGTCGAAAGGTCCGCTGCCCGAGTCGGAATTCATCATCTGAGTTGGATATGAAGCCTATCTCTAACAAAATAGAGGGCATTCTGGCCCGTCTGAGGACGAAGAAATTAGCGGCGTTGACACCCCGACTTTTCAATGGAAGCTTTTCCTCGATTCGTTTCTGAAATGTTGAGGCAAACACACCGCTTTCTTTCCAGTTCAGCCTTTGTTCGAACCGAAACAATATTTCTTCGATATCGATATACCCTTCTTTCGCCTTGATCGGTTCATCATATTTGAGAACAGAATTTTCTAGCGAAGCTACCCGGGCCGCCTCTCGATTAGATGCCGTCTCGGAACAGTAGTATGTCTCCGATCCTTGAGCGCTTCTGTTTTTACTTGCATTAACATGAATGCTGATAAAGAGATCCGCCTGAAACTGGTTGGCGATGGTCGTCCGGTCCGAGAGGGGAACGTAGTAATCATCCGTTCTTGTCAGGAACGGTTTTATCTTACCCTCATTTTCGATCTTTTGATGGAGCATGCGAGCGAGGTCCAGCGTAACGTCTTTCTCTTTCAACCCGTTCCTCCCGACTGCTCCGGAATCAAATCCACCATGCCCTGCGTCGATAACGACGCGCTTTACTTTATAGGTAAGCTCCTCATCGGATTCCAGAGATGCCAGAATGTCAGCTTCTTCCTTCCGGGCCTTTATTTCCAGAGGAGTCAGCGGTTCTGTCTCTTTTTGTAATCTGGGGACCGGCTTCTGGGTAATCATTTCTATCATCATCCGTGAATAAACATCTTCCGGATTCAACCTGACTGCTTTTCTAAAAGCATCCACAGCCTCGGCCTCTTTATGGAGTGCTCTATACGATCTCCCCAACAATCCATAGGCCCAATCGCTTTCGGAATCCATTTCAACCGCCTTGAGAAGCACCTCTATGGCTTTATGATACGCACCATTCTGTAAAAAGTTCTGCCCCTCAAGAGCATAATCAAAGGCTGTTTTCCCGAATGCCGCTGTTGGAAAGACACCGGAAAATGATGATACAAAGAAACCCTTGCCAAGTATCTGCAGAAACTTTCTTCTCTCCATTTTTATTCTTTCTGGGTGAAAGCCTTTTTTTCCGGGACATCCAACCACGGTTCGATATTGATATTGGTACCCCATATTTGATTCTTATCCGGGGGTGCCGCTCCCCACCAGTTATTTCGAGCATCGATGTATATCGACGAGAACGACTGGATGGCCACCGAATTGTTCACAAAGTTATTATAGTTGATGATCGGTTTTGACATTCCGACGCATCGTATCGCTCCTTCGCCGAAATTATCCGTAAATGTGTTATAAAATATCTTAGGCGCTGCATCGTTTCTACAATAGATGCCGCTCTGCGAATTGCCTGCAATATGGCAATATGATATCTGGGGAGTTCCTGAATTGATATCAAATGCCGTCGTCGCATATGATATGACGCAATACTCGAAGAAACTGTTGACGTTTGTTTTCTCTCCGGTAAACCGGGCCACATTCGAATAAAATCCCGGCGACGGTGACTCAGCTGACGCGGTAAAATAGATCGGCGCTTTTGCAGTCCCCTTCGCAACGATGCCGCCGTCTTTCACATTGAATGCCGTGTTTTGATCAAACAGCACCGTTACACCCGGTTCAATTAAAATTGTAGCGCCTTTGTCAATACAAACGTCCTTCTTCACCCTATACGGGCTGCTCGAAAGCGTCAAATAGCAATCGCTGGTTATCTCGCCCCCCAATTTACTCTCCAATATTGGAAGCTTCAGCGGCTGTCCTTCCGGATGATGCCTATCCAAAACTGAACGAATAGTAATCTTTCCGTTTACACCGGACAAGATTCGGAGAATGTCCGTCGTACCCCACCAGTTATCACTGGCATTCACTGCTTCTCCATTCACCATTCCCGTCACATTAAAGGGACTGTTATCATAAATGTTATTCTCAGTTATCGTCGCCTGGCTTTCCCCTGTCGCAATACCTGAACCGTTGTTCTGAATAATTGTATTTTCTTTGATGATGGGTGCTGATTTGTCCACGGCGATTCCGCTTTTGCCGTTCGCATGTATTTTGTTGCGGGTGATAATCGGTTGGGATCCATTGATAACATCAATACCCACCGCCTTGTTCGTCCGAATCGTGTTGCGCATTATTATGGGCTTGGAAAAAGATCCGGACGTTTGGATTGCTGTGCTGTTCTGCGTCAGTTCGCAGTCCTCTATGGTCGGAGATGACGATTGACATACAATACCATACTGTGCATCTCTTATACTGCAGAATCGCAGATTATTCTCTTTTTCTCTCACGTTTTCAAAGAGGATTCCCTGCCAGAGAGCACCATCCATTCCTTCAAAACGAATCAGGTGCCTTTCATCTCCCACGGCACTCATCCGTCCCTGTACTACGAGTGCCGACCCCTTTGACTTGATGATCGTGCCCGGTTCTATTGTCAGAAGTGCTTTATCCTTAATCACAACAAGCTTTTCCAAAACATATGGGCTTGCGCCGGCATACCATACCGTATCCGAATTTATATAACCTGAGACCGGGGTTGGGCCAGGAGCAACCGGCATACCGATCGCAGCATCCGTTTTTTCACTTTCATTTCCCGCCATATCAAATGCAGAAACCTTATAGAAATACTTAACCGAATTCTCGAGCCCTTCATCGGTGTATTTATTAAATTCCATCTCCGCCCGTTGATCAAAACCGCTAAGTGGTGTCATGCTTCGATAGACCCTATAACCTGCAAGATCGGGCTCCTTATTTTTACCCCAACCCAACAGAACAAAGGTGCTTCTTCCTACTGCATTGAGATTCTTCGGTTTATCAGGGGGGGTCGTATCAAGGGTAACCGTACCGACCGCATCGACCCATTGAGCTGTATTGCCGTTATCATCAATCAAATAACCGATAATGACCGCATCAGATACATTATCTCCGGGCACAACCCGGTAGACGCCGAAATATCCCCCTTCTTCGATTTCTTTCATATCGATGCCTTTTTTGTATTCCCCGATATCAAAATAGGCCCTCATCCTTGCCGTTCCCTGCATGACAACCTTAATTTCATCACCCCCTTTTTTTGGCTGCCCTTGAGTATCCTGCGTCATGATCGTAATGACGGGGGGCCGGGCGGTCTCTGCAATAGTCGGAACCGGAATAGTCTTGACCATATCACGGAAGAGATCGTCACAGGCACGGAGAAGCTGAATATCCCGCACATTCATTGATGTGGCAATGACCGTGGCAATAATCCCGATAGGTGTCGTGGAAATGCCGCCTTCCTGAATTCTTGCCGTATGTGTGCCACTCCACAGAAAATTACCCGTTTGGGTATCATACATCTCTATCATGGCACCGACCGCCACCTGTGAATAAATGACGGCAAATATTTTATCGAAGTCGGATATCGATCCGTACACCACGGCATCGACATTGAGTATCCTTCCCAACTCCTGCGGTTTTTTATTTTTAATAACGTCCGGGTCGGTCAATCCCGCTTTCTTGAGAAGGTAGTCCACACGATGCAGTTCCATGTCTTTAAAAGGAAGAGAGCTGAAGTGATTGTAGAAATATCTTCTCACCGTCTCCGTCCCCTGTCTGCTCCTGGATTTATCAGTAAATGGAAGAATCGCTATAGTCACAGGCTTATGTTTCTCCATATACGGATCAACCTTATATGTCCCGTCAAAGATTTCTCTTATCTGGGGAGAAATCGCTGTTTTCTTTGTTGCAACCACGCATCCGCAGAGAAAAACAGCGATCAATACAGCGATGACGCCGTAAATGCTTCTGCGATAACTTTTCGTCATATGGAACCTCCCTCACCCAAAAATTTCTCATAATAGCCTGGACGCCGCATCCCGATAAATCGTTTCATACACAATACCGGAAATGGCGCATTATCGCCGCCGCATCAAAAGACAATTACATTTTGTAATGCATTATAATCATCTCGTATGGTATCTCCATGTCCCGGATAAACGTGGTTCGGTGACAGTGTTTTGATACACATGAGAATGATTCCTCGATCCTGTCTCCACTCCAATTAAAGCGATTCAGAATATCACCACCGTTTCTGGATATATTGATAATCGAATCCCCGCAAATGAATTCATCGGTTGCATCATTATAAAAAGAAATTGAGTCTTCGCTGTGCCCGGGTGTATCAATCACCTCCCATGCTTCAAAGCCCAGCTTACATCGCCACGTATCACCCGTGCCGAAGTACGTAATTCTGCTTTTATCGAAAGAAAGATTCACATAATTTCTCACTCCTGGAAGCGGAATTCCCGTACAATTCATAAAGATCAGGTGGGATGTTCTCCTTACGTGTCGAACGCTGAGGAGCGATGCCGGCATGAAACCGGTAATCCAGTTTCTTATGAGTGAAATTTTTTCTTTCCACTGAGGTAATCTTTAACACCATAATTGAACAGAACTTTTGTTAGAGGCCCGCACATCTCGATCAGATGACCGATCCCGCCGATGTGGTCAATATGAAAATGTGTAATATAGCGTAAATCACTAATATCCCGCTTGAGGCGCCTCCTTATATATTCTACCGTATCATTCGCAGCCCCGTGACTTCCAACATCGACAGCCATGAGAGAATCGGTTCCCTCGATAATGTATATCCTTGACAAGACCGTATCGTGAAGGCAACGGACGGTTGTGTTTTGTTCTTCCTGCAACACTTTTGTTTTTATCTGCGCAAATTAATGTGTCTCATTCTTTTATGTGTCGACTGTCTCCTCACTATATAGTCTGTTGTTTTCCTCAAAAAGAAAATACTCACGGTTAATACTTCATGCTAGAGTTTAGAGTCTCCACGTAAAAAATGGTTAAAATTTATAAAAAATACTTGACTTTGCCGCGCATTCGCGCGGCCCATTTATCAATGGGCCTCCAGAA
>Ga0129302_1000652_pt1 | contig 25674 bp, 26 predicted proteins | sample BlaSprsedimmetaG_FD_94476 | JGI IMG/M metagenome (GOLD analysis project Ga0129302, IMG submission 94476) | Hot spring sediment bacterial and archeal communities from California, USA to study Microbial Dark Matter (Phase II) - Blank Spring... | ecosystem: Environmental > Aquatic > Thermal springs...
CCCTTATATAATACCCGGGAGGACCGGCACAATGCTTCTCCCCCCGGACCTGGCTATGCTGTCGAAGAGCCACCCAAATGTGTTCGCGGTGAAGGAGGCGACTGGCGATTTCGAGAACATGCGGGCGATCAGGAAGCTCTGCGGTCCTGAGTTCACGATCATGTCTGGGGACGACGACAAGACGATCGAGATGATGACCGATGCCTCCATCGGTGCGGCCGGCGTCATTTCTGTCGTATCCAACATACTGCCAGCCGCGATGTGGGAGATGGTCACTGCACAGCTGCGTGGAGATTCGAAGAAAGCATCGGAGTTGCTAGCCCTGCTGAAGCCGCTGATCCAGGTGGTCACGGTCAAGACCGAGGAGAAAACCCCGTTCGGGAGCGCCACATGCAGGGCCAGGAACCCGCTGGCGACGAAGACTCTGATGAACATCCTGGGCATGCCCGCCGGACCTTGCCGGCAGCCCCTGGGTAAAATGACGAGGACGGGCATACAAATGGTCGTCGAAGCCGCCAGAAAGGCGTATGACGCCAGGCCGGAGCTCTTCTCGCCGGTGGAGAAGTTCTTCGACGTCGAAGTCGCCGAGAGGCTGTCCGAAGGGAAATACCTGGAGGGCCTTTACTATGGCTCCTATTAGACTGTGCGTCGTGGGGGCGGACGGGCGTATGGGACAGGAGGTGATCAGATGCGCTGGGGAGGGATTCTCCATCGTCGGCGCGCTGACTCACACCGGCAGCCCGAACGAGGGGAAGACCCTGGCTGAACTTGGTCTTCCCGGAGGCTCTCTGAGAATAGAAGACCCGAGTAAACTCTCGTCTCTTCTGGAGCGTGCGGACGTTTACATTTCCTTCACAACCCCAGATGCCGAGATGGCGAACATTTCGGTCGCGGCCGGTCTGGGGAAGAAGATCGTAACGGGAACCACCGGATTCGATCAGTCACAGCTGGACGCCCTGAGGTCTGTGATCGAGGGACATACGGAGGCGGTGATGTCCTACAACTTCTCGGTCGGGATCAATTTCCTGGCCGGAATCCTCTCGAGGACTTCCGCTCTTCCAAAGGGATACGACGCGAGCATGTACGAGATCCATCACACGGGAAAAGTCGACTCGCCCAGCGGGACCGCGCTGTACTTGGGAGACATCCTCAGCGAGGCGAGGAAATACACCCGAGTGGTTCACGGAAGGAGCGGAAGAGGCAGGAGAAGTGCGGAGGAGCTCGAGATATCCGCGCTAAGGGCAGGAGGCGTCCCTGGCATTCACGAGGTGGTGCTCGCCGGCCAGAACGAGATGATACGGATCGGTCACACGGCCTTCTCTCGAAAGATTTTTGCCGAGGGCGCGCTTCTTGCAGCCCGATGGCTGATGGATGTATCCGATAGAAAGATACATTCGATGAGAGAAGTACTAGGGGTTTGATTCAGATGTGGAAAATCGAGCCTCCGCTCTACAACAGGCAGGGCAATCTCCACCTCGGAAAGTCCGATCTCGTCGAACTCGCAGACCGGTACGGCACGCCCCTTTTCGTGACGGAAGAGAACAGGATAAGGGAGAACTACCGAAGGCTAAATGACGCCTTTACCAGACGATGGAACAGGTTCAGGCTGTATTACGCTGTCAAGGCCAACAACAACCTGGCAATCCTCAACATCCTCCGCCAAGAGGGGTCGGGCGCCGACTGCTCCTGCATACCCGAGCTTCAGCTTGCAAACCTCGCGAACTTCCGAATCGAGGACATGCTGTACACCGGTAACTACAACAGCGACGAGGAGCTCAATTTCGCCGCTCAGCTGGGCGTTCCTGTCAACCTCGATGATATCGATATCCTCGATCGCCTTGCGAAGTTCGGACTTCCTGAGACGATCTGCTTCAGGATCAATCCTGGCTTCGGCAAAGGGGGCTTCGACAAGCTGGTGTTCGCCGGTCCCGATGCGAAGTTCGGCATTACCTCGGAGGTGGCTGAGAGGGCGTATGCGCGGGCCAAGAAGCTCGGTGCGAAACGCTTCGGAATACACATGATGGCCGGCTCCTCAGTATTGGACGTGGAATATTTCGGTCAGGTCACCGACAGGCTGTTTGAGATTGCGGCGGGGATTTCGGAAAAGGCCGGGATCGAGTTCGATTTCGTCAATATCGGCGGTGGGTTCGGCGTTCCTTACAGACCGCCCGAGCCGGATCTGGACATCGAGAGAGTCGCCGCTGAGGTCACCGACCGCTTCAAGCAGAGGTTTGAGGGAGCGGGCAGCGTTCCATATCTCTACGCGGAACCCGGGAGATACCTCCTCTGCGATTCTACGGTGCTGCTCGGCAGGGTTCACGCCGTTAAGTTCGCAGGTAAGAAGTTCGTCGGAACGGATGCGGGTATGAACATACTGCTCAGACCAGCACTTTACGGTGCATATCACCAGATGTACGTCGCGAACAGGATGAACGCCCGGAAGAAGGAGAAGGTCAATATCGTGGGGCAGGTCTGCGAGAACAGCGATATTCTCGCAAAAGACCGAGAGCTGCCCGTCACCGAGGAAGGAGATGTCATCGCGATTCTGAACGCGGGTGCATACGGTTACTCAATGAGCTCCAATTACAATACCCGTCCGCGTGCCGCGGAGCTGCTGGTCAGGGACGGCGAGGAGTTCCTGATACGCGAGAGGGAGGACCTGACGGATATCCTGGATAGGCAGCGGCTTCCGGGGAGGCTACTGAAATGAACATCGAGCTGTCCGAGAGGCTCAAACAGCTGCCTCCTTACTTATTTGCTGAGCTGGAGAACAGGGTCGCAGAGATACGGGCGCGCAATGTAGAGGTGCTCGATCTCAGCATCGGCGATCCGGACCTGCCCACCCCTTCGGAGATTCTCCGGGTGATGGAGGAATCTTCGAAAGATCAGGCCAACCAGGGCTACTCCTCCTCGAATGGGGAGCCTTATTTCCGTGAGGCAGTGGCTGAATGGTATCTGAAACGGTTCGGAGTCAGACTCGACCCGGCGAGAGAAGCATGCGCCCTCATAGGGTCGAAGGAAGGCGTGGCGAACATCGCGAGGGCGTTCGTGAACCCGGGAGATCGCGTTATGGTCCCGGACCCATCATACCCAGTCTACGCCAACGGGGGTGCTATTCTGACCGGCGGGAGGCCGGTGAAGCTCCCGCTCCTAAGGGAGAACGGCTTCCTTCCCGACCTCGATTCAATCGAGGCAGAAGGGGCCAAGATGATGTACCTGAACTATCCCAATAATCCCACCGGGGCGGTTGCGGACGACGATTTCCTTCGGAGGCTGATAGAGTTCTCCCTGGACAACAACGTAATTGTATGCTACGACAACGCCTACTCAGAGATGGTGTTCGGTCCCGAATGCGCGAGGAGCATACTGGAATTTCCCGGGGCTATGGACTGCTGCATAGAGTTCAACTCCTGCTCGAAGACATTCAACATGACTGGCAGCCGCATCGGCTTTGCCGTCGGCTCGGACAGGCTGATTTCCGGACTCGCAAAGGTCAAATCGCAGATCGATTCAGGACCGGCACCGTTCATCCAGAGGGCCGCTGTCTTCGCCCTTTCACAGTACAAAGACAGACATCCTCCGGAGATGGTCTCCAGGAACATCGAGATCTACCGAAAGAGAATGGACGTGCTCGTAAAAGGCCTCAACGAGATAGGCATTCCGTGCGAGCCGAGCCCGGCGACATTCTATCTCTGGGTCGGCGTGACCGGGAAATCTCTCGACATAGCCATGAGGCTGCTTGAGGCCGGCGTCGTCATCACTCCGGGCATAGGCTTCGGAGAGCTCGGCGAGGGATACATCCGTTTCTCCCTCACAAAGGAGGAGTCGATCATTCGTGAAGTCATATCCAAGATCGGAGCGGCAGGTATTTCGGCCAGATAATCAAGATATCAATTTTGATATCGATTTTCTAACGCCAGAATTTATATATATGAGATTTAAGTAGCGTTAAATGGGGGAGCAAGACGGCGTCCTGGCGGGAAGGGTATGACCGAAGAATTTGAGCTGTTGAAGGGAAAATACTATCTGGTGGAGGAGAGAACACCGGATATAAGCTACGAGCTTTTCACGGGTGCCGTATCGAACGGAAGACCCGGACTAGTCATCACCAGGGACTACCCTCCAGAGGTTCAGAAGAGGTATGCACTCCCAGATTGTACTATGAGCTGGCTTACGCATCTCGTCGGTGAGAACCACATCAACCCGACTGCCCTGGGCCTTCTCCTATCGAGGATCACCAATTTCGTCGAGAGGAACAAATCGGCGATCGTGTTACTCGATGGTGTGGAATATCTGATCTCCCAGAACAGTTACGACCGCATCCTGCATTTCATACACCAGATACGGGACATGACAATCATCAGCGAGGGGACCATGATAATGCCGATGGATTCCCGCGTGGTCAACGAAAAGGAGCTCGCTTTCCTCGAGAGGAACCTGGAGATCCTCGACTCCTCCTCGGTGAGGATCAAGGGAAGGCGCTTCCTTTTCGAGCTGGAGGACGGGCTCCTCAAGATGCTGAGCGAGAACGAAAGGTAGGCCAGCAGGGATGTATCAGCGGGGGTTTTACCACCGATAATGATTTGTACCACCTCTTGTCTCATTGCGCTCAGAGGATAATGACATGATGGCGTTCAACGCGATAATGTCTGGTCGCCTTCACGGCTAGCCGGCTATCGATTTTCCCAGCAGCGCCCCTGTCATCAGATTTTCCGTGCACATTTCTTAATATATCATGCCGTTCACTTGAGCGTGAGCGCCCAAGAGCGATCGGCATCGTAAAGGAGGTCTTGGTTTGGCGGTCTTGAGCATAGCGGTGCCCAACAAGGGCAGACTGAGCAGGAAGGCAATCAATATACTGAACGCGATCGGCTTCGGAATACCTGAAGACCCGGGAAGAACCCTCGTAATGGACATAGGCAAGGGGCGTTACAAGGTGCTGTTCGCCAGGGCGGACGACATACCGGAGTTCGTCGAGAACCAGGTGGTCGATGTCGGAATAACCGGTCTCGATCTGGTGAGGGAGGACGGCAGAAAAGTCGACAAGCTGCAGGACCTGGGCTTCGGCAGGTGCAGGCTGGTGATCGCGGTGTCGGAGGATTCCCCCGTAGACGGTGTGGAGAAGATACCCGAAGGATCGCGGATCGCGACCTCTTTCCCGAACATTACCAGGAGCTATTTCAAGAAAATGGGCAAGAAGGTGGATATCATTCCCATGACCGGCGCGACGGAGATCGCTCCGAACATCGGCGTCGCCGAGTTCATAACGGACTTGACCGAGACGGGCTCCACCCTGAAGATGAACAGGCTGAAGGAGATCGGCACTATTCTAGAATCCCAGGCGGTCCTGATCGCGAACAGATCCAGCCTGAAGGAGAAGGCGGAGCAGATTGAGGAGATCCAATCGGCCGTGGAGAGCGTTCTTAACGCCAAGCGTAAACGGTATCTGATGGCGAACGTTCCTAAGACCGGCCTCGAAGAGCTGCAGCAGCTGCTGCCCGGCATCTCGGGTCCGACGGTCATGAACATCATTGGCCGCGAGGACGTGGTGGCCGTGCACGCAGTGGCAGACGAGGACGAGGTGAATGGTATCATCACCATCCTGAAGTCTATCGGGGCCAGCGGAATCCTCGTTCTGCCAATCGAGAGGCTGATACCTTGATCGAGATAACGGATATCGCATCTCTGAACGAATCGGAAAGGGAGGAGATAATCTGCCGGATGAAAGTCGAGTTCAGAGACATCGAGCCCGTCGTCAGGAATATAATAGATGCCGTCAGAAATAGACGGTCCGAGGCGGTCTCCGAGTTCGTCAAGAAATATGACAAGGCCGACTTGAGCAGCTTCAGAGTCACCGAGGAGGAAGTATCCAGGGCGATCAAGAGCGCCCCTCAAGATATCGTTTCGAATCTGACCAAGGCCGCGGACAATATATTCAAATTCCAGAGGAGGCAGATGCCATCCGAATTCAGAATCGAGAGCAAGTCGGGAGTGCTCGGTCAGAAGATCGTGCCCCTCGGCAGGGTGGGGGTATATGCTCCCGGGGGCACCGCGATCTACCCGTCCTCCGTCCTCATGGGCTGCATACCCGCCAAGGTAGCAGGCGTACCCGAGATAGTATTGTGCACCCCGCCCAGGGCCGACGGCACGATTGATGAGTCAATGATAGTCGCGGCTGATCTCGCCGGCGCCTCCGAGATATACAAGATAGGCGGTGTTCCGGCAATTGCCGCGATGGCATACGGAATCGAGGAGATGTTCCCCGTCGATAAGATAGTCGGCCCGGGGAACAAATTTGTGACGGCCGCGAAGAAGATCGTCAGTGCCGACTGTGACATCGAATTTCTCGCCGGGCCATCCGAGATACTAGTCATCGCAGACGACACAGCGGACGCGGAGATGATATCACTGGATATGCTTGCGCAGATGGAACACGACGCAGATGCGGAGGCCGTTCTGGTATCTCTTTCGAGAAAATTCGCAGAGGAGATATCATCGAAGATCGGAGAGCTCTGGAAGGACATGCCGAGGAGCGAGATCATCGGTCAGGCGATCATGCGCGGCTGCAGGATACTTGTGGCCGAGTCAATGGAGGAGGCAGTCGACTTCGCAAACGACTACGCCCCCGAGCACCTTACGATCGCGGTCATGGATCCGGAGTCCGCGATGCGAAATATCTGCAACGCGGGATCGATCTTCCTCGGTAACTGGTCTTCTGTCGCCTACGGCGATTACTGCGCTGGACCGAACCATGTGCTACCCACGATGGGGCTTGCGGAAAGGCGAGGCGCTCTTTCACCCTCCGATTTCATCAAGGCAATTCCGTATCAGAAGACGAGCAAGAGGGGGGCGGCGAAGCTCTCGCCTATAGCCTCCGCGATTGCCAGGGCGGAGGGCTTGGAATCGCATGCTAAGGCTGCGGAGTCCAGGGTCAGGAAATTGGAACGGGGATGACGATGTCCGGAAAAAGGCGTTTTGTCAGGGAAGACGTACTTCGAATCAAAGAGCCTAGCTACCGCTCTCTTCCCGATAAAACGATTAAAATGAACGATAACTCGAACCTGTTCTCGATCAACCCTATAGTTAGAAAAATACGCGAACAGTTCGATTTTGAATCACTATCAGCCTATCCCTCAGTGTCGTCCGATATGCTCAGAAACGCAGTTGCCGGCAAAAACGGCGTGGATCCCTCGCAGGTGATTGTGGGAAACGGGTCGGACGAGATAATCGATCTCGTCGTGAAGGCGTTCGTCGACCCAGGCGACGCTGCCGTCATTTTGTCCCCGAGCTTTGAGATGTATTCGCGCTACCTGGCGGTCGCCGGTGCGAGGATAATAGAGAGCACGCTCGACGCGGAGAATTTCGGTATAGACGTGGAATCCATTATCTCTTCCCGGGCGAAAATTAAGTTCATATGCTCCCCGAACAACCCAACGGGGAACGCGTTTTCGCTCACCGACATCCGGAGGATCGCAGAGGAGTCTGATTCAATCGTAGTAGTCGATGAGGCCTATATCGAGTTCGCCTTGGATCAGGAGAGCGCTGTCGGACTCGTCGATGAGCTGGATAATGTCATCGTGCTCAGGACACTCTCCAAGGCTTACGGTCTTGCCGGGCTGAGAATCGGCTATGCTGTAGGCGGGCGCGAACCGGTAGGCTTCGTGCGAAGAATATGCGCCCCGTTCAGGCTGAACAGGCTTTCGGAATGGGTCGCGACAAAGGCGATCGAGTCCGATGATTTCGTCAAGAAAGTCGCAGAAATGGCCAAGGAAGAGAGGGATTGGACCTCTTCCGCGCTTTCCTCACTCGGGGCGGTTGTCTATCCTTCCGTGACAAACTTCCTGCTTTTCAAGCCCCCCGTCCCCTCCGCTGTACTGGTAGCGTCTCTGATGGACATGGGAATCGCGATTCGCGACTGCGGCGAAAAGCCGCTGCTCGACGGCTGTGCGAGAGTGACCCTTGGACCCCGCAAGCTCAATGAGAGATTCATAGACGCCGTGAGGACGGTCACGGAGGATGCGAGTTGAGGATAGCTATAGTCGATTACGGGATCGGCAATCTGCACAGCATACGCAAGGGGCTGGAGAGGGCAGGCGCGGAAACGGAGATAGTGTCGGAGATGGCGAATCTTTCATCGGCTGAATGTATAGTATTCCCGGGAGTGGGCGCATTCGGAGAGGCGATGGACAGGTTAGAACCGGTCCGGGAGACGATAATAGAACGGCTAGATAGCGGGATACCCGCAATGGGCATCTGCCTCGGAATGCAGATCCTCTTCGATAGCTCCGATGAGTCCTCTCGACCGGGCCTGGGCTTCGTCCGCGGCAAGGTGAAAAAGCTGATCGCAGATAGGATCCCTCAGATGGGATGGAACGACGCCGTATTCGACGAGGGGGACCCGATATTCAACGGAATACGCAGCGGAACGCAGTTTTACTTCGCCAATTCCTATGCCTGCTACCCGGAGGATCCAGAATATTCCATATCGATGACAGAGTACGGGCGGAACAAGTTCTCCAGCTCCCTCAGGAAGAATAACACATTCGGGTTTCAATTCCACCCCGAGAAGAGCGCCGATGCCGGGCTGAGCATATTGGATAACTTCGTTAAGATTGCGAGGGAAATACGAAATGATAGTGATTCCCGCAGTTGACCTGATGGACGGAAAATGCGTGCAGCTGGTCGAGGGAAAGCCTTGGCTGGCAAAAGTCACGATTGACGATGTGGTCGGGACCGCGCTCGGATGGGAGGAGATGGGAGCTAAGCGGCTTCACGTCATCGATCTCGATGCCGCGCTCGGGAGCGGGGATAATTCAGGTATAATCGAGGAAATTCTGTCCGAAGTATCGATGGCGGTTCAGGTCGGGGGCGGCATTAGAGATGATGCGACGGCCGAGCGGTTTCTATCATCCGGAGCATCGCAGATAATCGCTGGTACAAAGGCGATCACGGATATCGGCTGGCTGCGGTCATTGTCTCAAAAACATCCCGACAAGGTGATCGTTGCGGTTGACGCGCGAGGCAGCGAAATATCGATAAAGGGATGGACCAACGGTTCAGGGCTGAACCTCTTCGATTATGTCAGATCGACCGAGGGTCTGGACCTGTTCGGATATCTGTACACTAACATATCCCGGGAAGGCAAACTGGAAGGAATCGATTTGGCCCCGGTGGAAGATACGATCCGAAGTACCGACAAGAGGTTGCTTGTCGCGGGCGGCATAGCATCTATGGAAGACATCGACCGGCTGCAGGACGCAGGGGCGTACGGAGCCGTGCTCGGGATGTCCATTTACAGTGGAAAAATCAATCTTAAAGAGGCTTTGGAGAGATTCAAATGAGCAGCTATGAGGAGAGAAAGTGCGAGCTGTCTAGGAAGACGAAGGAGACGGAGATCAGGCTTTCCCTCGACATCGACGGAAAAGGGGAAAGCCGCATCAAGCTTTCCGATGTATTTCTAAGGCACATGCTTGAGACATTGGTGAGGTATGCCGAGTTCGATCTCGATCTGGATGCCACAGGAGACATTGAGCACCACCTTGCAGAGGACGTCGCAATCACCCTCGGCCGGGCCGTGAGGGAGGCGATAGGGGAGAGACCGATACGGCGTGTATCCTCGGCCGTCGTCCCTATGGACGAGGCGCTCGTTCTGGTCGCGGTCGATCTCGTCGACAGACCATTCGTCAATGTGGAGGTCCCGGACATCATGTACGAACACTTCCTCCGTTCGTTCGCGATGGATCTCCGAGCAACGATACACTCACAAATCATTCGGGGACAGGACGATCACCACTTGATAGAGGCGACCTTCAAAGCTCTGGGCCTCTGCCTCGGCGACGCGACCAGACTGGCGGAGAAGGTAATCAGCACCAAGTCCAGGGTCGAATGGAAGAGGAGATGATCCAATGCTGACAAAGAGGATAATCCCGTGTCTTGACGTCAGGGCGGGCGAGGTAGTGAAGGGCATATGCTTCAAGCAGCTAAAGGGAGTGGGAGACCCTCCGACTCTAGCCAGGGCGTATCAGGAGCAGGGCGCGGACGAGATTGTGTTCCTCGACATAACTGCGTCATTGGATAACAGGGATACAATGCTCGACGTCGTACAGAAGACCGCAGAGACGATCTTCATCCCCCTCACCGTCGGAGGAGGAATACGGAGCTTCTCCGATGTCAGAAGAACGCTGAATAGGGGAGCGGACAAGGTCTCGATCAATACGGCGGCGATATCGAACCCGCAGGTTATCACGGAATGCGCAAAAGCATTCGGCAGCCAATGCATAGTCGTCGCCATCGACGCAAAGAGAGAGGGGGAGAGCTGGGAGGTGCACACTCACTCCGGAACCAAGGAGACCGGAATCGATGCGATAGAGTGGGCCAAGGAGGTCTGCGAGCGGGGGTGCGGAGATATCCTGCTGACATCCATGGACGCCGACGGAACGAAGGAGGGATACGACATCGAGCTGACCCGTACCGTGGTGAGGAACGTGAACATCCCAGTTATCGCATCCGGAGGATGCGGAACTATACAGCATATCGTCGACGTCTTCAGGGAGGGAGAGGCGGATGCGGCGCTGGCCGCCTCGATTTTCCATTACGGTCAGCACACCGTTGCAGAGGTGAAGAAAGTCCTCGCGGAGGAGGGAATCCCCGTCAGGACGGAGGAGGGTCAGAAATGAGTGAAGAGAAGCTGATCCCGGTGATCGCTCAGGATATAAGGAACAACAACGTCCTCATGTTTGCTTATGCCAACGACGAGTCTCTCGAGCTGACTAAGAAGACCGGGTTTATGCACTATTGGAGCAGGTCGCGCAATAAGATTTGGAAGAAGGGCGAGACCTCAGGACATTACCAGAAGGTGTACGAACTGCTCTACGACTGCGATAGGGACACCATACTCGCACGCGTCGAACAGGAAGGTTGCGCCTGCCACACCGGCAGCTATTCATGCTTCAGCGACGCCCCTCTGGGGCAGGAAGACATAATCTCTCAGCTTTGGCGAGTGTTCGAGGACAGGAAGAGCAATCCGGATGAGAAGTCCTATACCTGCAAGCTGCTGCGCGACGAGAACAAGATGCTCAAGAAATTGGCGGAGGAGTCCGCGGAAGTCATTATGGCGGCAAAGGAGGAGGACAGAGCCCAGATAGTGTACGAGACGGGTGATCTTCTCTACCACCTTATGGTCATGCTGTTCTCAAAAGATATTACGATGGACGAGGTATTTTCCGAGCTGCAGAGGCGTAGAAAATGAGCGAAGACAAGCCGAGATATGATTTCCACATGCACACATTTTACAGCGACGGGGAGCTCATTCCTATAGAGCTTATCCGGAGGGCGTTCGTGCACGGAAATCGAGCCATCGCGATCACCGACCACGTCAGCTTCTCCAATGTGGATGAGATAATACCAGCTATTGCCCGAGACTGCGAGCAGGTCGACGGATGGGATATTACATCGATCCCCGGAGCGGAAATCACACATGTACCTCCATCAAAGATGGATTCGGCGGTGTCGAAAGCCCGGAAAGCCGGCGCGAAGATAATCGTCGTACACGGGGAATCGCCCGTTGAGCCCGTTACCCCCGGTACGAACAGGAAGGCGGTTGAGAACCCAGAGGTAGATATACTGGCACATCCCGGATTCATAACTGCCGATGAGGCTGAGATAGCCAAGGATAACGGCGTCTTCATAGAGATAACATGCCGGCAGGGGCATTCGTTGACGAACGGACATGTGCGCGCGATCGCGTCCTCCGTCGGCGCGAAAATGCTCGTTAACACGGACGCTCATGACTGCGAGGATATCTCGACATACTCCTCCGCGAGAAAGGTCGCTCTGGGATCTGGGATGAGCGAATCAGAGGCGGACGATGTCCTCGTCAAGAACGCGAGAGAGCTTCTGAAGAGGGCGGGTTACTAGTCGCACGCGCTTCGTCATCTCCCCCTCAAAAATACAAAGCTTAATATTCACATCAGATTATACATCATGCAGGAGGTAAGTTGATGGCCAAGAAGAAAAAAGCAGCAAAGAAGACCTCAGGCAAGGCTAAGGCTAGCAAGAAGAAGAAGAAGTAGATGCGGGAGCAATTTTTTTCTCGCACTTTTTTTTGAAAAGCCTTTTTGTTTTTTTCTTGAGTATCCTTTCAGATGCGTCCAGCAAATAGCCGAACCAATGTTATGTACAAAAATGTACAAAAAAGATACAAATAGTACATCGGACATCATTTCTTTTCATGAACTCAAGAAGGGATTTACTTTGGCGTTGCCAGGGAAGAATCTGATACGGTGAACTCAGACGAGCTTTCTCTGACCACCAGCGTTTCCATCGACAACAATTGCAGGTTGGACCCGGTCTCCGTTTTCTCCTCACTCAGGGAAAGGTTCACGGGCGAGTGTTTTCTCTTGGAATCGGTCGAGGGACCCCGGAAGACCGCGCGATATTCCTTCATCGGAGTGGATCCGATCTCCGTATTCCGTTCAAGAAAAGACCTTTTGGAAATAAACGGAGATAAGTCTAGAACGGACCGCCCTTACGAAGCGCTTGGAGAATACTTCAGATCGGTAAGGTGCGGCGCATCCGAAGTAGCTCCCTTCTCCGGTGGCATGGTAGGATATGTCGGCTACGGCATGGTCAGCTATTTCGAGGGTATCAAGCAGGCGGACTCGCTCGACTCGCAGCCCCCTGATCTCTACTTCGTTATACCACGGCATCTCGTGTGCATCGATCACTTGAACGGTCGCACCTTCCTCATATCTCACGGTAACAACGGCGAATTAAAGGAGGCATTGGCGAAAGCGAAGCCGGCAGATGCCGGGCAGCTGAACGTAGGAGAGGGCAGAACGAACATCTCCAGAGAAGAATTCGAAAAGGGCGTGCTGAGGGCGAAAGAGGAAATTCTCAACGGGGAGATATTCCAGACGGTGCTTTCGCGGAGGACAGACTTCAACATCCGCGGCGATCCTCTTGATATGTACAGAACCCTCCGCTCGCTCAACCCCTCCCCCTATCTTTTTTACCTGGATTTCGGGCAGGTACAGCTGCTAGGCTCATCCCCCGAGATGCTCGTGAGGCTCGAAGGGCCGAGAATGGTCACGAGGCCCATTGCGGGAACCAGGCCCCGCTCGGGAGACATGGAAAAGGACGAGCAGCTGAAGCTCGAAATGCTGCTCGATGAGAAGGAACGCGCGGAGCATCTGATGCTTGTCGACCTCCACAGGAACGACATGGGAAAAGTCTCGAAGTACGGCACCGTCAAGGTCACGGAACTCATGACGATCGAGAAATATTCGCATGTCCAGCATATCGTCAGCAATGTGGATAGCGAAATAGACGGGCGCTATGACGCCTTCGATGCGTTGAAGGCCTGCTTCCCGGCAGGAACCGTTACCGGAGCTCCAAAGATCAGGGCGATGGAGATCATCAGCGAGATCGAGCCGGACCCGAGGGGACCATATGCGGGCTCCGTCGGATACTTCGATTTCACGGGGAACATGGACTTCGCGATAACCATACGTTCGATAGTCGTCAACGGCAATAAGGCGAGCCTCCAGGCAGGCGCCGGGATAGTTGCCGACTCGGTACCGGAGAGGGAGTTCATGGAAACCGAGCACAAGATGGGCGCAATGCTTCAGGCGCTGTCATCTGCAGATGGGAGGCGGCAGCTTTGACGGATATTCTGCTGATCGATAACTACGATTCGTTCGTTTACAACATCGCCCAATACCTCGGGGAGCTTGGAGCCTCCATAACTGTTCTGAGGAACGATGCCAAGGAGATTGACGATTATTTGGAAGAGGCCGACGGCTATGTCATATCCCCTGGACCGGGACATCCGAGAGGGGCCCGCCGCAGCCTCGATATTATTTCAAACGACGGGTTCGGACGCCCTATCCTAGGGGTCTGCTTGGGCCATCAGGCGATAGCATTCGCGCACGGAGGAACGATCGTACGGGCCGATGAGGCGCTGCACGGAAAGGTCAGCAGTATCAATCACAACTCGAGTCCGATATTCGAAAGCATACCATCGCCGTTCACGGCCACGAGGTACCATTCGCTGATCGTCAGGAGGTTCGATCTCCCCGAGTCGCTCGATATCATCGCCGAGAGCGACAGGGGCGAGATCATGGGACTTCAGGTCCGGGGCAGGGATATTTTCGGGCTTCAGTTCCATCCGGAATCGGTCCTCACATCGTTTGGAAAGAGCATTCTCTCGAACTTCCTGGGGGTGTGCAGAAAATGATTCGGGAAGCGATAAACCTCGGTGTTCAGGGAAAAGACCTCACGGTCGAGATGGCGCGCGCATCGATGATCGAGATGATGAACGGCTCCGCAACCCCGAGCCAAATCGCCTCGCTGATAACCGCCATGAGGATGAAGGGGGAGACGGAGGAGGAGCTCCTGGGCTTCGTCTCCGCCATGCGCGAGAATGTGAGCGGCATATCCGCGCCCAATATGGCGGTCGACCTGTGCGGCACCGGCGGAGACGGGCTGAATACCTTCAACATCAGCACGGTAGCGTCGTTCGTGGTCGCTGCAGCCGGCGTTCCAGTGGCGAAGCACGGCAACAGGTCGGTATCCAGCCGATCGGGCTCCGCGGACCTGCTTCAGGCACTTGGTGTGCCGATCGAACTCGGTCCGGAGGATGTCGAGAGCATGCTCCGCTCCTGCAATATCGGGTTCATGTTCGCTCCGGTCTTTCACCGGTCGATGAGGAATGTCATAGGCCCAAGAAGGGAAATCGGCATTCGTACATTCTTCAACATACTCGGACCAATGACCAACCCCGCAGGTGTCCGGCATCAGCTTATCGGAATTTACGATATGAAGCTCGCCCGGCTAATGGCCGGTGTCCTGAGGAGCCTGGGGACCCGGAAAGCGATGATCGTCAACGGAAGCGGAATGGACGAGATAACCGTTCTGGGCGAAACGAAAGTCGTCGAGCTCTCAGACGGCGAGATAAGGGATTATTCGATTTCGCCGGAGACGTTCGGTCTCGATCCCGCGACTCCTGAGTCCATTGTGGGCGGCGGTCCTGAGGATAACGCGAGAATCGCCCTTTCCGTTTTGAAGGGTGAGCGATCCCCCAGGACTGATATCGTTGCAATGAACGCGGGAGCCGCGATCTACATATCCGGCGCGGCGAAAGATTTGGTCGAGGGCTATTCACTCGCCGAGGATGCGTTGTCCAGCGGAAAGGCCATGGATAAGGCGGTCGAGTTCTCGCAGCTAGCGCGCTCTCTGGAGGAGAAGCGGCAGTTATCCCAGGATCCCAAAGAACTCCTTGGAGGCAGGATAGTGCCGGGAATACTAGGCTCCAGAACGGGGCATATCTCAGATGCCCTATTGACGGAAATCGAGACTACGCGTCATGGGCCGGACTATCTCGATAACTTGGATATGCAGGAGCTCATCGGAAGACCGAGCGTTCTGTCAGTTCTCATGCTTAACAGGGTCTTGCGAATTGCAAAGAAAGGTTTTCAGGCATCCGAAAGAAACGATAGGTCCGAGTATAATCTATCCTCTGTTCTGCGTTCATCTCAGGGCGTTTCGATAATTGCAGAATATAAGCCGTGCTCGCCTTCCGCAGCCCCCATGTGCATGGCACCGGATCCCGGTTATGTATCGTCTACCTATTCGAGTCTTGGGGCTGCCGCGGTTTCCGTGCTGATCGAGCCAGATTATTTCCATGGAGGTACAGAGCTGTTCTCCAGCTTCAGGAAGAAGATCTCAGCTCCGATGCTTTTCAAGGATTTCATCTTCAGTAATAAGCAGCTGGAAATTGCCTCGCAGCTCGGAGCAGATTCGGCGCTCATCATCGCGAAAGCACTCGCTCCGGAGGGAATGGAAAATCTTATCTCGACATCACTGAAGCTTGGTATCGAGCCGCTGGTAGAGCTTCACGATACGACCGACCTTGTAAAAATCAGGTCTCTTTCGAATTATAAGGATATCAGCCTGATCGGCCTTAACAGCCGAGACCTCAGAACCCTGGATGTGGACCTGAAGAGGATAGTCGATCTCAGGGGGATGATAGCGGAAGGGCCGTGCCTGATCGCGGAGAGCGGCGTCGGATCCTCAGAGGACATCAAACGCCTGCAAGGCTTTGACGCGGCTCTCATAGGCTCCTCACTGATGAGGGCTGACGATCTGCAGGCTACGCTGAATAAGTTCATCACGATCGGCAGGAGCGTGATCAAATGAGGGTTAAGATCTGCGGGCTGACTAACTTGGAAGACGCCGTTTTGTGCGAATCCATCGGGGCAGATGCAGTCGGCTTCGTCAACTATACGGGCAGAAAGCGCAGCCTCAGGCTGGACGATATTTCGGACATATGCTCCACTCTCGGCCCGATCATCACCAAGGTGTTGGTCTGCGCGCCAAAGGACCTAGATTCGGGGATGGACATGTTCATTCGCAGCGATGTCGACGCCCTGCAGCTGTATTCGCTGGATCCTTCGGATATCGAGGAACTCAAGGAGCACGGAATCAAGGTAATCAGGGCGGTACCTCCCGATAGGGAAGAGGCCGGCAAATACGCTCACTGCTCCGATGCCCTTCTTTTCGAGGGAGGCGTTCCGGGAAGCGGCATCTCATACGACTACTCATCTATTCCGCTAGATTGCTGCCGTCGACCCATCATCGCGGGAGGGCTGAACATAGATAACATCGAGCTGGTGAAACCATTGAACCCCTACGCGCTCGATGTCTCCAGCGGTGTGGAATCATCGCCTGGTAAAAAGGACCCGCACCTGGTCGAGGAGTTCGTAAGGAGGTGCAGATAATGATCGGGAGCGGATATTTCGACGGCTTCGGGGGAAGATATGTTCCCGAGGTATTGATCTCCGCGCTTCAAAAGCTCGATGAGGAATATCGAAGACTCTCTCCCGACCCGGAATTCAAGCAGAGGTTGAACACGCTTCTCACCACATATGTGGGACGGCCGACACCGCTGTATTTCGCGCACCGCCTGACCGATAGGGTCGGCGGCGCGAAGATATTCCTCAAGCGCGAGGACCTCGCCCATACCGGGTCTCACAAGATCAACAATGCGGTCGGGCAGGCCTTGCTGGCAAAAGAGATGGGGAGGCGCAGGATAATTGCCGAGACCGGCGCAGGTCAGCACGGGGTGGCGGCGGCCACTGCCTCCGCTCTCATGGGAATCGAATGCGAGATATACATGGGGGAGGTGGACGCGGAGCGGCAGAAGCTGAACTGCTACCGCATGAACCTGCTCGGTGCCAAGCTAAACATCGTTAAATCAGGTTCGAGAACGTTGAAGGACTCGATAAACGAAGCGATGAGGGACTACGCCTCTTCCAGCGAATACACGCATTACCTCATTGGAAGCGTGGTCGGACCTCATCCGTATCCGACAATCGTCAGAGACTTTCAGTCGGTCATCGGCCGTGAGGCCAAATCCCAGATGCAGCAGATCACCGGGGGGCTTCCCTCGGCGCTCGTGGCATGCGTGGGCGGCGGGAGCAACTCGATCGGATTGTTCCATCCTTTCCTAGAAGACGCAGAGGTGAAGATCTTCGGAGTCGAGGCAGGAGGCGAGGGCGTCACCACCGGAAAGCATTCCGCGAGCGTTGTCGCGGGGAGTAACGGGGTGCTTCACGGAGCCAAGACCCTTCTCATTCAGGATTTTGAGGGACAGGTGCTCGAGACCCACTCGGTCGCCGCAGGCCTCGACTACCCAGCAGTCGGGCCTGAGCACGCATTTCTGAACAAGACGGGCAGGGCGAAATATGTCGCGATTGACGATTCGGGCGCCCTGTCCGCCTTTCACCTGCTCTCGGAGACTGAGGGCATCATTCCCGCCCTCGAAAGCGCCCACGCCATCGCATTCGCCGTCGAACTCGCGTCCGATATGAGTTCCGACGAATCGATAATCGTAAACCTCTCTGGAAGGGGGGACAAAGACGTGGATCAGGTTGCAAGGTTGGAGGGCAGTATTTGAGCAGGATATCGGCGACCTTTACCGCTCTCAATGGCCGGCCGGCATACATACCGTATATATGCGCCGGCGATCCGGACGAGGAGTTTTCGCTCTCTCTCGCGAAGAGGCTGTGCGACTCTGGTGCGGACATCCTGGAAATCGGGATACCCTTCTCCGATCCGATTGCGGACGGGCCTGTGATTCAGGAGGCCATGCAGCGTTCACTCAAGTCCGGTTTTCATGTGGGAGACGTATTCCGATTGATCGAGAGGCTGCGGTCTCAATCGGTCCCTCAGCCCGTGGTAGCGATGACCTACTACAATCCGATATTGAAGATGGGTCCGGACAAGTTCTGCAGATCGCTGTCGGAATGCGGGGGCGATGCCCTGTTAGTGGTCGATCTGCCGCCGGAGGAGTCCTCTTCCCTGCTGGGAATGGCCAGGGATAACGAGCTCGACATGATACGCCTTGTGGCTCCGTCCACCACCGACGCTCGCCTGGAATACATCCTCTCGGAGGCTTCCGGGTTCGTCTACGTCGTATCCGTCGCTGGCACAACGGGAGAGAGGGAGTCGCTGCCGGAGTCTGCCATTTCTCTGATACATCGGGTCAGCGGCAAGAGCAGACTCCCTGTAGCCCTTGGCTTCGGAATCTCAATGCCAGAGCATGTGCGGCAGGCCATCTCCGCGGGGGCATCGGCCGTGGTCGAGGGGTCGAAGCTGATCACGCTTTATTCCGGGCTGCTCGACGACAGAATGAAGGCGCTCGAATCGGTCGAACGGCATGCGAGGGAGATGATGGCTGCCTCATTCCCCCACTAACCTATGTTGTCGTCACGACCCTATTATCGATTATATTTAGCATGGATGAATTAAAACATCCAGATAAGAAGAATAACGGGTCCAGTATCCCCATAAAAATTATATGCAACTATGGGTTACACGGAAATGCCCAGAGTGCAGGTTGTCCTGTATTCTCAGCGCATGTGTTGGGACCGTCAGGCCTCAATGCTGGATGTGATAATTCATGTATGAGATTGTCAGTAAGAAGGATCTGTCCTCTGACATACACCTTTTGGAGATCAAAGCCCCCATGATTGCCAAGCGGGCCAAGGCCGGCCAGTTCATTATGTTAATGGTCGACGACAAGGGAGAAAGGATCCCGCTAACGATGGCTGACTGGAACTCGGAAAAGGGAACTGTTACGATAATCGAACTCGAGGCCGGGAAGACCACCAAGCAGCTGGGTATGCTAAAGGTCGGAGACAAGCTTAGGAGCATAGTCGGACCACTTGGCATGGAGACCGAGCTGGAGAACCACGGGACCGTCGTATGCATCGGCGGCGGTATAGGGATCGCACTGATGTATCCGGTCGTCCGCGCGCTAAAGCAGGCCGGCAACGAGATAATTTCGATCATGGGCTCGAAGACCGCGAGCACGATGATTCTGGAGGAGGAGATCTCCGCCGTCAGCGATGTAATCCACATCTGCACTGACGATGGGACTAAAGGTCACCACGGCTTCGTGTCCGATATTCTGAAACAGATGTTGGACGAGAAGAAGCCGATCGACATGGTATACGCGGTCGGGCCGATCATAATGATGAAGGTCATATCGGACATAACGAGGCCGTTCGGCGTGCACACCGTGGTCAGTCTGAACCCGATAATGGTCGACGGTACCGGCATGTGCGGCTCCTGCAGGGTATCCATCGACGGGAAGACAAAGTTCGCCTGCGTAGACGGCCCGGAGTTCGACGGCCATAAGGTCGATTTCAAGCTTCTGATCGAGAGGAACAGGCGGTACTTGGAAGAGGAGAAGCGATCCCTCGAGAAGTTCGACAAGGAGGTGCAGTAGATGGCCGAGGAGAAGAAGCCGAAGAAGGAGCGGGTGAAGAAGAAGTACCCGATGCCGGAGCAGCCTCCGGAGGAGAGGATCCACAACTTCAACGAGGTGCCCATCGGTCAGACGGAGGATGTCATCAAGAAGGAGGCACAAAGGTGTCTCCAGTGCAAGCCCAGCGAGAAGAGGAAGCTCTGCTATGACGGATGCCCGGTCGGGATTGACATTCCAGCATTCATCAAGAAGATACAGGAAGACGACCTCGAGGGAGCAATCGGGATCATCAAGCGATACAACAACCTCCCGGCGGTGTGCGGGCGTGTCTGCCCGTACGAGAACCAGTGCGAGGGCAACTGCGTCGTAGGCAAGATCAAGGACAGCGAGCCAGTCGCGATCGGCAGGATGGAACGGTTCCTTGCCGATTGGGAGCGCGCAAGAGGGGTGAAGGCGCCAGAGCTCCCGCCGAGAAAGGACAAGAAGGTCGCCGTAGTCGGATCGGGGCCTGCGGGCCTCACGGTCGCGGCCGATCTGGCAAAGAAAGGTTATCAGGTGACGCTGTTCGAGGCGCTGCATTCGCCCGGGGGCGTGCTCGTTTACGGCATCCCTGAGTTCAGGCTTCCAAAGGCGATAGTCAGGGCCGAGGTGAGCTACATAGAGACGCTCGGTGTCAAGCTAGTCACGGACGCCGTCGTCGGCAAATCCATATCCATGCAGGAGCTCAGCGAGCAGAATGACGCCATATTCGTCGCCACCGGCGCCGGGCTGCCGAAATGGATGAACATACCCGGAGAGAACCTCAACGGCATTTTGTCCGCGAACGAGTTTCTCACCAGGGCCAACCTGATGAAGTCTTACATGTTCCCGGATGCTGACACCCCAAACCGGATTGGAAAGAAGGTGGCCACGATCGGCGGCGGGAATGTCGCGATGGACTGCGCCAGGACCTCTCTGCGACTCGGAGCCGAGGAATCCTGGATAATCTACAGGAGGACCGAGACCGAGCTGCCGGCGAGGATCGAGGAGGTCCATCACGCCATGCAGGAGGGCGTGAAGTTCCAGTTCCTCACGGCCCCTGTAAAATACGAGGGCGATGAGACCGGCTATGTCAAGAAGATGGAGTGCTGCAGGATGAAGCTCGGAGAGCCGGACGCATCTGGCAGGAGAAGGCCGTTGGTATGCCCCGGCGAGAACTTCGAGCTGGATGTGGACACGGTCCTGATCGCCATCGGACAGAGCCCCAACCCGATCGTTCCCCAGACAACTCCCGAGATAAAGACCACCAAGTGGGGGACCATCGTCGTCGACGATTGGCAGCGCACCTCGATGAAGGGCGTATTCGCCGCGGGGGATATCGCCACCGGGGATGCGACCGTTATCCTCGCCATGGGCGGCGGCAAGAGGGCGGCCGAGGCAATGGACCGGTATCTATCCGAGAACGAGGACTGGCCCGCGCCTGAGACCTGGGAGCAGTAGCAGACTCAAAACCGATTGTCCGGTCGAAGCGGCCGGACCTTTACATCTTCTTTTGTGCATTGACTAACGGCAATTAGATATTCGTAGAGCCGATTCTGAGATTGATTTCGGAAAACCGACTGCAAATCGGAGCGAGTGCTGCAATCTCTCTATCGCTCTGAACAGTCGATCGGGGAGAGGACATATGGGTGTCAGTCTCGAGATGATCGACGTTACCAAGAGGATCGCGGGAAGAGCCCTTCTCGATACCGCAAGCATGCGCGTTGCGGCGGGGGAAATCTCCGTGATCGTTGGACCTTCGGGCTGCGGAAAATCTACCACGCTGCGGCTTTTCAACCGCCTTTACGAAGCCGATTCCGGAACAATACTGGTGAGCGGAAAATCGATAACAGAGATCGACCCGATCGAGCTCAGAAGAACGGTCGGTTTCATTCCTCAGATCCCGGCGATGTTCGAGGGAACGGTCGGCGACAACCTGCGGTTCGGAAGAAATCTCCTCACGGGAATGCCGGGGCAGCCATCTAACCCCGATACGGAGAAGGAGACGCTCATGCTCGCAGGCCTCTCCCCGGATTTCTTGGACAGAACGGCGTCGAAGCTCTCGGTCGGGGAGCAGCAGAGGGTCGCGATCGCAAGGGCTCTCATGCTATACCCAGAGATACTGCTGATGGATGAGCCGACCTCCGCGCTCGATCCGCATTCCGTCGGCAAAGTCGAGAGAGCCGTCTCCGGGATCAATCGGACCGTGGGAACGACGTTCGTGGTGGTCACGCACGATCCAGACCAGGCGATGAGGCTCGGGCAGAGGATATTCTGGTTAAACGGCGGGAGCCTGCGAGAAATAGACAAGAACGAGGTAGAGGATCTGATGAAAGGAAAGAACGGATGTGAATGAAATGTCCGAGTTCGTGTTCGATCCAATGGACGGGGCGCTGAGGCTGGCGCTCGCGTCCATTCTGCTGGTCTTTGCGATCATACTGTCCCGATACAGGGGGATCGGGGTCGAGAAGGAGCTGCTCGTCGGCTCGACCAGGGCGCTCCTTCAGCTGGCCGTAATAGGTCTCATACTGACGGCGATCTTCGAGAACGAGAAGATAATCTTCATGGCGCTCATGATAGCGGGCATGATCGTACTCGGGGGATACACCTCCGCAAGAAGGGCCTCCGGTCTTCCCAGCCCCATGAAGATCACGCTTCCATCGATTGCAATCGGGTCATCCATCGTAATACTGTTCCTCACAGGAATCCAGGTGATTCCTGTCAGAGCGGAGTTCGTGATCCCCATTGGCGGAATGGCCGTTGGCAACTCGATGAACATGTGCTCGTTGTTCCTCAACAACTTCAAGCGGGAGATGCAGTCGAGGCATAACGAAATTGAGGTCAGGCTGGCGCTCGGGGCGAGCGGGGAGATCGCTCTGGCCCCCCATCTACGGTTCAGCATAAGATCGGCGCTCATACCCACGCTCGACAACCTCAAGACGCTTGGGTTCGTCTTTATACCCGGAGCGATGACCGGGATGATGATCGGGGGTGCGGACCCGATCTGGGCCGCGGAGTACCAACTCATTGTCTTCTTTATGATCATCGCCTCAGGGATGATTGCGATGGTTCTGGCGTCGAAGTTGGTTTCGAGGCAGATAATCAATCCAGCGCAGCAGATTGTGGAAATCGGTTGAACCTGGCATTTCACGTGATAATGACATCCTCATTCGATATGCCGCAATCGGAATTCAGCAAGATTAAATAAGGATGATTTTAGTTACTTGATATGTCGAGGTATAAGGTGGTTCGTTATGTCGGATAGGGGTCTTTATCCAGGAACCTCGGTCCGCAGTAAGAATGCAAGGAACAGATCTCTTTTCAAGTCTTCAAAGTGGAAAGCTTCGGTCATGACGATCGCAATAATTTTGGCGTTGGTTATTTCGGTGTCGCTTGTCCATTGGAGTCCTAAGCATCCGGAGGAATCCCCCGCGGAAATCGAGGTTCAGACCGTGATCCCGATGCTGGCGGTGATCTACTAGCACAAGGACACAAACATGCTCTGTACCGCCGGTCCGCCGTGCGGGGCGGGCGCTCCGCACGTCTGGAATGACGCCGCAGGACCGGATAACATCTACGGCAATTTGGATGACTGCCCGCACTGCTACTGCTACTGCGCCCCCGCGAGCATCGCGATGATATCGACCGCCTACGGCAACCTCGCCCCCTTCATCGATCAGGACCAGATCTATGACAATGGCAAGCTCGTTGCCCCCGAGATAACAGGAAACGGAGTTATCGAATCACACGGCGTGGGCATGTTTGACGGTACAGCCGCAACCCCAATGGAGGTCCAGGGCGCCATGACATGGTCGTTGATGGGGATGGGGATAATACAGCACGACCTGTCAATAACGATGAACCCGCTCACGCCTGCCCAGCTTCAGATTTATATCTCCAGCTGGCAGCCTGTCCTATGGCTGGATCACGGCGGCTGGCCTTCTAATCAGTCATCCCTCTACCCACCGTCGGATGCGAAGAACGAACAGAGTCACGCGAAGGTCATCGGCGGATACGACGATAACGAAACGGCCGACTTCTCCGACGATCTCTGCCTGATATTCGATCCTTGGCCAGAGTACACAGACAAGATGATCCTTCCAAAGAACGCGACGCAGTATTCGCCCGGAGTCTTCGATCCGTATTGGCTGCCTTTGAACGATGTGAACCTGACCGACGTCAACGACATTTTCCTAGTACCACAAGCGGAAATACCGGAATTCTCCCAGCTTTTAGTACCGATCATGGGGGTATTATTGGTGGCAGTCGTCTCGATGAGGCTCTTTGGCCGGAGGATCGACAACATCGACAAAGGCTCTTAAGTATTAAATCCGAGTCATTCTATTTATTCAGACGATGGCTTGGACTCAGGAAGATATCAAGGATGTCATGAAGAAGGCTGTCGGGACGATGATCGCGGCTGCGGTAATATCGCTCGCAACCGGGATCTACTCGACGCTGAGCCCGCTGATTTTCGCGCTTATAATGCTCATTGCAGCGGCGGTAATTGTGATCATCATCGTTTTGCAGCCTCGCTCCAAATCAGCTGCTCCATCCCCGCAGCAGCAAGCATCGACTCCGGACCATCTCCCGCTCGCTACCACAGTTAGAGAAACTGAAGAAGGCTCAGAGTCAGTCGGACAAGATGCAGAAGTGTCAAAGATGGCCTCCTCCGTCGATCTCGAGGCGAAGCGGATGGAGATGGAGTACAAGCTGAGAAAGAAAGCCTTGAAGGCGGACAAGAAAGCCAGGAAGAAAGCCGAAAAGGAAAATGAGAATTAGAAAAATGTTTTGAAAGGTTTTTAAAGGAAATGGACCTCTCGTCAATCCTTGAGATCCTCTCCCTCTTCTTCCTCGAGTATCGCCTTCTCTTCCGTGGCGGCTTTGCGCTTCCTCAGTATCACTGCGGTGGCGGCCACCGCGGCGATCACGATTACGCCAGCTGCGAGGGCGATCATCAGCATGGTGTTATCCGTTCCATCGCCTCCGCCGACGTACTCAAGCTGTTGCCAGAGAGGCGCCTCTCCCCAGAAGTGCGACATTGCCAGGCCGGGCTGCTCGGTCCAGTTGCCCCAGTTCGTCCACTCCCCGTCGTTGTACGCGAAGCAGACATACGGGTAGACCGTCGTTAGAATGCTCCCGGACAGGTACTGCCACTTGCTGCAGTTAACCACCGCGCTGTACCTCTGCTCGTAGTCGAAGGTCCTCGCCTGCTCCAGATACAGGTTGTCGTACTCAGGTGTGGACACGCCGAACTCGTTCCAACCGAACAGAGAATAGGATGTCGGGATGAAGCACAGGTAGTTCGGATCTATGTCGCCGCTCCAGTAGGTCGTCAGGATGTTGTAGGTGTAGGTGTATGCCATGGCGCTCCACTGCGCCGCATCGACGTACTGGGGGGTGATGGCTATCCCCGCCTTGATCCACTCCGACGCCATATACTCCGTTATCTGCTTGTCCTTCAGGTCGCTGTAGTCCGTGACGCACTCGAAGGACAGAGTCTTCCCGATGATCACGTCCTGAGGAATGCCGAACAGGTGCTGCATCCGGTCCGCAACCACCGGACCTGCGACCATGACGCTGCTCCCCGCTCCACCGGACCAGGAATATCCAGATGCTAGCAGCATCTCCACTGCAAGGTCCACATCGTAGCTCATGACCTCGTTCAGCGGTTTAGTGTAGCTGAACAGGGTTTCGCCGACCGAGTTGTTGATGTAGAACGTGCTCGGCGTTGTGTCTGGCTCCCACCACCACTTCTCCCATACGGGGGTCGCGACGATGTGGTACCCCTCCATCGCCAAGCCCTTGTAGAACTGGTCCTTGATGTAGGTCTTGTTGGTCGCCAGCGAGGCCGCCCTCGTTACCGCCGGGTCCAGCCTCAGTGA
>Ga0129302_1000663_pt1 | contig 25394 bp, 21 predicted proteins | sample BlaSprsedimmetaG_FD_94476 | JGI IMG/M metagenome (GOLD analysis project Ga0129302, IMG submission 94476) | Hot spring sediment bacterial and archeal communities from California, USA to study Microbial Dark Matter (Phase II) - Blank Spring... | ecosystem: Environmental > Aquatic > Thermal springs...
AAGAGGACGCGCTGATGAAACTGCAATACGATCTCTACTACATCAAGCATCGCTCGCCCTTCCTGAACCTGCTGATCCTGTGGCGGACGGTGGGCGTGGTGTTACGCTGCGAGGGGACGTAGGGGGGACAACGGCGGACGCGGACGGGGCGTCCGCGCATTGATTTTGGGGCCGGGTAGGGTATAATGGGACAAATAGATGTTGGGCGCCAAAGCATCGAGAGCAGCATCCAACTCGACCCTGGCGTGGTTTTGGAGGAGAGGCAAGTATGCTTTTACAATATATTCAGACGGCCCTGGACCAGGCGCATTACGAAATGATCGAGGATGAAGAACCCTTTTATGGCGAGGTCGCGGCCCTACCCGGCGTCTGGGCCACGGGCAAAACGTTGGAGGCGTGTCGGCGCAACCTCGCGGAAGCCATCGAAGATTGGGTATTGTTCAGTGTGGCCCAAGGATTGCCTGTCCCTGTTCTCAAAGACGTTGCGATTCGGATACCGGAAAGGGTCATAGCCTAGATGCCGCGCCTGACGCCGGTGTCGAGACGCGAGTTGATTCGCCGTTTGGTCGCGTTGGGCTTTGACGGGCCTTACGTGGGCGGGCGACACGAGTTTCTGGTGCGTGGCGACGTTCGTCTGATTTTGCCGAACCCGCACCGAGGGGACATTGGGGTGGATTTGTTGACGCGCTTGCTGCGTCAAGCTGGGGTCACGCGGGGTGAATGGCAGGCCGCGCCTTGATGCTGTGGCGTGTGCTTGAGCAGGCCGAGACTTGCGAGGGTGAGCGGCAATGTTGTATTTCCCAACACGGGTTTGCAGTGTGGGCCTCGGCCGTCCCAGATGTGACCGCCGAGACGCTGGCCTACCTGCTGGCGGGGCTGGCGCTGTTCAGCGCGGTGCTCCACTGGACGCGCAGGCCGGGCCGGGCCTGGTGGGTCTGGGCCGGGCTGGTATGCATCGGGTTGGCGCTGGCGGCGTTGGCGCCGCTGGGCATGCGCATCGCGGCCTCCAAACTCTTCCCACTGCCGGCCTTCTACACCCGCCTGGCCGGCCGGCTGCCGGAGGAGATCAACGCCAACGTCATGGCCGGCGCGCTCGCCCTGCTCTGGCCCGTCGTCCTGGCAGGCCTCCAATTTCCCCTTCCAGACGCCGCCTCCCCACCACGCCTACCCCATCACGTTTTACGCTTTACACCTGTAACTGCTCAGGCTACCCACGCTTGGACACAGAGGACCTCGGAGGAGGCACAGAGATTCGCAGAGAATCAGCGAAAATCCTCTGTGAAGCTCTGTGTAGCAAATGGGCTGAGCAGTTACTTACACCTTACGTCCTACGCCTCACCTCTCTCCTGACCACCCTCCTGCTCCTGTTCACCCTGGCGCTGACCCAATCGCGCGGCGCGTACATGGCGGCGGCCGTCAGTGGATTGGTGTGGCTGGCGCTGCGCTGGCCCCGCGTCGCGGCGGTCGTCGTCCCGCTGGCGTTGGTCGCGGCGCTGGTGGGCGGCAGCCTGGTCGGGTGGTAGGTCGTCGCCGACCAACTGACCGCCGGCGACGTCACCAGTGGGCTGGATGGGCGGATCGAGATCTGGTCGCGGGCGTTGTACGCGGTGCAGGATTTCCCCTTCACCGGGCTGGGACTGGGGACGTTCGAGCGGGTCGTCGCGGTGCTGTACCCGCTCTTCCTGAATCCGGCCGGCACGGTGCCCCACGCGCACAATCTCTTCCTGCAGGTGGCGGTCGATCTGGGGCTGCCGGGGCTGATCGCCTACCTGGCCCTGCTGGGGCTGACGTTTTATTGCGCCTTCTCCGCTCGCCGCGTGTTTCGGCGGCGGGGTGAGGCAGGCCTGGACGGGCTGAGCGCGGGCTGCATCGCCGCGCTGGTCGGGATGGGGGTGCACGGCCTGATCGACGCGGCGGCCTGGGGGCGCATCAAGCTGGCTTTCATCCCCTGGATCGTGATCGGCCTGGCGGCGGCGCTGTACGGGCTGGCGGAGGAGACGGCGGGGCGATTGGATCACTGACACACTGACGGGGCGCGCGGTTGGCCCGATGGTTCAGTGGCGGCAGAGTCCTCAGTGGCTGCCGCGCCACCCCGCTTTTCTCCTGCAGTCTCCCTCTCGTGGTACACAATGCCCGGCACGCGCGATATCGGGCCGCCTCGACCCTCAGCGGGCTCGAGACCTTCAGCCGGTGGAAGCGCCACATTATTTGTAACTTGCTCTTCATCTGGCGTGTTCTCGATCAGCAGCCTGTCCTTTCCAGCCTGGAAATCTCTGCTTCTGATTGTATTTTGGAGAGCGGTGGGGTATAATGGCGGCGCAGCAACGTGGGAGCGAGAAGGACGAAAGGGGTGAAACGATGTTGGGACGAGCAGAGATCGCCAAGAAATTGGGGATGGTTTTCGAACCACAGCAAGCCGTCCTGTTGGCCGAAGTCGTCACAGATGCGTACAGCGATCTGGTCAAGACCGGGGATTTCAACGAACTCAAAAGTATCGTAAAAGAACTGGCCGAGACACAGAAGGAATTGGCCCAGGCGCAAAGACGAACCGAGTCCCGGGTAGGGGAATTGGCCCAGGCGCAAAGACGAACCGAGTCCCGGGTGGGGGAATTGGCCCAGGCGCAAAGTCGAACCGAGGCCCGGGTGGGGGAATTGGCCCAGGCGCAAAGTCGAACCGAGGCCCGGGTGGAACAACTGGCCCAGGCGCAAAGACGAACCGAGTCTCGGGTGGAACAACTGGCCGAGGCGCAAAGTCGAACCGAGGCTCGCATGGAGGAATTGGCCCAGGCGCAGAAGGAGACGACCTATCAAGTGCAGATGTTGACCCACCAATTGGGCGAGACGAACAAGACGGTAGGTGGGCTGGGTCAGAGTTTCGCCTACGCCCTCGAAAACGAGGCCTACCGGATGATGCCAGCCGTGCTGGAGGAAAAACACGGCATTCGAGTGACCGAGCGTTTCGTCAGGACCTGCATCGCAGGGGAAGAGATCAATCTCTTCGGCCGCGGGCGACGGGATGGTGCAGAGGTCTTGATCATGGGAGAGAGCAAACTGCGATTGGACGAGCGACGCCAGGGGCAAGCGGGAGATGTCGCGGCCTTTGAACAACTGGCGGCGAAAGCGGAGGCCGTCCGAACGGAATATCCAGACGCAGAGATTGTGTTGGTGTTGATCACGCACTATGCCCGCCCTGGCGTGTTGGAGGCAGCGCGAGAGCGGGACATCATCGTCGTGCAAAGCTTTGAGTGGTAGTCAGACGAGGGGGCCGAACTCTCCTATGAAGGCAAACTCGGACGTTCTCACCGTTGCTCTGGCCCAGATGGACGTGCCCATCGGTCAACCGGAGGCCAACCTGGCGCGAGCGCGAGCATTTGCGTCCCAGGCTCAGGAGGCGAATGCCGATATCCTGCTCCTGCCCGAACTGTGGCTCCATGGTTACGATCTCGAACGGGCCGCGGCGTGGGCCGCGCCCTTGGGGGAGGGAGCCTTTGCCCGCATGGCCGAGCTTGCCTGCCGGTTCGGTCTGCATGTGGCTGGCTCCTCCCTGGAGCGCCACGCCGACGGGGTATCCAACACGGCCGTGCTCTACTCGCCGATGGGAGATCTGTTGGGATCGTATCGCAAAATACACCTCTTTCGACTGATGCAAGAGCCCCGCTACCTGGTTGCCGGTGACTATGCCACCCTCTGCCCCACGCCCTGGGGGCCGGTGGGATTGGCCATCTGCTACGACATGCGCTTCCCCGAACTGTTCCGTGTGCTCGCCCTGGCGGGGGCGGTGCTGTTCCTGGTGCCGGCCCAGTGGCCGGTGCGCCGCGTCGAGGCCTGGTTCACCCTGGCCCGCGCCCGCGCCATCGAAAACGAGCTGTTCGTCGCGGCCTGCAACCGGGTGGGGGAGGATGACCAGACCTCGTTTCCGGGCCGCTCCTGTGTCGTGGATCCGTGGGGCAATCTACTGGTTGAGGGGGATGACCGGGAGCGGCTGTTGATGGCGCGAGTGGAACTGCGGGAGGTGGCCAAGGCCCGCCGCTACCTCACCGTCTACGAGGACCGCCGGCCGGATGCGTACTGTGTGGGAGACCGGGCTCAGGGATGAACTCGAGCTACGCCGACATCCTCTCCACCGTGATCCCCATCGCCCACGAGGCCGGCGCCGTTGTGCGCCGTGGCTTCCCGCGCACCGCCCTCACCGACGTGGAATTCAAAGGGGCGGTCAACCCCGTCACCGCCACGGACGAGGAGGCCGAGGCCCTCATCCTGGCCCGTCTGCGAGCTGCCTTTCCCCACCATCGCTTCCTGGCCGAGGAGAGCGGCGGGGACGAATGGCTTACCGCCGGCCCCCCCATCTGGCTGGTGGACCCCCTGGACGGCACCAATAACTTTGCCCACGCCTTTCCCCACGTCAGCGTTTCTCTGGCGCTGGTGACCGAGGGGCGGCCCGTCGTCGGCGTGGCCTACGATCCACTGCGCGACGAGACCTTTGCCGCCACCGCCGGTGGGGGAACGACCCTGAACGGTGAGCCGGTCCACGTCTCCACCGTCGGACGCCTGGCGAGCGCCTTTCTCGCCACCGGCTTCCCCTACGACCGCCGCACCGCCGCCGATAACAACGTCGCGCGGCTGGATCACTTTTTGCGCCGCAGCCAGGGCGTGCGCCGGGCCGGATCGGCCGTCCTCGATCTCGCCTACGTTGCCTGTGGGCGGTTCGATGGCTTTTGGGAGATTCGTCTCCATCCGTGGGACGTGGCGGCCGGAGTACTGCTAGTGCGAGAGGCCGGTGGACGGGCCACCGACTTTGAGGGCCAGCTCGATTATCTCTCTGGTGAGGCGATCGTCGCCTCCAACGGTCACGTTCACGCCGAGATGCTGCGCGTCATTCGGGATGGGGCCGCAGCGCCGCTGCCCGACTCTGGGCACACGTGACAAAACTCACCCGTGAATTGGCGCCTCTCTCACTGGCGCAAATCGCGATTTTGTGGCACAATAAGAGCCTGGAGCCCTCTGACGGCTCCTGATTTCACGTATTCGCAAGTATATCAAGTAAGGAGAGACGTTATGAAAGAATTGACCGAAATCCGGTGGCACGGTCGAGGAGGTCAGGGCGTGGTCACCGCTGGCAAGCTGCTGGCAGAGACCGCTATGGGGGCCGGCCAGTACTTTCAGGCTTTCCCCGACTATGGGCCGGAGCGCATGGGTGCACCGATCCGCGCCTTTACCCGCCTCAGTTCCAGGCCGATCACCATTCACTCGCAGATCGAGAAACCCGACGTCGTGCTGGTACTCGACCCCACCCTGTTGGGAACAGTGCCGGTAGCGGAGGGACTCGAGGAACATGGCTCGTTGCTCGTCAACACCTCGATGAGCCCGGCCGAGGTGCGCAAGGCTACCGGCTTCCAGACCGGCAGGATCTTTACCGTGGACGCCAGCCACATCGCCATCGAAGAGATGGGGCGCGAGATCACCAATACCCCGATGTTAGGGGCCTTTGCCCGTGCAACGGGGCTTTTCGACATAGATGACCTGGCCGAGCAGTTGAAAGCCTGGTTTGGCAAAAAGATCACGGCGGAAGCCGTCGAAGCCAACGTTCGGGCGATGCGTCGCGCGGCCAAAGAAGTGGTGGAGGGATAGACATGAGTGGAACCGGATGGAAAGACATTCCCATTGGTGGGATGATCCTGGAGGCGGGGAACGCGGTCGAGTACCTCACCGGCGGCTGGCGGGCCTTTCGACCGGTCCGGGGGGAAGCCGACTGCACCCATTGCTTCCAGTGCTGGTTGTTCTGCCCAGACTCGAGCATCCTGGTAGATACCGAGAACGAAAAGATGATCGGTTTCGACCTGGACCATTGCAAGGGCTGTGGTATCTGCGCGTCGGTCTGCCCCGTCAATAGCAGGGTGATTAGAAAAGCCGGGGAGGAACTGGCAAAGGACGATGCCCGGCTGTGCATCCGTATCGTCGAAGAAGGCAAGTTCCAGGAGTAGGATGATGAGTACATTTGAAGCATTAGCTGGAAACGAGGCGGTCGCTACGGCGATGCGCCAGATCAACCCCGACCTGGTGGCCGCTTACCCCATCACGCCCCAGACATCCACGGTGCAAAAATTCGCCGACTTTGTCTCCGACGGGTTGGTGGACACCGAGTTTGTCTGCGTGGAGAGCGAGCACAGCGCGATGAGCGCCTGCGTCGGCGCGTCGGCGGCGGGAGCCCGGGTGATGACGGCGACCGCGGCCAACGGCCTGGCCCTGATGTGGGAGATCGTCTACATCGCGGCCTCCAATCGCTGCCCCATCGTGATGAGCCTGGTCAACCGGGCCCTTTCGGGGCCCATCAACATCCACTGCGATCACTCCGACGTGATGGGGATGCGGGATGCCGGGTGGATCATTCTCTTCTCCGAAAGCGGCCAGGAGGCCTACGACAACCTGATCCAGGCCGTCCGCATCGCCGAGCACCCCGATGTGCTGCTGCCGGTGGCGGTCTGCCAGGATGGGTTCATCACCAGTCACGGGATGGAGCGGGTGGAGGTTTACGATGACCCCGATGTCAAGGCCTTTGTGGGTCAGTTCAAGCCCCAGTGGTCGCTCCTGGACCTGGAGAACCCCAAGACCTATGGCCCCCTCGACTTTTACGACTATTACTACGAGCACAAGCGCCAGCAAGTCGATGCGATGGAGCACGCTCAGGGTGTGATCATGGAAGTGGCAAAAGAGTTCAACGCCAAGTTTGGCCGCGACTATGGCCTGTTCGAGAGCTATCGGGTGGAGGACGCAGACGTGGCCGTCGTCGCCGCCAACTCGACGGCCGGGACGGCAAAGGTGGTCGTGGACCAGTTGCGGGGTGATGGATTAAAGGTCGGCCTGCTCAAGCCACGTCTCTTCCGCCCCTTCCCGGCGAAAGAACTGGCGGACGCCCTGGGCCACCTCAAGGCCGTGGCGGTGATGGATCGTTCCATCTCCTTTGGTGCGATGGAAAACGCCGGCCCGCTGTTCCTCGAATTGGCAGCGGCGCTGGCGCTTCACGGCGTGCAGATGCCGATGGCCGATTATGTCTATGGCCTGGGAGGACGCGATATTTTGCCCGGTGAGATCGAATCGGTCTATCGGGACATGCTGCACGCGGCCGAGACCGGGCAGGTGGAGCAGATGGTCACATACTTGAGCGTGCGGGAGTAAAGAAAATGGCAACGAAACTAGTACCCAAAGAATTGATGAAACGACCGGAGCGGCTGGCCCCTGGGCATCGCCTGTGCGCGGGCTGCGGCGCTTCTATCATCGTGCGGCAGATGATGGCCGCGATTGATGGCCCGGTGGTCCTCGCCAACGCTACTGGCTGCCTGGAGGTAGCGACGACCATCTATCCCTACACCGCCTGGCGGGTGCCGTGGATTCACAACGCCTTTGAGAACGCCGCTTCCACCATTTCGGGTGTCGAGGCGGCCTATCGCAGCCTGGTCCGGCAGGGCAAGATGGAGGAGCAAAACGTCAAGTTCATCGCCTTTGGCGGCGATGGCGGCACCTACGACATCGGCATCCAGGCCCTCTCGGGCGCGGCCGAGCGCGGGCACCAGTTCCTCTACGTTTGTTACGACAATGGGGCCTATATGAACACCGGTATCCAGCGCTCCAGCGCCACGCCCCTGGGCGCCAATACGACCACCTCCCCGGCCGGCAAGGCGATCCCCGGCAAGCAGCAAAATCGCAAGGACCTGACGGCGATCATGGCCGCTCACAACATCCCTTACGTGGCCCAGGCTTCCCCCAGCCGGTGGCGGGATCTGATGGAAAAGACGCGCAAGGCCGTCAACTGTGGCGGCGCCGCCTTTATAAACGTGCTCTCCTCCTGCAACCGGGGTTGGCGGCACGCTGCCGACGAGACCATCGAGATCACCCAGTTGGGGGTGGATACCTGCTACTGGCCCCTCTACGAGGTCGAGAACGGCGAGTGGCGGCTGACCTACAAGCCGAAAGAGAAACCACCGGTCGAGGAGTGGCTCGAGCGCCAGGGGCGCTTCCGCCATCTCTTCCGGCCGGAGAATCGGCACATCATTGACCAATTTCAAGAAGAAGTAGACCTGCGTTGGGAGCGTCTGCTGCGCTTGTGTGGCGAAGCGTAGCGTTCACCGACCTCACCAAAAGGAGCGCAGCCGCCCCGTGGTCCTGTCGTGATCACGGGGCGGCCGGCGTGCTGTCCCGCGGATGAGGGTTGAGGGAAATAGACCAGCCACCTGGTTTCTTCGACTACCCGGTTATGGCGACGACGCCCGGCACCTGCTGCGCCGCTTCCGCTGCTTCCTCTTCCCCCTCGGGTACTGGCCAGATTCTGTCCGGGTCCTCGATGTGATCGGTGAACAGGATACCGTCGCAGTGATCTATTTCGTGCTGGAACACCCGGGCCAACAGCCCCTCGGCCCTGATCCGCACCGGCTTCCCGCTTTGGTCCATCCCCTTGACCGTGACGGCGGCGTGGCGCTCGACTTCTCCCACCCAGCCGGGAATGGATAGACACCCCTCGATGCCGGCCACCACCTCGGCAGACCTGCGCGCCAGTTCTGGATTGAGAACGATGTACAGTTCCCCACTCCCCGGCGGCGGGTCCTCCTCCCATTCCTCCTCGGGGTCGGGGGGAGGCAAGTGGACCACGATGACTCGCTCCGGCGTGCCAACCTGGATGGCGGCCAGGCCGATGCCGTTCTCAACCTGCATCGTCTCCACCATGTCGGCGATCAACTCTTGCAATTCGGGGGTGACGCGCCGCACCCGGTGTGACTTTTGACGCAACAGCGGATTTTCGGAGAACACGATGGGCCGTACGGTCATTGAACTAGGTCTCCTGATTTGAGGATGGCGTGGAGGCAGCGGTTTGTCCGGCCCCACGGACTTGATCGTAGACGGCGAACCAGTCCAGCAGTTCGCTCCGATGGCGCGCCGCTGCCGCTTGATCCTGCCGTTGTTGGAATGCCTCCATGCGGCGGAATATCTCGGCTTGGACCTCTCGGGGGGCCTTGACGCAGTCGAAGGTGAAAGCTCCCACGCCTGCGGTCTCGATGGTCACCGAGCCATAATTCAGCAGCTTGCCGAGAAATCCGGGTATCTCGAACTTGACGTTCTGGATCATGCCCAGGCTGGCCTCGCGCCGCTCCTCCCACAGATAAAAGGGCAGCCGTTCGACGTCAATGATGCGCGTTGAGGTCAACTGGTAGATGTCGTTCTGCCAGTCGTCGAACTGCCACAACCACCAGGGGAACCCTATTGCTATCACGATACTGTACACGACGATGACGGGAGCTCCAGGTGTGTCCAGCGCGAGCAGCAGGATGGCAACGATGGTCGCGCTCAGCATCAGCAGGGTGGGCGGCGCGATTGGTTTGAGCAGGGCCACCCAGTGCTTGCGCCAGGTGATCGTATCCCCCTGCTCGAGCCACAGCGACGGCATGAAATAGGTAAACACCTGCAGTGGCGTCAGAATGCGCCTGAGCAAGGACCTCTTGACCGGTTCTTCCTCAGAGGGGGGGACATCTTTGACCGCGTCCTTGGATTGAACGTCAAAGTAGCGTTGCATATCCTCACGAATCGCATCTCGTTCCTGGACCTTGGCGCCCGAGGCCAGCCGCTCTCGCTGCTCAAAAATAGCCTCACGTATGCCCTCCGGATTCGGCACTTCACGAAAGGCGATGTGATTCTGTTCGCCAGCCGTCTCGATGATCAAATCCCCAAAATCGAAAATCTGGGTCAGCAGGCCCACTCGCACTTCCTGGATGTTCTGGATGTTGCGTAGATGCGCGTCCACGCGGGATTCTGATCCCAACGGAGTGTGATAGCGGCGCAACACTCGCTTGTTGCTGACGAGGTAAATCTCGTCTCGATGGTCAGCATACAGGTACAGGATGAATAACGCCAGGGCCAGGGCAAAGATCACGCTCAGGATCAAGGGGATCGCTCCCCCGCCATGCAGATGCCAATATCCAAAACCGATCAATCCCGCCAGCAGCGTCAATATGGGGACGGACAGGTTGCGGGCCAGGATTATATCGTGCCGGTGGTCGCTGACGATGACGAATTCATCTGGTTCGAGCCAGTCGAAGCGCAGTCGCCGCACTTTGTGCTTCCGCGCTACGTCTGGCCGCATGTGCAGTTTTTGGAGCACCGATGGCCGCTCGTGCAGCAATTCGTCGAATGCGACCTTGTTCAAGGATAGCAGGGTGGAATCCTTGGCGGCCTGGACCGTGGCGTCCCTTGGCTCTCCCAAAAGAAGCGAGGTCTGACCAAAGTGATCGCCGGGCCCCAGCTGTTTCACCCGGCGCTCGATCCCCTGAGCATCCATGTGCAGCACGTTCAGTTCACCGCTTTTGACGATGTACATCGAGGTTCCCTGTTGCCCCTGCCGGCAGATCGTCTCCCCGGCTTCGTACTGCCGCTGCTGGATCAGCTTGGACAATACCCGGAGATCACTCCGCCCCAGATCGGCGAACAATGGGATTTGCTCGAGTTGATTGACCACTTGATCAGGCATACCGACTCTCCATCGTGTAATTGTAGCACAATCTGGCAGAAAAGAAAAGTATACCCCTTGAACTATCCTGCTCCGAGTCCGCCCCAAGAACGCCGAGTTTGTTCGAGACGCGCATCTTCTCAGCCTGCTCTGCGGCGCGAGGGTTCCAGATGAGCGTGGGTGTAAGCGGTCAGCGTCTCCCGGGCGGTTCGCTCCCAGGAAAAGTTGGCTGCCTGGGCGAGGGCGCGGCGGCTCAGTTCGGCGCGGAATCCCTCGTCACTGGTCAGTCGGATCAGCGCGCGGGCCATGCCCTCCCCATCGTCCGGCGGCAGCAGCACCCCTGCGTCCCCCACCACCTCGGGCAGCGAGGCCGCGTCGCTCCCGACGACCGGCACGCCGCAGGCCAGCGCCTCCAGCGGCGGCAGGCCGAACCCTTCGTACCGGCTGGGAAAGACAAAAGCCGCCGCGCCCCGGTATAGAGCGGGCTTGTCCAATTCCTGCACGAACCCGATGCACCGCACCCACTCCGCCACGCTCAACTCGCGGGCCATGCGGCGCGGGTCGGGGGTGAAGGGGGTGTCTCGCTCTGGCAGCCGCCCGGCGATGACCAGCGGACAGTCGTCGCCTATGGCCGGCCCGGCCCAGCGATACGCGCCCAGCGCCGTGGCGACGTTCTTGCGCACGTCGAAACCGCCCAGGTAGAGGGTGTACCGCTCTGGCAGGCCGTACCGGGCGTGGACCTTTGCGTCATCCGGCCCTGGGGTCGGACTGTACTGCTCGTCGGCGGCCAGGGGGACGACGCGCACGCGCTCCTCCGGTAGCCCCAGGTGCGTCACAATGTCCCGCCGGGAGGCCGTCGAGTCGGTGAGCGCCAGGGCGCTGTTCTGGGCGGTCGCGCTGACCAGCGCGGTGTAGAGCCGCACCGTCGGCCCGCCCCGGTACTCGCGCAGCAGCAGCGGGATCAGGTCGTGGATGGTGACCACGGTGGCGACCGCTGGGCCCAGCGGCGGGGCCCAGTACGGCACGTGGGCCACGTCGGCGCCGAGCGCGCGGCACGCACGGGGGAAGGCGACCTGCTCGAACCAGACTTTTCCGAGAGCATGTGATGCGTGATTCGTGAGACGTGATGCGTGCAGGGTGAAACGTAACGTATGGTACCCCCATCTCTTGGGTGCAACGAGTATCACGTCCAGGCCCGGCTCTAGGACGGACAAGTGCTCCACCAGCCGGCGGGTATACTGTCCGCTGCCGGTGGTGGGACTGTCCCAGAACCAGGCATTGACGGCGATGCGCATTACTTCTTCCTATGCTTATCGGGATGCGGCGTCAGGCGTCAAGCGTCAGCTAATTCTCGTACCCATCGGGATGCGACCGGTGCCACGCCCAGGCGTGTTCGACGATGGTGCGCAGGTCGGGATAGCGCGGCTGCCAGCCCAGCTCGCGGCGGATTTTGTCGCTGCTGGCGATGAGGGTCGCCGGATCGCCGGGGCGGCGGCGGCCGATCACCGCCTTGATCTGGCGGCCCGTCACCTCCCGGCACGCCTCGATCACCTCTTGAACGGTAAAGCCCTGCCCGTTCCCCAGGTTGTAGGTGCGGCTGCCGCCATCCAGCGCCTGCAGGGCCAGGATGTGGGCCTGGGCCAGGTCGGTGACGTGGATGTAATCCCGCACGCAGGTGCCGTCGCGGGTGGGGTAATCGTCGCCAAAGACGACGATGTGCTCGCGCTGGCCGAGCGCCGCTTGCAGCACCAGCGGAATCAGGTGTGTCTCCGGCGTGTGATCCTCGCCCCGCTCGCCGGTGGGCGAGGCGCCCGCCGCGTTAAAGTAGCGCAGTGCGGCGTAACGGAAGCCGTGCACCCGGTCGAGCCAGTAGAGCATTCGCTCCAGGATGTGCTTCGACTCGCCGTAGGGGCTGCCGGGCACGATCCGCTCCGCCTCGTCGATCGGCATGCGGGCCGGATCGTCGAACAGGTTAGCGGTGGACGAGAGGATGAAGCGGCGCACGCCGTGGGCGACGGCTTCTTGTAGCAGGTTCAGGCCGTTGGTGACGTTGTCGCCGATGTATTTGAACGGCTGCTGCATGGACTCGCCCACCAGCGTGTACGAGGCAAAGTGCATCACCGCCTCAATGCTGTGGACGTCGAACAGCGCTTTGACCGCCGCCCGGTCGGCCAGATCCCCCTGGACGAAGACAGCGTCGGGGTGGACGGCAGCTCGGTGGCCGTAGTAGAGATTGTCGAATACGATGACGTGGTCGCCCTGGCCGATCAGCTCCTCAACCACGATGCTCCCGATGTAGCCGGCCCCGCCGGTGACTAGGATGTTCATACCTGTGACCTCCTCGATAGTGAGTATGCGCGCTATTGTACAACGGAGGGGCGCAGGGGGCAACTGTTCCCGCCGTGACAATTTGGCCCGAATCGGGTACACTTGTGGGATGAGACGTAGACTTCAAGCGGCGGTTCGATCCATCCCTCCAGGCCACGTCGCACGGCTGGCGCTGGTGTTGTTCATCCTGTGGGCAGTCCGGCCGACCCCTGTGATGGTCGTCCTCGATCCGCCCCAGCAGGTGGCCACCTCCAACCCCATCGTGGGGGTGCACACCCGGCTCACCGATGAGGTGGAGGAGTGGAAGATTCAGCGCACCCTGCGCATGGTGCGCGAGATGGGGTCGCCCTGGGTCGTCGAGTACTTTCCCTGGCCCTACATCGAGCCGGTCGAGGGCGAGTTCGACTGGGAGCACAGCGACGCGGTCGTCCGCCACGCCGAGAACCATGGTCTGACGGTCATCGCCCGGCTGGGCTGGGTCCCGGCCTGGGCCAGGCCTCCCGCCCGGCAGCAAGAGACCACCCTCACCACCCTGGACGCCGACCGGTACGACGATTTCGCCGCCTTTGTGGCCGCCTTCGCGGCCCGCTACCGAGGGCGCGTGAACCACGTCATCATCTGGAACGAGCCTAACCTCAGTTTCGAGTGGGGCTATCGTCCCGTGGACCCGCAGGGATACGTTGACCTGCTGCGGGTGATCTATCCCCGCGCTCACCATGCCAACCCGGACGTGATCGTGCTGGCCGGCGCCCTGGCGCCCACGGTGGAACCGGAGGGCAGCGCCGCCGGTTTGAACGATCTGGTCTACCTGGAGCGCATGTACCAGGCCGGGGCGGCCCCGTACTTTGACGGGCTCGCGGCCCACGCCTACGGGCTGATCTCCCCCCCGACCGCCTCTCCCGCCCCCGACGTGATCAACTTTCGGCGCGTGGAACTGTTGCGCGAGGTCATGGTCGCGCACGGCGACGGCCACAAAGCGGTCTATGTCACCGAGGCGGGCTGGAACGACCATCCGCGCTGGGTGAACGGCGTCCGGCCGGCCCAGCGGGTCGAATACACCATTGGCGCTTACGAGTGGGCGCGGCAGCGTTGGCCCTGGTGTGCCTGCGTCGCGATGTGGGCGTTCCGCTACCCGGCCTCGACCTACAGCTATCACGACTATTACGCTTTCGTGACGACCGATTTCGAGCCTCTGGTGATCTACCTGGAAGTTCAGGCGTACACCCAAAAGCCCCCTGCTGATACGAGCCGCTGAAATCGGTGTCTGACGCCGATAAAAATTCACGTCTATGTTCGTAGTGGCGACTTTTGCTTCTGCTGCGTAAACAGCTACACCACGAACTCTATAACGGGAATTGCTGCATCGCATCTGGGCATTCCCCCCCCCACAAGTCAAAAGATGTGGTATAATAAGGGTGCTGTTCCACGCTCCATAGGCGATGTGGTGTGGATAGAACGGATCGCATAGAACATCAAGCTTGTCATCCCCCCCCAACGCGCGAACTGTCGCTGTTGCCCGACTCTGTGCTCCGATCCCTTCAGATTACGATGGGAACAGTCAAAGGGAGGTGTTCGATGGGTGCATCAGCCGGTTACTATCGGTTTCCGCTGTTGGTTCTGGTCTGGTTCTTCCTGCTTGGCTGTGGGCCGTCCAGTGGGAGGAACGGTCCAGTGCCTCCTGTTCCTTCGCCTCGAAACGCGCCTGGTCCGTCTGCTGCCGCTGTCACCTACTACGTCCGCCCCGACGGCGGCTCCGCCGACCAATGCACCGGCCTGGCGGACGCGCCCTATCCCGGCAGCGGGACGGGTCAGCCTTGCGCCTGGGATCATCCCTTCCGGCGCTTCAGCCCAGCGGCGAGGCGGGCGAGCCGGGCACGCTCCGCATCGTCGGCGGAGATACCCTCATCATCGCCTCCGGCAGCTACACCATGGGCTTGGGCGCTCCCGGCGCCGACCTCTGCTCATCCGATTATCCGTGGGACTGCTACATGCCGCCCATCCCCTCTGGCCCCGGCGCTGCCCACCCCACCCGCATCCTGGGCCAGGGTTGGGACAGCGGCTGCCCCGACCCGCCCGAACTGTGGGGCCGTGAGCGGGCGGCGATGGTCCTCAACCTGACCGACGTCAGCCACGTCGAGATCGCCTGCCTGGAGATCACCGACCACGCCGCCTGCGCCGACGGTCACCCGGTCGCTGGGCTGGCATGTGATCGGGACGTCTACTCCTACGGCGATTGGGCCGCCGATGGCCTCTACGCCGAGGACGCGGTCAGTGTCACGCTGCGCCACCTGAACATCCACGGCCTGGCCGAGGCCGGCGTGCGCGCTGGCCGGCTCACCGATTGGACCGTCGAGGATGTGCGCCTCGCGGCCAACGGGTTGATCGGCTGGGAGGGGGATATTGATGACGACGATGCCAACAGCGGCACCCTCGTCTTCCGCCGCTGGACGGTGGAGTGGAACGGCTGCGTCGAGACCTACCCCGGCGGCCAGCCGACCGGCTGCTGGGACGAGAATGTCGGCGGCTATGGCGACGGCGTCGGCACCGGCGAGACCGGCGGTCATTGGATCATCAAGGACTCGGCTTTCCTGCACAACACCTCCGACGGCCTCGACCTGCTCTACACCCGTGTGGCAGGGTCGCGGATCGAAATCCGCCGCACCATCGCTGAGGGGAACGCCGGCAACCAGATCAAGACGAACGGCCCTACCTGGATCGAGAACTCGATCATCGTCGGCAACTGTGGATATTTCGAGGGCCGCTCCTTCACCTATGCGGTGGGCCGCTGCCGGGCCTATGGGAACAGCCTGGCCCTCAACTTGCAGCCGGGCGACGGGGTCACCGTCACCAACAACACCCTCACCGGCGAGGGCGACTGCCTGGTGGAGGTGATCTGTGAGGGGAACTGCACAGGCGGCGAGGCGGTCCACATGCGCAACAACTTGTTCCTCGGCCAGACCGACCTGACCTCACCGGAGGAGAATACCTGTTGGGTGTATCAGGACAACTTTGCCACGGACCCGCTGGATGCGGATTATGCCATCATTCACAATGTCAAAGAGAACCCCTGCCCGGTCGGCCCTCACGACATCTGTCAGCCGCCTGGTTTGCTCAACGAGGCGATTGACGGGTTCGACGCTCACCTGCAAGCCGACAGCCTGGCCATAGACGCCGGCACCGCTGCCGGCGCGCCCCTCGACGACTTTGACGGTCATCACCGCGACGTCGCCCCCGACATCGGGGCCTATGAATACCTCGCTCTCAGCCCGCAGGCCTACCTGCCGCTGTTGTCTCGATCTCCTGCCGCTTCCGCGACGGCGCCCCAAGTGTCCGGATGTGACCTGTTCCCGGCCGACAATATCTGGAACAGGCCGGTGGACGGTCTGCCGGTGCACGACAACTCGGCCGCTTACGTCAACACCATCGGCGCCGCCGCTCACGTCCACGCCGACTTTGGCGCCGGCCTGTGGGAGGGCGGCCCCATCGGCATCCCCTACGTGGACGTGCCGGGGACGCAGCCGCCGGTGGACGTCGCCTTCGATTACGCCGGCGAGAGCGACCCCGGGCCGTACCCCATCCCGCCGGACGCACCCATCGAGGGCGGCCCCGCCTCGGATGGCGACCGGCACGTCCTGGTGGTGGAGCGGGATGGGTGCATCCTGTACGAGCTGTTCTATGCCTGGCCCCAGCCGGATGGGAGTTGGGAGGCCGGTTCGGGGGCGGTCTTTGACCTCGGCTCCCACGCCCTCCGCCCCGCCGGCTGGACCTCGGCCGACGCGGCCGGGCTGCCCATCCTGCCGGGGCTGGTGCGCTACGAGGAGGTCGCGGCAGGCGAGATCCGTCACGCGCTCCGTTTCACCGCCCCTCAGACCCAGGATGGATACGTCTGGCCGGCCCGGCACGAGGCCTCCAACCTCCAGGGAGATCAGTACCCGCCGATGGGCCAGCGCTTTCGCCTGCGGACCGATTTCGACCTCTCCACTTTCTCGCCCGAGGTTCAGGTCATCCTGCAGGCCCTCAAGACGTATGGCATGATGTTGGCCGACAATGGCTCCGCCTGGTACATCTCTGGTGCGCCTGACGAACGCTGGGACAACGACGCGCTGCACGAACTCCACCAGGTGCATGGCGCTGATTTCGAGGCGGTGGACGTCTCGGCGTTGATGGTGGGCCCGGATTCGGGGCAGGCGAGTCAATAGTTGCAATGTCACATTCAGTGTAGCAATGTTTCGGACACGGATTCACACAGATTTTCACGGACGAGAATCGCAGGTAGCTGTGTGCATCCGTGAAAATCCGGGGCCTGTTTTCTAATCTGACATTGTCAAGGTAGTCACGCGCAGGGCAGGTTCACGCGACTTGTATCTGGATTCAATCTGTGATAGAATAGGCACATACTAGAGAGAGCGCTGAGATGACCGATCAATCATTTTCCAACGGTTTGCAAGAGCTTGACGTGCTCCTCCTGGGGAGGAGCTATACCCGTTTGGGAAGGCGTTGATTGTAGATCGAGTCAATTTATCTGGTGCATAGAGCCTCCCCAAGCGGGAGGCTTTTTTATTCGGTCGTGCGCGCAGAAAGGAGCAAACAGCTATGAACAGCTATGATCCCCAGACTATCGAGGCTCGATGGCAGCGATGGTGGGCCGATACCCACCTCTATCGCACTCCGTCCCTGTCATCTGCCGATGCATCCACATTTTACTGCTTGGACTTTTTTCCCTATCCTTCCGGAGATGGCCTCAGCGTCGGGCACGGGCGCAACTATGTCCCGACCGATGTCATCTCGCGCTACTACCGCATGCGGGGGCGCGCCGTCCTGCACCCCATGGGCTGGGATGCCTTTGGCCTGCCGGCCGAAAACGAGGCCATCAAGAGAGGCATCCACCCGCGCGAGACGACGACCCGCTACGCGGCCAACTACCGCCGCCAGATGAACCTGTTGGGATGCTCCTACGATTGGGAGCGGGAGATCAACTCGAGCGCGCCCGACTTTTACCGCTGGACGCAGTGGTTCTTCTTGCTGCTGTACCGCCGGGGACTGGCCTACCGCGCCATAGGGCAGCAGTGGTGGTGTCCGGATTGCAAGACCGTCCTGGCCGATGAGCAGATCGAAGCGGGCGCCTGCTGGCGCTGCCACGGGCCGGTCCATAAGCGGGACCTGGAGCAGTGGTATTTTCGCATCACCGCCTATGCCGATGAACTGCTGTCCAGCCTGGAAACGTTGGACTGGCCGGAGCACATCCTGGCGATGCAGCGGAACTGGATCGGGCGCAGCGAGGGGATCGAGTTCGACATGGCGGTGGAGGAAGCGGACGGCTCCGAGGCGAGTTTCACCGTCTACACCACCCGGCCCGATACCATCTATGGCGTTACCTTTGCCGCGCTGGCCCCGGAGCATCCCTTGGTCCTCCGCATCACGACGCCGGACCGCCGGGCCGAGGTATCTGCCTACAGCGCGGAGGCTGCCCGGCGCAGCGAGTTGGAGCGTCTGCAGGCGGGACGGGACGGCGTCTTTACCGGCGCGTATGCGGTCAACCCGGTGAACGGGGTCCGCGTGCCGGTCTATGTGGCCGACTATGTGCTGACGAGCTATGGCGGCGGGGCGATCATGGCCGTGCCAGCCCACGACGGACGGGACTGGGACTTTGCCGCCCGGCACGGTATCCCGGCCCCGGTGGTCATCGCGCCGCCGGATTGGGATGGCAAGCCGCTGGCAGAGGCGTACACCGGGCCGGGAGTCATGGTCAACTCGGGATTATGGAATGGGCTGCCCTCGGAGGAGGCCAAGGGCCGCATCGCCGAGTGGATGGAGGCACAGGGGATAGCCCATCCAACGGTGCAATACCGCATGCGAGATTGGCTGATCTCGCGGCAGCGATACTGGGGCGCGCCGATTCCCATCCTGTACTGCGACGCGTGCGGCATCCAGCCAGTGCCGGAGGAGGACCTGCCGGTGGACCTGCCGCACATTGAGGCCTGGCTGCCGGGAGAGGATGGTCGCTCTCCCCTGGCCAACGTCCCCGAGTTCGTCCACGCCATTTGCCCCCGCTGCGGCGGCCCGGCCCGGCGCGAGACGGACACGATGGACGGGTTCGCCTGCTCGAGCTGGTACTTTTTGCGCTTTGTCAGCCCGGATTACGCGGATGGGCCCTTTGATCCGGCTCAATTGGCGGTGTGGGGGCCGCCGGACCTGTACGTGGGCGGCGCGGAGCACGCCGTGATGCACCTGCTGTATGCCCGCTTTTGGACCAAGGTGATGGCCGACGCTGGCCTGGTCCCCTTTCGAGAACCGTTCCCGGTGCTGCGCAGCCAGGGCGTGATGCACGCTCGTGATCCAGAGACGGACGAGGTGTGCCGTATGGCCAAGTCGGCCGGCAACGTCGTCACGCCCGACAGCGTCGCCGCGAGCTATGGCGCCGACGCGCTGCGCATCCACCTGCTGTTCGTGGCGCCCTTTGACTGCAACACCGTCTGGGAGGAGGAGGGGATCGTCGGGGCCCGGCGCTTTCTGAACCGCTTTTGGCGTCTGGCCCTCGAGGTCGCTGCCACCGAGCGGACTCCTGGCTCGCCGGCCGACGCCAATCTGCGCGGCACAGTCCACCGCACCATCGAGCGGGTCACGGCCGACGTGGAGGCGTTCAAGTTCAACACGGCTGTGGCCGGGCTGATGGAATGCCTGAACGAGATGGCGACCCACTCCCGCGTCCACGGCGTCACGGCCGGGCTGGTCGAGGCGGCCCGTGTTTTCGTCCTGCTGCTGGCCCCCTTTGCGCCCCACGTGGCCGAGGAGCTGTGGGAGCGGCTGGGCGAACCGTACAGCGTCCATCGGCAGCCGTGGCCGGTGTGGGATGAATCGCTGGCGGCAGAAGAGGCCATCACCCTGGTGGTCCAGGTGGACGGTAGACTGCGGGACAAGCTGACCGTGCCCGCCGCCATCGGCGAGGAGGAGGCCCGCCAGCAGGCACTGAGCTGTGAAGGGGTGCGCCGCCAGTTGGAGGATGAAGGCCGCCGTGTGACCCGGGTGGTCTACGTGCCGGGGCGGTTGGTCAACCTGGTGACGCAGGGCCCGGCTGCTTGACACCTGGCCCTCCCTGCGCTATCATACCAGCGCGATGTTCGAGCAACTCGATCTCTTTGCCGGGGTCACGCACTCCGAGCCGTATACCGTCAGCCAGCTCACCGGGCACATCCGGCGCCTGTTCGAGGACGACCCGGCGCTGCGAGACGTGTGGGTGGAGGGGGAGGTCTCCAATTTCAGCCGCGCCTCCTCCGGGCACTATTATTTCACCCTCAAGGATGCCGGCGCCCAGATCGCCGGCGTGATGTGGCGCAGCGTCGCTCAGGCGCAGGAGGATATGCCAGCAAGCGGCGATCTGGTGCTGGCCCACGGCTCAGTGGGAGTGTACGAGGCCGGGGGACGGTATCAGCTCTACGTGGACCGCTTCCAGTCGGCCGGCGTGGGCGACCTGTACCGCCAGTTCGAGCGGCTCAAGGCCCGCCTGGAGGCCGAGGGGCTGTTCGACGAGGCACGCAAACGGCCGCTGCCCCTCTTTCCCCGCTGCATCGGCGTCGTCACCTCGCCGGCCGCGGCCGCGCTGCGCGACGTCGTCAACGTGCTGAGCCGGCGCTACCCCCTGGCAGAGCTGCTGCTTGCCCCCTGCCAGGTCCAGGGGGAGACGGCGCCGCCCCAGATCGTGGCGGCGCTGGAGGCGCTCAACCGGCAGGCGGGCGTGGACGTCATCCTCGTGGTCCGGGGCGGCGGCAGCCTGGAGGACTTGTGGGCTTTCAACGATGAGCGGGTGGCGCGGGCGGTGGCCGATTCCCGCCTTCCGGTCGTCTGCGGTGTGGGGCACGAGACCGACTTTAGCCTGGCCGATTTCGCGGCCGACGTGCGGGCCCCCACCCCCTCGGCCGCCGCTGAACTGGTCGCGCCGGACCGGGCCGACCTGAGCGCGCAGGTGGCGGGACTATTGGCCGCGCAGGTGGCGGCGCTGCGAGGGAGCGTGACCCGGCGGCGCTGGCGGCTGGCCGAACAGGCCCGGGCGCTCAAGCACCTTTCGCCGATGGTGCGGTTGGCCCAGGCCCGCCAGCGGGTGGACGATCTGCTCGCCCACGCCCAGGCGGCGGTGCGGCACGACCTGGCCCTGCGCCGGGAGCGGCTGGGTGGATTGGACGGGCGGCTGGCGGGGGTCAGCCCACTGGCGACGTTGGAGCGGGGATACGCCATCCTGCGCCATCGGGAGACGCGGGCGGTGGTCTGTTCGGTGAACCATGTCGCGCCGGGGGCCAGACTGGACGTTCAGGTGGCGGATGGTGAATTCGAGGCGCAGGTTACGACCTGTGGCGAAAGCTGAGATACCGTGATTGATTGGATGGGATTGGCCTTTAACAGCCTGTGGGTGGTGGGCGCGGCGGTGATCCTGGCGGCGCTCAGTTTTCAGCAGTACGAGGCTCGGCAGCGAGGCGAGCGGCTGCGGGAGCGGCTGAGCGGGCCGGATTTCCAGCTCTGGCTCTCGGTGGGACTGCTTCTCGTCAGCCTGGGCTTGACCCTGATTGGGCCGCGCTGGTACGAGCGGGTGCTGTGGGGCCTGCTGTCCGGGATGAGCGCCTGGCAAGCGTGGACGGCCTGGCGGGAACGGCAGGACGCGCATGAGCAGGATTGACGGGTCGAGGCAAATCGTGCCATGCTCAAGCGTGTAGGTACTCGTCTGGGCCTGATTCTACTGATCGCCGACCTGCTGCTCACGGTCCTGGCTCTCCACCTGGCCAAGCTGCTGCGGTTGACGCTGCCCATCGGCGTCTACCTGGACGAGCCGCTGGCCTTTGGGCCCTGGTTCTACCTGCTGGTGCCGACCATCTGGGCGCTGGCCTTTCTCAGCTTGCGGGTCTACGATCCAGGCCGGGCGCTGCGCTACCTCGACGACGTGCAGGCCACGTGGAGCGCGGTCACGTGGGCCACCCTCGTCTTTGCTGGCGTGGCCTATCTCTTCTTTCGCGAGTTCTCTCGCCTGCTCTTTTTCTACTTTTACCTGCTCGACCTGGCCTTTTTGCTCGGCTGGCGGGCGGTTCTGCGCTGGCTGCTCCGGCTGGGATTGGGCCGTCGTCTGGGCGAGCCGCGCCGGGTGCTCGTCGTCGGAGCGGGGACGGTAGGGCAGGAGCTGGCCCGGGCTGTGCATTCCTATCGCTGGACGGGGCTGGAGATGGTCGGTTACGTGGACGACGACGAGGCCAAGGGGGGGAAAACCTACGCCGGCAGCCCGGTGTTGGGAACGCTGGCAGAGATCGGGACGGTCGTCGCTGACCTGTCCGTAGACGAGGTGCTGCTCGCTCTGCCGACCCGCGCCCAGGAACAGGCCCGCCGGCTGGTGCTGGCGCTGCAGGCCCTGCCGGTCAACGTGCGGGTGGTCCCGGACGTGTTCGACCTGGTCTTTATCCGGGCCTCGGTGGAAGAGTTCGCCGGCATCCCCTTGATCGGCCTGCGCGAACCGGCCATCGAGGGACCTGATCGGGTCATCAAGCGCTGGTTCGACCTGCTGGTAGGCGGGTTGGTGCTGGTGCTGCTCTCGCCGTTGATGTTGGTGGCGGGACTGGCGGTGCGACTCGATTCGCCCGGCCCGGTCATCCTGCGCCAGCAGCGCATCGGCGAGGGGGGACGCCCCTTCTGGATGCTCAAGTTTCGCACCATGGTCGTGGGGGCCGAGACGGAGGAGCAGGAATTGGCGCAAGGGGCGAGCGACGGCCCCCCTGTCTTTCTCAAACGAGCCGACGATCCCCGCATCACCGGCGTGGGGCGCGTCCTGCGCCGCTTTAGCATTGACGAACTGCCGCAGCTCATCAACGTGCTCAAGGGGGATATGAGCCTGGTGGGCCCCCGGCCCGAGCTGCCCTGGCTGGTCGAGACGTACCGCTTGGAGCACCGGCGGCGCTTCGCCGTCCCCCAGGGCATGACCGGCTGGTGGCAGGTCAACGGGCGCAGCGACCGGGCCGATTACGCCCTGCGCATCGAGGACGACCTGTACTATATCCGCAACTGGTCGGTCTGGCTCGACCTGCGCATCCTGTGGATGACCGTGGGTGCGGTGGTGCGGGGCGAGGGGGCGTATTGAGGATGGCTTCGTCGGATGGTCGGCGCTCCCAGGCCGCCCGCCGACGCCATGATTGGCGGTTCTGGCTGGGTGGGGCGGTCAGTGTGGGGATCGTGGCCTGGCTCGTGCGCGAGTTGGACTGGCGGCAGGTGGGCCGGGCCTTGGGGGACGCCCAGCCCGGCTGGATGGCCCTGGCCCTGGCGACGGTCCTGTTGACGATCGGCGCGCGCGTGCTCCGTTGGTGGGGACTGCTGCTGCCCCAACGCTTCTGCCTGGGCCCACTCCTGACGGCGCTGCTGGCGGGGCAGGTTGCCAACTATATGATTTTCTCCCAACTGGACGTGGTGGTGCGGGCGGCGGCGCTGGGCCCGGGCAACAGGGCGCGTGGGATGGGCGCGGTGGCCTTGGAAAAGCTGTGGGACGTGGCCGTGCTGCTCGGCCTGATGGGAGTGCTCTCGGTCACACTGACGCTGCCGGATTGGCTGGCCCTCCCGGCCCGTCTAGTGGCGCTGATCGGGAGCGCGGCATGGCTCTTGCTGCTCGTCGTGCTCTTGCTGAAGGATCGCCTGCCGCCAGCGCTCGCTCGACAGCGGTTCGTGTCGGCGCTGCTGGATAGCTTGGAGGGGGGCGTCCGCTGGCACGGCCTGTGGTGGGGCCTGGGCAGTTCCCTCGCCGTCTGGGGCCTGGGCGCAGCGACGAACTATTGTGTGCTGCGGGGGTTCGACCTGCCCCTGGGTTCGCTGCTGGCGGTCTCGCTGCTGCTGTTAGCGAGCTTGCAAGTCGGCATCCTGCTGCCGTCGCTGCCCGGCAGCGTGGGCGTGTTCGAGGGCATCTGCATCGCCGTGCTGAGCCTGTTCGACGTGGGGCAGGAGCAGGGGCTGGCGGTCGGACTGGCGCTCCACGCCGTGGTTTTCGGGCCGCCACTGCTGCTGGGCGGCGTCTTGATGGCCCTGACCGGTTACCGCCTCGCCGGATCGCAGCCTCCGGCGGAACAGACGCCCCATCCCAGCTTCCCCCCTGAAGAGATGGGCGCGCCGACATCCATCTCTGTCATCGTCCCGGTCTATAACGGGGCCGAGACGCTGCCGGCCTGCCTCGGCGCGCTGCAAGCCCAGACCTATCCGGCCGACCGGTACGAAGTGATCGTGGTGGACGACGGCTCCACCGACGCCACGGCCGATGTGGCCCGGGGATTTGGCGTGCAGGTCATCTCGCAGCCGAACGCCGGCCCGGCGGCGGCGCGGAACCGGGGCGCCCGGGCGGCTCGGGGAGACGTGCTGCTCTTTACCGACGCCGACTGCGCCCCCACCGCCGATTGGATCGCCCGCATGGCGGCCCCCTTTGCCGACCCGACCGTTGCGGGGGTGAAAGGCGTCTACCGCACCCGGCAGCGGGAATGGGTGGCCCGCTTCGTGCAAGCCGAGTACGAGGACAAGTACGACCGCATGCGCGGCCTGGAGCGGATTGATTTCGTGGACACCTATTCGGCTGGCTACCGGCGGGACCTGTTCCTCGCCGCCGGGGGATTCGATGATTCCTTCCCCACCGCGTCGGTAGAGGACCAAGAGTTCTCCTTTGGGCTGGCGGAGGCGGGGCACAAGTTGGTCTTGGCGCCGCAGGCCCAGGTGTTTCACCTCCACGATCGCACGCTGGGCGAGTACGTCCGTCGCAAGTTTGGGATCGGCTACTGGAAGGTCAAGGCCATGCGGGAGCATCCGGGCAAGCTGGTCCGTGACTCGCACACTCCCCAGGTGCTCAAGCTGCAGATGGGGTTGGCGGCGCTGGGAGGTGTGCTGCTGCTGGGCGGCGTTTGGGACCGACGGTGGGCCTGGTCGGGGGTGGCGGCGTGGCTGGCGCTGGCGGCGAGCGGCCTGCCATTCATCCTCAAGCTGCTGCGGCGTGATCCGCCCGTGGCCCTGATCGCGCCGCTGATGCTCTTTGTGCGGGCCTGGGCGTTGGGGTTGGGGTTCCTGGTCGGCCTGGCGCGGCTGATGGGGCGGAGATGAGCGTTCTCAACTCCCGGATACGGCCTCTCGCGGATGAGTCTGAATGGGCCATCGGGCTGGCGGTCATCTTGCTGTTGTTGGTCTACCTGGCGACGATGGCGCCGACCATCACGTGGGCGCACCACGGAGCCGACAGCGGCGACTTGGCGACGGCCGTGGCGTTGGGCCGCATTCCCCATCCCCCCGGCTGTCCCACCTACTTGCTACTGGGCGAGCTGTTCATCCATTGGCCGGGAGGGGAGCCGGCCTGGCGCTTGAACCTGATGTCGGCGGTGATGGCGGCGGGAGGAGCGGCTCTCGCGGCGGCGGCGCTCTGCGCCCTGCCAGGGGAGGCCGTCGGACCGCTGCCGGCCCTGGTCGCGGCGCTCGGCCTGGGGCTGGCCCCGCTGTTCTGGTCGCAGGCCCTCATCGCTGAGGTCTACGCACCGGCGGCCTTTTTCGTCGGCCTGGTGCTCTACCTCGCTGTTCGGGGGGGGATGGGGGG